>Ga0209138_1000003_pt1 | contig 341304 bp, 293 predicted proteins | sample SaaInl3SG_22_DNA_FD_184645 | JGI IMG/M metagenome (GOLD analysis project Ga0209138, IMG submission 184645) | Marine microbial communities from expanding oxygen minimum zones in the Saanich Inlet - ESP_153SG_22_DNA (SPAdes) (version 2) | ecosystem: Environmental > Aquatic > Marine > Intertidal...
AAACGCTCACTTCCTTGGGTCATTTCCCGTTTTGTACTCTCATCTTGACGTAAACCAACACGTCAACAACAGTCAATATGTAAACTATGCACTTGACGCGTTATCTGCATCAGACAATTTGGAAGGGGAAGTACAAAGCTGGACCGCTAACTTTTTATTCGAGTGTACCTTAGGAGACACCCTAAGGGTATTTTGTGATCAGGCCAAAAAGCCATCGCTAATTGAGGTAAGGAACACTGTGGCTGCCGTATTTAGAATCCAGCTCCAGTGGTTCAACTAATGGACCAATTCCTTAGTTTAGAACCCCCATTGCCAGCAATGGAATGGACGCTTTTGTGTTAGGCCAAAAAATTGTGGGGGTAAAAAGCCTATTTCTTAAGACGCGCTTCTCTGGCCATTAAATCACTTAATGTATTGGCCTTTAACATTTCTACCGTTTGATTTCGCAAATCCAAAAAAGCATCTCTTATTCCGCAGGTAACCTCATCCTTGCACTCCTCACAACGCTCGTAATACTTATAGGTAACACACGGCAAGTAGGCAATCGCACCATCAAAAAGCCTCATTACATCGGCCATATTAATTTCTTCTGGGGTTTTATGAAGGTAATATCCTCCACTGGATCCCTTTTTTGAGGAAAGGATACCGGCCTTTTTTAAATCCAAAAGTATAGCTTCTAGAAATTTGTTGGGAATGTTCTCAGATTCTGCTATAGAATGAGCAGAAACCGGCCCTTGCTCCTTGTGTTTAGCAAGATAGACAAGGGCATTGATGGCGTATTTTGATTTTTTAGAAATCACCGTCTAAAGGTACATTTTAAGAGACATCTAGCAAGGCTAATTCTGGATATTCAAAAGGGGACCATTTCTCAGATGTGTTAGGTTTTTTTAAAAAATTTTTAGAAATAGTATGCGCCACTAATTCTGGAGCCTCCCATTTGCTTTCCATGTCTTCTAACAACACATTTACATTTTTCTCTTCGAGGTATTCTGTATAGCGTTTACTTGGCACAACAATGGGCATTCGCTTTTTTACATTGTGTATTCTGGCCATAAGAGCGTTGGCTTCTTGGGTAAGAATAGAAAAACTTTCTGTGACCTCTCCGGTCACATTATTTACCCACTCATCAAAAATTCCAGCAAAACAAAAGAGCTCCTTTTGAGGTTCAGAAATAAAGTAAGGATACTTAATGCCACCTTCATGTCTCCATTCGTAAAATCCATCTGCTGGTATTAAACAGCGCTTTGATTGAATGGGTTTTCTGAAGCTTGCCTTGTGCACTATCCCCTCCAACTTTGCGTTAGCCGTGTTAAAAGAAATCTTTTCTTCTGTTGACCAATGAGGGATTAAGCCCCAGGTCATAGGTGTTAAAACACTCGGTGAATCCGCTCTCACTACGGGCATAACCGCTGCTGACCCAAAGGCCCCTGCGTGAAAAACAGGAAGCTGTACCTCTGTGAATGAGGTAGCATTCATTTTTTTTTCTACTTGGGCCTTGGTCTTTCCCAATGAGTAATGATAACACATAGCTCCACAAGTTTTTGATACCTTTGTGCACTAATATACACATTCATCTCGCTATTTATTGTTAACATTCTATGACCTCTTCAAAGGATTTATTAAAAAAGGCCAAGACCCACCTAGACGAACTAGACGGAATTAAATATCATGACAAAGTCAATGATTTTTTAGACTCTCAGCCTTATCTAGTTGGATTTCTCTACAACCTAGCCGATGATTTTACAGAAGAAGAACACGAGGCAATCATGAGGTGTGCCGTGTTGCTATTGGAAGCTTTTGAACTCTCCAACATTCCCATAGGCATTGTTACCCAAGGAGTGTTAAATGAAGTTATTGAAGAAAAGGTTGAAGTGTTTGACAAAGTGTCTCTAATGGGAGGCACTCAGGACGTATTACTTTCCGATATCACGGCCTCTCCTCAAGTATTTGATGCCTTGGTTGGATACATAAGAGAAGACATAAAGAAGGGGCTTCCCAAAGACGAGGAAGGTCTGCAGAATGTTTTTATTCTATTGGGAATTCTCATTCGAGTTTTTGAAGAGTCCGTAATCATGGAAACCCCAAAAGACACTTCCCCCGATGCATAAAATAACCAAACACATGATGGACGGGGATGCGTTTAGCCAATGGCTAGGCATAGAAGTCCTATATGCAAACGAAGGCTCGTCTTCACTTATGCTGGTGGTGAGAAAAGAAATGACCAATGGATTTGGAATTGCTCATGGGGGCATTTCTTATTCGCTAGCAGATTCTGCCCTCGCCTTTGCTTCTAATAATTTAGGGAGACAATCGGTCTCTATAGAAACGTCTATTTCTCACCTAGAAAAAATCGAGACCGGGGATATTTTGGTGGCGTCCTGTTCTAAGGTTTCTGAATCACATAAAATAGGAGTGTACTCCGTTCAAATAAAAAATCAAAAGAATCTCTTGGTTGCTGACTTTAAGGGTACGGTATACAAGTCCTCTTCCCTATGGGAAAATCAAATCTAAACACATGAAAAACACATATATCATAGATGGAGTAAGGACTCCTGTAGGGAGTTTTGGAGGCACCCTTTCTTCTGTAAGAGCTGACGACCTTGGTGCTCATGTCGTAAAGGCATTGATAGAAAAAAACCCAAGCCTTGATCCAAGTGCTATTGATGACGTAATTATGGGTTGTGCGAATCAAGCGGGAGAGGACAACCGAAATGTGGCTAGAATGTCTTCTTTATTAGCGGGGTTACCGTGGAGTGTTCCCGGAGAAACCGTTAACCGCCTTTGTGCCTCAGGAATGTCGGCTGCCGTTCACGCCTCAAGAGCCATTGCTCACGGAGACGGTGACCTCTTTATATCAGGGGGTGTTGAACAAATGACAAGAGCTCCTTACGTAATGTCTAAGCCTAGCAAAGCGTACGGAACGGATTCTAAGATGTACGATTCCAGCTTTGGTTGGAGATTTGTAAATCCTGCCATGGCCAAGGCTTACGGAACCCACGCTATGGGAGAAACAGCCGAGAACCTCGTAGATCTCTATGGAATCTCTCGCGAAGATCAAGATGCATTTGCATACTGGTCTCAGCAAAAAGCATACGCCGCTCAGCAATCGGGTCGCTTGGCCGAAGAAATTGCTCCGATTAGCATTCCTCAGAGAAAGAAAGACCCCATTCTCTTTGAACACGACGAATTTTTAAAACCCACTACCACGCCAGAAATTTTGGCTAAACTTCGTCCTGCCTTCCGCAAAGAAGGAGGAACCGTTACGGCTGGAAACGCCTCTGGTCTTAACGACGGAGCGGCGGCTCTTTTGATGGCATCCGGTGAAGGGGTAGAAAAACACAACCTAAAGCCTTTGGCTAGAATTGTCTCTACAGGTGTAGCCGGTGTGGAACCACGCATCATGGGAATCGGACCTGTATTCGCTTCAGAAAAAGCCTTGCAAAGAGCCGGTTTGACTCTAGATGATATGGATATTCTAGAGCTCAACGAAGCGTTTGCAGCACAGGTATTGGCATGTACCCGCAAGATGGGTGTTGCCGATAACGACCCCCGAATTAATCCCAACGGTGGTGCCATTGCCATTGGTCACCCTCTTGGAATGAGTGGTGCCAGAATTCTTCACAGTGCTGCCCTAGAACTACACAAACAAAACAAGCGTTACGCCTTAGTAACCATGTGTATTGGAGTGGGTCAGGGATACGCAGTGGTTATTGAAAAAGCATAATTGACCCAAATTGATAAATAACAATCCCCTATGATCTACGAATTTGATGGTCTCAAACCCGTAATTCACCCTTCGGCATACGTTCACGAACAGGCCAACGTAACGGGGAATGTATTTATTGGAAAAGACGTTTACATCGGTCCTGGGGCCGTGTTGCGAGGGGACTGGGGAAAGATTGTAATTGAAGATGGCTGCAACGTTCAGGAAAACTGTGTGATTCACATGTTTCCGGGGAAGACGGTCACGCTTAAAAAGGGGGCACACGTAGGACACGGCGCCATTGTGCACGGCGGAACTTTAGGAGAAAATTGTTTGATAGGCATGAACGCCGTCATCATGGATGACGTTTCCATTGGCGATGAATCCATCGTAGGCGCCTTGGCTTTTGTTGCTGCCAATTCTGAGTTTGAAAAGCGTTCGTTAATCGTGGGAAATCCCGCCAAGAAAATCAAGGATGTTTCGGATTCCATGATTGGTTGGAAAACGCAAGGGACGGGGCTCTATCAACAACTTCCACAAGACTGTAGAGATTCTCTAAAACCCTGTGAGCCTTTGACAGAGGCCGAGCCCAACCGAAAGAAACAACCCAATGTGTACGACACTTGGAATGACGCTAAATAAGCGTCTCTTTCCATTCTAAAGGGTCTTTTACTTTTTGAAATTCTGAATGAAGTTCTTAGTGAAGTCGCTGAGAACCAACCTTCCGGAAATACCCGCTCTTTCGGCGAGTAAATCATCCCAATGCTCCGTTCCCGCCCAGAAGATTTTTTTGAGTTCCATCATGGCCTCGGGGCTGCTCTTTGCAAGAGTTTCCGCCAACTTAACTACCTCGGTGTCAAGCTCTTCAGTGCTATCAAAAATATAGGTGTACAATCCCTTTTGGCGTGCCCATTCCGCGGTTCTAAATTCACCGGCATTGATGGCCAATTCGCTCATGGCAGACAATCCCATTTTGCGCTCCACGGCAGGACCTACTACAAAGGGACCAATTCCCACCGCCAATTCAGAAAGTTTAATTGAAGCAAATTTAGTGGCCATGGTGTAGTCAAAGGCACTGGCCAATCCTACCCCGCCACCAACGGCTTTTCCTTGAACGCGCCCAATGATAAGCTTGGGACATTTTCTCGCCGCGTTGATTACATTGGCAAAGCCGCTAAAGAAGGTAAGTCCCGTTTCTTTGGAGTCAATGCTCAACAATTCGTCAAAGCTGGCCCCTCCACAAAAGGCACGGTCTCCAGCAGACTTAACGATCAAAACATTTACCTCTGGATTGTTTCCGGCATCGGTAATGGTTTGTGCGAGTTTGGCCAATACGCGACCGGGCAATGAGTTACTCAATGGGTGGCTAAACTCAATGGTGGCGATACTGTTTTCAATATTTATGGATACGTCTCCTAACTGCGTGGGATCTGACATAGTGTGTGTTTTTCTAGTGTTTTATTTTGTGAATTTTATTTCGAAGGGAACTGTTTTTAATCCTTGCTCCTCTTCGTACTCAAAAAATTGTTGTCTTTCTACCTTACAAACCTGAGAGTGGTACCATGCGTACCAACCCGATTTTCCTCCTTGAATGGCGGTCTGGTGAAATTCATTTTTTCGCCAATGAGCAATACATTCCAAATCCTTCCAATAGGAAATAAAAACACCTTCTCCGTTTTCTGACTTGCTCTCATGCCCGAGATATCCCGGCATAGTCATAGCCAATTCCAACGTCTTTTCATCTACCTCCTGATAGCCCTCTCTATTGGAGCCGGCCTTAGAAGAAAAAATGACAGCGTAATAAGGCGCCTCAAGATCTTTTCTAAAATTCATATTCTTGGATTAGGGTTTATTCGTATTTGTGAACAACCTCAACTAAAGGCAACTAAAACCTTAGGAAGACTGATCCAATTTCTTAACCATGGTCAAGATGGTGGCGATGGCTACAATCTCATCTTCTTGATCGTAAACCTCAACATAGAACTTCACAATTCCCTTGGCCACATCCTCTTCTGAGCGCTTTTCTTGATCAATCTTCTCCTTTACAGAGAACTTCACTCCAATGGTCGTCCCAGGATAAACGGGCTTTGTAAAGCGAGCTTCTTCCACACCGTAGTTGAGAAGAACCGGACCTTTCTTGGGGTCTACAAACAGACCTGCTGCCTTGGAGAGAATAAAGTAACCGTGGGCAACTCTTTGCTCAAACAAGGTACCTTCCAAAGAAGTTTCGTCCATGTGAGCATAGAAGTTGTCTCCACTTACATTGGCAAAGTTTACTATGTCAGAAGTGGTTACCGTGTGCTTATGGGTAAAAACCGTGTCTCCTACCACAAGCTCCTCAAAGTGTTGTCTAAAAACATGTGGGTTTGCTTCGGGTCTAGTGGCTCCTGGTTGATAGACTTGAGTGATTTCTGTAATACTGTCTGGATGACCTTGAATTGCCGTTCTTTGAAGGTAATGTAATACCCCTCTAACGCCTCCCATTTCTTCTCCTCCACCCGCTCTTCCCGGTCCACCGTGAGTTAACATTGGCATGGGAGAGCCATGGCCTGTGCTTTCTTTTGCACACTTCTCATTGAGAATTAAAATTCTTCCGTTTACAGAAGCGGCTTCTACTACAAATGACCTTGCTTCTTTTAGGTCTGCTGTAACCATACTGGTTACAAGAGAGCCCTTTCCTAAGCGCGTAATTTCTATGGCTTCATCCATGCTAGAGTACGGCATCAATGTGGAAACGGGTCCAAATGCTTCTATATTATGCACGTCTGTCTTCTCAAGAGGTTGGTCGTTTCTAAAGAGAATAGGACTAAAAAAGGCTCCTTTTTCTTTTTGAGCGCCTTGAATGTCAAAGGAGTCCATGTTCCCAAAGACAATGTCCTGAGATTGGGCTAGCTGCTCTACTTTTTCCCGTACTCTGTCCACTTGAAGATGAGATGCTAAGGCACCCATTCGTACGCCTTCTGCCTGAGGGTCCCCTATTATGGTTTTTTCTAGGCGCTTACCCAATGCAATTTGTACGTCTTCTATGTATTTTTCAGGAACTAATATCCTTCGGATGGCGGTACATTTTTGTCCTGCTTTTACCGTCATCTCCTTGTGAACTTCTTTGACAAAGATGTCAAACTCGGGCGTTCCGGGTGCAGCGCTCTCTCCAAGAACAGATGCATTTAATGAGTCTGCTTCGAGATTAAAGGGCACACTTTCCGAAATGATCTTTGGATGAGCCTTTAATATTTGACCTGTAGATGCAGAACCTGTAAAGGTAACTACGTCTTCGTGCGTAACGTGTTCAATGATTCCTCGCCCCCTTCCAGAAACTAATTGCAAGGAGCCTTCGGGTAAAATGCCTGAAGCAACAATGTCATGAACCATTAGTTCTGTCAAAAAACTTGTGAATTCTGAAGGCTTTACCACCGCCGGTACCCCTGCCAAAAGATTTACCGCCACCTTCTCTAACATTCCCCATATCGGGAAATTAAAGGCATTAATATGTACGGCTACTCCTCTTTTTGGAGTCATAATATGGTGCCCTATAAAGCTCCCGCCCTTTGACAAGGGAACGTGTTCTCCATCTACGTGATAGGGAAGGTCTGGGAATTGCTTTCTAAGGCTGGCGTTGGCAAATAGGTTTCCAATTCCGCCTTCTATATCTATCCAAGAGTCAATCTTTGTGGCTCCTGTTGCATAGCTGAGTTGATAATACTTATTCTTGATAGAGTGCAGGTGCAGGGCCAATGCCTTGAGCATTCTTCCCCTTTCCTGAAAAGTCATTTTCCTCAAAGAAGGGCCTCCTACTTTTCTTCCGTAATTCAGAATACTTTCGTAGTCCAAGCCATCACTAGAAACGGATCCAATGAGTTCCCCAGAAATAGTGTTGTGAGCCTGGTACTCCTCTCCAGAGCCTGCAACCCAATTCCCTTCTATATAGTTCTTTATGCTATTCATGTGTGAATGCTTTATTAATACCGCCAAGGTACAACCCCAAAGGGAAGAAATCAAACCATCAAAGACCCAAAAAAATAGCGTGGCTCGTCATTTATTCTATTTTTGTGTATACAACAAAACATAACCATGGCAGGAGCAACCCCATTCATCACCAATGACGCCACCGTTCTAGGTATTTTATTACTCATTTTGGCGGGTATTTTTATCGCGTCTGGCAATGCAAAATTCAAGAAATTCTTTAGTATTATTCCTGCACTATTATTGTGCTATTTCTTGCCTTCCTCATTGACGACCCTTGGAGTGATTGCCCCATGGTGGTATGATATTACAGCGGTAATTTTACACCTACAAGGCCTTGGGTATTCCGTTACAGAAGCTACTTCTTTTGAAACCATTCACCGCTGCATAGAAGAAGTAGGTGTTGATTCCTTTAATTCGTTTAAAATACAATCCCAACTCTATTTTGTAGCTAGCAGATACTTGCTCCCTGCCTCCTTGGTGCTGTTAACGGTCAGCATCAACCTAAAAGAGGTCTTGAGATTAGGGCCCAAGGCCTTAATCATGTTTGGAACGGGAACCATAGGGGTGGTTATTGGAGGACCACTTGCCATTTTATTTACTTCTTGGGTTGCCCCGGAGGTGGTTGGAGGGGTTGGCCCCGAAGCGGTTTGGAGAGGTATGACTACAATTGCTGGGTCTTGGATTGGCGGCGGCGCCAATCAAGCAGCCATGTATGAAGTCTTTGAACCCTCAACACGATTGTATTCCGTAATGATTACCATTGACGTTATTGTGGCCGAAATTTGGATGGCTTTTCTTCTCCTTGGAGTGGGTCGTTCCGATAAAATTGACGCCTTTTTTAAGGCCGACAATTCTTCCGTAGAAACCCTAAAAAACAAAATGCATGAGTTTAGCCAGAAAATGGCTCGTATACCCTCTTTTACTGATCTAATGGTAATTTTGGGAATCGGTTTAGGCGCAACGGGTTTAAGCCACTTATTAGCAGACTATTTGGCTCCTTATATAGCGGAGAACCTTCCTGTACTTAAAAAGTTCAGCCTAGACTCCAAGTTCTTTTGGTTAATCGTTTTGGCTACCACTTTTGGATTGGTCATGTCATTCACCAAATTGAGAAATTATGAAGGCGCTGGTGCCAGCAAAGTGGGTTCCGTATTTATTTACGTATTGGTCGCAACCATTGGAATGAAAATGAATGTCAAGGAGATTTTTGCCAACCCTTCCCTATTTCTAGTAGGTTTATTATGGATGGCCATACACGTTCTGCTATTGTTCTTGGTTGGCAAATTAATTCGTGCGCCTTTCTTTTTCTTGGCTGTCGGGTCTAAGGCAAATATCGGAGGGGCTGCGTCTGCCCCAGTGGTGGCAGCAGCTTTTCATCCAAGTCTTGCTCCTGTTGGAGTGTTACTTGCGGTCTTAGGATACGCAGTGGGAACCTATGGGGCTTGGTTAAGTGGATTGCTAATGCAGGCCGCTGCACCTTGATCTAAGACTTAGTTGTACGCCCCGATTTCTTGTATTACCTTTTGACTACCAAACCCATCAATAGTATGAAAAGCAAATGGTTGTGGGCTTTATTGTTTATCCTACCATCCGTTCTTGGTCATTCTCAAGAAAATAGATACAAAGTTGGGTTGGTTCTCGCGGGCGGCGGAGCCAAAGGATTGGCACATATTGGGGTAATAAAAGCCCTTCAAGAACACGGAATTGATGCTGATATAGTAGGAGGAACCTCCATGGGGTCCATTGTCGGGGGATTGTATTCTATAGGGTATTCTGGTGACACCTTAGAAAAAGTAGTCCTAGATGTAGATTGGTCGGATCTTCTTTCTACTTCTCCTCACCCAAGGACCATTAATGCTCCCGAGAGGTTTAACCAACAGCTGGCCTGGATAACGGTTCCCATTACTAAGACTGGACCTATTTTGCCCAGTGGGGTTAATAATGGGCAAAAAATGTTTTTGCTCTTGAGTGACTTAACCCAAGACTTCCACGACCAAGACGATTTTTCTAAATTTCCTCGTCCTTTTTACTGTATAGCAAGTGATATAAACACTGGAGAGTCCGTGGTTTTAGAATCCGGTTTTTTACCGGCTGCTCAAAGAGCAAGTTCTGCCATTCCAAGCTTCTTTTCTCCTGTTACCATTGATAATCAATTATTGATAGATGGCGGTTGGTCCTTAAATTTCCCGGTTTTGGAAATGAAAAAAAGGGATGTCGATTTTATTATCGGGGTTGATTTTCCCAAAAAGTATTTTCCACCTGACGAGCAACTTACCCTTTTTGATGCCCTATCAGAAGGAGGCACCCTTCTCAACACCCGTAGAAATCAGGAAAACAGAGATGCTTGTGATGTGCTAATAGTGCCCCCTTTGGGAGATCTCGGTTCTTCCGATTTCGCGAAAGCTGATACCATAATAAAATTGGGTTACATAGAGGGGTTAAAGATGGCTCCCATTATTCTAGAAAAACTACAACAAATGGGGTTGGGAACGGGGCTTCATCTACCTGAAGTTTCGACGCCAAAACACAGTTTCACAACGGTTGACTTTGTGGGTATAGAAGAAGGAGATTCTGCAGTAATTGCAAACCTCATGACGAATCAGGTAACTGAGGACGTTGGAGAGGCCAATATTGTGGAGGATGTCCTGGCTCTTTACGGAACCGGGATTTATGATCAAGTTGCTTTTAGAAGTCGGCTAAACCCCGACTCAAAGCATAAGGCGGAGATAAGCTTAAAGCAAAAAGAGCATTTGTCCTCTTTGGGGTTGGGGCTTAATTATTCTACTGATTTTAACGCCTCTTTACTCTTTAATTATACTCAGAGAAATGCATTTATCCCCGGGTATCTCTTAAATGTAAAGTTTGTTTTGAGCACAGACCCACGGGCAGAAGTCTCCTATCAACAGCAAATTGGAGAGGGCTTTTCTTTGGGTATAGACGGCCACTATTTTAGATATTCCCAACCTCTTTACGAAGACAATAGAGCGGTGAGTAATTATACTTTTCAGGATTTGCAAATCTCTGGGTTTATCCAATATAGAAGCTCTATCAATGCTCGCTTTAGACTGGGAGTTTCGCAATCATTCTCTCGTTTGTTTGGAGATCTTTTTTACATCTACAACCTACAAGATGTTCAGCCTTCTTTTGGTCAATTTGGGGCATTTGCTTCCTTTCATTGGGATTCTCGACTCAAACAGACCCTTCCTGATGACGGTGGGTGGCTCCACTTTTACCTTACAGGACTAAACGATAATCAACAGGCCTTTGGGGAAAACCCCGTAGCATCCGTGTCTTTAAATATGGGAAAGGTGTGGCCCATCTCTAAAAGATGGAAATTAGAAACCTCCCTACATGCCGGTCAAATAAACGCTGCAGAAAACCGACTCAACTGGAATTTCTTTTTGGGAGGTCTAGGGGCTTCTCATTACAAAAATCGATTGTCTTTTGCCGGTTACCTTCCCATGGAGATAATTGTGGATGGTGCTTATTCATTTAGGGCCGACCTTAGGTTCGAAACCTGGGAAGGGCATTACATCACAGCGATTGGACAGGCGGGTATTGGAACGCAATACAATGGGACTGGCCCCATGATTATTCCCGAGCAAAATTTAACCTATCAAGACCTCATTGGATGGTCTGGAGGATATGTTTGGCATTCTCCTGCAGGACCTCTGGGATTGTACTACGCACAGAACCGAGGACCCAATACAGCAAGTTTCCAGGTATACCTTGGTCATTGGTTTTAATTCAATAAATTGGGTGCATGAAAAAACAACTACTAGCTTTCCTTTGTCTTAGTGCTGTTTGGGCTGTAGGGCAAGATTACGATTTAATGAACCGGCACCTAAGTAAGTCCGAAACGGGGGCCACTCATTCGTATTACCCTGTGATAGACCTTCAGTTCGAGACCGGATTTAACGCTCCGCCTGATGCAGAAACCGCTGCCGAGGTCTTTAACAATAACACGAGTTATTGGTCAATGACCATGCGTGTTTCGGGTCAATCTCATGGAGCCAATGTATATGATCAATTGTGGCGCTATCCAAAAATGGGGGTTGGGTATTATGCTGCGAGTTTTTTTAATGACTCTACATTAGGAGCTCCCAACGCATTGTACGCTTTTATTGACGTGCCCATCACAAAAAATGCCGACGAAAAGACATGGTCCTTTAGCTACTTTGTTGGGGCCGGATTGTCATATAACTTTAGGCCTAATGATGTAGAGTTAAACCCAGTAAACGTAGTGATAGGGTCCTATAACAACGTCTATATAGACATGGCTTTTTACTCTCATTACAAGGTGAGCCCTTCTTTTGATTTATCTGCAGGTTTGGGTTTTACTCACTTTTCAAATGGCGCCAACAACCTTCCGAACCGAGGAATGAACCTAATGGGAGCAAAGCTTGTAGTTAGACATCACGCACTTAGAAAACGACCTACCTACCACAAACAATTGGATGTCCCTGAGTGGCAAACCGTTCATCAATTCTTTGTTGAACAAGCTTTTGGATCTAAGCAAGTAGAGGAAAACACACAAAACTTTACAAATACAACCACCAGTGTGGGTTATAAATATTGGTTTGGTTACAAAGGGCGTGTAGTTGGTAGCTTAGACCTTTTCTATGATGAATCCAACAATAGCGGCTTAGGACCTAGGGACATCGTTCCCGTAGAGAATAGGGGTGATGCATCTAACTTCTACTCTGTAGGGGTCTTGGGAGGATATGAAGCCATTTACAAAAGGTGGTCCATGTTTACCGGAATTGGAGTTTACGTTTGGCGTAATTACAAATATACCTCTAGTTTTTACGAAAGAATTGGCATGAGATACCGAGTATGGGATGGTGCCTATTTAGGGGTTGCCCTCAAAGCTCAAACCTTTGCGGCTGATTATGTAGAATGGTCTATTGGGTATAACTTCTAAGAAACAATCAGATGAAAAAATATTATATACTTTTAATTGGAGTTCTTTTGGCCGGTAGTGTGAATGCTCAGTTTTTTATTGAGGGTTACGCCAAGTACTCCATTCCCTCCAATTCCATTGCTGCTTCTGACAACTTGGTTGAGCTTGTTGATTTTGATGGCAATCCGTTCTTTGTAAAAGAAAAGGATTTGTTTACCGCCCTAGCGGACCCGCAATGGGGAGGTGGTGTTGCCTTGCGCTATTCAAAAAACAACCTCTCTGTAGGTTTAGATTTAAGCTACGTAGAATATAAGAGTGGAACTCCTTTGTTGAGGTTGAGCTCTTTCCAAATAGCTACTTCTGCAGATTACTATTGGAACTTAGGGAATTTTCACCCCTATGTAGGTGCAGAATTAGGGATGTTTTCATTCTCTGCGCAGTTTATCCAAACAGATGACGGAGCGGACCTTGCCCAGGACCTTACCAAAACACGATTTGGAATGGGACCTCGATTGGGTCTAGCTTATTCTATAGGAGATACGCCTTGGGGCGTTCGATTTGGAAGCAGATATGTCTTTAACCTCGACTTCCCCTTTGTAGAAACTACTATTGGTATAGAATACGACCTGGGTGAATTTTAAGACTTTTTCTTAGGCCGCCTCTTTTTGGGGCGGCTTTTTTTTGCCGCCTCCGTCCTGCTAATCTCGCTCTTGGCCTTGACAAACTTTCCTCTTTCTAGGGTGCTTTTTATCAACCCAAAGTTGACCTCATATTTTGATCCCTTTATAGAAACAACTTCTCCGCTTTGGTGAGAGTTCAAAAGCTTGACCTTATCTCCTATTTCTACGGGTTCCTCTAACCTCAAAGAAAGTAGTTTCTCTGCTACCGTAGTGCTCTTTTTCTCTTCCACTTTTTTCTCCACCACAACTTGCCCGGAACGTTCATTAAGGAGCTTCACAAATGTGGCTATTACGGCTTTTCTATTGGCTGCCTTTTGGTCTTTTATCCACTTATTTACAAGACCCTCAAAGCGCTTTCCCCATTGAAGCACCTTGTTTTGTTCTTCGTTAATTGTGCTTTGCTTTTCTACTTTGGACTCTAAGGCAACAATCTTGGCTTCTTGAACTTCCTTTAACTTTTTAAGATCCGTAAGCTGTTGCTCCACCTTTTCTTTAAACGTTGCTATTTCCTTTTTGTCTTGGTGAATGGACACGAGCAGTTTGTCAACCTCCGTGGTTTGAGTGTTCAACTTTGACTTAGCTCGTTTTATGGTTGAGGACCCCATGCCTGATTTCTCGGCGACCTCAAAGGTATAGGAGCTCCCGGGGGTTCCAACGTGCAAAACAAATTCGGGCCTAAAGGTCTCGAGATTAAAAAGCATGCTGCCATTTACAACTCCAGGCAATTGGGAGGCTAGGGCCTTGATTCCGTTGTAATGAGTGGTAATTACTCCAAAGATTTTTGACTTATTGAGCTCTTCTAAGAAAACTTGAGCCAAGGCACTCCCCAGTTCAGGATCCGACCCAGAACCAAATTCATCAATTAAAACCAAGGTCTTACTATTGGATTGATCCAAAAACACCTTCATTTTTTCTAGCTTAGAAGAATAGGTGGACAGCTCGTTTTCTATGGATTGGGCATCGCCAATATCCGCAAATACCCTGTCGTAAAAACCTAGGGTGGACTTGGGATTAAGTGGAAGCAGTAGTCCTGACTGAAGCATTATTTGAAAAAGACCTATGGTTTTTAGGGTAATGCTCTTTCCTCCGGCGTTGGGTCCAGAGATCACCAAAATTCTTCCTTCTTTAGACAGAGATACATTTAGAGGTACTACTGACTTGCTTTTTTCGGCATTAAAGTAAAGAAGAACCGGGTTTTTACCATCAATGATATCTATGTCTTGTCCTTGTGATAGTCGGGGTAAGGCTCCGTCGTTTTCAAAAGCATATCGCGCTTTGGCGTGAACGTAATCAATATCTACCATCACCTCAGCCATCAGCTTGAGCTCTTCGGCATAAGCCGCCATATAAGCAGTGAGCTTTTGTAGTATTCTCCTAATTTCTTTGCGCTCTTGATCCACCAAATATGAGACCTCGTTATTGACTTCTATAGCCTCACCTGGTTCAACAAAATAGAGCGAGTTCTTATTAGAGCTTCCGTGAAAAATACCATTAACCCTTGTTTTGTAGGCTGCATTTACCGCCAAAACCCTCCGGCCATCGGTCACCGACTCTCTAAAATCGCCTAAGACACCTGAGGTTTCATGCTTTTTTAGTGCCTTGTAAAAAATACGATCCGCAGACTGCCTCTTTCTAGCCAGTTGAGTTCTTATGGTTTGTAGCTCTGGTGATGCGGAGGTTTTTACCTCTCCGTTGCGCTCAAAAACGCGTTCTATTTCTTTGGGGATTTCTGTATTGGGAATCGCTGCTTTAAAGAGTTCTCGACTGGTGACAAGTAATTCTATTTGCATTCTAAAGAACGCATGCATTCTATTAAAAGAATCCACCAAATCCTTTATTTGCATAAACTGTTCTGCTTCCAAAACAGCATTTTTTACCCTCATGATTTTAAGCGAAGCATCTATTGGGGCAGAAGCCATTGCTGGGAAACGGTTTCCTGTTTGGTAAATCGATAGGAATTCGTGAACCCGATGCAACTCTTTTAACACCCAATCTCTATTAGAGCTCGGAACGATGTTAAGAATCCTCTTTATCGCTTTTTCTGATACGGCCCGTTCTGCAACCCACTCTCTAACCATAGAGAATTCTACTTGCTGCAGGGTATCTTCAGGAAATATGTGTACCGGTTTTACCTCCATGCCTCAAAGGTACAAAGTAGGATGCTGCTAAATTTATTTTCTCTTGAGATCATCCACCTCTCTTTGGAGGTTTAACAAGGTGGTGGCAATAAGGTTTTTCTCTAAGTTGGGTTCCGGTAAATCTTCGCTTAGGTATTGAATGAATTTCCATACCTCTATTACCTCATTTACATGAACCTCATAGGGCTCGTAAGATGGGTTTGTGCTCATTAGACTAAGAGTTCCTCTTTTTTCTATGTGATTGTACACTTTCTTAAAAACTATCCCATCTTCCCTAGTAATTACAATGCAAGGCGTTCCGTCGGACAGGCTCGTCCAATCCTGAATATATTCAGCAATTACATGACTTCCTTCACTAACGGGAGGCATAGAGTCTCCTGATATTGGAAAGGCTCTATACTTGCGGTTCTTTGACAAAAAAGGTAGGGAAAGAGTCGGCAAGCCCTTCACGTAATCTGGGTCAGCGTACCCCATGGTATAGCCTGCTTTTGCGCTTTCTGGTATGATTTCTATTAGCTCCTCATCTTCCGGGGTTAGCGCAGTTGTAAGAATACGCAACTGCCTGCCGTAAACATCTACATCCAAACCACGCTCCACCTCACTGAGTTGTTGCTCGGGAAGAGATGATAGATCTTGTCTAAGCAAGCGATCTATAGAAACCGAGAAGTAATCACCTATTCTTAGAAGAGACTTAATGTTGGGTTCTGCCGTACCATTTTCATAAGCGCTTAGTGTAGACCGAGTAAGCGTTAGCTCTCCGGCAAGCTGCTCTTGAGACAGTCTCTTTCGCTTTCTCAAGGTCTTGATGTTAATGCCAATTACTTTCACCTGATGTTCTTTTTTGCAAAATTATTTGTCAAATATAGGAAAGATACTCTGTTTTGACTATTTTGTTGTCATTGTTTTGCCAGTTTTTTTGTCAAAACGTTGTTTTCTAATCAAAAACACCTCACTAGACCCTCGTCTAATGGGGTCAAAAAAATACAGCTATGAAGACCTCTTTACACGGATCGCAAAAGAAAACAACTCTCAGCGGAGTAATTACAGATAGATACTGTCATTTGTTTAATGCTTCTGGAGGGACCTCAAGAGGTAAGTTTCGTTGGTACGTGGTTTCTAGCATTCGTCTAGACGAATCTGTAGAGTAATTTTTTAATACTAGTGGGCCTGTGCCTCTTACCGTCCGTCGCTTTCCCAAAGTAGAACGCACGCGTGTTCTCAAGTGCTATGCACTGTTTTTAAACGAATCGATTCACCACAAAGGGCTGAAGAACCGCCCACATCTTCTTTAGAGGTAACTCCAATGGATAGATCAATTGTTCACATGGACTTGGACACCTTTTTTGTGTCTGTAGAACGACTCATTAACTCTTCCTTAATTGGCAAGCCGGTACTTATTGGTGGCACGAGCGGCAGAGGGGTTGTCTCTTCTTGTAGTTACGAGGCGCGTCAGTTTGGAGTCCATTCCGCAATGCCCATGAAGCTCGCCAAGCAACTCTGTCCAGAAGCGATTCTCATCCGGGGGGATCACGAACAATACTCCAAATACTCACATATTGTAACCGATATTATCGCTGATACGGTTCCGGTATACGAAAAGAGCTCAATAGATGAGTTCTACATGGACCTATCGGGAACCGACAGGTTCTTTGGAACCTATAAACTGGCTTCCGAGTTGCGCCAAAAAATCACTAGAGAGTCTGGGCTCCCTATATCTTTTGGTCTATCAGAAAACAAGACCGTATCCAAAATTGCAACCGGAGAAGCCAAACCCGCCGGACAATTGCGCATTGACTTTGGCTCAGAAAAGCATTTTCTAGCTCCTTTGTCTGTGAAAAAAATTCCCGGTGTTGGCAACAAGTCCTACCAAACCCTCAGGCAGCTAGGCGTCGACAAAATAAGAACCCTTCAGGAGATGCCCCCAAAACTACTCACACAGGTGTTTGGAAAACACGGTCACGCCATGTGGAAAAAAGCTCATGGAGTAGACTCTTCTTTGGTTGTTCCCTACAGCGAGCAAAAATCTATATCTAGCGAAGAAACCTTTGACTCTGATACCATAGATATCGCCCACTTAAAAAATCGACTGGTAGGAATGACTGAGCAATTGGCGCATAAATTACGTGCCAAGCAGAAGCTTACCGCTTGTGTCACGGTAAAACTGAGGTATGCAAACTTTGAAACGTTTACCAAACAAGTTAAGCTTCCCTACACCTCTGCCGATCACATCATTATTCCCGCTGTTAAGGATCTTTTTGACAAGCTATACGAGCGCAGGATGCTGGTTAGATTGGTCGGCGTTCGCTTTAGTCAACTGGTCCATGGCAATTATCAAATACACTTGTTTGAAGACACAGAAGAAAGGATGAAGCTCTACCAGGCTATGGATGTATTAAACGTACGGTACGGTACGGGCTCTGTTAAGCGAGCCGTTGGCTTAGGGGGACGGTCACATTCCTTTAACCCCTTTAAAGGATAGCTCGTGTTGATAAATACGCATACCTATTACAGCCTCCGATACGGAACGCTGTCAGAAGCCGACCTCTTACGTGAAGCCGAAGAAGGCGGTCACAAGACCATAGCCATTACAGACATCAATACAACAACCGCGTGTTACAATGTCTTGCGAGCGTCCGTAAAAACATCCGTTCGAGTCATTGCAGGTGTAGATTTTAGGGAGGGAGCAACACAAAAATACATAGGAATAGCAAAAAACACAGAAGGCTTTAAGGAGCTAAATCAAGCCCTAACTCAACAGCTACACGCAAAATCCTCCCCAGAGAATATGGCACCAGAATGGGAAAATTGCTTTGTGGTTTACCCCTTCGAAAAGGAGCGATTCTTCGCTCTTAAAAAGCACGAGTGGGTAGGTGTTAGGCCCGAACAACTCTCTCTTCTACCTTTTTCTGTTTGGCGCCACCACCTCTCTAAGTTGGTCATATTACAAACGGCTTCTTTCAGGTATAAAAAAGATCACAATGCACACAGGCTCTTGCGAGCTATAGAAAATAATTGTTTGCTCAGTAGGCTTCCCGCCACAGAACAGGCGCGTGATACCGATATATTTTGGTCTTTTGAAAAGCTCTCTCTTCACTACTCTGAATACCCCGAGCTCATAGACAACACTCTTGGACTCATCAATAGCTGTACGTTTAACTACGACTTTGGAATACCTAAAAACAAAAAGGTCTTTACCCAAAACGTATCCCAAGACATAAAACTGTTAAAAGACCTCGCGCTAAAAGGGGCAAAAGCTAGGTATGGGGACCTTACCCAAGAACTAAAAGCAAGGCTACAAAAGGAATTAAGTCTCGTAATACAAAAGGGATTTGTTGCTTATTTCTTGATCAGTTGGGACATTGTACGGTACGCCAGAGAAAAGGGTTATTACTACGTGGGCAGAGGTTCTGGAGCCAATAGTGTCATTGCATATTGTTTGCGAATTACTGATGTAGACCCCATTGACCTCTCCCTGTACTTTGAGCGCTTTATTAACCTTTACAGAGAAAACCCTCCGGATTTTGACATGGACTTTTCTTGGCGAGATCGAGAAGACGTTACTCGCTATATTTTTGAAAAACACGGTGCTGACCGAACCGCTTTATTGGCGACCTACAACACCTTTCAGTACCGGGCAACGTTAAGGGAACTAGGAAAGGTTTTTGGGCTTCCCAAAGCAGAAATAGACGAATTGGTTCACAGTAAGAAAGCGTACGCAGAGCTAGACACCATGGAACAACTCGTAGTTAAGTACAGTGACTACATACAAGGTTTTCCAAACTACCTAAGTATTCACGCGGGCGGCATCTTGATTACCGAAGAGCCCATAGCTCAATATTCTGCAACCTTTATGCCTCCCAAGGGCTTTCCTACCGTTATGTTTGACATGGTGATTGCAGAAGATATTGGCTTGTATAAATACGATGTCCTCTCCCAAAGAGGCTTGGGTCACATAAAAGACACCGTAGGCATCGTAAAAGAAAACCGCGGAAAAGAGATAGACATTCATAGGATAGATGATTTTAAAAAGGACCCTAAGGTCCTTAGGCAGCTCCAAAGTGGCAAAGCCATAGGTTGCTTCTACGTTGAGTCTCCAGCCATGAGGCAGCTTTTAACCAAACTAGAATGCAATGATTACCTAAGTCTTGTAGCTGCCAGTTCTATCATACGACCCGGTGTAGCTAGCTCCGGCATGATGCGTGAGTATATACTCCGATATAGAGACCCTAGAAAAAGAAGGGAAGCCCACCCCGTAATGCTAGATATTATGCCAGAAACCTTTGGAATCATGGTGTATCAGGAAGACGTGATAAAGGTGGCTCATTATTTTGCGGGTTTGACCCTAGGAGAAGCAGACGTCTTGCGCCGAGGAATGAGCGGAAAATATCGGTCTAGAGAAGATTTTCAAAGAATCAAGGATCAGTTTTTCTCCAATTGTGACGAAAAAGGTTACCAAAGAGAAGTAACTTCAGAAATCTGGTTTCAGATAGAATCTTTTGCTGGGTACTCTTTTTCAAAAGGACATTCTGCTAGTTACGCCGTGGAGAGCTTTCAGAGCCTTTACTTAAAGACCTACTATCCTTTGGAGTTTATGGTCGGTGTGATCAACAACTATGGCGGTTTTTACAAAACGGAGTTTTACGTGCATGAAGCGAAGCGTTCCGGCGCGAACGTTGAACCCCCTTGTATAAAAAACAGTCGCGCACAAACACATATCATTAACAAGACCCTCTACCTGGGCTTGGTACATATAGACGGATTAGAGTCCGCATTAATCGTACGGGTGCTCAACCACAGAGAAGAACACGGTCCTTATCTCAGTTTTAGAGATTTTATTGATCGCATTCCCTGTGGACTAGAACAGGCAAAACTGTTGATTCAAAGCGGGGCATTCCGGTTTACAGGAGTCGGCAAAAAGGATTTGTATTGGGAAGCACACCTTCTCTTGGGGGGTCTTTCTAGCATAGAAGACACCCCTACCCTTTTTAGAGAAAGCGCCGTTTCGTACAACCTCCCTCCGCTAGAACATTCTTCTTTGGAAGACGCATACGATCAGATTGAACGGTTGGGCTTTCCTCTTTGCAGTCCCTTTTTCTTAGCCGATTGCGACATAAAAAGCTATACCGAAAGGGCTTCTGACCTACACTCCAAAAAAGGAAAGAGCATTGTAATTTTAGGTTATTTAGTGACCACCAAAACCACCAAAACAAAGGGAGGAGACCGCATGGGATTTGGGACTTTTATAGATATTGACGGTGAGTGGCTAGACACCACCCACTTCCCCGCAGTGTATAAGCGCTATCCCTTTAGAGGAAGTGGCGTCTATAAGATTACGGGGGTCGTAGATGAAGAGTTTGGTGTGTATACCCTTACAACTAAAACCATGACGCGAGTTCCCACCAAACCCGACCCTAGATATGCAGAAGAAACTCGTTTAAAAAAAGCACCTTCCCTTATCAAAGGACTCAAAAAATAGGAGCCTGTTGGGCTTGTACACAAACGTTAAGTCTATGCCTACAACAAGGCAACTTCTAATGGTGATTGGCCTCTTGGCCGTTTCTACTTTTGCTTGGTCGCAGGAAAAACAGACCGCAGAGAACACAATAACAAAAGAGGCAGCGTCCTTGTACTTGAGGCAGGGCAAGAAGGCGGAAAGCACAAGGTATTACACGCGGAGCCCTTGTACATTGATTTAATCAGAGACCTAGGGGCCCGAAAAGGGGAGGCGGAATGGAATGTAGAGTTTGGCCTCTTTGACAACTATACCTTTGATGTTTACAAAGACGCTCAAGACAATATATCAACTCTTACTACCGAATCCCAGAAGATTAAAAACCTTAGAGAGACCTATTCTCAATTGCACACTGAGGTCGTTCTCCTTTTGAGAACGACCTCTTTTTCTTCCAAAAACAAAAAATACTTTGCCCGTTTTATAAACCTAATTATCTGTCGAGGTTATGTGTGTTTGGAATGCCTTGAAGAAAACGAAGTCAAAACTCAGGGAACTCAGGGAATCTTTTTGTTAGATCAATACTCCCGAAAGGACCTTATTTGTGATATGGAAAAACCCGTTAACATGATAAGTGCATTTGATTATTTCGCAAAAAGCCGAGTAGAAGCTCTATAAGATTTAATCCTATAAATTAACCTTTTGGGCCTTGACTCAGCAGGTCATCTTTCCTTTTCCATAAAAAAAGAGGAGCCAATGGCTCCTCTTTTTGAATTGAATATGGTCTCGAATTTATTCTATAATCAATCGGAATGTTTTGGTGTTTTGCTCTGGGTCTGACACTCTAATGGTGTAGAGTCCTGGAATCCAATCCTGAACCTGAATCTGGTGTTTACCGGTAAACGAACCTTTGTCGACCCTTTTGCCTTGAGCGCTAAAAATCTGATACTCGTAGCGTTCAGAGACGTTGGACTCTAAGTTAACCACAGAGGATGTCGGGTTGGGGAAAACGGCAAACCCTTTGGATTCAAAAACATCAACAGAAATGTTATCTCCAACCTGAATGGTTTTATTTATGGTTTGTGTACAAGTACCATTGCTCACTATTAAGGTAATAATGTAGGTTCCTTGACTGGTGTATTTGTGTGTGGGGTTCTGTACTGAATCAGTTCCTCCGTCACCAAAATACCATTGCCAAGAATTTGCCACCTGACTGGAGTCATACATTTGAACATCTATTCCTGTCATGGCTTGAGCTGGAGCGTCAATTTCTCCATAAAGAAGCACGGGCAAGGCAACCGTTTTATTGATGGTATCTGAACCGGTTGCATTACTCGCAATCAACACAACATTATAAACACCGGGCTTGGTATAGGTGTGACTGGGTGCGGATGCTGGCGAAGTGTTTCCGTCACCGAAGTCCCACAACCAGGTCACAGGAGCATTGGAGGATGCGTCTGTGAAGGTAACAGATCCGTTACACGCATCATTGATTACGTAGTTGTAATTCGCAATAGGCTTAAAGGCTACAACCCCTGTTAAACATTTGTTGTAGACTCCGATATTGGTGGTGAAAATAATATTCTCGTTAAAGCTTCCCGAAGCAATTGGGGCAAAGTAAACCGGTATCCATTGGCTCCCACCTGGAGCTATGGTTACTGTATTGATCGGGCTTGTAAAGGTTCCCGAGGTAAAGGTGATATTACTGATCTCTAAATCTACACAACCGGAGTTGGTCACTTCTATTGAGTCAATTGCCCCAAACAGTCCGTTTACAGCGCCAAAACTTATACAAGAGACATTAGTGGCAAAGTTGGGGAACTTGGCAACCGTAAAGTCTACGGGAATTTGAACCAGGGGGTTGAGAGGGTCTTCTGTTTCCACAAAGATTGTTGTGGTGTACAAAGAATCCGCAAGTCCCGTTGGGTCAAAAGAAACCGGTATTTCTATCGTAGAATTAAGTCCCAATGTCCCAGTGGAAGGAGTAGAAATGGTAAGCCATGGAGAGGATCCTCCGGAGGCATTTACAATTACTTGGTGGAAGTTAGAGTATCCAGAATAGTATTGAACAGACGTGTTATTAGTGATGGTTATGTCCAATTGACCATCTGCTAAATAGGTCGCCAAAGAAGGTCCGTAAAGCTGAAAGTCAATAGTATCATTATACCCCCAAATATTGTTGTCAATAATTTGAGAATAAAGAGCTCCCTCTATGTATAGCCAAGCATACTCAAAGGAGGCGTCAAAATCGCCCCTGAGAACAACGCTGAGATCCACGGTGTCTGTAAGAGCAGAAATGCCGGGAAAGCTATGAGTGGTTGATGCTCCTGTAGTGGTAAAATCAACCCTAGAGGAGTCTAAATAGCTACTTGATTCATAGGCGTCATACCACATAACTCCAGCCCCTGTGTTCTGAACGGTAATGGTGTCCCACACGGCGCCTCCACAGCCATTGGCTGTCACAGAGAAAGAAGACGGTGCTACCGTAGCAATAGGCGCTCCTTTAGCCTCTCCTGTTACACATAAATAAGCGCTGCTGTCATTGCTTGTAAAAAAGAGGGTGTCTGCATAGTTTCCGGCTGCTGTAGGGCTAAAAGTTACGGTTACCCAAGTAGAATCTTCTGGCATTAGTCCAAAGGAAGATGGAGTTATCGAATACATTCCAGTGCTACTTGTTGCTCCAGAAACGGATAATGAATCGCACCCTGTGTTGGTAATAAGAACCGAATCCATAACCGGATATCCTACAAATGTGGTGTCAAAATCTAAACACGTATTAGGCACTGGCGTTAGCTCTGGTATTCCGTTAACCGTGAAGTTCAAGGGAATTCTTACGTCTGGCGTTTCGGGATCATTGGACTCAATAATTAATGTATCTGTATACGTTCCCGTGGATAGTCCGGCTGAGTGAAACCAAAGGTTATACGTAACGCTATCTCCCCCGGCGGTAGTCATGGCAGAGTCTGGTGATATGGAAGCCCAAGCAGGTAATGATCCTTTAGACGCTGCGTAATTAACGGCGTTGGCTATTAGTTTCTGAGAATCTGAATTGTATAGGTAATAATCAAACCCTACATAAACAGCCTTTCCTGAACCGTGACGAATGGCAGTAACCACTTCATAAGAAGCGTTAGAGCCGTAAACCAAGACCTCTCTTCCTGGGTTAGAAAATTGGAAAGGAATGGTTGCGTTGGGCGAAGAGAACGAAGAAGAAACCCCATCGAGAATAGGATGGTTGGCATAAGAGCTATTCGTGGTCACCGTGCCGGCAGACCCAAACGTAGAGGCCCCTGTAAAGACTCCCCATCCGTTAATAATATTGGTATAGGAGGTGGCACAAACCACAAGACCTCCCCCTGAGTTTACGAATTGTTCTATAGTGGTATTGAGCGTACCGTATGCGAAAGTGTTGCTTTCTATCTCTGGAACTAGGATTACTTGAGCGTCCGAGAGCTCCGCCTGAAGAAGCGCTGCAGAAGTGCTGTTAAAGTTTGTAACGGTTACAGGTAGAGTAGTATACGCTTGAATGGAAGATATGGTATAACCATATTCTCTGCTCATATCTACTCCATGTGTTATGGCCACAATTTTAATACTGGATATGGTTCCTCCTATATCTGAAATTAAATCCCCTAGGCCATTGTTGTACACTGTAAAGCTTTGCATTACACTGTCTCCGCAATTAACCGCGGTCATGGCTATTGTTGAAGTGTCCACAGAAATATCTGGAGCATTTTCAGCAAATGCGCTCAAACAAACAGAAGCACCCGGCAGGTTGCTAATCAAATTCAAAGTATCATGGGTAGTACCAAAAACACTAGGCGTGTAGCTTACCTCCACCATCAAAGAATCAAAGGCATCAACCGTAAAGGCTGAAGGAGACATGTTTCCGTTAGTTGTAGATGAAGTAACGGAGGTTACCACAAGGTTTTCACAGCCTGTATTAACAATCCAGATAGAGTCCAAAACCGTTCCTCCTACCAAGGTAGAATCAAGTGCAATACAAGCAGAGGGGCTACCTATTTCGGGTTGACCTGAAACCACAAACGAATAAGGAATGGTAATAAAGGGAGTCCCGGGCTGGTTGGTTTCAATTAATGCGCTTCCTGTATAGGTTCCTGCTGATAGACCATCAGAGTCAAATAAAAAATCCAAAGAAACTGAATCCGCAGCGGAAACCGCACCTGAATCAGGAACCATAGTCACCAAGTCATCGGATCCCATAGTGTAGATGGACTGCAAAAAGTCATCCATTATGGGTTGGATTTGAGCGTCTGTCATGTTTTGACCGGAAGAACGTGAGAACAATAAATAATACACTCTATTGGTTCCGTTCATATTGGTAAAAGAATGCAGATCACTATCCGTATTTGTAGATATGGTTCGGTTAATGGCTGCGTCTGTTTTGGTTATTACCAAATGCAGAACTGATGGGTCTCCTGCGTTGTAGACTCTTTTTATGTAGCCCGTAAACTGCTGTCCAGAAACGGTAGCGGTAATCGTAGAGCTACTGGCGGTTCCTGAGCCATCGGCTCCCAAGTTTCCGGAAATCAGAAATGAAGACACATTGTCTAAATCCGCAGCAAACAAGAACATACCTGTTGCCTTATAGGTAAAATATTCTCCTGCTGATCCCAGTAGGGCGCTTGGAGTAATGGTTCCTTGGGTATACGAAAGGTAGGACCCTAGATTGGTAGAAAGATAGTTTCCTCCGTCATACATATCACCACCGCCGTCGCTTATGTTGGTTCCGGTAATTCCATCATAAAAAGCATACATATTAGAAATATGACTTGTCAGCGTGGATGCATTGGCAGTAAAAGAAGAATATACGTCCGCCAAAGAAGGGGGTGCTGCTGGAATTAATCGATACGAAAGAGGTCCTGCTCCTTGGTTGTAAAGAACTCTAGCAATAGTATCAATATCGCCACAGGTAATTGTCGAAGCAGACAATAGACTACTGTCTAAGGCCAAACTGGGGGCCCCGTTCACCGTCGCCGTCAAGCACATAGAAAAGGTGTCCGTTGCACTAATAAAAGACACAGAGTCAGAGTACGAGCCAATAAAGCTTGGGGTAAACAAAACGTCTATATAGACAGAGTCTCCTGGCTGTATGGTTTGCATCGCCCCTGGAAAACTGAAGTCTGTGGAATCAAAGTCTACTGTAGTAACCGGGAATGGTGCGCATCCAGAATTATATAGTAAGATGGAGTCTGTAAGGGTTTGCCCTGTCACTAGGGTTCCGGCATCATAGCAAGTAGACGCGCTATTGATCACGGGATCTCCAATTATATCTAATACAATGGGGTAAACCGTTCCGTCTAATGCAGTGTCATTGCTAGTAATTAAGAACCCAAGATTATAGGTTCCCGCGGGTTTGCCTGTAGTATTTATGCTTACTGCAATATTGTTACTTGAACCCGCCGAAAGAGTTCCGCTGGTTGGCAAGAAGGCAGTCTGAGCAGTCAGGGGAGTGCCTCCTATCAAAAAGTTGTCTACGGAAATATCCCCAGTATAGTAATGGAAGATATTGATTTCGGCTAAATCATTGATAGCACTATTTAGAAATTGTCCGCCCGTAATCACTGTGGTTCCATCCACAACAAAATCATAGGTATTGGAGGTGTAGTCAATGTTGTTAATTTCAATATCAATCCAAGTTCCCGTGGTAACCAGCTGGGTAAGCGTTTGATAAAATCCTGAAGAGTTTATATGGTAAATGTACAGGTAGTTCCCGCTAAAATAAGAATACACCATTTGGTCCGTGTAAGAGGAAGTTCCTGTTGGACCAAATCCCACGTGACCGTTTGTTGATCCACCCCAGGTTTGGTTGTTTTTTATTGAATAGGATATGCTCTGTGGTTGGGACGGAGCAAAGGATGCCTCCATACCGTCAAATAAATATCCATTCCCCGAAAACTGAAGCACATTAGATCCGTCTGGAGCCGTAGCATCTGCTGGAGTGGTTGCGGTGTACCAACTTGGATTTTGATTGGTAAACCCTCCAAGGCCTGATTCAAAAGATTCTTGAAAAACCATAGGAGTAGAAAAATCTACCATGGTTAGGCTGTAGTTCAAATTTCCAGCACCCGCTCCATTGGATATCATACCGGACCCTGTAGCAAGACCGCCACAAGCTGTTGACAGAAACAGGGTGTCTGGGGTAAGTGTTCCCGATGGCGCAGCACCTACGGTAATATTAACAACACTGGAGGTGTCCGAAGCATTACAATTTGACGCAATTAAGGTCACCGGAAAGACACCTGAAGCTGTATATTGATGCGATGGGTTCTCATCCGTAGACGTTGTTCCGTCTCCAAAGTCCCACAAATACGATCCACCAAACAAAGAGGTGTTGTAGAATTGAAGAGATGAGTTATAGGCCACGGTATTAGATGCCGGAATAAAATTCGCCACAGGAGTTGTGCCTGATACGGCAGAATACGTAGCTTGAAAACCTGAGTAGTGAGTACAACAATTAGAATAAAACCTCAAGGTCAGAGCGCCCTGGGTGGAAGTAACCGGGATGCCTCCGTTAGGAATTGAGGTTCCACTAAACGAACCCAAAAGGGTTCCCGAGGTTCCTACTCCATCGTAAACATAAAGAATGTCAACGCTAGACTCTGTATTGAATTGGGTAAAGAACAAGGAAATATTTTCTGTTCCTGCCGGGTCAATAACCAAATATCCATTGTTGTAAGAAGAGTAGTTCAAAGCTCCTCCTGGGTCCCTTACTATGCCAACACAAGTGTTGGTTGTATCCCAACCAGAAGACAACATGTCAAGAAATTGACCATGAGAAATAAGCTGGCTAAGGACAAAAAGGGTAAGTAGAGTAATTTTCTTTGCCATAGGTTTTATTATAATTTGTAAAATTACTGTCTAATCATTCATTGTAAGAAGATTCGTTAAATAATGATTTTGCGACAAGTATTTTTATTTTTCGGCTTTGGCCATCTTTTTAAGGAGGGGGTTAGGTCTGTACCTATCGTCCTGAAATTCACTGTATAAGTCCTGAAGTCTTTCTAAGGAAGTCGACACTCCAATCTCTCTAGACCACTCCAATAACCCCTTGGGGTAATTAACTCCTTTTGTCATTGCTAAGTCCACGTCTTGCTCTGTTCCTATTTGCATGAATACAGCGTCATAAGCCTCGTTTATTAAAAGAGCCAACACCCTGTCCACTATGTATTGCCCCAAAACGGGGTCTTTGTTGGGTTCAGGTGGTTCACTGTCTTCTGCATAAGAATAGAACCCTCTTCCTGTCTTTCTGCCCAAAAGACCTGCCTCCAACAACCGTTTTTGAGTAATGGACGGTTTAAACCTTGGGTCGTAGTAAAACTGAGCCCAAACCGTTTCCGTTACCACGTAGTTCACATCGTGCCCAATGAGGTCCATAAGCTTAAAGGGTCCCATTCTAAAGCCACCCAATTCTTCTAGCGCCCAGTCTATAGTCGCTAAGTCCGCAACGCCTTCTTCTAGCATTTTTATGGATTCTGAATAAAACGGTCTAGCCACTCTATTCACAATAAAACCGGGAGTGTCCTTTGCAATTACTGTCGTTTTCCCCCAAGAATCAATGAGTTCTTTGGCTTGACGCGTGGTCTGTTCTGATGTGGTCAAAGAAGGTATAATCTCTACCAAAGGCATAAGGGGTGCCGGGTTAAAAAAGTGAATTCCCAATACCCTTTCCGGAGACTTTACAGCAGCAGAAATAGAAGCAATAGACAGCGAGGAGGTGTTCGTTGCCAATATGGCTTCCGCCGAAACCATACTTTCCAATAAAGAAAAAACACTTTTCTTAGCATCTACGCTTTCTATTATTGCTTCTATAACCAAACCACAACCTGCCAATTGCTTTAGGTTGTCAACAAACTGAATTCTGGCAAGGACGTCCTTCGCAGAAGGGATTCTCCCTTTCTCTTCTAAGCGGTTTGTTATTTTGGTCAACCCAGATTTTGATCTTTCGAGACCTTCTACTTGAGTGTCATAAATAAAAACGTCATGGCCGTTTTGGGCGGCTATTTGAGCAATGCCTGAGCCCATGGCTCCAGCTCCCACAACACCTATTGCTATCTTATCCATTATTGCCCTTTAAAATTTGGTTTTCTCTTTTCTAAAAAAGCGTCTACTCCCTCATTGTAATCGTAGCTTTGACCCGCTTCTGTTTGCACTATATCCTCTTGGTTTAGCTGTTCTTGCAAAGAGTTCTGGTAGCTTTGATTTAGTAGTCTTTTGGTAAGTCCCAATCCATGGGTAGGCATAGTGGCCATCTTAAGGGCGCTCTTCTGTATCTTTTCTGCAAACTCTTCATCAGAGAATACATCGTAAATCATTCCCATTGCTTTAGCTTCTTCCGCAGAAACAGGATCTCCTGTCATCATAAGAGCCGTGGCTCTTTGCATGCCAATTAAGCGAGGGAGAAAAAACGTGCCTCCGCTATCTGGAATCAAGCCAATTTTAGAAAACGCCTGAATAAACTTAGCCGAAGCCGAAGCGTAAACCACATCACAAGCTAAAGCTATGTTTGCCCCTGCTCCAGCAGCAACTCCATTAACCGCTGCAATTACAGGTTTTTCTAATCTCCTTATTCGGGTAATAATTGGGTTGTAGTGCTCCGAGACAATTTTTGAAAGCTCAGGGCCTTCCGGGTCAATGGCCTCTGCCAGGTCTTGTCCTGCGCAAAAAGCCTTTCCGCTTCCTGTGATTACAACACATCGTATTGAGGCCTCGTTTTCTGCTCTGTCCAAAGCGTCTTGAAAGGCTAGGGCCATTTCTCTTACAAAACTATTGTACTTGCCCGCTCGGTTAAACTGAATGGTTAAAACACCATTCTCTTCTGAGGTCAATATAAAGTCACTCATCTTTTTCCTATTTGCTGCTAATTTACAAAGGAAGCCTTTAGGCCAAGAAATAATTCACTGTTTTTTAAACGGTAAGAGCCGTTTACTTGACGGTGAATTTTAGGGCGCTACAATACCTTTGAACAAAACCAAACGCTATGAAGTTTCTCTTTACGTTCCTCTGTCCTCTTGCTCTGTTTTCTCAAACGGCCTGGATCAATGAGTTCCATTATGACAATATTGGCACAGATACTTTAGAGTTTATTGAGGTCGTTCTCCCCGTTGGAGATTCTGTCATCCTTAACTCTTTAGAACTCACTGTATACAATGGCGCCACAGGAAAACCTTTTTCTCAATCTAACGTTTCTACCTGGGTTCCCGGGGACACAACAAATGGTTATCTGTTTTTTTATACTTGGGTTCCGTTGCAAAACGGTCCTGAGGCCTTAGGTCTATCCTCGGGTTATGGATTGTTGCAAACCTTGTTTTTTGAATCAACATTTCCTTTAATCTCTGGTCCCGCAATGGGCTCTACGGGGGCCTTGGTTCCCATTTCGGAAGACAATACTACCCCTTGGGGAACATCCATTTGCAGGGTGGGGTCAGGAAGTGCTGCGAGTCATTTTGGTTGGAGCGACGCGACAATGTCTCCCGGCTCCATAAACGACAATCAAAGCCTAGTGGTATGCGGTAGTCCCTCTTCGCCTGGCTTCCCCTCCGTTCAGCATCTTCTTGGAGGGCTTTTAATAACCCCTCAACCCCAAGGGTGCGGAACCTATTTTTTACTCGGTGGCTCCACCGTGGGCTTTCCTTTTATTAATAACCCTTCCGTTGATTCTTTGGGGCTGTCCAATCTATGGCAGCCACCTTTGGGAGGTACCAATATTGAGTTTTTGGATACCTCATCTGAGTCCTTTGATTTGATGTCCCTTCCTGAAGATAGTCTCCTTTACTTTACGCTACTTTCAGTTAATCCTTACGGGCATAGTGCTGCCTCCTATTTTACGGCTCGTTCACACTCTTATGACTCTCTTTGGGTTTCTGAAATCCTCTTTAACCCATCCGGAGGCTTGTTGGGAGAAAAACACAAGGAATGGGTGGAGTTGTACAACGCCTCTAGCGATAGCCTTTCTGTTGAGGGTTGGTGGGTGTTTTCTGGTGTTGATTCCTCCCAATTGTCGGGGCCGCTAACCACAATACCACCCAAGCATTATTTGGTTTTGGGTACGTCAGAAGATACCTCTCAAAACGGTCAAGCTCCGGTAGACATATCGTATGGTTTAGAACTTAGGCTTAGCAACGTAACTGACAGCTTCAGTCTTAAAGACCCGGCGGGAGGTGTTTTACAAAAGGTTGTCTATTCCTCACTTTTGGGCTGGCCAGCGTGTCCTGACAATTTTTCAATGGTTTGGAATGGTAAATCAAGCTCAGAGCTAGCCTCATCTTGGGATGTTTCTAAGGTTTCTGGTGGCTCTCCTGGAGCCAGCCCCTTTGAATTTAGGTATACTCGCCAAAGGTGGTACCCCAAAATACCCAGCAACTCTAAAATAGACACTCTTTGGGTGGGAGACCACCTAGTTGTAGACTCCCTTGTTAATCAAGTTCTCACCGTATATCAAGACACTTTAGAAGTATTGCCTCGGGGTTTATTAAGAACCGATAGTGCCTTTAATGCAGGGGTTGTTATTCTTAGGTCCAGTCTCCTAGGTTCGTCCCAAGCCTTTGGTCCAAATTACTCGGAAGGCGGGCTTGTTGTCTGGGAGTTCTGTGTGGAAACCCCGGGCTGGAAAATGCTGGCAAACCCCCTTAGAGAAAGCTCTTTTAAGGAGCTTTCTGAGCAAGTAATCCTTCAGTTTAGCGGAAGCATCAATGGGGCCAACTTGTTTTATTGGGACTCAGAAATTGGAACGTGGACCGCTCCTGACGGAGAAAACTCGGCCTCGGATAGTTGTGGAATGATGTTGTACTTGGATGGTAACTTTACTAAGCCGGGAGAACCCTTTCCGCTAACACTGCATTTTGCGGGAAACGGATGGAACTGGAATTCATATGCACCTCCAAACCAACACAACCTTGGTAGTCAATGGGGAGGAGGCTATAATGGGCAGGTTAATCAAGGCTGGTCCTTGTGGAAAAATCCCTTTCCTTCAAGCCTCAGTTGGAATTTACTTATGACACAAATAGGGACGGGGTTGAGTTCCGTTTATTATGTCTGGAACAACGCGTCTTCTTCTTGGGAGTTTTCTGATGGACAAATAGGCACCCCTGGTCTTTCTTCAAACATAGGGCCGGGTCAAGCTTTTTTTGTTCGAATTCTAGACACCAACCAGGTGGTATGGCAATTGGATACGTCCATGGTCAGCCTTGATACACTTCAGTTTAGTCTAAAAAGCAATGAGCATATTTCTCTCCTTTTTGATTCTGCTGGGGCTCAATCCCAAGGGGTCTTTCTCAAAAATGTACCGTCAAAGGCCGTCGGGTTTTCACCCGATTCAGACGGCGCAACCCCGTCCTCAGAGTGGTCCTTATTGCTTCTTGATGGACTGGATAGCGCCGCGTGTTCTTTGGTTTCTTTTGACTTTTCAATGCCCTCAACCATACGTTGGCGCGAACGCAAAAGTGCAAATTGGAATCTTACGGTAAAAGGAGATCGTCTGGAGGACTTTTTTCTCGTGTTTTCTTCGGGTAAACGCATACGCATGGACTCTCTAAATAACTTTTCCTTAACCAACAATACGCCCCGGTATATCACAAACACCCCGGCCCTCTCTATGGACGAAAACCCATCGGCACACCTTGACTATAACCCTCCGTGTTTTGACATTGGTCTAAAGAAATACTGGGTGTGGTCTCTGTCGGGTAAATTGGTGTGTCAAGGAGGGCCTTTGCAAAAGGGAGAGGAAATCAAATGCCCGCTTGTTCCGGGTACCTATGTGGTTTCTTGCCTATCAGCTGAAGGCTTTGCCTTCCACAAAAAATGGTTCGTTCCCTAGATTGTCCCCTTTTATATCACCCCTCTTTTTGATTCCCCTTTGAAGTCAAAATTGCGTTTGTGAACACTTTAAATGAAGTGTACATTTGCACTCTTTATGAGCTGGCAAAAAAAAATCACTCTTTTAGGACTCGTTCTCCCCTTGTTTGCGCTAGGGCAAAAGGACTCTATTGTATTTAAGAATCATGAATTTTTAGTGGGAGAAGTAAAAGAAATGAACCGCAACGTTTTGACCTTAGAAACGGACTTCAGCGATTCGGACTTTAAAATTGAATGGGACAAGGTGTCCTCTATAAATACCTACAAGTACTACTTAATTACTCTCAATACGGGGGAAAATATTTTTGGTAATATTTCTACAGATTCCACGGGAATCATTTCGGTAAAGGGGGTCATGAAAAAGTTTAGATCTTACACCTCCCCTATTACTCGAAATGTAGACCGAGAAGAGATTGTGTATATAAAATCCCTAGACAGGTCTTTTTGGAAAAAGCTCAGCGCTTCTATTGATTTTGGGTATAGTTTTACCAAAGCGAGTAACCTCAGCCAACTAAACACTAGGATGAACCTTGGGTACAACGCCGACTTTTGGAGGATAGGAGGGTCCTTCTCGGCCTTGCGGTCCATACAAGACAGCGTAGATCCCACCCAAAGAACAGAGGGGCAAATAGAATACAACAACATTATCAAAAAGAACTGGTACATTCTTGCTTCGGGCTCTTTTTTGAGCAACACAGAACAGCAATTAGACCTGCGTTCTACTGGCAAGTTAGGTCTTGGTAATTACCTGCTGAGGAACAACCATGCTTATTTTGCCTTAAACACTGGAATTGCAGGAACCGCAGAAAATTACGCTACAGAAAATTCAAATCGTGAGTCTGTTGAGGGGTTTGTGGGGGTAGATGTCAGTATTTTTGATCTAGGTGACCTTAGTTTTTCTAGTATAGCAACGGCCTATCCCAGTATTACTGAGGCCAAGCGTTTTAGGTTTGACCTCAAGGCTGACCTTAAATATGATTTGCCCATGGACTTTTATATAAAGCTTGGGTATTCCTTTAACTATGACAACCAACCGGCTGCTGGCGGTAAAGAATTAGATTATATTTTCCAGACCAATTTTGGCTGGGAATTATAGCGGCATCTAGGAGTTGCTCCAGGGAGGGGAGCCGTAAGTACAGTGACTGTGGTAGGTGTGAAAATATCTTTCTTGTTTGTCCTGATGAACGTCTTTTATGGTCACCAAAATACCTGTTTCTTCTACATCGCCAAACTCATCATTTAGGCTGGTTCCAAAGTTTTTCATGGAAGTGCTCAAGTTCATATATGAGTTGATCAATGGCGGAATATTTAGCCCCATATTTCGGATTAGCTTGTTGATTACAAGGTAGCCTTCTTTATAGGTAAGCCCTTCAAACAACTCCATATAAGGCGTCTTGTCTTCTTTAGATACAATGGGGTCAAACGGATAAATCAGTTTTTCTGGATCCGGAAAATAGTAGTCCATAAACGCCATAAGAGCGTTTCTTCCATCCGTATCATAGGTGGTATACATAGTCACCTTCCCAAAGAGGTATTTTATTTTTGGGTTCTGCACGATTACAGCGCCTAAGCCGTCCCACAAATTATCCAAGGCAAATAGTCCTTTTTTAGCTAATGAGCCCTTTTGATACTTGGGTTGTACAAAACTTCTTCCCAGTTCCAATGTGTCCGGCAGGTATTTGTCAATAAACTTGTTGGTAAATTCGTATAAATGAGAGGTTGCAAGCATGTGCAGGCCACCCTTGTTTTCAAGTGCTTTTTTACAATCTAACAACCGGTAGCCTGCAATAATTTCTTTTGCTTCAGGGTTCCATAAAACCAATTGATCATAAGGAAAATCAGCGGTATCATACTTGTCTATATCTGTAGATTTGCCCGTACCACCTCCTGCCTCTCTAAAGGTTATTTCCCTTAGTCGGCCGATTTCTTCCATAACATAAGGGGCGTTGTGTGCGTTCACCAAATAAAGCTCATTGCTTCCCTTGGTAGAATACCTTAAAAACCTCTCTTTAGTCAGTTCTTTTTCTAAATTGGAGGCCTCAACTGGACCCAAAATCTTTTCCATCAGAGCCAAATTAATTCTTTCTTTCCAATTTATACACCTCTTCCCTAATCTTCTTTGCCCATTTTTGGGGAGGACCCGACTTAAGCTCCTCCGAAAATATAGGCTTTCCAAAAGAAATTTCTATGGTTTTTCCCGCCATCTTAAACATCTCGTCTACTAAGAAAAACATTTCTATGTTGGCCTTTATACCCAATGCCTTTCTCCATTTAGAAATCCTGTAGAACCGCTTAGAGTTGTGTCCTCCTATGTGAACAGGAATTATGTTTTTATTATAGGACTTTGCTTTAGACACAAAGCTTTTGGTCCACTCTAAGTCTTGAATTTTTCCATCTATCAAGCGACTTACCAGTCCTGCGGGGAAAACCATAACTACAGAGTCAGAGGCAAATGCTTTATCTATCATTTTCATGGCAAATCGTGGGTTTGCACCGTGTTTGTTTACCGGAATAAAAAGAGGTTCAAAGTTTTTGATATTGAGTAAAATATCATTTACCAGAAACTGTTGATCGTGTCTTGCTCTTCCCACGGCGCACATAAAGGCAATTCCGTCAAGTCCACCCAAAGGGTGATTACTCGCCAAGACAACGCCTCCCGTGGCGGGAATGTTTTCAAGGCCATGGGTTACCACATTAGCGTCCAGGTGTTCCATACATGCGTTTACAAAGTCAACGCCAATTAGATGTCCGGACTCCCTCATTATATGATTGAGTTCATCCTCATGAACAATCCCTCTGATGCCGTTCAAAAGAAATCTGGGCAACCACTTTCCAACGTTTGGGCTTTTCTCTGTGATGATCTTCTCTATGTCTATATACTTGGCGGGTGTGCTCAAATCGATGTTGTTATGGTCTAAACAAAAATACAGAATTGTGGGCAGGATACAATAGGGCTGCTCGGTTTGTCTTTTCCTGGTCCATGATTCTTTCCTTGACGGAAAAATTCCCATGTCTAGCAATGGTCATTCAAGGGAATATCTCCTTGACCCATATCGCTAACGCGGCGAGCTTTTTTTATTCCCCTGCCGCTGTGAGCACGCTCAGCAGCAGGCACCTTTAATGTTGATTCTTTGGATTCTTTCCTTGACGGAAAGATCCGCATGTCTAGGAATGGTCACTCAAAACCCCACTTCGCTAACGCGACGAGCTTTTTTTATTCCCATGCTGCTATGAGCACGCTCAGCAGCGGGAATAAAAAAACCCCAACACACTTTCGTTTGTTGGGGTTTTGAGGTCTCGAGCGGATTCGAACCGCTGTAGATGGTTTTGCAGACCACTGCCTAGCCACTCGGCCACGAGACCCTGATTTTATGGGCAGAGCCCGGCAAAAGTAAGTATTTCTATTGGTTCCCCAAAGAAGAATAATAAGACCTTTTTACCTTCCTTTGAACCGTGACGCGTTTAACGTCACCGTTTATTGGGGGAGCCAATTTAGAAACCGATACAGAAGCTTTTTTTACTGTAGGGCTCTCCTTGAATAACCTGAAGCAAATTCTGTCCACAACCACCTCTAAAAGCTTGTTTCTCAGTGCCATTTCTTCCTTCACCACCTGGTTTATGTGCACATAATCTATGGTATCAGAAAGGTGGTCTGATTCAATGGAGGCGTCAAAGTTTCCCCAAACGGTAACGTTTACCTCATAGTCCGAACCAATTTTGCTCTCCTCTTCCATGCATCCGTGAAATGCATATAGCTTTATTCCCTCTACATAAATTTTGTCCATGACTATCCCAGTTGACTGCACGCTGTTTTTATTCTTTCTAGAGTGGCTTCTTTTCCTATGATTTCTAAAACATCAAATACGGAGGGGCCCATACCAACTCCGGTGATGGCAAGCCTAAAGATGGGGCCAACTTTTCCAAACCCATATTCTTTTTCTTCTAAGTATTGCTTAAAAATGGATTCAAGCGCAGCAGATGTAAACTCTTGGACCGAGGCGAATCGCTCAGAAAGCTCACCTAGTATTGAAGAAGAATCTTCCTTCCATTTTTTCTTTTGCGTTTTTGCGTCATAAGACGTTGGTGCTTCAAAGAAAAATGACGCCTCAGCCAGTAAGTCTTTGGTAAAGGTTGCGCGTTCCTTCATCATGCCTACTATTTTCTCAAGGTTTTGGTCCGAAGTGTTCCAACCCTTGGTTTCCATTTCGGGCCTAACCATTTGAGCTAAATCTTTGTCGGCATAGGTTCTAAGATATTGTTGATTAAACCACTTTGCTTTTTCAAAATCAAATCGTGCTCCTGCTTTTCCTACTTTTTGTAGAGAAAATGCGTTTACCAATTCATCTAGAGAGAAAATTTCTTGGTTGGTGCCCGGATTCCACCCCAAAAAGGCCAACATGTTGGTAAAGGATTCTGCAAAGAATCCGCCCTCTCTATAGCCAGAAGAGACCTCTCCGGTTTCTGGGCTTTTCCATTCTAGGGGAAATACAGGAAAGCCTAGCCTGTCGCCGTCTCGCTTGCTCAATTTCCCGTTCCCGTCTGGCTTTAGCAAAAGAGGCAGGTGGGCAAAACGTGGGCAATCCCACCCTAGGTATTCATAGAGTAAAACATGAAGAGGCGCAGAAGGCAACCACTCTTCTCCACGAATAACGTGAGTAATCTTCATAGCGTGATCATCCACAATATTTGCTAGGTGATACGTGGGCATCCCGTCACTCTTAAAAAGCACCTTATCATCCATATTGTTGGTGTTTACAGAAACCCAACCTCGTATTTCGTCTTCTAGTTTTACCTCGTGGTTGCGAGGAAGCTTAATGCGAATTACATAAGGGTCGCCGTTCTCCAGCTTCTTTTGAACCTCATCTGCAGGAAGCGTAAGAGAGTTCTTCATTGTTGAGCGAGTAATGTGGTTGTATTGCCAGTTCACATTACCGGCCTCCTTGGCTAAAACTCTTATGTTTTCTAAGTCTTCTGAGGTGTCAAATGCATAATAGGCATGACCCGTTTCTAACAACCTATCTGCGAACTCCCTGTACATTGATTTTCGCTCAGACTGAACATAGGGTCCGTATTCTCCACCCACACCTTGACCCTCGTCTGGAGAAATTCCACACCAGGCCAAGCTTTCAATAATATAATCTTCGGCTCCTTTTACAAAGCGAGTTTGGTCCGTGTCCTCTATTCTTAGAATAAACTTTCCGCCGTGTTTTTTAGCAAATAAGTAATTGTAAAGAGCCGTCCTTACGCCTCCCATGTGAAGAGGGCCGGTTGGGCTAGGGGCAAAACGAACGCGTACATTGTCCATAATCATGTCTTTTTTCCGGCCGCAAAGGTAGTTAATAATTACATTAGAGTTAGGCTTCCTCCCAAAGGCAACGTCGGTTTTCTTTTAGGGCTTTAATCGAAAGAGAGCACGTGTTTTCTTTCAAATCCCTACCTTGCAATCACTTTGAAAATAAACCATTCAAAAACAAAAAATGAGTACTTCAATAGACGTTAAGTCGGTTCTTTCAACTCTCGGAATTTCTGAAGAGAATTTAGGGACCTCAACCGGAGCCAATTTTTTTGGCTCTGGACAAGTAATTTCCAGCTATTCCCCAGTAGACGGAAAGATTATTGGGTCGGTAAAAACCACCACCCCAGAAGAATATGAGCGCGTAATCAAAACGGCCCAAAAAGCCTTTTTAGAATGGCGAGACGTTCCCGCTCCCAAAAGAGGAGAAATGGTAAGACAGTTCGGAAACAAACTCCGCGAGAAAAAAGACGCTTTGGGTCAACTTGTTTCCTATGAAATGGGAAAGTCTCTCCAAGAAGGCTATGGAGAGGTTCAAGAAATGATTGATATATGTGACTTTGCGGTAGGTCTTTCTAGACAGCTTTATGGTTTAACCATGAAGTCTGAGCGTCCAGGCCATCACATGATGGAGCAGTGGCACCCCATGGGCTTAGTGGGCATAATCTCTGCGTTTAACTTTCCGGTAGCTGTTTGGGCATGGAATACCGCTCTTGCTTGGGTCTGTGGCGATGTGTGTGTATGGAAGCCTTCTGAAAAAGCACCCTTGTGTGGAATTGCTTGCCAAAACATCTTTAACGAGGTCGCAGCAGAAAACAATCTTCCTGAAGGTCTTTCCGGATTAATCACTGGTGACTACAGAGTGGGCGAACTCATGACTAACGACCAAAGAGTGCCTTTGATTTCTGCCACGGGGTCTACTCGAATGGGTAAGGTTGTTGGAGCAGCGGTTGCTGGAAGATTGGGTAAATCCATTCTTGAGCTAGGTGGCAACAACGCCATTATTGTCACCCCAGAATCAGACTTAAGAATGACCACTATTGGTGCCGTGTTTGGTGCTGTAGGAACCGCTGGGCAAAGATGTACATCTACCCGCAGACTCATTATACACGAAGACGTTTACGACACGGTTAAAAACGCAATAGTTGACGCGTATGGTCAATTAAAAATTGGAAACCCATTAGACGAAACCAACCACGTGGGACCCTTGATTGATACATTGGCTGTTGATATGTATAAAAGCGCATTGGAAAGCGCTGTGGCCGAAGGGGGAACGCTTTTGGTTCCTGGTGGTGTATTAGGAGGCGAAGGCTACGAGAGCGGTTGTTACGTTAAGCCCGCGATAGTGGAGGCTGATAATTCATACCAAATTGTTCAAGACGAAACCTTTGCTCCTATTCTCTACTTGGTAAAATACAGCGGGTCAGTGCAGGACGCTATTGCCATTCAAAACGGAGTTAGACAGGGTCTTTCTTCTGCCATTATGACCAACAACCTTCAAGACGCGAATGCTTTTCTTTCTGCAGCAGGATCTGATTGTGGAATTGCCAACGTAAACATTGGTACAAGCGGCGCGGAGATTGGAGGCGCTTTTGGAGGAGAAAAAGATACTGGTGGTGGTAGAGAGTCTGGTTCAGATGCTTGGAAAGCGTATATGAGACGCCAGACCAACACCCTAAACTATACTCTTGAACTTCCCTTAGCACAAGGAATCAAGTTTGATATATAAAGAGTTTATTTCTCTTTTTTACTCTAAAGAAGCGCCCTTTGGCGCTTCTTTATTTTATCTATCCTAACCGCTGCCTGGGCGTGTAAACTATTGCGCTTAAACACCTCCTAGTCCTTTAGAGTCAATCTATTATGAAAATACTTCTCACAGGCGCCAATGGATATATAGGCAAAAGACTTCTCCCGTTGTTAATCCGTCAGGGTCACGAAGTTTTTTGCTGTGTGCGTGACCCAAAGCGTTTCAACCCCAATTTATTGAGTGAAAACCTCCACGTAGTTGAAGTTGATTTTTTAGAATCCAAAGGATCATCGCCGGCGTTTGACGTTGCCTATTTTTTAATTCACAGCCTTTCTTCTAACCATCAGCAATTTGAAGAACTAGAAAGACAAGCTGCTTTTGGGTTTCTTGAGTTTATCAAAGACAGCGGAGCTTCACAAATTATATATCTCAGTGGGATTAAACCTATTGGCGCTACCAGCCAACACTTAGCTTCAAGGAATTCTGTTGAACAATACCTTGCAGAAGGGTCTATTCCGGTTACCACTTTGCGAGCAGGAATTGTAGTTGGCAGCGGTTCGGCATCTTTCGAAATAATTAGGGACTTGGTAGAAAAACTACCATTTATGATCACCCCAAAATGGCTAAACTCTAAATGTCAACCCATATCTATACGCAACGTACTTCATTACCTAACCTCTTTATTGGGACAACCCAAAGCTTTTAATAATACGTATGATATTGGCGGTCCTGAGGTTCTTACCTATAAGCAAATGCTCTTGGAGTTTGCAGAGGTCAGGGGGCTTAAAAGATATATTGTTACCCTTCCTGTTCTCACTCCGAGATTGTCTAGTTATTGGTTATATTTTGTTACCTCTACCTCTTTTTTTCTGGCCAAAAACCTTGTAAATTCTATGAAAGTGGACGTAGTGTGTAGAGATAATTCCTTACATGATATGTTCCCTACAGAGCTTTTAAGTTACCGGCGTTCTGTAGAAAATGCGTTTAGTAAAATCGCCCAAAACTCTGTCATATCCTCTTGGAAGGACGCCGTAAATGATAGAGGGGAACAAGTACATTCCATGGACCACATAAAGGTACCTTCTTTTGGAGTTTTTACAGATATAAAATCAAAGCAATTTTCTAAAAAAGACCGTGAAGTCATAGTAAAAAACATTATGTCCATAGGAGGTGAAAGGGGGTGGTACTATGCTCAATTTTTGTGGAAAATTAGAGGTTGGTTAGATAAGTTGGTAGGAGGCGTAGGCTTGCGCCGAGGCAGGACTCACCCCGAAACGCTTCAAATTGGTGATGCTTTGGATTTTTGGAGAGTTATTGCGGTAAGTCCAAACCGACTTTTACTCTATGCAGAAATGAAACTTCCCGGAGACGCTTGGCTTGAATTTACTATTGGTGAAAACACAGTAACTCAAACCGCAACCTTTAGACCTGTTGGCCTATCCGGACGCTTGTACTGGTATTCGGTTTTACCTTTTCATTTATTTATTTTTGAAGGAATGCTTTCTAAAATTTGCTCCTTTTCTGACTAAATAACCATTCTATGCTTACTAAAAAAAGGTACTCAGCTCTTGATATGGCACTTTGGACAAGGAGGGAGGCTTTAGGTTTGATCGTCTATGCAGCAGCTATAACTGTTTTGTTTGATGTTTTAGACTTTAGCTTTATAAGCCCTCCATGGACCTCTATTGCATTAGTTGGTACTGCTGTGGCGTTTGTTATTGTATTCCAAAATGAATCGGCATATGGCGGGATGTGGAAGGCTCGTAAAATTTGGGAAGGAATTGTGAATACCTCAAAAACCTGGGGTATGAAAACAATAGCTATGGTTACTACTAATAAAATGGAAAGTCCCGTTTCTGAGGAAGCTGCCTTCCGAGAAAATAAAACCATTATTAACATACATGTTGGGCGGATAACCGCCCTTAGATACAGAATTACTTCTTTAGAAAACTAATTGTACGCCGGCCTCTCTGATGAGCAGCGGGTACATTTAATAGATTATAAAAATAATGTATAAATGTAAGGTCACCCTTTTTTAATATGAAATGGACAACCCCCGTATCTTTTTCACCCGGTGGAAACCTCATTAAAAACACATCCTCTGTACTTTCTGTAGGCTCTTGTTTTTCTGAAAACATAGGTAATAAACTAAAGCTAGGAGGCATAACTACAGAGATAAACCCCTTTGGTGTTTCGTACAATGTAGAATCCATTTTTAATCAATTACACCAAATAGCACACGGTGGTTTACAGAGACCTAATAGGTGGTTTACTCACAACGGATTGTGGCACAGTAAGGATCATCACGGTTCTTTTTCCAGGGAATCAAGAGAAGAACTAGAAACGGCAATTACTCAAAGACAACTAGGCATTCATCCCATAAAAAAGGATTTAACTCATATTTTAATAACTCCTGGAACGGCATTTAAATGGGTAGAAAAGTCTACTGGAGAAACCGTTAACAATTGTCATAAAAGACCTTCTTCAGAATTTGATTTAGTTCTTTTGAATCCTAATTCCATTGTTGAACAATTTGATGAAATATACAAGGCGTGGCCAGGTGTGGAATTTTGGTTTAGCATTAGTCCCGTAAGACATTTAAAAAATGGTCTGATTCAAAATCAAAAATCAAAATCTACCCTAATTCTTGCCCTTCATGAAATCGTAAATAAATACGAAAACGCACGGTACTTTCCTGCCTATGAGATTCTTGTGGATGAACTTAGAGATTACCGGTTTTATGATTCAGATCTTTTACACCCAAGTAAGGAAGCAATAGAAGAGATATGGGATCGTTTCACACTTCTTTTATCCAAAGACACACAGAACATGTGTAACGCTTCTGAAAAGGTCAGAAAACTATACAAACACAGAACTCTACATCCAAATCAGGAGGTCAAAAGGAAACATAAGGCATCTGTAGATCTGGCAATTAATAAATGGGAAGACCAATATAAAAGAAATTGGCCACGGTGATAATTTAGAACTCAAGCTCTCCGTTATCCAGCATAATTTTAATTTTTAGTAACCCAGCTACACTCATTGAATCCACTATTTCTCCAGATAATACCATAGAAATGGCCTGGGTAAGTAGTACTTTTTTTACCTGTAAGTCTTCTGTGGGGTCAGTCGGTAGTTCTTTGGGAAATAAATCTTTAGCAACATAAATAATGCTTACTTCATTAGTCGCAGAGTTAGATAACTGCATGCGTTGTATTTCTCTTAAATTCCGGGAAGAATAACCAATTTCCTCTTCCAATTCTCTAAGGGCAGAATCCCTTGGATCTGTACCTATAGGACCTCCCCCTTCTGGAATTTCCCACGTATACGTATTTAGAGGGTATCTATGTTGTCCTACTAGCCATGTATAACCTTGGTTATCAATTGGAATCACACCGATGGCAATGTTTTGGAAATCAACCACGCCGTAGATACCTTCACCACCATTGGGGTTAATCACCTCATCGTGATAAACCTTTATCCATGGATTTTGGTACTTAGTCGTCCGACTCTTCTGCTTCCAGTTCCCTATCCACTTTTCTGCCATAGGATATTTTTACTCCGTTGTATTTTATTTCTTTCCCGTTTTGGTACTCAATGGTTAATGCAAGAGCTCCCTTTTCTGTAAAGAATTCCCAAATTCCTTCTTTCTTTCCGGTCTTGTAAAAACCTCTTCTTTTAACCAATCCATTTGGATGATAATAGGTGTGTTTACCTTCTTCTACGCCTACTTCATAATCACCACCAAATGCAGTTTTTCCATTATCTGTATAGGTACTTGTCCAGCGTCCTGTTTTTTCACCTTCAAAATACTTCCCTTCAATTTTAATGTTACCATACACGTACATCCAGGTTCCTTCTTTTAAGCCTTCAATAAAATTTCCACTGGCCACGACGGTTCCTGAGTCAGAATACTCAACATAAGGACCATCCTCTAATCCAAAAACATATCCTTCTTCCTTTCTAACGGATTGGTCTGAGTAATACCATACCCAATTACCTTCGGGCTTATCCTTGATATACGCCCCTGTTTGCTCTACAGTTCCATCAATAAAAAAGTACTTCCAGTTTTTTTCTTTTAGATCGTCTTTAAATTCTCCTTGCGATTTTAGCTCTCCTGTTTCAAAATAATATTTCCATGTTTTTTGTCTTCGCCCCATATCATCAAATATTCCTTCTGCTAGCAAGATTCCTCTACTGTATTGCTTGGAGTTAACAACGATCCCATTGTCATCATACTCTCTGTGAATTCCTTCTTTAATTCCATTCCGATAAGGCCCCATTTCTGCAATTTTTCCCGTTTGTGGATTTATGATTTTACGTACTTCTAGTTTTTCTGTTTCTTCTGAATTCTCTTGTTTTACCCCGTGAATCCACTTTTCTATTCTCAATAAATTTCCATTACTCGCGTAGTATTTCCAATACCCGTGTTTAATATCGTTTAGATACGTTCCTGTTACATTAATTTTACGAGTGCCCTTGTAAAAAGTGATCCAATACCCTTGCTTTCTTTGGTCTTTATCTACTTTGTTAATAACCAACTCCTTTACTAACACACCTGCCTTATAGGTATAAAGTGTATTGATATTTTCTTGAGTGTCAAAGCCAAACCCATCACCTTGCTCCTTCCCACTGGCAAAGGGGATTTCTTTTTTAATCTTTCCATTGGGATAAAAAAAAGTTGTCAACCCATCTTTAACATCTTCTTCATACTGTTCGATCTTGGTAACTTTCCCGTCAGTATAAGTGATTCTAGCTCCCTCCTTTTTATCTTCCGAGTATTCTATGGACATAGAAATTATGCCATCCGCACCGTAAAATTTCCACACGCTGTCAAGCAAATAGTCTTTTCTATTGCCCTCTGTTTTTAGAATACCTGATCTGTAGTAGGATTGCCAGAAACCATCTGGCTTTCCTTTGTGTAAATAACCCTTACTACTGATCTGACCATTCTCGAATGTATATTCAGTGTATACCCAATCGGTATCATTTTGAGCGTGACCCAAAAATGAAAACATAACAAAGGTTATACACACAAATAATGTATTATTCATTTTTTTAAAAAGTAAAAGATGATAATAATAGCCTGTTAATATCGTAGATAAAAATACGGATTATACATTGGCTTTTTGAGTTATTAAAAACCATTAATAGGTTATCCACATTTTTGGGTTATTTAAAGGTCTGATTATTATATGGAATACAATCTTTTTAACAATCTAATAGCTCTAGTGTTTTAGAGTAAATAGATGAAAATTTTTTTGGATAGAATGTTCATTTGTGAATGAATTACTGTTAACTTCTTTTATTAAAATTATAACTTTATGATTAGGTTTTGTAAAAGAGATTCAGATATATACACATTTTTGAATAAACAATGTTTTAATTATAAAATTTACTAACCGTTGTTTAACAGAGATTTTAATAAACAACGCATTCAATTGTTCATTATTTTTGGGAACTCAGAAGGGTGTTAATAACCACAACAAAACATATTATCTATGAAACTTTCTATTGGTGCTGATCATGCAGGATATGAGTATAAAGAGAAAATAATAGCGGAATTAAAAACTCAAGGGATTGAGGTACAAGACTTTGGAACTTATTCAGAAGAAAGTATGGATTATCCCGATGTAGCTCATCCGGTTGCAGAATCTGTTGAGGCAAAGAAGTCAGATTTAGGAATTGTTATTTGTGGTTCGGGAAACGGAATAAACATTACGGTAAACAAGCATCAAGGGGTACGATCTGCACTTTGTTGGAACACAGAGTTGGCAGAACTCGCCAAGCTGCATAACAATGCAAATGTATTGGCCCTTCCTGCTCGATTTATTGACTATGATTTAGCTTTAGCTTGTGTAAAAACCTTTCTTTTAACAGAATTTGAAGGAGGAAGACACGAGAGAAGAGTCAATAAAATTGCCTGTAAATAAAAAGTCCTTTAAGGGTTTTCTGAAACACTTTCTAAGAAATCACGTATAGCATTTTCTTTAGAACCTATGCTCTTGAGCTGAATGCTAGGTCTGTTTGCTAGTTCGTCATATTCCTTTTTGTATACTGGAGAATTTACATTACTAATGACAAGAGAAGTCCCTTTAAAGGCTAGTAAAAAGTCCATCGGGACATACTCCCAATAACTAGCGTATTGTCTAGAGGATCGGCCGTTCCAGGCATTTCCTGTGTTTGGCTTTAGTGTTACCGCTTCAATAAACGCCATCCACTTTTCGTCTGTTGTTAGGTCCATAGAGTTGCTAATTGAGTCTTTGTAAGGCCCCTTAGAAATCATAACATTTTCATAAAACTCTTTAGAAGAAACTAAAATAGCCTGGTTCAGAATCAAGGCGTCGGCATTGTTATTTTCGGCAATTTGTGGAGCGATTAAACCGCCTTCTCCCTCTCCATAAACAATGAGCTGACTATAGGTTTTTGATTGCAAAAAATCGCTTACTGTCTGAATTCTTAAATTTTTAGTATCCGTATTTATTACCCGTGTGTACCCTTGTTGAGTGTCATACTTTTCTACACCAATAATTTTATAGCCACTTTCAATAAAAAGATTGACAATAGAAGTTGGTATAGAGTCTGGTGAATTGATTCCATGACCCAAGAAAAGAAGGATCTTTTGAGTTTTCTTTTGGGGGGTAATCTCCCACTGTGAAATATGACTATCTACAGCACTCTTTGAGATAGAATAAGAAGAAGTGCAGCTCCAAAAAAAAGAAGAGCCTACAAGAATTAAAAGAAATTTTAAATCCATTTGAAGTACTTTGCTTTGCGAATGAGGTTTTGCGTATTGGATACGTTCACCTTAAACAGAAGGCTTTTCCTAAGAGAGAAAATTTCTGTTTTACTTAGTTTTAATTGACGCTCAATTTCTAGGGTAGAATAGTTTTTTTCTAGAAGTATAATAAGTTGCCTTTCCTGGTCTGTTATCTGAATTTGATTTTCTTCGGTTTGAGCATCTCCCTCAGATAAATCCAAAGTGTCTCTTCCTGGAAAATACCGGTTTCCTTTTATAACTTGATTAATTGCGTCTATAAGGTCTCCAAACTCACCGCTTTTTAGTACAAAACCGTTAGCTCCATTTTCGTAAAAATATTGATTGAACCTTGGAATATTGTGCATGGTATAGATGATTACCTTCATACATGTATTCTGCTGTTTCAGTCTTTTACAAATTTCAAAACCATCAATATCCGGCAAGCTCACATCGAGTATTAATAAGTCGGGCTCTCTTTCACTTAAAAAGGAAAAGAGTTCCTCTGCAGAGTACTTTACACCCACAACCTCAAGATGATTTTCCCCCTCTAAAAGAGACCGCGTAGACGCGGCTACAATGGGGTGATCATCCACTAAAAGGACACTGTGCTTATTGCTGCTCAACCGGAATGGATATTTTTATTTGAGTCCCGTTATTGGAACTATCAATGTTAATAAAACCACGCAAGAAGTGGACTCTGTTTTCAATGTTTTTTAACCCAATGCCCTTTGCTTTTGCAGTGGTATCAAAGCCTATACCATTGTCTTCTAAACTTATAGACAAAGACCTGTCGTGATTTTCAAAGTTAAACTGAATAACCATAAAGGTGGCTTTTCCGTGCTGCACCGTATTCTTTATGGTTTCTTGAATAATTCTATAAATAGTTTGGGTGGCCTCATCAGAAAAGCGGTCATTAATCTCAGAAGGAACGTTGAGGTCAATGATAATATTTTCATTGATTTCCCATAATTTTTTTAAATCCTCCAAAGCATCATATAAACCAAACCTGAGCAGGCTCTCTGACATAAGGTCATGAGAAATTGTTCTAACTTCCTCTGCAGCAAGCTTGACAAGCTTTATAACCTCAGGGTCTTGAGCCCTTAGCAATTGTGCTTTGTTTTTTAAAATAGCAAGGGTATTTCCTAGGGAATCGTGCAGTTCACGCGCTATTCTATTTCTTTCGTTTTCTTGACCTTTTATCAAAGAAGAAATAATACTGAGTTCTTTGTCTTTTTTAGCCAACTGGAGGCTAACTTTTTGTTTTTGTTTGGTGTTCCGGTACATAAAAAAGAACAAGATAGAAAGACCTACTAAAAAGCCAATTAGAGAAAGAGCAATAACTTGAGATCTTTTACTGTTGCTTTCTAAAATATCTTTTCTCACCGCTTCTTTTTCTCTTAAAAACTCGCTGTTTTTTAACTCGTAACTAGTAATTATTGAGTTAATCTCTAGGTTTGTTTGGTACTTAGTGAGTGAGTCAGTAAGAGCAGAAATTGTTTTCTGGTTTTCTAATGCTTTTTGGAAATCACCTAAGCTTTGGTATGTTGACACCAACAGGCTGTAAGCATTAAGAGTTCCTTCTATATATTCAAAGGACTTGTATATCTCCAAGGCCTCTTTTATACTGGCCAGCGCCTGTTTTGGTTTATTGGAGGAAGCTAAGGCTACCCCAATGTTAAGTTTGGTATCGGCCACCGAAATAGAGGGTCTATCCCCTTTTAGTGCTAAAGACTTATTAAAATACTCAGTGGCCGTAGCGTGGTCCTTATAAAAATCGTGATATAAGACCCCGATGTTGTTATATACCTTAGAGATATAGGAATGATTGATTTTTTTGTATTCGACAGAACTTTTATTGAAGTAGTATAGCGCTAAGTCTTGTTTTCCTAAACGGGTATAGTTGAGCCCTAGGTTATTGTAAAGATTCCCTTTTTGGGTGGGGCTCTCTCCTTGAATTAAATCCAAAGCCGTCTTGTATTCTACGTTTGATTTTTCAAAATGCTCAAGGGCCTGAAAGACTAGGCCCACGTCAATTTTAAGATCTATGTATATACTTGAGTCAATGGACGGATGAATTTGGAAGTAATCTAAACACGAATAAAAATTCTCCAGCGCAAGCTTGTAGTTTTTATCCAAATAGTAAATTGTCCCGACCATGTTGGAACAATAAATAGAGGCCTCATAGGATTTAATGTTATCAAAGAGAAGTGCAGAAAACTTAAGCTGCTGTATTGCTTGTTGTCGCTCGCGTTTTTTGTAGTAATAATGGCCTAATATTTCATAGTTTTTGGCCAGTAAATAGAGGTTCATAGAATCTTTAGCCGCAATGTTTTCTCCTATAATGCGCTGACAAATAATGGGAATACTATCAATGTTGATTTTGGACTTAATGAAGACCCTCGCCTTTTGAGTGGCCAACCGGTTTACCTCTAAGGCACTAGAGGGCATTTGACGGTTGATGTATTTTATAGCCTCGCGATATTGTTTGTTTGCCACCCAATAATCAATACTATCCAAATATTGGGACCCGTCATTTTGCCCCTGAGCGGAAAGACCGCAGAAGACCCAAAGGAAAACTAATATGGAGCCAATCCTCATCAATTCATATGTTCTTTGAGTTCTTCCCAAGAAAACCCAACTTCAATAGGCCCTTCTGAGTAAGGAGCTATCTCATAGGGGTTATAGAAAAAAACCACAGAGTCTTTAGAATACCTAAAGTTTCTAATGCTTGGATTTTCTACAACCTCAATTCCGCATTCTTGTAATTGATTTTTGATCAATAAAGCCACGGAGTCAGGCTCGGTAAATAAACTGTCGGATGAATAGAAGTAGCTTTTCTCCGGATTTATATGAATGAAGTAAAAATTCTCATTGGGGTGAGCTCCCCCCATAAAGGAACGCACGTAAAGCGTAAGCCCAAGCCAATTACTTGAATTATAGTGTTCAGACTCAACAATCTCTGCATACCACGGGGTTGCGTAATCAGGAAAGTCAGCAATAATGCTTTCGTAATTTTGAAAAAGAAAATGACTAAGAGAGTCTGTGTCTGTGGGGCCGTCAAAATAAAACAAAAGACTATCCCTTACCGTTTCCCATGTAGAGTCAGCAAGCGAAAGAGGTGAATTGGCCGCCTCCTCAAGGTATTCAAACACAAAAGAAACACGGCCGCCGTTGGACTCTACCAATGACTTTTCTATTCTAGTAGAGGAAAGCACAATAGTTTCCTTACTTTTGATAGTGTCCTGTTGGTTTTGTGTACAGGCTATTGTCCCCAACAAAAGAAGAGCGCTAAGAGTGCGTTTTGTCATGGTAATTAAACAGATTTGAAAGCCCGAATTTTTTGATGGATAGAATTGAATCGAAGTTAAGAAAATTTAAGAAGAAGTACTTTTTTAACGAATGGTTAAAAGGTTTCCTACTCACCCTTTTATTGGGGGTAATTCTCTTGATGGTAATTGTTGTTCTAGAGGGAATAGGAAAGTTCAATTCAGGAGTTAGGGCTTTTTTGTTTTATTTATTTTGCATTGGAGCGGGTGTTCTTCTGGTTAGATATACTCTTTGGACGTTTTACAAATGGGTGCGATACAAGCGATTCTTGTCAGATGTTCAATCGGCGAAAGCCATACGTTCAGAGCTTTCGGGAGTCAATGATTATTTAATATCCTATTTGGAGCTAGGTCAAATGGACTCCTCAGAATGGGTTTCTCAAGGTAAAGCTCAGATGGAAAAGAAACTCCACGACATTGAGTTCGGAACGGCTGTTTCTTGGAAGGAGAATAAAAGAAGAGGACTTTTGCTGCTTATACCGGCGGTGATTATTGGCTTTGCCTTTCTTTCTGACTGGGGTACAAAGTGGATAGAAAGCTCAGAACGCATCGTCAAGTATTCCGAAGAGTTTGTTCCTCTTGCCCCCTTTGACTTCATCAACCTATCTCCACAAAAAGCCATTGCCAACAAAGAGGTCTCCATGGGGCTTTCTGTTTCCAAAGGCTATAGACCTCAAGAAATATACTTAGTCCTGGATAAAGTTCGGGTTAGTCTTTTGCCTGGGCCTGGTGGGGAGTGGAAAAAGAGCCTAAGAATGCCAAACCATGATTTTTCCTTTTCCTTTGAGGTAGACGGATACCCGAGTCCAGTTTACACAACCGAGGTTTTTCATTTGCCGGTGCTAACTCAATACTCTATGGTGGTGACGCCTCCTTCCTATACAAAACAGTCGCCTCAATACCTGTCCAACGCAGGTGATTTTACTTTCTTGGAAGGCTCAAAGGTAGAGTGGAGTGTTTTGGCTAAGCACGCTGAAAAGACTTTTCTAAGCCTCAATACAGACAAAACGGTAGAACTAGAAGAAGGTTCTTTTGCTCAGCGGTTTTATACACCATTTTCCTATTCTATAACCCTAGAAAACGCAGATTCCTCCTTAGCGTTTCCTTTTGACTTTAAGGCATTGGCAATTGCAGACCAAGCGCCCGTTATCAATTCTTTTTCGGATTCCCTCAACCCTTCTACAAACCTTTTAGAAGCCCATGTGAGTGGTTCAGACGACTATGAAGTGTCGCAGATAAATTGGTATGCTGTAGACCAAGAGAAGTCCTACTTCTTGTTGTTTTCTAAACCCATCAACAGACAAAGCGGAAGCCACTATTTGTACATAGACACCGTAGACAGGCTAATAGAAAGAGGTGTTCATTTTATAGTGGCAAGGCTCTACGACAACAACGGCGTCAGGGGGCCTCAGTATTCTGAAAGCTCAAAGATAGAGTTGGTTTCCCTCTCCCGAGAGGAAAGGAACCAAATGGAAAACAACAGGGTGAACAAAAGTTCTCAAGAGCTCGTAGACAGGTCAGAAAAAATTAACAAGCTCAGGAAAGAAACAAAGGAACTTCAGGCTCAAGAGGGGAAAAAATGGTCAGATATTCAAAAGCAAAAAAAGTTATTGAAAGAGTACAAAGAGGAAATAGAAAAGCTTGATCAACAGCAGCAAGCACTTTCTCAACAATTGGAAAAGCAAGAGGACACACCGCTAACAGAAGAAGAAAAGAGGCTGGCAGAAATATTGGAAAAGCTGAACGACCCCGAACTTCAAAAATATCTTGAAGCCCTAGAAGAGAAAGCAGATCAAGGTGAACTCACTCCTGAGAACCTTGAGGAGTTAGGCCAGGAAATGGACTATCAGGTCAACCAATTAGACCGATTAGAAGAGCTCTACAAGGATGTGGTTTTTAAAATGGAGTTGGATCAACAGTTAGAAAGGATTCAAGAAGCCATTCAAAAAACTGAAGAGTCCATAGAATCGGGAGAAAATAGGGACCCTAAAGAAGCACAAAAGGCTCAAGAAGAAGCTCAAAAACTTACCGAAGAAGTGTCTGATGCCCAAAGGGAATTAGATCAGAAAAACAAAGAATTGAAACAGCCCTACAAGGGGATGGAAGACGGCATGGAGAAAGCAGATTCTGCAAAAGAAAAATCAAAAAAGGCCTCGGAAGAATTGAAATCGGGAGACCCCTCTAAGTCTCAAAAGCAAAAACAGGAATCAAAGAAGGACCTGGAGGCGCTCCAAAGCCTGCTTTCTCAGATGCAGTCCAATATGTCTGAAGAAAAAAAGAAGGAGAATATAGAGCACATGGAGCAGCTCTTAGACAATGTGGTTTGGGTTAGTTTTACAGAAGAAGACCTATATGATGACTTTAGAGAGATCTCTGTTAACAACCCTGCATTTAAGAAAAAACTTATTTCGCAAGGAGATCTTTCAGAAAAGCTTCAACACATTCAAGACAGCTTGGACGCCCTTATGTACAGGGTTCCTGAACTTGACCCTGTTTTGGATAAAAAAGTAAGGGCCCTAAAGGTCCAACAACAAAAAACCGTAAAAGCATTGCAGGACGCCAACATGCAAGAAGGCGGGAGGTATCAGCGTGACATTATGTACAACCTTAACTATATAGCGTGGGTTTTAAGTGATCTCTTGGAGCAAATGCGACAGGACCTTAGCAGCCAAATGCAAGGCAATCAAAATTGTCAAAAACCAGGAGGAAGCTCTTCCAGCCCTAGTGCTTCTCAAATGCTAAAAATGCAGCAAGAGTTAGGCAAAGAGTTTGGGGAATCTGGACCACCTGAGCCCGGTGGAAAAAAACCTTCTGGCAAAAAGGGAGAGGGCCCACCTATGGGAGAGGGAGAAGGCGGCTCCTCAGGAATGTCAGGAACGCAGGCCAAAGAGCTTGCGAAAATGCTGGCACGTCAAGAGCAAATTCGAATGGAGCTGGAAAAGAAAACAGAAGGAGGTGGCCCTGGAGGAGATGCGGTAGAGAGCATGAAAGAATTTGAAAAAGAGCTCGTAGACCCACAAATTTCATTTGAACAAAAGAAAGAACGCCTTCAAGAAATAGAAACACGACTATTGGAAGTAGAGGAGGCGGAACGAACCCAAGAGAAAGAAGAAGAAAGGGATTCGGGAAACCTAGAATTATACATGGAACTTCGACAAAAATCAAAGGAGGAATACCTTCAGAGAAAAAAATCATATCAAGAAGATTTGAACATTAGCCCTATTTGGCTTCAAGAGTATTATTCACGCATCAAAAGGTCTTACAATGATTAGGTTTGAAGGGTTTGAAGCTGGGTTTTACGAAGACATGGCGAGCGTGGAAAGAACGATAACCCGTATTGCAACCGACCACGACTTCTTGATTAAATCATTGGTTTTCAATGGGTTAACCGACAACGAGCTGCTTAATATCAATAGAACCCACCTTGGTCATGACACGTATACAGACATTATCACCTTTGATTATTCCCGCAAAAAGAAGTTGATGGGAGAAGTATTTATTAGTTTGGATAGAATAAAAGAAAACAGCCTAAGTCTAAGCGCCCCGTTTTCTTTAGAATTGAAGCGTATCATTTTCCATGGGGTGCTACATCTTGTGGGCTATAAAGACAAGTCTGCTGCTGACAAGTTAGAGATGACTTCAAAGGAAGATTATTACCTATCTTTGCACCCTTAAACTTTTGGACAGACCCTAATGTTTCACGTGGAACCATGAAAGATTTATATGATGTTATTGTTGTAGGAGGAGGACACGCGGGTTGCGAGGCAGCTGCTGCTGCTGCCAACTTGGGCAGCAAGACCCTATTAATTACAATGAATCTTCAAACCATAGGGCAAATGTCCTGTAACCCTGCTATGGGCGGGGTTGCAAAAGGGCAAATTGTTCGTGAGATTGATGCTCTCGGTGGCTTCACCGGATTGATTTCTGACAAGACGGCTCTCCAGTTTAGAATGCTAAACAGAAGCAAGGGTCCAGCCATGTGGTCACCAAGGGTCCAAAGCGATAGGTGGAAGTTTGCTGAAGAATGGAGGCTTACACTAGAGTCATTGCCAAACCTTGATTTCTTTCAAGATATGGTTACAGGCCTCTTGGTTGAAGACTACAAAATTTATGGAGTTACCACAGGAATAGGAAAATCTTATCACGCCAAGACCGTCGTTCTAACCAACGGAACCTTCTTGAATGGACTGATTCACATTGGTGAAAAAAACTATGGTGGCGGAAGAGCAGGAGAGAGAGCTGCGACAGGCATTACAAAAGACCTTGTGGATTTAGGCTTTGAATACGGCCGAATGAAAACAGGTACTCCACCAAGAGTAGATGGAAGATCCTTGGATTATTCCAAGTTCGAAGAACAAAAAGGAGATGATTGCCCAGGTGTTTTCAGCTATAAAAATTCAAGCTCTATTGAGTATCAGATGTCTTGTTGGATAGCTTATACTAACCCAGAAGTTCATGAAGAACTGAAAACTGGTTTTGATAGGTCGCCAATGTACAACGGATCTATTCAGAGCGTTGGTCCAAGGTATTGCCCCTCTATAGAGGATAAGATCAATCGATTTGCAGATAAGGATAGGCACCAACTTTTTATTGAGCCAGAGGCCAGAGGATCCGTAGAGATGTATATTAATGGGTTTTCTACAAGTTTACCTGAGGAAGTTCAAATGGAGAGTTTGCGCAAAGTTCCAGGGTTTGAAAATGTCAAATTTTTTAGACCTGGCTACGCAATTGAATACGATTATTTTCCTCCTACACAATTAAAGCACACTTTAGAAACAAAACTTGTTGAAAACCTCTTTTTTGCGGGTCAAATTAACGGTACAACTGGATATGAAGAAGCTGCCTGTCAAGGGTTAATGGCCGGCATTAATGCCGTATTAAAAGTTGAAAACAAGGAAGCGTTTGTTCTTAGCAGGGAGGAAGCTTATATAGGCGTTCTTATAGATGATTTGATCACTAAAGGCACCGAGGAGCCCTATAGAATGTTTACGTCTCGAGCCGAGTACCGCCTTCTTTTAAGGCAAGACAATGCGGATATTAGACTGACGAGACGCGGTTACCAGCTGGGTTTAGCCTCTGCGGAAAGGGTTAAAAACCTTGAACGTAAAGAAGAAGAAATTAAGCAGCTGCTCAAATTCCTTAAGAAGACTTCGGTTTCTCCCGATATGGTAAATACCATGCTAAAGGGCAAAGAATCTGCTCCAATAAAGCAAAAACTAAAAGCCCACACGCTAGTTTCTAGACCCAATATTTATCTTTCAGATTTTGCTTCCGTCCCTGAGATTTGGGAGGACATTAAGCATTATTCCAAAGAGGTTTTTGAACAGGTAGAGATAGACATTAAATACAGCGGTTACATACATAAGGAAAAAGAGAATGTAGAAAAGTCCCAAAGACTCTCTAATTTAAAAATACCCACTGATTTTGATTATTTTAAACTGGGGAGTCTTAGCATGGAGGCTAGGCAAAAACTGGATAAAATTAAACCCGTAACCCTTTCTCAAGCTTCCAGAATTTCCGGCGTGAGTCCATCAGATATTAATGTGTTGATGGTTTTTATGGGAAGATAATAGTTCCACGTGGAACTAATTTGGATATTATAGATATGAAAGAACTTACTTCATGCCCCCTGTGTGGCTCAGAATCTTTCCACTTAGAAAGAGATGTAAAAGACCACATGATCTCTAAAGAGTCCTTCTCTGTACAAAAGTGTAACAACTGCGATTTTTTGTTTACGTCACCAAGACCTGATGACGAGGCCATTGGAGCGTATTATGAATCCGAAGATTACATCAGCCATTCTAACACCAAGAAAACATGGTTTGACAGAGCGTACCATATAATTAGAAATAGAGCAATTGTAAAAAAAGAAAAACTCGCCAGCGCCCAGATTTTGAACAAGGGTAAGCTTTTGGATTACGGTTGCGGAACGGGGGAATTTTTGGGTTACGCCAAGACTAAAGACTGGGAAACCATGGGCGTAGAACCTAGCCCAAGAGCTGCTCAACAGGCGAGAACAAACCAGGGGGTTTCAGTCGTTTCTCCGGATGAGTTTCTCGGAAACCATAAACATCGTGATTTTGATGTGATTTCTATGTGGCATGTTTTAGAACACCTTGATGATCCTGTAGGTAAACTCAAAATGTTTCATGATAGATTGACTCCGGGAGGTGCTTTATTGGTTGCGGTTCCCAATTACGAAAGTTTTGATGCAAAGGTTTACGGATCTTTTTGGGCCGCATGGGATACACCAATTCATTTTTCTCACTTTAGCAAAAAGACGATGTCCTCTGCAGCTGAGAAAGCTGATTTCTGTGTTCACAACATTATAAATATGCCCTTTGATAGTTACTATGTAAGCCTTTTGTCAGAAAAGTATAGGGGAGGGAATCCAGTAGCAGGACTTTGGACGGGGTTGCGCTCAAATTTGGCCGGATTAAAAGAAAACCAATCTAGCTTAATCTACGTTTTAAAGAAGAAAAACCAAGGCCAACTATTTGATTCTTAGTGCCTTAGACACCTCTACGCTAGTGTCTAACAAAATGAGCTTTACATTTCCGTATCCCTCTATATCGTGAATTGCCTTGTTGATTTCTGTATAGAAAATGGGAGCGTTTTTAGGAGTAATATAGGGTGCAAATTTTTCTATTTTAAATCCTACGGATTCAAAAATGGCATCCCCTGTAGGTTTAGATAGGTATCTAAGTTGTAAGCAATGATCAACCATCTTTAACGAAAATCGAAGAAAGCCTTTTACGCTGTCCTTGTCTTTTTTGCCTACAGTTTCAGAAAATCGAATTAACTCGGGAAGGTTCGCCATTACGGCAAATCGCATCCACTTCACAAAGTTTTCTGCAAAGCCCATCTCTCTCTCAGGATTACTTACAATTTCTAGCGCTTCACTTAAGTTTCCATGAGCTGCTAAGGCGGCAATTTCTGCTTCTTCTTGGGATTTGTTCTCTTTTTGAATCAAGTGGTTTACAATCTCTGAAAAAGAATGCTGGGGGACTCTCGTTTGTTGGACCCTAGAGAGTATGGTGGGCAATACGCGTTCCTGGTTGTGACTTACCAAGATGATTACCGATCCGTTTAAGGGCTCTTCTATAAATTTAAGAAGTTTATTTGCGGCCGATCGATGCATGGCTTCTGGCATCCAAAGAACAAGTATCTTTTTGTTTCCGGAATACGATTTAAGACTGAAGTCTGCTAGAATTGTTTTGGCTTCATCTACCCCGATTTGGAGGTTTTTGTTTTCCAGTCCCATTGCCAATAACCATTGGGAGGATGTGCAAAAAGGGCTTTTTTGAAGCATTTTTCTCCACTCGGCCAAAAAATTTGACGAACTAGCCACCTTGACACCATCCTTTTTTCCAGAAACAAATGAGAAATGAAGGTCAGGATACGAAATGGTCTGGTGTTGCTTACAAGGAGGGCAAACACCACAAGAGTCGTCTTTTAGGGGTGAATCACAGGTCAAATACTGGGCATAGGCAAGCGCCATCGGAAGAGAGCCCCCTCCGTCTTCTCCATAAAATAAATGAGCATGAGGAATTCTTCCGGAGGATACCGTTTGAATTAATTCATTTTTTACTTTCGCAAGGCCGGGAATTTCTGCGAATCGCATAGTAAGAGATTTGAGGCTAAAATAAGGTGAATTTTATTAAAAACAGAAAATTATGGACACGGTAGAAACCTTGGATGTAAGCGGAAAAGTTGTTTTGGTACGCGTAGATTTTAACGTACCTCTGAGCAACGGAGTGATTACGGACGATACTCGAATTCAAGCCGCAGTTCCAACCATAAACACCCTTAGAGACAGGGGGGCCAAAGTGGTTTTGATGTCTCATATGGGAAGGCCTAAAGGACAAGTATCGCCGGAGTTCTCTCTAGGACAAATTGTGTCAGGTGTTTCTAAGGCGTTAGGCACAGAGGTGGGTTTTTGTAAAGAAAGCACAGGAGAGGCTCCTAAAAAGGCTATTTCTGCCATGGGTGCAGGCGATGTTTTATTGTTGGAGAACCTAAGGTTCCGCAAAGAGGAAGAAAGCGGAGACTATTCTTTTGCCAGAGAGCTCGCGGATTTGGGTCAAGTGTACATAAACGACGCATTTGGAACGGCCCATAGAGCCCACGCTTCCACAGCGGTTATTGCTCAGTTTTTTACTGGGGCAAAAGGCTTTGGCTTTATTATGGCTAATGAAATAAAAAATGTTTCTAAAGTCCTAAACAGCACAGAGAAACCCGTTACCGCTATAGTTGGTGGTGCAAAGGTTTCAAGTAAAATCACCATATTAGAAAACCTTATGCCCGTGGTTGACAAACTTATCATTGGAGGAGGAATGGCGTACACGTTCTTTAAGGCTATGGGCGGAAGCACAGGAGACAGCCTTGTGGAGGAGGATAAATTGCAACTTGCTCTTGCGACAATGAAGTTGGCAAAAGAGCATAACGTAGAATTTATTTTGCCGATAGACTCTAGAAATGGAGACGGTTTTTCTCCCGACACTCCCGTATCTATTTCTGAAGCCAATGAGGTGCCTCGTGGCAAAATGGGCCTGGATATTGGGCCTCAATCAGAGTCCTTGTTTTCTGACGCCATCCTTTCTTCTCGAATCATACTTTGGAATGGTCCTGTTGGGGTTTTTGAATTTGACGCCTTCGAAAAGGGAACGGTAGCCATAGGAAAGGCCATTGTAGAAGCCACCCAAAAAGGGGCGTTTTCGCTAGTTGGCGGGGGAGACTCTGTGGCTGCTGCAAAAAAATATGGATTTGCGCCCAAAATGAGTTACGTTAGCACAGGAGGTGGAGCGATGTTGGAATACCTAGAAGGAAAAGAACTTCCAGGAATTCAGGCTATCATGAGCTAGTCCTTAAATACGTAGGAAAAGATAAAAGAAGAAATGGATTCTAGAAAAGGGTAGACTTTAGCGTCTGTTGCTTTATTAAACCAATCCGGAATAAATTCAGAAGGCAGCAATTGAACTGCCGCAATAAATAAAGAAAGGAAGAGGGCGTATTTAAAAAACCCAAAGACACCTCCCATCAAATGGTCCATGGCGCCCAGCGCAATCATGTCTAGGAATTTAGCAAGAGCCCTGCCGGCAATTAGTATCGAAATATAAATGATTGCAAAACTTGCAATGAAAGAAACGATTTCTTTTGATTGTGGATCTAAATCAATAAGGTACTGTAGGTAGGGATGGGCAAGGTGAGAAAAGAAATAAGCTCCTATCAGCCCCAATGCTAAAGCCAAGAGAGAGGTCATTTCGGCAACAAAACCTTTCCAAAGCCCTTTTATAAGGCCAAAGGCAAGAGGCAAAAACAAAATGATGTCAACGGTTGCTGGCTTCATGAAAACACAATTGAATATGAACACAGACGAGCTACGAAAAAAATGGTACGAACTAGTTGCTAAGTTGTCAGAACAATTTAGCGAAGGTGAAGATATGGATTTAGACGGAATTCTCTTCTTAATTGGAGTGCAAGAACTCGGCATGGGTCACAAAAAGTTCAAAAAAGACGAAAAAGTGAACATTATGCACATAGCAATATGCAGAGTCCTTAGCAAATACGGGTACTATGAATACCAGGGTCAAGACTCAGATGGATGGCCTCACTATGTGAATGTAGAAAAGCTTCCTGCGCTAAAAACCGGCCAACAATCGCTCTTAATGAAAGAAGCTGTTGTGGCTTATTTTGAAGAAACGGCCTTTATTTAAGAAAGACTAACAGCCGCTTGAAGCGGGATCATAAGGAAGTAAAACGATGGTAATAGTTACCTCTTCGTCTGCTTGTAGTTTTACAAAATTGCAGCCAATATATGAGGGAGGGTTTTCTCCTTTGGTAGCCTCTACCTGAAGAACAGCCTCTTGGTCGTAAGTAAAAGAAACCACACCATTTTCATCGGTTGCACCAGAAAAGTTGGGAAGGGCATTGGCTACAGGAGCGGTAGCTGTAACCGCAACGTTTTGAACACGGGTTCCGTCCTCAGCTTCAACAATAACTGTGAAAGGGTATTTTGCCGCTTCTTTCTCACAGGAAATAAGGGATAGGGCAATAAACAAAACAGAAAGTCTAAAAATGATTTTCATGTGGTATTAGTTTGCGCAGCCGTTTGGGGTGCCAAAGGGCTGAATGTATACAGTTTGAGAAACGCTTTCCTCTTTGTCTAATTCTACGTAATTGCATCCGCCAAAAGCACCTTTTCTAGCATCCAAAACCAAATAGGCCCTTTGAGTGTATTTAAAATTGGCAACACCAGACGCATCGGTGTATTGATAGTAGTTGATCAATCCATCTGCTCCAACAGGCGCGTACATCCTCACCAAAACATTCTGAGCAGCTATAGTATCATTCGTGTATACCTGACAGGAAATGGTGTATTTGTCGGGATAGGTCTCCCTATCACAAGAAAACAGAGCTAAGAGTGAAAGCCCGAATAATAATAGTAGTGTATGTTTTTTCATGTACCTTTGCGATTTAGACCTAATCTCCAAATTTAGCAAAAAAAACGAGCCTACGGGAAAGTTATGATTGAAGAGATAAAACAAAAGATTGAGGAGTTAAAAAACACAGTGCCTACAACCCTTGAGGATGTAGAGAAAATCCGCATCGCAACCTTGGGAAAGAAAGGGGTTCTCAATCAATATTTTGCCGCTTTTAAAGAGGTTGCTCCCGACCAGAAAAAGGCCTACGGACAAATAATAAACCTATTAAAGAACACGGCAGAAGCCAAGGTGGAGGAGTGGAAAAACGCATTGTCGGGATCTGTGGAGAAAGGAGAAGCAGAAGACTTCTCGAGACCCTCAGAAGAATTTGCCCAAGGAGCTGTTCACCCTCTTACTAGCGTTCGCAATGAAATTGTAGAGATCTTTTCTAGGATAGGTTTCAGCGTAAGCGAAGGCCCAGAGATAGAAGATGATTGGCACAACTTCTCTGCTCTAAATTTCCCGGAAGAGCACCCTGCAAGAGACATGCAGGATACGTTTTTTGTGGAAAAAGACCCTGACTGGGCCCTTAGAACTCATACCAGCAGCGTGCAGGTACGAGTAATGGAAGGAAGCAAGCCTCCCATCAGAACCATTAGCCCGGGACGTGTTTTTAGAAACGAAGACATTAGCTCTAGATCTCACTGTGTCTTTCATCAAATAGAAGGACTTTACATAGATAAGGGCGTTTCCTTTGCTGACCTTAAGCAGACGTTACTGTATTTTGCTCAAGAGTTTTTTGGAAAAGAAGCTAAAATTAGAATGCGCCCTTCGTATTTTCCGTTTACTGAGCCCAGTGCGGAGGTAGATGTATATTGGGGCTTAGAAACGGAAGCAGATTATAGAATTACCAAGGGAACTGGCTGGTTGGAGATCATGGGTTGCGGAATGGTTGATCCAGAAGTTTTAAGAGCCTCCAACATTGATCCAGAAGAGTACTCAGGGTATGCCTTTGGAATGGGGATAGAGCGCATTGCAATGAACCGTTTTGGGATCACGGATATACGTATGTTTTATGAAAACGATATGCGATTCTTATCGCAGTTTTCTAGTAATATTTAGATGACTAATTTATAAAAGTTAAAGGGGCCTTTAGCCCCTTTTTTTATGGTATTTTTTATAGCACAATAAATGTATAAAAATTCACAAAAAATAGTAACAATTTATACAGTGGTATTATGTTGATATTGGGCTTAAACCATAAAACAAAAATTAATCCTTTTAGGTATTTGGTTCTTCTTTATCCATAAAACCGGCGTTTGCAGGATTTTGATACAAGAATTTATTGTAACGTATTGTTTTAAAGATAACTATCAGATTCTAATTCGAGAATCCGCAGAACCTTATAGAAGTCAAAAATCTTGTACATTGTCATTTTCTATTGCTTACATGCAAAAAAACGTTCCAAATAATGGCATATATATTTTGATTAATTGACAGTAAAAGTTCATTAAATATCAAAAAAAATACTTTGCTACATTGCGTTTTCGTTTACTTCTTATTTGCTCAATATTATCACAATCATCAAAGGATATTTGATTTTTTGTCTCTTTGATTTTTGCTCTTTTGTTATTTCCATTTTGATAGTGAAATAGATCGCTCTATCCAGTCTATTGATTGGGTGAGTTCAAGACCTATGTGTCTCGTGTTTTCGGATTCCTCCTGGGGATTGGAGGTGCTTTTAATTTTACTTTTTCCCTCTGAATTTTGAGTCGTGAGGGTTTGTGCTCTCTTGAGGGTTTCCAAAAAGTTCCTTAGAAATATAGAGTGTGTTTTTTCTCTAAAGAGATGTGTTGCAAAAAAGACGGTTGACTTTTTTATGGGATCGTAAGTCGACTCTAAGCCCAATTGTGCTATTCCTTTGGACAATGTTGAGCTTATCATTCCAACGCTTAGGTTTGTCTTCTCCCCCAACTCTTTTTGGGTAATGGGCTTCTTGTTGGATATTACTACCCACAATACCATAGACTCTGATTCAGTAAAACCCAAAAGGGAGAACGGATTCATTATTTTTCATAAAAACAAGAATAATAGATGTAAAACAAAACCCCACGGGGAAAGCGGAGTTTTGTAAGGTCCTTTACTTTATGACTTCAATTTTAAGCGTATTGGTCATTCCTTTCTCTGTTATAGGCATGGAGGCTATTTTGATAACAGAATCTCCACTTTTAGCCAACCCCTTTTCTTTAATTATTTCGGATAAATCTTTGAAGGTGTTGTCTGTACTAATTAAACTATCATAAAAATATCCCTTTACACCCCAGATTAAAGAGAGCGTGTTTAATATAGCCCTGTTAGCCGTAAAAACAAGAATGTTTGTTTTGGGTCTGTGTGCAGAAATTTTAAACGCGGTATATCCAGAAAAAGTCAATGTCAAAATGGCTTTTGCAGATATTTGATCGGCTATTTTGGATGCGTTATAACAAATTGAGTCTGTAATAAATCTTTTGTTTCTGTCCATGGGTTCGTTATCACCATAAGCATTTATAGTGGAGCTCTCTTCTGTGTGAACTATGATTTTAGTCATGGCCCTTATTACCTCTACGGGGTAATTTCCCACCGAAGTTTCACCGCTTAGCATCATGGCATCCGCACCATCCAATACTGAATTTGCGACATCGTTAACCTCTGCTCGGGTAGGGGACATGGATTCTATCATGGTTTCCATCATTTGGGTCGCGATGATTACAGGCACAGACTTCTCGTGAGCCTTTCTCACAATCATTTTCTGTACCAAGGGAACGCTCTGCATGGGCACTTCTACTCCCAGGTCTCCTCGTGCAACCATTACGCCATCTGTGGCCTCTAAAATGGAGTCTATATCTTCTACCGCCTCGGGTTTCTCGATTTTTGAAATCACGTGAGCCATATAGCCAGATTCCTTGATCACTTTCTTTAGATCTATTACATCTTGGGCGGATCTAACAAAGGACAATCCAATCCATTCTGCACCTTCCTCTAAAGCGACCACTAGATCGGCTAAATCCTTAGGAGTAAGACAAGGAAGAGAGACCTGAGTATTGGGTAAGTTGACCCCTTTTTTACTCTTAAGAGGCCCTCCTTGAATGACCTCAGCAATAACTGTAGAGGTATTGTCTGTAGAAACTACCTTCATGATCAATTTTCCATCATCTAGTAGAATTCGCTCACCTTCTTTTACGTCCCTTGCAAAGTGTTCATAGGTCATAAAGACTTTTTTGGCCGTCCCTTCGCACTCAACATTAGTAAACTCTACTCGATCTCCCGGGTTCACTACGGCCCCCTCTTCTACGACTCCTACCCTTAGTTTAGGGCCTTGCAGATCCGCTAGAGTTGCTATGTTTAAATCGTGCTTTTCATTGATTTGCTTAACAATGCGCATGGTTTCTCTATGGGTTTTGTGGTCCCCATGAGAAAAGTTAATTCTAAAAACATTGACACCTTCTTGAACCATTTCATACATCGTCTCGTAATGAGCGGACGCTGGCCCAAGGGTAGCAACGATTTTTGCTTTTTTGTTGATCATATTTTATTTAAGTATAAATTCTGCCCTTCTTTGTACAGCGAAGGCTCTATTTGAACCAAGCCCTGTACTCCTTTTATGGCTTTTATTTGTTTTTTTAAAATGGCAAGGGACACATCTGAGGAATCACCATATACCTGAAAGAAGTAATTGATGTTACTTTCTTTCTTGAGCAGTGGCCGCTTTATTCCGGTCTCTTCTTCAAAAACAGAAAGCTGCGGCGGCAGGTCTTCTTCTGTTTTTCCTTTGTACGGTTGGTTACCGATTAAAAACCAATCCAAAGTTGAGGAAGGATCTTTAAATGAAAATAAATTAAAGAAGAACAAATAGTTACGATTCCTCAAGGTATAGGGGTCTTCCTCCAGAGAAAGGTTAAGCCCTAAAAGACGGTTGATTTGGTAAGAAAGCTTAAAGTCAGGTAGGGTAGAAAACAAGCCCAAAGTAAACAGGGGATTGTCGTCTTCAAAATCATCAATCAGTATTTGATTCTTCTCTGCCATTAGGTGCGTTGAGCTTTTGAAAAGCAAGCTTACAAGCTGCTTCTTCTGCTATTTTTTTGGAAGCCCCTTTTGCCACACCATACTCCTGTTCTCCCAAGTGGAGAGCAATCGTAAAGGTGAGGTTGTGGTTTTTGCCTTCTTCCTTGAGCAGCTTAAATGTAAAATCAATTTTTGATTTTTGTGCATACTCAATGATATAAGTCTTGTAACTAAATATGGCCGACTCAAGGTCTTCCATAGATAGGTGTTTTTCTAAAATTACGTTTTTAATAAAGTCTCTGCACTTTGGGTACCCGTGGTCCAAGAGTACGGCACCAATTAGTGCCTCAAGAACATCACCCGAAAGGGACTTTGCCACTTTATGCTTGTCCAAATTACTGATGATGAGACTGGAGAGCTTCATCTCTTTTCCTATGCGGTTCAAAGTACGTCTGCTAACAACCTTGGATCGCATGGAGGTTAAAAATCCTTCATCCTTAGTAGGATATAAACGGTAAAGAACGTCTGCTACAACATAGCCTAGCACAGAATCTCCTAGAAATTCTAAGCGTTGATTGTTCTGAATAAAAGTCTTGCCCTTAATTTCAGAAGCCGAACTATGCCTAAAGGCGAGCTCATACAATGACAAATCCTTGGGGGGAAGGTGTGTAATTTGTTGAACCGAAGTGTAAAAACCGGATTTCTTAGGTTTAAAAAACCAGGAGCCTACTCTTCCAAACATTAAACCATTTTCTTGAAGAGAACCGACGCATTGTGCCCACCAAACCCAAAGGTATTGCTAAGAGCTGCGTTAACTGTTTTCTTTTGAGCTTCACCAAACGTGTAGTTTAGGTTAGCATCTAGATCGGGGTCGTCTTCAAAGTGGTTAATGGTAGGGGGTATGATGTCATCCACCAAAGACATGATACAAGCAGCTGCTTCTATAGCACCTGCTGCGCCTAAAAGGTGCCCTGTCATAGATTTGGTAGAAGAAATATTTAGCTTGTATGCATGAGCACCAAATACTTCTTTTATAGCCTTAGTTTCTGCAATGTCTCCCAAGGGAGTCGATGTTCCGTGAACATTGATATAATCAATGTCTTCAGGCTTCATTCCTGCATCGTCTAAAGTGTTTCTCATTACGTTAATGGCGCCCAACCCCTCAGGGTGAGGTGCGGTCAAATGGTGAGCGTCTGCTGACAAACCGCCACCAGCAACTTCCGCATAAATTTTGGCGCCACGAGCCACTGCGTGCTCGTATTCTTCTAGTATAATACAAGCGGCTCCCTCTCCCATCACAAAACCATCACGCCCCTTATCAAAGGGGCGAGAGGCTGTAGCAGGATCGTCATTGCGAGTAGAAAGAGCATGCATGGCGTTAAATCCGCCAATACCCGCCTCTGTAATACCTGCTTCAGATCCACCGGTCACCATTACGTCTGCTTTACCAAGCCGTATGTAATTGAAAGAATCAATTAACGCGTTGGTTGCAGAGGCACAGGCAGAGACCGTTGTGAAGTTGGGTCCTCTAAAATTGTACTTCATAGAAATATGACCACCTGTGATATCGGCAATCATTTTGGGAATAAAAAACGGATTAAAACGAGGGGTCCCGTCTCCGTTCGCAAACCCCTTGGCTTCTTGTAGAAAGGTGTCTAGGCCTCCGATTCCGGATCCCCAGATTACCCCTACGCGATCTTGGTTGATTGTCTCATGATCCATTTGGGAGTCCGTAATGGCCTCGTCGGCCACTACGATCCCAAAATGAGAAAATCTGTCCATCTTCCGCGCTTCTTTGCGGTGGATGAAGTCGTTGACGTCGAAGTTCTTTACCTCACAAGCGAATCGCGTTTTAAACTTTTCTGCATCAAAAAGAGTAATAGGACCTGCGCCCTGGGTACCCTTAATAAGTGCCTTCCAAAATTCAGGATGGGTATTTCCTATTGGGGAAATAGCTCCTAGTCCGGTAACAACAACTCGCTTTAATTCCATGGGGTAATTAGGCTTTTGCTTCAGTGATGTAAGAAATTGCTTGACCTACGGTGGCAATGTTCTCAGCCTGATCGTCTGGAATTTGAATGTCAAATTCTTTTTCGAATTCCATAATAAGCTCAACAGTATCTAAGGAGTCTGCTCCTAGATCGTTTGTAAAGCTTGCTTCTGGTGTTACTTCGTTTTCGTCAACACCAAGTTTGTCAACGATAATGGCTTTTACTCTTGCTGCAATGTCTGACATGGCTTCTCAGTGTTTATGTTAAAATTTATGCGACAAAGAAAATAAGATTTGCTTATATCTGCAATTATTATGGGTTCAATTGTACTTTAGCTTTTGGCGCATCAATCAAAAAATGAAGATAACTTTCTAAAAACAAGGCGCTTAAGGCCTAAACCAGAACAAAGAATAAAGTCGTGTTAAAAAATGGGGTTACGATTCATTTTTATTAATTTTCCCCCCACATTTAACAAATACCTTTCATCTCTTTTATCATGAAAAATATAGTTGTTTTCGCGTCAGGATCAGGAACTAATGCGGAAAAAATTATTGAATACTTTCAGGATTCGCCCATAGCCAGCGTAACACACGTCTTTAGTAATGTTAAATCTGCAGGGGTTTTGGACAGAGCAAAAACACTCAATGTTCGGACTTTTACCTTCTCAAAAGACCAACTTTCTTCTGGAGTGGTCTTGGATAAGCTTAAATCGGCAAAAGCGGACTTAATTGTGCTTGCGGGCTTTTTAAAGCACATTCCCAAAGAAATTGTAGAGGCCTACCCAGATAAAATCATTAATATCCACCCAGCTCTTTTGCCTGATTATGGTGGTCTTGGCATGTATGGAATGAATGTTCATCGTGCCGTGGTTGAAAACGAGGAGGAAGAAACCGGCATTACCATACATTACGTCAACGAAGAGTACGACATGGGAGATATCATCTTTCAGGAAAGCGTAGAGGTTGACTATGAGGACACTCCAGAAGATGTCGCATATAAAGTTCAACAACTAGAACACGAGCATTTTGCCCCCATGATTGAGTGGGTTATCAAAGAATCTGAAGAATGATAAAAATATACACCGACGGATCTTCTAGGGGAAACCCAGGTCCAGGTGGTTATGGCATCATTTGGCATAAAGACCCATACTACAAAGAAAGCTCACAAGGGTTTGTAAAGACCACTAACAATCGTATGGAACTACTTGCTGTGATTGTTGCCCTGGAAAGCCTAAAGCGACCCGGTTCCGAGGTTACAGTCTATTCTGACAGTAAATATGTAATTGACGCCATTACTAAGGGTTGGGTTTACAATTGGCAAAAAAAGGGTTTTGCGGGTAAAAAGAACCCAGATTTATGGCGTCGGTACCTAAAGATTCACCCTGTCCACAATATCAAATACGTCTGGGTGAAAGGTCACAACAACCATCCTCAAAACGAACGCTGTGACGAGCTGGCAGTAAACGCTGCTCTATCCAGTGATTTAATTCCTGATAAAGGATATGAGCAGGCCAATTCTTCCCTTCTTTAAGGCATTTTAGCGTTTCTAAAAACTAATGTAATCCTGTGGGTCTACAGGGCGTCCTTGGTACCAAAGCTCAAAATGCAGGTGTGGGCCAGTTGTTTCTGATCCCGAATTCCCAATGATGGCTATGGCTTCTCCTGCCAAGACATAGTCCCCTTGTTTTTTGAGCAAAGCAGAGTTGTGTTTGTAAACACTTAATAGACTGCTAGGATGCTGAACAATAGTGGTATAACCCGTTTCTGTCGTCCAGCCACTGTAGATTACGGTGCCTTTAAGACATGATTTTATGGGAGTATTTAAAGTAGCGTTTAAATCAATTGCATAATGGTTTTCTTTGGGGTTGTAACCCGAAGAAATAGCTCCCTTTACGGGAGCAAAAAACGTAAAGTTTATCAGCTCCTCATTCAAATTGGAAATAGTAAATCGCTCTTCCTGTTCTACGTATTGCCTCAACAAGGAGTCTTCAGCAGAAAGGGTTGCGTTTATTTCTAGTTTTTCAACTAACCGCTCTTCGTTGTTGTGCGTAACCGGATCAATAGGCTCACCGCTAAGTATATTTTGAATATTCTGCAGATACGCTTGATTTTTGATCAATTCAAACTCCAAGCTATCTGTTTTAGAGGCTAGTTTGAGTGTGTTTCTACGCATATCCGTGCTAGCGTAACCGGGAATGTACTCTCTAAGAGGGGTAAAAGAAATTAAAAGGGTAGTTCCTACAATTAGGATTACAAAGAGAAAGCCCAAAGAAACAAAGACGTTGAGTCTGCTCAATGTGACACTGATCTTTTCTTCAAAAGTATCATCGTTGATGATGACCAAACGATACTTATTTCTAAGCTTTTTTAATTTTTGCTTTTTCTCACTCATGTAGTCTTGCAAATATCGGAATACGATTTATAAGGATAAGAGTAAATAAAATAAAATATTTTTGTCAATTGTTAGTTATGGTCATACATTTCGGCCCTCCATGAAGAAACCGCGCATAATTCTCTATTCATTAGCCGCATTGGCGGTGTTGTCGTGCAGTCGCAAAAAGGATTCGTTTACCTCGCGAACGTACCACAATATGACCAGTCAGTTCAACCCATTGTTTAATGGGGAGCAGGCCTATATAAAAGGGGTGGAGACCATTGAGCGATCTCACAAGAACCAATACGAAACCTTCATTTCTGTATATAAATGGGGGGATGAAGAGTCCGCTCAAACGATATATGCAGACATGGATCGAGCTATAGAAAAGGGTTCGAAAGTGATACGTGAACACAGCATGGTTATAGGCGGAAAACAGAAAAACTCTTCCATTGTTGAGGCTTATTTGCTGGTTGGGAATGCTCGATTTTATAAAAGAGACCTATTTCCAGCCTTAGAAACGTATAATTACGTTATTCAAGAGTTCCCAAAAACAGATGAATCGTATGCGGCCTATATTAAGTCAGGTCAAACTCAATATTTAATAGGGAATTACGAGGGAGCACTTATTGTACTCGACGAGGTTTACAACAATCGAAGAGTCCCTGAGGAGATGCGCCCAGACGTAGACGCAACCCGCGCCATGGCGTTAATTAAAAAGCAGGAATACGAAGAAGCCTCCGAAGCTCTTTCCGATGGAATTTCCAAAAAGCCACCCAAGGAGATGAAGATTCGAATGAATTTTCTTTTGGGCCAAGTTTATCAAAAGATGGGTCTGAGGTATGAGGCGTCCATGGCTTATGCCGAGGTTGCCCGTTTGAGACCTAATGATTACGAGATGTACTTTAAGGCTAGACTCTTTAGAGCTAAGACCTTTGATGTCTTTATGGAGAGCTCTTCAAAAATTTACAAAGAACTTGACGAGCTGATAAAGGATGAAAAGAACAAGGAGTACCTAGACCAAATCTACTACGCTATGGCTGAGGTAGCCCTTGAAGAAGAAGAGTACAGAGAGGCGGAGGACTTTTTAAAACTCGCCATTCGCAATAGCACAAACAATCCAGAACAAAAGGCCCTCGCCTATTTAAAAATAGGAGATATAAACTTTGAATTTAGGGACTATGTGCCTGCAGCGGCCTATTACGATAGCGCGGTAGCAACCTTGCCTCCTACTCATCCCGATTTTAGAGAAATTCAAAAGAGGAACAACTCTCTAAGTCGCCTGGTAGACAATATAGAAGCGGTAGAACTGCAGGACAGTCTGCAAATGATGGCTGGCCTATCCCCCGAACAACAAAGGGCTAAAATCGAAGATTTTATTGAAAATCAATTGGCTCGAGAAGAAGCCAAGAGAAGGGCCGCTGAACTCAAGGACTTAAACGCAAGACTTGCAGCAGCTAACGCAACTACAGGACCTATAGCAGGAGGATCCCAGGGCTGGTATTTTTATAACTCGGGTGTCAGGGGCAACGGAAGGGCTGCATTTGTTAATTACTGGGGAAATAGAAAACTAGAAGACAACTGGAATCAAATGAGTCGTGGGCCCGCTGGATCATTTGGTGGTCCGGGAAGCACTCCAGACGGTCCTGTTGCCGAAGACCCGGGAGCCAAGCCCATAGCCATAGTCTCCGCAGGAAAAAAAGCCCCCCCTGCGCTCAACGTGGAGAGCATGATGGCGCAAATCCCCAGCAATACCTTTGCATTGGATACCTCTCACTTAATTGTTCAGCAAGCGATGATAAATCAAGGACAAATTTACCAGCTAGAACTTAATGACAACCCTAAGGCCGTTGAGGTTTACGAATTATTTTTAAAGAGATACCCCAAGGTGCAAAGCGCCCCAAGAGTTTTATTTTCGCTTTACAGAGTTTACGTAGATGAAGGAAAAGAGGAAAAGGCAGAAATTGTAAAGGCTCAATTAGTCAATGGTTTCCCAGAATCCCTCTATACTCGCAAAATCATAGATCCCGGTTCCATTTCTGCTAGCGATCGTGCAAAAGTCCAAATCACAGCAACCTACGACAAATGTTACGCTTCTTTTGCAGCAGAAAAATACAGGACCACCATCACTCTAATTGACGATCACCTAGCCAATAGTTCGGAAGAATATATGCGAGCCAAATTCATCCTTCTCAAGGGGTATTCCTATGGCAAAAGAGATCAACAAGAAAAGATGCTCATAGAGTTCAATACCATTGTAAATGAGTATCCCAAAACACCAGAAGCCGCATTGGTAGCAAGTGTTCTAGGGCAAATAGACAACCCTGAATTGGTCGCTCCCAATGAAGTTTTCCCGTATATGTATAATGCAAAAGAAAAGCACAAGTACATTATTGTTTTCCCTAATAAAGGGGTAAACGCCAATCAGGTGCGCAATAAGATTGCCGATTTTAACAAGGAGTTCTACAAGTTCGAAAACCTTCAGGTTTCTAATATTTTCCTAGACAAGCAACGCCAAATTATGATTGTTGGAAGCTTTAACAATACGGTCAAAGCGGGTCAATATGAAGGAAGAATTAGGGAAAAAGGAAAATTTTGGGGAAATTTGCCCCGCAAGAAGATTCAGGTTTTTATAATTTCTGAATCCAACCTCCAAAAACTGTACGGGACCAAAGACACCGATCAATACTTGAGGTATTACAAATTAAATTATCAGAATCAACCATGATAACTTCAGCAAAAAAGAATCCCGATCAAGCACAAGCTTCGAACCGAATCTTGTTGGGCACCGAAATAATTGGAGATATAAAATCCAATGGAGATTTCAGAATTGACGGTCATGTAAAGGGCACTATCACCATAGAAGGAAAACTTGTTATTGGAGAAAAAGGCTCTGTAGACGGTCAAGTAGTTTGTGAGAACGCAACGGTTTCGGGCGTATTTAAAGGAAAGATGGAAGTGGTTGAATTACTTACTCTACTTTCTTCTTCTAAATTCCAAGGAGATATGATTACCTCCAAACTGTCTGTTGACCCAGGTGCAGAATTCACGGGAAGCTGCAGCATGGGAGCAGTTGTAAGAGACCTTGCCAGCGATTCCACAGAAGGCTCCTCAGAAAAAACGGCTTAAGCCTACTCTTTTGAAAACATTAGTACAATCCGCACTCCAAATCTCTCTTTGGATGGCCTCTTTTGTCATAGGTGTCTTAGCGGTATATCCTAAATTGGGATGGACGCCATGGGTGAATTCTACTCTTGCTTTTCTGATTATTGCCTGGGTATTTGGGACGGCTTCTATGGCTTTTTTAAGCTATCTCAATAAAAAAGGCGTAAAGGATCTTCATCAGTGGTTGCGCAAACTATTGGTGTTTCAATCCATAAATATGGTTTTGGTTGCAATTGCCGCTATGGTTACTGCTCAATGGGGGTACATTCCTTTTGCAATCGTACTCATAGGATATTTTGGAATGTTGAGGTTTCAGTTAAAGGCCCTTAAAAATGGAAAGTAAAAAACCTCAAACAGGAATGGGTAAGTTTATGCGATTTGGATCCCTAGGGATTCAGATGGGTGTATTGATTTATTTGGGAAGTGAGCTGGGAAAGTACTTGGATCAAAAATATCCCACAGAAAAGAACTGGTACACCATGGGCTGTACATTATTGGCGGTAGGCCTCTCCTTTTACTATTTGATTAAAGAAATGCCAAAAGATGAATAAAGAGTTAACTCCACGCTCTTCTAGCAATTCTTTTTACCTCCTGTTATTTGGAGGCGCATCGCTTTTTTGGTTTTTACAGGGTTCCGCAATGGACCTAGACCTAACGGGAGTGTTGGGCTTGTCGTATTTAATAAACACTGTTTTGGCAGGCGCGATTTATACTGTGATTTTCCGCCTCAAAGAAAAGCACTCAGAAAAACTGGGGTTTATTTTCCTAGCGGGTAGTGGTATTAAGTTTGCTGCCTTTTTTGTGTTTTTGCAACCTATTTTTATTTCAGATGGCGAAATGTCCAATATTGAGTTCGCTATCTTTTTCATTCCCTACGGCTTAACCACCGCATTGGAAACCACCTTCTTAGTTAGAGCGTTAAATCGCAGCTGATTTTTCAAAAATCAGACGACTTATTAACAATTTTTGCTATATTTTTTTGCTTCCAACTACCTGATCGTTAGCTTCTTTGAGTGAAAACAGAAGGTGTTGCGTCGGGGCTATGAATAAAAAGTCACTTTTCCTTTAGTTGATTAAGAATTATGGTTAATTTTGCAGCGCTTTTAAGCCACCTAATTTCTGAAATAGGTTATGCAAAATAATATGATTTCAAAGTTCGCTGCCTTTTTTGCCTTTGCAGGCCTAATGTTTTTTTCTACACCTGCTATAGCGCAACACGATTCGCATCAAGAACAAGAGGTTCACGGAACCGCTCAGAAAGCTTCTCACCAAGGCTCTCATCACGAGGAGTCAGCAGAGGAGAATGTTCAAGCAGAAGTAAAGGAGACCGTTGCTCATCACCTTGCAGACTCATACGACTTTACCCTTACGGAAGGCGTAAGCTTTCCTCTTCCTGTCATCCTTGTTGATGGTGGGCTTAAAGTTTTTTCTTCATCTAAGTTTCACCACGGCGAAACGGTTGCAGAGGTTGACGGGAACTACTACCTTCTTCATCACAGTAAAGTGTATAAGACCGATGCAGCGGGAACCCTAGAGATGGACGCACATCATCACCCGACTAACGAAATGCCTTTAGATTTTTCTATTACCAAAAACGTTTTTATGATTTTGGTCATGGCTTTTCTTATGTTCTTCCTCTTTAAAGGAATGGCTAAAACTTATGTTTCGGGTCAAATGCCCCAAAAGGCGGGTCGCTTCCTTGAGCCCATTATAGTGTATGTAAGAGACGAAATTGCAATCCCTAACATTGGAGAAAAGCACTACAAAAAATACATGAGTTACTTACTTACAGTATTTTTCTTTATCTGGTTTATGAACTTGGTAGGTATGACACCACTTGGTGTTAACGTAACCGGAAACATAGCCATTACTTTTGCGCTTGCACTGATGACGTTTGTGATTACACAAGTATCTGGAAAGAAGGATTACTGGATGCATATTTTTTGGATGCCAGGGGTTCCTGTTCTTATCCGCCCGGTTCTTGCCATCATAGAATTGATTGGATTGTTTGTTAAACCGTTCTCCTTGATGATTCGTCTTTATGCCAACATGCTTGCCGGACACGTGGTAATCATGAGTATTTTAGGATTGATTTTCATCTTTGGAAGCTGGGCAGCATCTCCCGCATTCTTTGGCCTTACCTTGTTCCTCTCTGTGCTAGAGCTTTTAGTAGCGGCATTGCAAGCATATATTTTCACCATGTTGACTTCACTGTACTTTGGTGCAGCAGTAGAGGAGCATGACCATCATTAATTTAGAGTATTAATTAAATTTTATATACTATGGAAATTCCAGAAATCGTAGGTGCAGGTTTGATCGTTATTGGTGCCGGACTTGGTATCGGTAGAATCGGTGGTTCAGCAATGGACGCGATTGCTCGTCAGCCTGAAGCTGCAGCAAAAATTCAAACTGCAATGATTATTGCAGCTGCTCTTATCGAAGGTATCGGTTTCGCAGCTCTTTTCGCTAAGTAAGAATTTTAAAGGGTAGTTGTAACGGTTGGTTGCAACTGCCTTTTCTTCCCTTTCGTAGAATTTGATTTCAAGACAAAGACATGGATAAGTTAATTAATGATTTTTCGTTCGGACTGTTTTTCTGGCAGATGTTGGTTTTCATCGTGCTTATTTTCTTACTTAAGAAATATGCATGGAAGCCTATCCTAAATGCGGTAAACGAACGTGAAGAGTCAATAGAAAACGCTCTTAAGTCAGCCCAAAGAGCTCGTGAAGAGCTCAAAGGATTAGAAGCGGATAACGAGAAAGTTCTCAAAGAGGCTAGGGCCGAAAGAGATAGAATCGTTAAAGAAGCTAGAGAGATGAAAGAAGCTATGGTTGCAGAAGCCAAGGAGCAAGCCACAAATGAGGCGGCTAAATTGGTTGGGGCAGCGAAAGCTCAAATCGAAAACGAGAAAAACGCAGCTGTAATTGAGCTTAAAAATCAGGTAGCTCAACTATCTGTAGACATGGCAGAGAGCATTCTCCGTCGTGAATTGGCAGATTCTGATGCTCAGAAGACCCTCGTTAACGATATGATCAAAGAAGTAAAAATCAACTAAGTTAAGGGTTCATGAGACACCCAAAGGTTGCAAAAAGATACGCTAAATCAGTTCTTGACCTTGCCATTGAGCGCAAGGAAGAGGAGCTTGTGTTTAACGACCTTGCACTGGTTGAGCGAGCCATAGAAGAATCTAGAGAATTGCGTCAGCTTGTCAATAGCCCTGTGGTTAACAAGGATCGCAAAGAAAAGATTCTTGCAGAGATCTTTAATGACAAAGTTGGCGAGGTTGCTCGTCATTTGCTTAAGGTTCTTACGGACAAGAACCGTGAAATGTTGATTCATGAGATCTCTGAACAATACCAATTACTCTACCTCGCGCACAAAGGCATTACCAAGGCCAATGTTCGCAGTGCTGTTGCTTTAAATGAGCATGAGCGCAAAGAGGTTATCGCCTTAGCGAAAAAGATATCTGGACTAGAAGTTCAGCTTAGTGAAAACGTTGACGCCGACATGATCGGTGGAATCGTTCTTCAGGTTTCAGGAAAAGAATTCAACGGTTCGGTAGCTCACCAGCTTCGTCAAATCCGTCGTTCTTTTGATAGCAACCACTATATAGCAGAATATTAATCGACAATTCGATATAATCGTTTAACACCGTTACAATGGCAGACGTTAAACCCGCTGAAGTTTCAGCAATTTTAAGACAGCAACTTTCTGGATTTTCTTCAGAAAAAGACCTTCAAGAAGTAGGAACCATTCTTCAAGTTGGAGATGGTATCGCAAGAGCTTACGGGCTCCAAAACGCCCAAGCGGGTGAATTGGTTGAGTTCGAAAACGGCTTACGCGGAATCGTACTTAACTTAGAAGAAGACAACGTAGGGATCGTGCTTTTAGGTGCCTCTACAGAAATAAGAGAAGGTTCCACCGTAAAAAGAACCGGTTTAATTGCCTCACTAAATGTAGGTGAAGGTATGTTAGGTCGTGTTGTGGATACCTTGGGTAACCCAATTGATGGAAAGGGACCCATAGAAGGCGAAACCGTAGAAATGCCTCTAGAGCGCAAAGCTCCAGGTGTAATCTACCGTCAACCGGTTAACGAGCCTCTCCAGACTGGTATCAAGTCTATTGACGCCATGATTCCTATTGGTAGAGGTCAGCGTGAGTTGATTATTGGTGACCGTCAAACCGGCAAAACTACCGTAGCGATTGATACCATTCTTAACCAAAAAGAATTTTACGAAAAAGGAGAGCCCGTATTCTGTATTTATGTGGCCATTGGCCAAAAAGGATCTACAGTTGCTGGTATCGCTAAAACATTAGAAGAAAAAGGAGCATTGGCCTATACGACTATTGTAGCTTCAAATGCTTCTGACCCTGCTCCCATGCAATTTTATGCTCCATTTGCAGGTGCTGCAATTGGTGAGTACTTCCGTGATACCGGTCGTCCAGCATTAATTATATATGATGATTTGTCTAAGCAAGCAGTAGCCTACCGTGAGGTATCTCTACTACTTCGTCGTCCTCCAGGTCGTGAGGCCTACCCAGGGGATGTATTCTACCTTCACTCACGTCTTTTGGAACGTGCGGCAAAGGTAATTGCAGATGATACCATCGCATCTCAAATGAACGATTTACCTGAAGGTTTAAAAGACAAAGTAAAAGGTGGCGGTTCATTAACGGCTCTTCCTATTATTGAAACACAAGCAGGTGATGTATCTGCCTATATTCCTACCAACGTAATTTCTATTACAGACGGTCAAATCTTCCTGGAATCTGATTTGTTCAACTCGGGAGTTAGACCTGCAATTAACGTAGGTATCTCTGTATCTCGGGTAGGAGGATCTGCCCAAATTAAGCCCATGAAGAAGGTTGCAGGAACGTTAAAGCTAGACCAAGCTCAGTACCGTGAACTTGAGGCGTTTGCCAAGTTTGGGTCTGATTTGGATGCCGCTACGATGTCTGTAATTAACAAAGGGGTAAGAAACGTTGAAATTCTTAAGCAAGGAGTTAACTCTCCAATGTCTGTAGAACAGCAGATTGCTATTATCTACTTGGGAACCAAAGGGATGCTAAACAGTGTACCGGTTAAGAAGGTTAAGGAATTCGAAGTTGAATACTTAGACTACATGAAAGCTAAATATGCCGACACTCTAGAAAACCTGCGTGCAGGTAAGTGGGGTAAGGATGAGATCGCTGCAATTGAGGCAGCATCTAAAGAAGTTTTAGCTAAGTACGAATAAGGGATAAGGGCTTTTTCGCAATAGCGAAGAAGCCCGTTCCACAAGCTGTTAACAAATGGCAAACTTAAAAGAATTAAGAAATCGTATCGCGTCCATATCATCTACCATGCAGATTACATCTGCTATGAAGATGGTTTCTGCTGCCAAGCTCAAAAGAGCTCAGGATGCGTCTCAACAAATGAGACCCTATGCAGAAAAGTTGCAGGAGATTTTGGAAAACTTATCGTCAACCTTAGACACCTCTGAAAACGCCTTTAGCGCAGAAAGAGAAGTAGAAAGAGTTCTCTTAGTACCCATCGCTGCCAATCGTGGTTTGTGTGGAGGCTTTAACGCCAACATTATCAAGGCTACCAAAAGCAGAATAAAAGAACTTGAAGGAAGTGAGGTTAAGATTTTCGCAGTAGGGAAAAAGGCTAATGATGGATTTAAGAGATCCGAATTGGAAATTGTAGAAAACAATATCGAGATTTGGAACGACTTGACCTTTGAGAATTCTTCTGAAATGGCCCAGGGCATTATGGAAGGATATCTAAATGGAGATTACGACCGAGTAGAGATTATCTACAATCACTTTAAGAACGCTGCAGTTCAGGAAGTTTTGACGGAGCAATTTTTACCTGTAGCTTCTACAGAAACCCAAGGTGACCAAGCCGCTGGTGAATACATTTTTGAGCCTGGTAAATTGGAGATTTTAGATGAACTGATTCCAAAATCTTTAAAGACTCAAATCTTTAAAGCGCTTTTAGACTCTATTGCTTCTGAGCACGGTGCGCGTATGACGGCTATGCACAAGGCAACAGACAACGCCAATGATCTACGTGGAGGGCTTAAGTTAGAATACAACAAGGCACGCCAGGCGTCCATTACCAACGAAATTTTAGAAATTGTAGGTGGAGCAGAGGCATTGAACGGATAGCCTAAAGATTTTTCGCCACGTACTTATATAAAAAGTCGACCTAATGGGTCGACTTTTTTTTTACCTTTTGATTTCAATCAAAATATTCCTATGTTTTCCAAAAAGCTCAATTTGAGAGCCAAGGTGTTGCTGTCCATGATAGCCGTTTTAAGTGTCAGCTTTGCCCTTACAGGAGCACTGACTATTTATCACTTTAAAAAGGAGAACGAAAGCTATCACCAAGAGCGGCTTCGACGCAAGGAGTTTGCGGTAAGTGCTAGTTTACAATATGCTATTGGAGACCGACCTAAGGGATCAACTCAGCCTTTTGATGCGTTCTTGCAAGAAAAGATATTGGAAATATCAGATATTAACTCCCTGGACATTGTCGTGTATTCTATCCAAGGTAATATTATTGCGGCCTCTAATCACAAGTTGTTGGAAAAGCAAATCGTGAAGGAGAAGCTTGAGCAAGGCCTTGTAAACGCCTTGCTCAAGGAAAGGCAAAGCATCATTTTTGAGACCCCTTCTGACAGCTCAAATTATCTTTACATCTATGACCTTATTTATGATGGAGACCAGAAACCTTTGGGGATTATTAATTTGCCGTATTATGAAAGCAAAGAGGTATTAAAGCAAGACTTAGAAGAATTCCTCAAGTCATTAGGAGAGGTTTACTTGGCTATTTTTGTAATAACATCCCTATTGGCCTATTTCTTCTCAAACTACATTACCTCGTCTCTAAACGTTATTAAGAATCACCTAAAGACGGTGAGGCTAAACCAAGCAAACAAAGAAATAAGATGGTCAGGCGAAGATGAGATTGGCCAGTTAGTTAGAGAGTATAACCTTATGGTTAAGGAGCTGGAGACGAATGCCATCCAATTGGCTCAATCAGAGAGAGAGTCTGCCTGGCAAGAAATGGCCAAACAGGTTGCCCATGAGATAAAAAACCCATTGACCCCCATGAGGTTATTGGTTCAATACTATCAGAAAACAGCCAAACCTCAAAACCCAGAAAAGCTGGAGGAATTCAGTAAAGCGCTAATAGATCAAATAGATAATTTGTCATCTATAGCCTCTGCCTTTTCCCAATTTGCTACTCTTCCTAAAGTCCATATGAATTCTGTTGATTTGACCCTAATGCTTCAGGGTCTTTCCTCCTTACACAATGCGGTTCACTTTCAGATCCCTGAATACAAACTATTTGTTCTAGGAGACAAGGATTCCCTCCTAAGAGTATTAAATAATATTTTGGTCAATGCAGAACAGGCCATTCCGGAGGGCACAAAGCCAGGAATAGAAGTGACTCTAACAGAGACCTCAGACACTGTAGAAATCAAGGTAAAGGACAATGGGGTCGGCATACCAAAAGATAAACTTCAGACGGTTTTTGATCCGAACTTTACCACTAAAACTCAGGGTATGGGGTTGGGATTGGCTATGTCCAAGAATATTATTCAGAGTCACAAGGGCAAGATTTGGGCGGTCTCAAGCGTTGGTAAGGGGACTACTTTTTGCATAGAGCTATCAAAGGCCCAATAATTGAAGAAGGATAGACATTAACACATTACATTAGAATCATGAAGAAGTTATTTTTAGCACTTGCCATTTGTGGGTTTTTTGGAGCCACAGGCCAAAGTTCAATTACCGTCAACGGATCGGCAACCCGTTATGTAGATAGTGATGAAATGATTCTCAGGACCGGAATTTATGAAGAAGGAAAAGACGTTGACGAGCTCTATAGATCGGTTCAAGACAGAATGAGACAAATACTGGAAGAGTTCGGAAAAGACACTGCTTTCTGCGAAATTCAAACCGAGCTAATTCGCATAGTTCCCAATAGAAGATATATCAAGAACGGAGACAAGGAGGAGAGGACCTACATTATCCAACAAGATATTTCCTTTAGGCTAAGAGAAATGAACCGATATGACGAGGTGGTTTTAGAGTTGATGAAGCTAGGGGTAAATCAACTCAATGACGTACAGTTTGTAAGCTCCAAGGCAAATAACCTCAAGGAAGAAGTAAGAACTCAATCATTAATTGCGGCGAGAGATAAGGCAGAAAAAATGGCAGAAACCTTAGGGTTAGAATTGGGCCCTGCCCTAAAAATTGAAGAGACGGGAGCTCCCTACATAGGATATAACTCCAATACCATTACGTATGATGCGTTAAGAGCAGGAGGAAGTGGCCCCTCCATTGCTCCTGCAAAGGCTTCTGTATCTGCAAAAGTAAAAGTCACCTTTGCAACAAAACCTATGGTTAAGCCTTAAGCGGCCTATCTTTTTGAAATCACACAAAGATCCTGGGTTCCCCCAAAACCAAGGCGAATGATTTCTTTGGTAACGCCCTGTTCACCTTGAATCCAATCCTTCAAGGTATCTATGTCTACATAGGCAGAACCGTAGGTGGAGGCGTCCTTAATCCTATCGCCAATCTCTGACATAACCTGATCTTCACTGTGTTCAACAAAGACAAAGGGTTCGGAGGAAGGAGAAGCTAAATCCAATAAGTTGTGAATAGAAAAGACGAGGATTCCGTTTTTTGAAAGACATGAAATCAATAGTCTTAGCCATTCCACAAATCTGATTTTGGGTAGATGGGTAAAAACCGATCCTGCAAATATGAGGTCGTATTCTTGTGGCGCAACAAAAGAAGAGGGGTCTTCTGTGTGCTCAATAGGAGTGTAGCCAAAGACGTCTCGTTGAAAAGCTAGTGATTGAGATTTCACTTCAGAAACCGAGATCTTTGATCCTGGGAAAGTCACCTTAAAAAATCGGCTAACCCTTCCGTAGCCCGATCCAAAATCAAGGACATTGCCGATTTCCACGTCATGATTTTTGGCAATGTCAGAAAGGGTTTGAGCCATTTGATATCCCGTTTCCATATACTCCTCTAAAGCCTTGCCCCAATCACCGTAGTGATGATATAAGGAAAACAAAAACATAATATCGTTTTTGTGTATCTCTGTGGTGCCTTCTCCCAATCTGGAATGCCAACGGTTTACGACTTCAAAAACTTCAGGTGGGAAAATCAATTTTTCTGGTAATATCGAGCGCTGAAGGGCTAAGGAAAGAGCCAGCTTTTTGTCCATCCTGTCAAGGCGGGCACTATTTTCTGCAATACCTGACTTGATTTTTATCCAGTCTGTCCATTTTGAAAATTTGCTCATATTTTTAAGTTTACCTTCTTACCTTTAGCACGTAATTATCGAAAATACCAAATAATAATGGCTTACGAATATATTCTAACAGAAACTGAAGATGGTGTAGCAAAGCTTACCATTAACCGACCCAAGCAACTCAACGCACTAAACAAGCAAACCATTAAGGAGCTTCACAAAGCCTTGGCTTCTGCCGAAGCAGATTCTTCCGTAAGAGTGATTACCATTACAGGTTCCGGCGAAAAGGCATTTGTTGCTGGTGCTGATATCGTTGAGTTTTCTGACTTTAGTGTGGAACAAGGATCAGAATTAGCAGCCCAGGGGCAATCTCTTCTCTTTGACTTTATAGAAAACCTTTCTAAACCAGTTGTGGGGATCATAAATGGTTATGCCTTAGGCGGAGGATTGGAATTGGCCATGTCATGTCATATTCGCATTGCTTCTAATAATGCTCTTATGGGGCTTCCAGAAACCTCCTTGGGCTTAATACCTGGCTATGGAGGGACCCAAAGACTTACGCAGTTGGCAGGAAAAGGCAAAGCTTTTGAAATGATTTTTACAGCAAAAATGATGAATGCAGAGGAAGCATTAGCTTGTGGTCTAGTCAATCAAGTGGTCTCTCAAGATGATTTGTTGGAGGCAGTCCAAAAGATGACAAAAGCCATTAAGAAGAATTCTCCACAAGCCCAAAGTGCGGCCATCAAAGCCATTAATGCTGGAGTGTATGGAGAAGGGTATTCTCAAGAGATTAAGTCCTTTGGAGAGGCCTTTGGCACAAGTGATTTTACCGAAGGGACTTCCGCCTTTTTGGAAAAAAGGAAACCCAACTTTTAATATTTAAACTCTCCTTGGAGCACAAGCTTAAAATCAAGAAAACAGCTAGGGTCTTCGTCCTAGAAGCCAAGGGGAAAACCAAGGGTAACGTTTTAGCCCTTCACGGCTATGGACAATTGGTTCCCTTTTTTTCCAGACGATTCGACGAATTCACACAGGAGGGCCTTCGGGTAATTGTTCCCGAAGGCTTGCATAGGTTTTATCAAGAAGGGCATTCGGGAAGAGTGGGCGCTTCTTGGATGACCAAAGAGGATAGGCTTCAAGACATCTCTGACTACCAAGAGTACCTTGACCAAGTGATACAAGAGTTTGTTCCTGAGGGTGAGCCCATTGTAGTTTTTGGTTTTTCTCAAGGGGTTGCCACTGCTTGCCGTTGGGTAAGCGATACGTCATTTTCTGTAAGCGGTTTGATTGCTTGGGCGGGCACCTTCCCTCCGGATGTAAACTGGAAACTAAAAGCTAAAAAAATGAACACCCTTGATTTCAGGGTCTTTTTTGGTGATAATGACCCATTTATCCCTCTTTCTAAGGCAAAAGAGCTTATATTAGAGCTAGAAGATCAAGGCGTTTTTCCAACCCATACAACCTACCCTGGAGCACATGATTTTCTAAACCAAACTGTGTTAACTGTAACCAAAGAAATGGTATGCTAAAAAGGGTCATTTTTATTTTGATGTTTTTGGGATTCCTTCCCATTGTGGCTCAGGAGACTCGAGAGTCTATGCGGGATAGTATCAAAGCCTCTCATTATCCGGAAAAGTCAAAATTTCAGTTTGACTTGGCAAAGACCTATTTGGGAGAAAACCCAGACACCGTTCATCAAATGATGGTGGAGTATTATCTGGAGGGCTTGCAATTTCACAGTGTTAAGAATCAAGCAATTTATCAGCAAATTAGAGGGTATGCATTTTACTATCAGTCTAAATTTGACAGCGCTGTAGATAGGTTAGAAAAAGCAGTGAAGGTTGCAGAGACCGACCCAGACGACCCAGATATACAAACCCTTTTGCCATCTTTATACAACGCCATTGGTGTAATGTATCAGAGGTGGGGCTATGGAGTTAAGGCGGCTGAGGCCACTACTCGGGCTGTTGCCTTCCACAACAAGAAGGGAAACAAATCAGGAGCTGCAGTGGGGTATAATAACCTTTGCGCACTCTATAGAGAACAAAAGGAGTTTGACGAGGCTATAGTGTGTGGACACAAGGCTGTCGCGCTTCATCTAGAACTAAGGGACACCCTCAACTTTGCAGGTAGTTATAACAATCTAGGACTTGTTTTTGAAGACCTTTCCCAATTGGACTCCGCTCAGTATTACTATGAGTTAAGCTTACAATACAGAGACTCTGAGGTAGATCCTAGGGGCTATAGTAATGTCCTGAATAATCTTGGAAACCTTTATGTAAAGGCGGGACGTTTTGCGGAAGGAAAGGAGTTAATTGACAAATCTTTAGCTGTGCGCATTCAATACAACGACAAGTATGGCATGGCCAAAAGCTATATTAATTTGACGGAATGGGCTCTACAGTCCAAGAGATATAATTTGGCAAAGGAGCACATCACAAAGGCTGAAGAGTTGTCTCAAGGCATAGGATCACTGACCTTCCTTCTTGAGTTGGCAGAAAAAAGAGTTTCTGTTTTAGAAAACTCTAAAGATTACAAAGAAGGCATGATTGCCTATAAAGAATTTATGGAGTTGCGAGATAGCTTATACAATGTAGACAGAGGGAGAGAAATCGCCCGAATGGAAGCAGAAATGCAAAACGCACTCAATCAAGCAGACCTAGAAGCCTTGACACAAGAAGCGTTGATTAATGATAGAGTCATTCGCTTTCAATATATAGCTGGTGGGATCTTAATCGTTTTGGTTTTAGGTCTTGTTTGGTTTGGAACCCGCATGAAAAAGCAAAAACAATTATTAGACATACTGCACAAGGAGTTGGAGGTTAATCATGCCTTGGCCTTAAAGGAAGCAGAAGAGAGGTCAGAAATACTCACCTATATGAGTCATGAAATCAGATCACCTCTAGGAGGAATAATCTCTTTGGCAAAACTATCAGAGGATGAGGATTCCTTGGAGACAGTAAAAGAACACAATGAATTGATTTTAGCCTCAGGCTATCGCCTTTTAGAGATGATTAAAAAGGTTTTGGATTTTGCTAGAATAGAGTCCGGAAAGGTAGCTTTAGATGTTCAAACGATTTGGGTTAAGGACAGTGCAGATAAAGCCCTCTCCATGCAATCCCTAGAGATTAGTGAAAAGCACCTAGAAACCCACAATCATTCGCCCTCTAATATTTCCATTAACGCTGACCAGGAGCTATTTCAGATGATGATCAATAACTTGGTGAGCAACGCAGTTAAATACACCGATAAAGGCGAGGTTTCCATCCTTTCTGAAGGCAAACCAGAGGGCGTTTATATTCGAGTAAAAGATTCTGGAATTGGAATGTCTAAAGAGAGTCAAGGAAAGCTGTTTCAACCCTATTCTAGGGTTGGAGGTACTGCCTCTACCAATAGACAAGGAACGGGATTAGGACTTACTCTTGCTGGCCGAATCGCTCAATTACACGGTGGTAATATTACGGTAAGCAGTCAACTGGGCAAGGGTACAGAATTTGTAGTCTTTTGGCCCAACTCTAATCTATAGACTATAAGAAGTTGGGTGTTAATGGGACTACAAAAGAGAATCTAAATCTCTTCTGTCCTTCTTTGTGGGTCTTCCCAAACCCTTCTCGCGCGTAAGCGTTCTTGCCATAGATAAAAACTCCTTTTTTTGTAATTCTTCTTCAGGAGTGGTTTCACTGATGTAGTTAGGAAGAAGTTTGGCACTCACCCTAGAAGAGGGGATGTCCATAACCAAAAAGCTTTGGAAGTACCCATGCTTTTTGAGGATAATCTCGCAACCAGGAGTCACTTCCTTGGAGGGCTTTACAACTAGCTGGTCCAATAGGATTTTGTCGCCTTTAACGGCAATTGAGGCCAGGCCACGTGTTTTGAACCAACGCACGCACCATGCGAATTTATCAATTCTCATGATGTAAATATAGCAAGTAAAGCGGGACTAATAGATGAATTTCTGATAGTAACAACTCTTGCCTCCTTTTAGTTTAGCGGCAAGCACATATAGATACCAACTTCAGTTCTAAGGTTCTTAAGGGTTTAGGTAAGTGGTGACTGAGTGTTGTGTTTTTTTCTTTGTAGATAAGTTGACCGGTTACATTATGATCCTCTACAGAAGCAACTCCCAAGTTTAATGGGGTAAAGTCCAAAGCTATATTCCTGTCTTTAATCACCAAGTTGAAAGTGTTCCCATAAGTTTCTGAGTCATCCTCTATTCCGTAGGTTTTACTGATTAGAATTAATTTAAAACGCTGGTTTCCATTGGCAGCGTCGTGATGGAAATTATAAAAAGGGGTACTTCTCAAATTCGTATCTACAGAATCTGTCCAGGTTCGTGTAGCTGAAAATCCAGACATACTCATAATGAGTGCGGATAATATGATGAGTAAATTTTTTATGACTGCTTAACAAAACTACAAATAGCCACAAAAACAAAATGCAGCTTTCGATTACGGTTCCAAAAACTCTATAAACGGTTGCTTTTAAACTGTTTTTTAAAGTAAGAACCGAAGTTTGGCAAATAGGGTTCTGGCTCGAGCTGGGCCGTACACGTAATTGCTGTCCCTGTAGGGGCCTGAGTCAAAATCGTTTTGATATTGGTTAAAAATATTGCGAACTCCCAACTCTAAAACCAAAGAATAATCACGAGGTAATTTCCAGGTTTTATTGACAATTACATTCTGGTCAAAAAACCAGGGACTCTTTTTTAGCTCGTCCTCTATTTGTTCAGGAGCTCCTTCATAATGGGGAACCCACATGGGTCCAGTAAGAGTTGCGGAGAGTGAAAATCCATATCCTCTGCCCAAGGGACCCGAAAAGGTGTAATAACCATATTGAGAAGGTGTCCTTAAAAAGTTTTCTATGGGCTCTACAGTCTCTGACCATGCGGGTTTAGTGGCATAGGTGTTCTTTTGGAGGGTATAACCGGCCTCCATTTTCCATTGTTGATTAATATTAAAACGTCCTTCTAACGTAAGGCCTAATACTCTTGCGTTCTCTCCGTTTGTTTTGAGAAGAGAAACCCCTTGATTGCCTTTTGGGATTTCCTCGTAAATAAAAGGATTGAACAGTTGAGTATAGAAGCCATTTAGGGTAAACCCCCAAATGTGATTGTTGTGTGGAAAATCAATTTCATAAGAAATCTGGGCGGTTTGACTGGTTTCTTCCCTTAGTTCTGGATCAAGAAAAATTCTGGAAAGACCTCCTCCTGCAAAGGCAATGTGAAGATCTGCATCAAAAGCTTGTGGTGGTCTAAACCCAGAACCCCATGAGGCTTTTAAGTTTTGGTTGGGATCGATTTTATACATACCAGAAACCCTGGGCGTGTTAATAGGGTGTTCTACAAAGGGGTGGAAGGATGTCCGCCATCCCACATTCCAATACCATTTAGAGTCAATATTCGCAGTCCATTGAGCGAACAAGCCATGAAGGTCTGTCTTTTGATCTATTAGGTAGTCATAACCTGGAATTTCATCCTTTGTGTCTTGGTAGGTTAGGTCATACCCAAAATTCCATTCGGATCGGCTAAGCTCAAAAGGAGCCCAATCCCAATTGGTTTGGACCCCTGTAGATACCGATATGTCATCAGTGTTTCCATTGCCTGGAGAGCCTTCAATCCCCGTGTAATGCTCTCGGTCCATTACTTGAATGCCCCCAAAATATTGAAATTGCAAGGAAGAGGACACCGTATAGTACCAGTCGGTACTTACCACGCCCAATTTAGTATCCCTCCATTCTGATTGATTTGCAAGTTCTGGAGCGACATTGAATTGATCTCCTCCCCTTCTGTCTTCCCATAGCCCCATGATTTGAAGTTTTCCTTCCCAGTTTCCCTTAGAATAAAAACCATTTATCGCTCCAGAGAAGGACTCAACCTCTGGAAGTTCAGAATAACCATCAGCATTGGCGTCATAAGCTTGGCGGTTAGAATAGTTTACCAAACCCACCCAACTTATCGCAGATGTATTACCGGGCCTAGAAATGAGTGCAGAATATCTTTGGTCAATTGCAGATCCGCCAATTAAACTTACTTGAGAAGTAAATTCCGTTTGTTTTTTTTGTGGTTGACGGGTAAGTATGTTTACGGTTCCTCCAATGGCATTTGCTCCGTACAAGACGCTTCCGGATCCTCTTACAACCTCTACGCGCTCAATCATGGTTTCGGGTAATTGTTCTAACCCATATAGACCGGCCATAGCGCTAAACAATGGCTTAGAGTCCAGCAATAACTGGCTGTAAGCTCCACCAAGACCATTCATGCGCAATTGAGAATAATTACATGTTTGGCAATCTACCTCAACTCTAAGTCCTGGCTGAAAACACAAGCCTTCACCAAGATTTGTGGATCCCGTTTTTGAAAAAGTTTCTCGTTGAAGCACGCTAAGAGAAACGGGTAAATCACCTTTTTTTACCGCCGTTCGGGACCCTGTGACTACCACTTGCTCCAATTGTAGGAAATCCAATGCCAAAACAATGGATAGGGGTTTTTCTAACGGCAAGTTGATTTTTTGAATCAGCGTCCTATGCCCAAGGGACTCTACTTTAAGAGTAATTTGTTTTGATGAGGTATTCAACGCAAAGCTTCCATTGGGGCCTGAAACGGTAGAAATTCCTTCCTGCTCTATTAATATTGTGGCACCGGGGATAGGACCTTCAGAATCTGAAACCACACCGGTAACACTTTGAGCCCAAGTAGACATGGGCAAGAGAAGTAAGAGGAGCAATCTGTTCATTCGACTAAGGTAAATATATTTTTAGACCTGTCTAAAAATTATTATAGACAACTTTAAATTACTATTTTTGCGGAAAGAAAAATAGACATGTATTCACTATCAGAAGAAAACTACTTAAAGGCAATCTTTTTTTTGAAGGATCCTGCTAAGCCAGGTGTAAGCACCAATGAGATATCAAATAGACTCCACACTAAAGCGTCATCCGCTACCGATATGCTTAAAAAACTCAATGAAAAAGGGCTTGTAGAATATATTAAATACAAGGGTGCGTCCCTTACTTCTGCTGGAGAGAAAGTCGCCGTAAAGGTGATACGTAAACACAGATTATGGGAGGTCTTTTTGGTTGACCACCTAGGATTTAAATGGGATGAGGTCCATGAGATCGCGGAACAATTGGAGCACATACAGTCGGTGGAACTCACAGAAAGATTGGAGCATTTCTTAAATCACCCTCAATTTGACCCACACGGAGACCCCATTCCCAATCAAGAAGGCGTCTTCCCAGAAAGTCAACGAATAGAGCTCATTGATATCCCCAAAAGATCCGGTGGGAAATTGGTGGGGGTTCGAGATACGTCACCTGAATTTCTGAATTACCTGGAAGGGCAAAAACTGGGTTTAGGAGCCACTTTAAAGGTTCAAGAGATCTTTGCCTATGATGGAAGCATGAATGTTGAGGTGGATGGAGTTAGACAGTTGACGTTGAGCAGGTCGGTCTGCAAGCAATTGTTAATTAACAGTTCAAAATAATTAGACCCTTAAGGATATGGAAGATTTAACAAATTGGTTTACCTCCCTGGATGGTGTGATGCAAGCGCTCTTGGCCACTACCTTTACTTGGTTTCTTACCGCTTTAGGTGCGGCTGTTGTGTTTCCGTTTAAGAACTTGAGTAGAAAGTGGTTAGATGGTATGCTCGGGTTTACAGGAGGTGTGATGATTGCCGCTAGTTATTGGAGCCTTTTGGCACCCGCCATAGAAATGAGCGAAGCTCAAGGAATGGTTCCTTGGTTGGCACCTGCCATAGGTTTTGCATTAGGAGCCCTCTTCCTGTTTGGCTTGGACAAATTGGTTCCACACCTACACATCAATTTTAATAAAGACGAAAAGGAAGGCGTAAAAACGGATTGGCATAAATCAACTCTATTAGTGTTGGCCATTACCCTGCACAATATTCCAGAGGGACTTGCTGTTGGAGTAGCTTTTGGAGCCTATGCCGTGGGAATAGACGGAGCAGAACTTGGAGCGGCTGTAGCTTTGGCAATTGGAATAGGCTTGCAGAATTTTCCGGAGGGAATGGCGGTTTCTATGCCATTAAAAAGACAAGGTGTTTCTTCTTTTAAAAGCTTTTGGTTTGGTCAACTTTCTGCAATTGTAGAGCCTGTAGCGGGAGTGATTGGGGCTGTTGCCGTTATTTACATGCAGCCCTTATTGCCGTATGCGCTTTCTTTTGCTGCAGGGGCTATGATTTATGTGGTAATAGAAGAGGTTGTACCCGAAACCCAAAGAGATAAATACACAGATATTGCGACCTTAGGATTTATCCTTGGCTTTTTAGTGATGATGATACTCGATGTCTCTTTAGGTTAAATGTCTTGGCTTTCCTATTGGAAGAGTTTTAAAATATCATTTCCATTGGCAAACAGCAACAAGGCGAGTAGAATAAAGAACCCAATCATTTGAGCCGTTTCTAAAAACTTAGTGCTGGGTGTTTTGCCCGTTACCATTTCATAGAGAATAAAAATCATATGACCTCCATCCAATGCTGGAATGGGGAGGATGTTTAAAAACCCAAGCATCAGACTCAAAAAGGCTGTGAATTCCCAAAACTTTCTCCAGTTCCAAGCAGAGTCAAACTGCTTGGCCATGGTCAAGAAACCACCAACCTCTTTGTAGGCTTTAGTCTCAGGGTTAAAAATCACCTTAAACTGTCTTACATAGTAAGATAGTTTTTGTCCTGCGGTTCTCCAACCAGCGGCTAAGGCATCAAATCCCGAATACTTGTGCGTTTCTACAGAATAAAATCTTGAAATGTCATTTAAGGGCTTTACCCCAATAATACCTGCATTCGGAACAGGAATCGTGTACTGCACCAATTGTCCGTCAGAATAGGCCCCTATCAAGGCCGTATCATTCTTTAAGGTAGGAATCTCATCTAGGTATTGGTCATAGAAAAACAATGGGTTTCCATTTAGGGAAACCAATGAATCTCCAACTTTCATTCCCGCTATTGCCGCAACACTTGTATCTGTAAAACCACCCACTAGATAGGGTACCCTAGGGTAAACAAGAGTCGATTTTTTAGCAATTATTTTGCCGATCAAAAGAGAGGTGATTTCCAATGAAACCATTTTTCCATTTCTGTCAACTTCCATAAAACCACCTTCATCGGCAAGTAATACCTCTATAGGAATTTCCCCAAAGCGAGTGATTTGAGTTCCGTTTATGGAGACGATTTTGTCTCCAGGAATAATTCCCAATTCCATTCCTGTTGAGTCAGGCACCACACCATATCTCAATTCAGAAACCGGCAGGTACTGCTCTCCGTAGTAAGCCATTACTCCCGCGTATATAAGTATGGCGAGGATAAAGTTTACAATAACACCACCCGTGATAATGATAAGTCGTTGCCAAGCTGGTTTGGCTCTAAACTCCCAGGGCTCAGGTTCCTTAGAAAGGGACTCTGTGTCCATAGATTCATCTACCATTCCAGAGATCTTAACGTATCCGCCCAAGGGCAACCAGCCGATTCCATAGGTGGTTTCTCCAATTTTCTTTTGAAAAAGAGCAAACTTAACGTCAAAGAAGAGGAAGAACTTCTCTACGCGGGTTTTAAAAATCTTGGCGGGAATAAAATGCCCTAATTCATGTAGTATAATTAGGATAGAAAGTGAAAGTATAAACTGTAAGGCCTGTTCCATTATGTCTTTTTAAGGGTGCAAATGTACATACATTCCAACTAGGTTACACCTTTTGATTTTTTCTTTACATATAGGTGTTATGGTAGAGTAAACGCTTCAATTACTCAGGTGTTTTGTATTTGGCAATTAATTGATTCAGTTTTTTTCTTTCGGCTCCAGATAAGAAGTCATTTTCTAATCGATCCCTCCATAAGTACAGAGAATAATCCAACGCGTATTGTGCATCTGAGGAATAGTTCACACCGGGTTCAAATGCCCATTCAGAGAGCACACTTAGAACAGAGTCTCTTTCGGAATCTATAGAAGTATAGCCGGCCCATTCTCCAAGGGGTATCGCCCAGTCTTCTCTGGCCATTTTGGGGCTCTCAAAAACCGCCCTCATAAAGACTGTAAAATCCCCTTCATTCCCTTGAGCGGCTAATACTCTCGCACAAGCACCTCTGAGTTCATTCTTTGCCGATGGGAATTTTTCTCTTGCCATATCCAATAATCCAGGAATCCTTACGTAATACAACCCATTTAATGAGGCTCCTTGAATTTTGTAAGAAGCAAATTGTATTCCTGACTTGTAAAGCTCAACATCCTTAATTTTTAATTCTTCTCGACAAAAGTCAATAGCCATTGCTCGAACGCCCGTGTGTGGGTATGCATTTGCCATTTCGAATATTTTTGGCTGAAGCGCACTTTTGTTTTCAGGAAGAATGCTCGTTGCTTTTTCTAGAGCCAACTCGGCTACGGCCGGAAAATCATCAGTTAAGGCAATTTCTAACCTTTCCGTATACTTTTCAAATGAGTCATCCGCCTTCATATTGTCAAGTACTTGAAGCCTTTGTATCGCAAAGGGAGAGTTTTCTAAAAAGTACCCTTGCTCATCTTCAGAGAAGGAATGCCTCCACTCAACCATACAATCGTGAGAGGGGTCAATGGCCATCCATTTGGGTTCCTTATCCCAAGAGATTCTCAAAGTATCAGACTCCAAACTCACCTCTCTATATTCCTTGTGAAGACCCTTTGAATCCTCCCAAACAAGAGGAACCATAAATCGGTATAAAGGATAGTACTCAAGGGACTGTATTTGTTTGATGGCAAAAACGATTTCGTCGTTTTTGGAATCGTAATGCGAATGAGTTTCACAAACAGGGTGGCCTGGGGCAAAAAACCATTGATCAAAAAAATAGTTTAAATCTCTACCGGATACGTCTTCAAAGGCTTTCCTAAGGTCGTGAACTTCTACAGATTGGTAGGAGTGTTTTTCTAAATAGTACTGAAGGCTTGTAAAGAAAATGGTATCCCCTAGCTCCATGCGCAATTGATGGAGTATTCTACCTCCTTTGGCATAACTATGGTTGTCAAACATATTGTCAATGGACTCGTAGTCAAATCGTATTAGGTTCTCTCTTTTAGAAAAATAGAACTCCAATAAGTAGTTCTGATAATCATTATACCTGTGATAGTCCGCAGAATCTGTTCCATGAGCATGCTGTTTCCAAAGGACTTCTCCATAGGTAGCAAAACTTTCGTTAAGTGGTATTTGGCCCCATGCTTCACATGTCACAAGGTCCCCAAACCAATGATGAAAAATTTCATGAGCGATGATGTCTTCATGTGGATCGTCAGGGTAACTCAAGGAATCAGAATACACAAAATCTCCATAGATAATTCCCGTGGTGTTTTCCATAGCTCCACTTACGTATTCACGGGTAAGAACTTGTCTAAGACTCGGCCAAGGATAGTTAACACCAAGCCTTTTGCTAAAGAAGCTAAGCATTTCTGGTGTTTTATGAAAAATCCTGCGAATATTTTGGGATTCTGACTTTTCACCTAAATATTCCAAAGGAATGTCTCTCCATTTGTCCTTTTCTGTATGCCAGGGGCCAATTGCGAGCATGACTAAGTAAGGAGCATGGGGCTTTTCCATTAACCAATGGTCTGTCCTTTTGCCTTCTTTTACCTCAGAAGAATGGGTAAGGATGCCGTTGGAAACTGTCACAAGTGAATCGGCAACGGTAAGATAGATCTCAGTAGTCATTCTCTCATTGGGGTGGTCAATGGTAGGAAACCACCCAGAGTTGGCATCAGGCTCTCCCTGTGTCCAGATTTGGGGTGTATATTCCGTGGCCTCAGCCTTTGGATTGATAAAGTAAAGACCTTTGTCAGCGGTAATGGCTCTCCCTCCCTTGGATGGAATTTGATCCGGGTGAGCTTGGTAGTTGATGTGTACGGTTAAGATCTCATTCTTTTGTATTTCCCTGCCCAGGTCAATGGTAATTAATGCATCGTCATAAGTGAACTCCAAAGGCACTTCGCCGCTTTGTGTTTGTGCTTTTAGTGAAGAAATCGTGAATTTTTTTGCATCCAAAACCAGTTGATCTTTGGGCAGAAACCAAGGAGCTAAAAGGAGAGTAGCCTCACCGTTTACAAGGGATTTTTCCCAATCAAAAGAGAGCTTTAACTCTGTGTGAATTAAATCCCATGTTCTTGTATGAGACCCTTTATAAATGGGGGCGGACCTATTGAGATCACCTTCTATTGTGAGTTCGCCTAGCATCTGCTGTGCTTGTCCAGAAAAGCTTACAATCAATCCCAGAAGGGCGATAGATATTCCGTTGTATATTCTCTTGGTGAGAGCCATAATCATTACCTTTGATAAGTTGATTGGAAATTTAATCATTTTAGGATGTATAAAATAAAGATTGCGGACTCAGAATATAAGATTTTACCTAGCGAGAAGGACTTTTCTTCTGGAGAACTCAATGGGGAAGAATATTCTATTGAATCCAAAGAAAGCGATTCTGGGTATTCTGTTTTGTTCGAAGACACTTCATATACTCTTGAATCCCTTGATATAGACCCTGAAACAAAGACCGTTACCCTCGAGGTAAACGGTGTCGTTTACGCTGTGCAAGTCAAAGATCCCTACGACCAGTTATTAGACACTCTTGGAATGTCTTCTGCAGGTGGAGGTAAGGTTAGCGACGTAAAGGCACCCATGCCAGGGTTGGTATTGGATATTACGGCAACGATTGGGCAAGAGGTCACCAAGGATCAGCCCCTAATGGTTCTCGAAGCTATGAAGATGGAAAATGTAATAAAGAGTCCCACGGATGGAGTTATCAAATCCATTTCTATTTCTAAGGGACAAGCCGTAGTAAAGAATCAACTGTTGATTTCTTTCGAAAAATAATTGAATAATTAAAAATTGATCAAATGAAAAAGTCATTGTTATTAGCTGCCTCTGTTGGTTTTTTAGCTTCTTGTGGTGGAGGTTCTCAGGAGCCTGCCCAAACTATGGATCCTCCAACAGTAGAAGAAACTAAAGCAGAAGCACCCAACCCTCTTTTTATACCAGAGGGAGCAGAGGTGTTTTTTGTAAACCTTAAAGATGGAGACATTCTTACCTCGCCTGTTCATGTAGAAATGGGAGTAAATGCATTTACCGTAATGCCTGCAGGTAAGATAGAAAAAGGAACGGGTCATCATCATTTAGTAATTAACGATGGACCCGCAGAATTGGGTGTGGTAGTTCCGGCAGATGATACTCATATTCACTTTGGTGGGGGACAGACAGAAACAGATGTTGAATTGGCTCCCGGCGAATATCAACTTACCCTTCAATTTGCCAATGGTGTTCATCAAAGTTATGGACTGCCATTGAGTAAGACTATTACCGTAACCATAAAGTAATCCGATGGGATCAAACAAAAAAAGGCGAGCCATTGGCTCGCCTTTTTTTTGGTATTTGCTTCAAAATATTAATGAGGGTATGCCACTGCAATTACCCCCTTCATATTGGAAAAGTATTTTTTAATGCCCAGCTTGCTGGTGACACAAAAAGTTCCTTCAAAGTGAATCTTCTTAGTCCTATCCCCATTCACATTGTCTATGTAGTCCTCTATGCCGGTAATGGTAAAAGTGCCGGGGTTTATGGTTTTTGAGCTGTAATATACATCACCATATTTATCCGTGTAGATAATCTCTACGCTGCCTTCTTTTTCACTTTCAACGATTATGTGGGGACGCTGACTCAAGACGATATCATTTTCGCAAACAGAAACTTTATTAATATCCCAAACTTGAACTTCTTTGATCGTCGTATTTTTGCAATAAGGCTCATCAAAATAAGATGCAAGAACAAAGGTTCCTGCAGAGTCAATGGGGACTACAATTTCTTTGGTAGTCCCAATATCCGTTTTATTTACAGACCAAGTGGGTTCATCCGTTGAGGTAGAAGTAGCGGTTAAGTTTTGCGTAATAGGGTCATAGGAAACCGTAAAACCTTCAAAACACGGATAGGCCAAATCGTGAATAACCTTAGACGTTGTTGTATTACAATTGGGATTGCTCGAGGTAAGACTCACCACAAAGTCAATGGCTTGTGTAGTGTCAATCAGAAGCTCTTGATAAGGACCTGTCTTTATAGAAGAGGTGGTGCTAAAGTTCCAAGTATAAACGTCTTCTATGGATTGGTGCTGAGGTTCTAATAAGAAGTAAGTAGAAGATGGGTCTATAGAAATGGTTGACTGATCAAAAATAGGAACGGCGCCTAAGGATATTTGATCATTGATATCAGGAAACCCTCTACTAAGGGAATTTGAGTTGGCTCTAAAGATAAATTCAAAACTCTCTTGGGTGCTGCCCGAAATATTAGTCAATTTACCTGAATAAGTAGCAAGTCCTAGCGTGTCTTTGCCAAAACTTGTCTCCATGTAAAAACCATGGTCACCGGCAGATATTACAGAGGTGTCTCCAGAGGTAGAAGGATCGGAACTTGCAAGCCAAAAAACAGGTTCCGTAGAACCCGTAATGCCTTTCTTAACCTCCTTCTTACAACTAAGAAGAGCGACTAAAGAGAAAGAATAAAATATGACTTTTCTAAAATGCACTAAAAGAGTTTGTAACCTATGTAAAACCTCGCTTGTATGTTTCTGTCAAATGAGCTCTCGTTAAAGTACTCATTTTTGGTCTGATCAATCAGCCCAAAAGTACCTTCAGCTCCTAGCAAAAAGCGACTAGTAATACGATAAGTTACGCCGGCTTTGATACCGGTGTCCCAATTTGAATAGGCAATGGTGTGGCCTGACTCGTCAGAAACCGTATGAAAAAGATCAATCGGAGTCTCTGTTACCGTAGTAATCTCGTTTTCCATATTTACCATTGCGGATGCATATCCACCTGCAGAGAGGCTTAGGTTAGGAGCTATTTGGATTCCTAAGGTAAGGGGAATTTCTAAGAATTGAAAGTTTTTAGTCTTAACGTGTTCAGTTACAATAGTTGAACCAAAGTCATAAACTTTTTCTGAGGCCACTCTAACACAGTTAACATTGGCGTGGTTCGCTAAGCTAAAGCCTGTCCTAATGCTGTATTTTGGCGAAGTGTAATATCGATATTCAATACCTGCCAAATAACTAAACGCTGGAGAATTAGACTCTGATAAGCTACTTCCATATGGAAAGGAGGCATTGGTACCTGCCAAGAGAATAATCTCATGAAGGTTTGATAGGCTTCTTTGTGAGTTGGCTCTATTGATGATAATTTCTTCTTTGGGAGAATCCAAAGAGGTTACTTCATCCGATGTCATTTTTTCTTCAGTGGGTAGGCCTTGAGTATTTTCCGTTGGAAAACCTTGTTGGTCAATTGGCTCTGAATGATGATTTGCTAGCGAGGTGGGTGTCACCGCTTCGGATCCTCTTGATTTAGAGACGGTTGGTTCTACGGATTCAGTTCCTTCGGTAGTAACCGGAGTGTTTTCTGATTGAACAGTAGTCAAAACGTTTTCTTGTTCCGTTTCTACAGACCCCTCAGAGCCTGTTTTAGTGGTTTGTGCAGTAAAATTTTGCTCCTCCGCAACCTCTGGAGAGGAGGGCTCCCTTGAAGCAATATCACCCTCAGCAGACATTGAACGAGAGTTTACAACAGGATCAGAATTCCTGACTCTGTTTTGGTCTTCAGATAGCGATTCTTCAATCACAGCATCCTCAACCTGGGCCTCTTCATACGTAATGGGCTCGTTGCCTGGGCGAGAGGAAGAGTTTTGGTGGGTTCCTTCCGAAGAAGGAGACACCTGTAAGGATTCTGTAGAGGAGTTGGAAGTGAAACCTTCTGGGTAACCCACCGTAAATGAAGGCATTGCCTTTTCTGAAGGTTGTTCCGATTCCACAAAAGTAGTACCAAAATACGCAAGGCTAGAAACTCCAACAAGACCAACAAAAATAGCGGCACGACGAGTTTGCCACCAAGCCGCTGCGGGCTTGACGTTAGCCAAAAGTGGCTTCATTTTTTCCCAAGAAGCAGGATTAAAGGCAACCTCGCGGTTCTTTAATTTTTCTTGAAATAATTTCTCTAACTCTTTTTCTGTCATAACAGAAGTAGTGCAACTTTATTCATAATCTTCTTGAGCATTTCTTTTATGGTTTTTCTAGCGGTAGAAAGGTGCCATTTAGAAGTGCCCTCACTGATTCCTAGCAACTCAGCGATTTCTCTGTGGTTGTAGCCCTCAATGATGTAAAGGTTAAATACCTTTTGACTTACTGGGGGCAACTGTTTTATCATGTTTTCCAATTCTTCGGCATCAAATTTTTGATCCGCTTCATTGAAGTCCATGGTAGAAATAGGGATGTTTATTTCTAAGTCATCATAAAAGGTGTGTTTATCACGAGCCTTTTTTCTGAATTCGTCAATAATAGTATTGATGGTTATTCTTTTTGCCCAGGCCTCAAAAGGAACCTGAGGCTTGTACTTATCTAATTTGGTAAGAATCTTAAAAAAAGCGAGGTTTAACAATCCCTCTGCATCTTCTTTGTTCTTTTCGTATCTATTACAAACAGCCATCAAAGAACCATAACAAACCTTGTAAAGCTCAAATTGAGCTTTACTCTCGTTTTTCTTACAGCGCTTTAAAAGTTCTTTAGATACTTTCATTAGAATAAATCCGGAGTCCCTAAATTAGGGAATTTCGGGGACTCCGGATAATCGAATAATCCACCTAATGAACATTTTTATAAAAGTGGGATAATTAAATCCCAAAGCATATCATAAGAACGATGGGTGGGCAAAGTCTTTTGACCACATCCTAATAACGAAGCGTTCTGATAAAGGGTTGGACAAAAACAAAAAAAAATCAAGCCCGCGGGACTTGATTTTTAAGAGGAGTTTTTATGTGGTCCCTTTGAGGGGGTAGTCATATTACTAACGTACATTCTAGCCGTTGGGTTGGGTGTTTACCAATCAATTTCTACTTGAGAAAGATCCACAAACTCCTGAACTCGGTTAGAGAAGTCTTCTGGGGTAATAGATTCTAATCTTTCGGTCCCGAATTTTTCTACACAGAAAGAAGCTGCTGCCGATCCAAAAAGAACGGCACGTTTCATATTCTCAAAACTGATGTCTCTTGTTTTACAAAGGTATCCAGTAAACCCACCGGCAAAAGAATCTCCTGCCCCCGTTGGGTCAAAAACTTCTTCTAACGGCAAAGCAGGTACATAGAAGATTTCATCTTCGCTAAACAATAGGGCTCCATGTTCTCCTTTTTTAATGATGAGGAACTTAGGCCCCATGGCCAATATCTTTCTAGCCGCTTTTACCAAAGAGTATTCACCGGACAATTGACGGGCTTCCTCGTCATTGATGGTTAGTACGTCTACTTTTGAAATCACTTTCACAAGGGGCTCCAAGGCGATATCCATCCAAAAGTTCATCGTATCTAAAACGACCAACTTAGGTCTTTGGTTAAATTGTTCTAGGGCAGCGAGTTGAATGCTAGGATCCAGGTTTCCCAACATGACAAAGTCAGCATCTTTATAGGATTCAGGAAGGCTTGAGTTAAATTTCAATAATACATTTAACTGAGTGTCTAGAGTGTCACGGGTATTCATATCATTGTGGTAAACTCCGCTCCAAAAGAAAGTTTTTTCTCCGGCTATTCTTCTCAGTCCTTCTATGTTGGCACCTTTTGATTGGAGCATGGTTAGATATTCTTCTGGAAAGTCATCACCAATTACAGATAGGATTTTTGTCTCAGGGATAAAATTTGAGGCAGCCAGAGAGATATAAGTGGCTGCGCCTCCTAATATTTTATCAGTTTTGCCAAAGGGAGTTTCTATGGCATCAAAAGCAACGGTTCCAAGGATTACGAGACTCATAAAGATTTTTTCAAAATTTAGTCAAATATATTGTTTCATATCTAGATTGTTGTTAATATTGCACCCGCTTTTAAGGAAAGTTCTTGACGAGCAAAATTCCTCCTTAGCTCAGTTGGTTAGAGCATCTGACTGTTAATCAGAGGGTCCTTGGTTCGAGCCCAAGAGGAGGAGCAAGCAAAAAGCCGCTATGTCTAGCGGCTTTTTTTGTGTCTTTTTTTTCTGCTCCTTCTATCTAAAATTAAATTGCATTAAATACGTTGGGAATTTTTGAGGGTAAGGGATGGCCGTTTACCTTTGACAAAAATCAGATACTATGTACGGAGCAATAAAAAATCAATTAGAGGCAGAAATAAAATCTATAAAAGCAGATGGACTTTTTAAGTCGGAGAGAGTTATTGTGGGCCCTCAGGACGCAGAAATTTTGCTTGATGACGGTTCAAAGGTTTTAAATTTTTGTTCCAATAACTACCTAGGATTGTCTTCTCATCCACGAGTTCTGGAAGCAGCACACAAAGCCTTGGATTCTCATGGATTTGGAATGTCTTCCGTTCGTTTTATCTGTGGCACCCAAGATATACACAAGCAACTGGAAGCCGCTATTGCGGAATTCCTTCACACAGAAGATACCATTCTATACGCGGCTGCATTTGATGCCAATGGAGGTGTTTTTGAGCCGTTGTTGGGCCCTGATGACGCCATCATCTCAGACTCCCTTAACCACGCAAGTATTATTGATGGAGTAAGGCTGTGTAAGGCCAAGCGATTTAGATATGCCAACAATGATATGGTTGATTTAGAAGGCCGATTGGTGGAGGCTAAAGAAGCCGGTGCCAAAAATATTATTATAGTTACGGATGGCGTGTTTTCTATGGACGGATATGTTGCTCAACTTGACGTGATCTGTGACCTGGCAGATAAATATGACGCCATGGTAATGGTGGATGAATGTCATGCAACGGGTTTTATTGGCAAGACGGGAAGAGGTTCTATTGAGTTGAGGAATGTTTTGGGCCGAGTGGACATTATTACCGGAACCCTTGGTAAAGCTTTAGGTGGAGCCATGGGAGGTTTTACCACAGGAAAAAAAGAGATTATTGAATTGCTTCGTCAACGCTCAAGACCTTATTTATTCTCCAATTCTCTAGCGCCAGCTATTGTAGGGGCCTCCATAGAGGTCTTCTCTATTCTCAAGGAGTCCACGGACTTAAGAGATACCCTAGAAGAAAACACTAACTACTTTAAGGAAGGAGTTAAAAAAGCAGGTTTTGATTACAAGGATGGTGAATCTGCTATCGTACCCATTATGGTTTACGATGCAGCCTTATCTCAGGAGTTTGCCAATAAATTGTTGGAAGAAGGTATTTATGTAATTGGATTTTTCTTTCCAGTTGTTCCCAAGGAACAGGCAAGAATAAGAGTTCAATTGAGCGCAGCTCATACCAAAGAGCATTTAGATAGAGCCATTGCTGCCTTTACTAAGGTGGGAAAAGCTTTGGAAATCATTTAATGGAATTAAGAGGTTTCTGCATATTTAAAAGGCCTTCCCATTGGGAAGGCCTTTTTTTTAAGCGTGGTAGATTGTAAATGTTAATCTAAGTATTCATTGAGAACTCCCAGAAGCTCCATGGATTCAATAGGCTTATTTCTGTTTTTGAGGTATTCAAAGTCATCCTTTCCTATCATCCAATTGCGAATGCCCTCGTCCATGACTGCCGTAGGGCTAATGTAAAGGTATTTGTGATTAGAATCAAAAACAACCAAATCTACAGGAATGTTGGCCAATACATGACGGAAGAACCTTTCGCTTTCTGCAACAGAACGCGGGTGTACAAGGGTGTTCCCCTTAATGCTCTCTAATTGAGACGTCAATAAAATCCTCTGATCTCTTTCTCTTTTGAGGGACAGAATCTTTTCAGACAGATTCATTCTCTATACTTAATTTTCACAAAAGCGTAGCTTTCCACTTAGGCACAGGAAAACATTCGATGAATACATCGGATTCTTATTTTTTTAAATGGGAGTAGCGAATCGTAAAATATTGGATTTGTAGGACTGTTGAAGTCTTTTAAATACAGGATGATGGGCTGCATTAGGGATTTTCCTGCCGTCTAATTGGATGACGGGCGTTAGTTCCCCCATGGTTCCGGTGGCAAAAAAGGCATCGGCAGTATAAATTTCTGTGGTAGAGATTCTTTTTTCTGCACAAGGGATCTGCAATTCTTCCGCTAGAGTCATTACTGTATTTCTAGTAATACCCGGAAGGCAAGCATCCCCAAAGGGAGTGTATAGGTTTCCATCCACAATGATAAAGATATTTACGTCGTGGAGCTCTGCCGCAAACCCCTCCGAATCAAGCATAAGGGCTGCGTCCACCCCAGCGACTACTGATTGTATTTTGGCTTGAATATTATTGAGCAAGTTGTTGTGATGAATCTTTGAGTCGAGAAATTGAGGGTTGTTCCGTCGGATAGAAGAGGTTATGGCGGTAATTCCTATGCTATTGTCAAAAACTATGGGCTTCCATTCGGGCAAAACAATGAGTGAACACCCTTTGGTTTGGACCCTTGGATCCATACTAGAGGTATATTTCTCACCACGAGTAAGAGTCATCCTAACATGGGTGTCTGTGGTCATGCCATTGGCCTTAAGAGTTTGTTTGAGTGCTCTCTTAATCTCTTCGGGGGTAGGCACCGCTTCAAAGGCAAGGGCCTTGGCAGAATCCACCATTCTCTTTATGTGAGTGTCTAGGTGCATAATTCCTTCGGGGTAAACCCTTAACCCTTCCCAAACAGCATCTCCACCTTGGACTACAGAGTCAAAAACTGAAATTTTAGCCTCTTCTCTAGGGAGAATGACTCCATTTATATACACCTTAATGTGTTCATTCTTGGGATAAAAAGGCTGTTGCATGGTTATGGTTTTATGGCTTTTTTTAAAAGGTATTCGTAATGAGGTAAAGCAGATTGGTAAAGTGGCTCAAGATGTTTGGGGAGCTCAAACTCCTCCTCAACTGGAGGTGCAAATCCACTGCTGGCATGAGTGCCGGCATACCAGTGGGGAGCCCAAACACCGTCTTCGGGTCTTGGCCCAGGTTTCCAAGAAAGCATTTTGGGATCCATGGGAATCCCCAATTGCTTACACAATTGTGTCAATATACTGCGAGGATTTTCCCGAAGGTAAGTAGCGTCTAAGACCACCGTTTTTTCTGATGCTATTTGGTCGTAAAGAGCCCTTTCATGAGCCACTCCAATTTCCATTAGAGAAGGGTTGGGGATGACTTTGGCGAAGGACCTAATGAGTGTTTTAGGGTTTCTTATAAGGAAGACATTAACCACTTGGTGAAGAAAGTCAAGATCGCCACGGAATAGATGGTGGGCCATGTTTTTTACAAATAAATGTTCCGTTTTTTGAGGGGCAAAAATGACCTCTTTTACCACCTGATCAAAGTCAGAACTTTGAGAAGCTAGAGTTTCCTTTCTAGCGGGATGATCTAGACCTGTGGTGGTTAAATAATGAGCATAAAAGGGCTCATCCACCACTTGGGTGTCTTCCCTTTGTGCAAATGAATACATGGTGGCCGTGCTGAGGTTTCTAGGCCCAGAAATCATATGAATTACCATAGGGTTAATATACCACCTATTGTTAGGAGAACAAAAGGCTAAAAGTAAAACATCTCTACGATACTCAACCCTTCAAAAAAAGGACTCGAAGAACCAAATACAGCTCCGTCACTGCTATTCCCATGAAGTACATAAGCATAAAAAGTAGACTGGGAATTGGTGAGTTCTAGAGTAGAGCCCGCGGATAATTTATCACTGTTCTTAGAAGGGCTGGGAGAAATGTTAGAAGAGAATTGATTTTGTGAACCATTGGGCACAAAGACCATCATGTAAAAGTCATCACTAGTGAGTCTGTGAATAGCTACTTGATCTGAACCCGAACACTTGTCCACCGGGGGTAGCAGAGTCATAGAAAGGTGGTTTCCAACCCCAGAATATTGATATACTAGTACACTTTCTGAAGAAGAAATAGAAAGCGATTGGGGATTTATGATATTATAAACACGAGTTTCTCCCTTGTTGTTAAAAGTGTGGTTTCTGGGGTTAGAAACCGCGACCTGATGATTTCCACCCACGATGTATTGAATTACTAAATAATCCTTGGAGTTGGCAAAATGATTTATGTGAGATGAGAAGGACAAGGCCTATTACCCAAATGGATTTAGGTAAGAACTTCATGGGTTAATGGGGTTAGTTGGTGGGTTCAAGATACATAAAAAAGAAATGTATTAAAGGGCTGAATTATCGCAATCCACTGAAAAACAGAGAGTTGTATTTCTAGATAGGAATTTTTATAAAAATCGGAAAATCAACTCTTTAACCTTGAATGGTACAGTGAAGCGGGATGCATAGACTTCCTTTGTGTTCCGTCAAATATTTGGTGCCTGCAACTGGTTCCTGCTGCAATCAGAACCTGATCTTCTCCCATTTTGCGAGCGGTTGGGAACAAGACCAATTCCCCTACTTTCTGGCTGACCTCAAAATGCTCTTTTTCGTATCCAAAAGAACCTGCCATTCCGCAACACCCACTGGGGATTACCGTGGAAGAAATCCCTGGTAAAGCATTGATGATCTTTTGACTTAGGTGAATTTCAGAAAGTGATTTTTGATGGCAATGACCGTGGATTTTTGCTTTTAACGAAGATTCTTCAAAAAGGGAGGTGTCCAGTAGGTCTTTTTCAATAAACTCAGATAAGTATTCTTCAAATGTGAAGACATTTAGTGCTAATTCTTTGGCTTTCGCCGAAATTTCTTTGCGCGTGATTTTGGGATACTCATCTCTAAAAGACAAAATAGCACTGGGCTCAAGACCTACAAGGGGTATATCTTCATTTACAAGGGGCGCAAAGAGTTCAATATTAAACTCGGCCTTTCGCCTAGCTGTATGCAAAAGACCTTTAGAAAATTGAGCCCTGCCGCTGCTTGCATGAGGCCTCCAAATCACTTCAATTCCAAGTTTCCAAAATACCTCTAATGCCTCCTTCCCCATTTGGGTATCAAGGTGCTGGGTAAACTCATCCACAAATAGATAGATACTCGCTTTTGGACTTTTAGACTCCAACAGGGGCTTGTTCTTTTGGTACCATTTCCGCAAAGACCAGGCGGAGAGATTAGGCAGGCTCCTGGAGGAGTGAATTCCTAAAAAAGACTGTCCCAACGTACCCATAAAACCATTGCTCAAAGCGTTAAAAAGAGAGGGAATTCGGGCGCCCCATTTGTGTAAATAATCAATATGCCCCATCAAAAGGGTTCTTATAGGGATCCATGAGCCTTTGTGAAGCTGATGCAAATACTCGCTTTTTAACGTGGACATATCCACATTAGATGGACATTCTGTGGTACAGCCTTTGCAGCTTAAACAAAGATCTAATACTTCTTTTAATTCTGGTTTGGCAAAGGGATTACGGCCGTCTGTAGATTGCCTGCTCAAGTATTCGCGGAGGGCATTGGCACGTGCTCGGGTAGAGTCCTTTTCCTCACGAGTCGCCATATAGCTAGGACACATGGTGCCTCCAGACGCTTCGGTCTTTCGGCAATCAGCCGTTCCATTGCACTTTTCTGCCATTTGTACCATTCCACCTGCTTCCGAAAAATCAAAAGCAGTGTCATAGGTAGGTGTGAATTGGTCTTCTTCATACCTTAGGGATTGATCCATGGGGGGGGCATCTACGATTTTCCCTGGATTAAAAATATACTGAGGGTCCCATATTTCTTTTACCCTTTTAAAAATAGGTAACGCTTCTGGACCCAAGGCGATAGGAATAAATTCTGCCCTTACCCTTCCGTCACCATGTTCACCACTCAGGGTTCCATTGTATTTTTTTACAAGGTGGGCGGTCGCTTCAGAAATCTCTCTAAATTGAATTTGCCCTTCTTTGGTTTTTAGATTTAATATGGGCCTTAGGTGAAGCTCTCCAGCTCCAGCATGAGCGTAATAAATGGCTTCTTGACCAAAGTGTTTCATCAACTCTTCAAACTCATCTATATAAGACGGCAGGTCCTCAAGGGTTACGGCGGTGTCTTCTATACACGCAACAGGCTTGGCGTCTCCAGGAATATTTGAGAGGAGTCCTAAACCAGCCTTTCTTAAATCCCACACCTTATGGGCGTTCTCTTCAGAAACTTCAGCAAAGGCATATCCCAGTTTTTGATTTTTCCATTGGTCCAATAGGGCTTCCTTTTTTTGAAGTAGTTCTTTTTGATTTTCGGCTCTCAGCTCAACAATGAGAACGGCTGCAGGATCTCCTATAACAAAAAACCGGTTTTTCGCTTGTAAGGCATTCTTCACGGTCAGGTCCAAAAGGGTTTTGTCCATAAGCTCGCAAGAATATGGAGCCAATTGCATCGCAGATTTTGTAGCCACCATGGATTCGTGAATAGAAGAAAAATGACCACATATAAGAATTCCCTTGGGTGGCGGAAGAGGATCTATGGCTAGTGTGATTTCGTATGACAGGCATAGCGTTCCTTCGCTACCCGCCAAAAGGGAAAGCACCTCTTTATTTTGAGCAAATATATCAAGGGCGTAACCTGTATTTCTCCTGTGAATTTCGGGTGGTGGAAAGGCTGTTTTTATCCATCGAGATACTTCAGGTTCTTCTACCAATTCTACTAATTGTTGCTCCAGGATTTGAGCATTTTTACTGTGCCCATCCCTCGAAAAGATCGCCTTGCTACCATCCGAAAGAACCGCCTTTAGACCCAATAATTTATCCCGGGTGGTTCCATACCGAATAGAGGTTGAGCCACAGCTATTATTACCCACCATTCCCCCCATCATACACCTATTGGCAGTGGAGGTGTTGGGACCAAAGAAGAATCCCAAGGGCTTTAGTGCGGCATTGAGTTCATCTCTAATGACTCCTGGCTGGACCTTTACCCAACCTTCTTGGGTATTGATTTCTACTATTTCTGTAAAGTGCTTGCTAAAGTCAATGACAATGCCGGTTCCCACACATTGCCCCGCAAGAGAAGTACCTGCGGTACGGGGGATTGTAGACAAGTTGTTTTTTTGAGCAAAGTGAACGATGGCCACCAGGTCCGCAGGACTTTTTGGAAAGACCACTCCAGCTGGAATTTCTCGGTATACGGAGGCATCTGTTGCGTAAAGGGTTTTGTGCAGATCATCTGTTTGAATCTCACCTTCTAGGGTAGATTCTAAAACGCTCCAATCTGGTGATAAGGATTCTACAGAGGTATTTACCATAGTAGAAAGGTCTAAAAAGAATACTTAAGTCGCAAGAAATATGAAGAACCTAAAAAATCATTCTGATTGGTCAGTGGAACATCCCCCCAAAACACTTGACCCAACAACAATATGTCAAGGTTTGTGTGCAAACTATAAGACAGGCTTGGGACCAAAAAAACATTTACTAAATCGGTTGAGCTTATGGTCGTTAAATCTACTGTTAGCAGAGGAGTGATGGGATAACTAAAACCAATAAAGGCCGTGTTTTTGTAAGGAAAAATATTTTTGGCTGACAGTGTTTGACTAGACAAAATTCCGGATCCCACAATGGAAGACTCATTGCTTCCCGCTTGGTTATATAAATAGCCTCCTTGCATAAACAGGCCATTTATCAAGGAATAATCCAAACCTACAGAAACAACGGTATTGGGTTCTGTAAGATCCCCCATATCGTCTTCAATCCACGGAATGAACCATTGTGCCTCTCCCTTAAAACCCATATTTCCAATAGAACCCGCCCAACCCAAACCGGGAGAAAGATCTCTTTTAAAGTACCCTGCAAGGAGCTGGAAATCGTATTGAAAAACATTGATCTTGTACATGGCAGCCCCTACGGATTCTGTAGGTTCATCAATATTGGGAGAATAAGCAAGTTGAATACTGGAAAGCGATGAGGTATAAAGCTGAACAAGGGCAGCATCTACACCAGGTCTTTCTTCGTAATCAAAATCAAAAAAGTTGTATTGATTAAAGAGGTCATTGGGATTCCAAATGGTGTTTATACCCCAATTGATTCGTTGCCTACCCAATCGCACCCTCACCACGGTGTTGTCATATTCAAACCAGGCTCTATCAAAAATGGTGTGTATGGCACTTGTAGAATTCATCCAGACATGGCTCAGGTCCATTAGGCCTCCTGCATCCTCCTCTAAATCGCTAATCATACTGGGAGTATTTCTAGCAGTCCAACCCCAAAACAAGCGGTTTCTCATGCCAACATTGGCATGCCAGGAGGAACCATAGTAGAAATTAAAATTGAATCTATTGTGGATTTGATAATCTTCGTATAGTTCAGGCAGTTGGTTTTGAATAAAAATGGGATAGGGGTCAAGGTTTAAACGATTAAAGGTCCCCAGTCCTTTTACATACCCACTGGAGGTAAAGTCCCATTGGGCTTTCGCCGAAAGGGAAAATAGAATCAAAACAATACTTATTACAATCCTACGGGCTCTAGCCATGACTTTTGGGGTAAATTAAATCGATAACCAAATCCAAACCGAATGTAAGACTGAACGTTTAACCAATTACTTTCTCCCCTTAGAACCTTATACGATCCGTATTGAGAAAAACTCACATTTGCGTACCAAGTTTGAGCGGAATAGGCTAGCAGGCCATTAAATTCCCCAAGGAGTGCGAAAGAGCTCGTTACGGGGACATATTGTTCTTCTTCGTTTTTGTATTCGCCAAAGTAGGCTCCCATTCCTGGGGCGAGGTATGCGGTGATACTCCATCCCGGAAAGGGGACATACGTATAGGCATAGCCCGCATGAAAGGCGGGTGTAACAAAATAGATGTCCCTTACATCTTCTATAGTACCAAATTCGCCTTGGAATTGTGCGGGAATTATTAGGGAATCATTGTAGATCCATTCGCCACTTAGGGAACCTCCTATCAAAAAGGTTCCAGCTGATTTTAGTTGGTCTTCTGATTGCCATAAGGTGTGCCTATGGCTATATTTTTTGCCATTAAAGGCATAGTAACCATTTATGTTAAATTGATGCGTGCGAAGATTGGGAAGTTTAAACAGTGTGCCTTTATAAATGACATCTTCAGAAAAATACCCCTTGTTGTATTCGTAATACGTTCTAGCCCACCAATTGCGACCTGTGACTCCTACTGCTGCTGCGTAATTGGTAGTTGGGCCTCTGGATTCTGTATTTACCTGCCAAGAATCCATAGGGATCTTAACTCTTATGTTTAACCAATGGTAGGTTGCTTGTATCCCGGGATTTAATATGGCGTTGTTGGTTCTCAACAACAAGTCGTTTGTTGAGACGGGATTAAAGAAGATAAAGTGGGACTTGTTTTCTAAAAAAATACTGGTGTGCAGCTGTTCTCTCCTATCCCAAATATAGGTGGTGTCATGATCCTCTTGGCCCCATAAGGAGCTACAGAGAAAAATCCCCAAGAGAAGGGCTGATATTTTACGACTTAACTTCATCCTTTACCACTTTCCCATCTTCTACAGTTATTACGCGCTTTGCTTTATTGATTACGCGTTGGTCATGGGTAGCAAAAACAAAGGTGATATTTTCTTTTTGATTGAGCTGAGACATAATGTCTAACAAGTTTTCTGTGCTATGGGAATCTAGGTTGGCCGTAGGCTCATCCGCCAAAACAAAAGTGGGCTTGGAGGCAAGAGCCCTTGCAACAGCTACCCTTTGTTGTTGCCCACCCGACAATTCACCGGGTTTGTTGTTTTCTTTTCCCTTTAAGCCAACGGCTTCCAATAACTCAAGAGCGCGTTGGTCTCTTTTTTTCTTTGGCCATTTTTGGAGCAAACTGATGAATTCCACATTTTCTTTGGCGGTTAGAACGGGAATGAGATTGTATGCTTGAAAAACAAACCCAATATGGTTGAGCCTAAAATCTATCATTTGGTTGTCAGAGAGATTGGATATTTCTTGACCGCCGATCTGTACGGATCCCTTTGTAGGGTGATCAAGTCCTCCAATTAAATTGAGAAGGGTGGTTTTTCCTGAGCCAGAAGGACCTACAATAGCAGTAAACTCTCCTCGGTTGATTTCTATATCTACACCATCTACCGCGTGGACCTCTGCGGCTACATCCTTGTAAATCTTATATAGATTTTTGGTTTTAATTACGGCTTCGCTCATAGTATTGTCCTTGATTGTGTGATTATAGAAACCACTTTTTCATTTTTCGTGTACGCTTTATCTTGATTCTATACCCAATAAAAAAACGAGTATACCCAAATATCTGGTTGAGAGGTGAGCTTACATATTCATCATTAGAGATGATATATCCAGAATAGGTGGCTCCTCCATACCACTTTTCGTTTGAATAATTGATGCCTAGCCTAGTTTCGCCTTGAGCCCCGAGGGTATTCTTAAAATCTACAAAGGTCCCATCCGTTTTTACAATGGAAGCTGACTGAACGGAAATACCTGGGATAAAAGCTGCAGATAGGGTAAGCTTAGGGATGATAACCCATTGATAGAGGTAGCCAAAATTGACCCCTACAAAGGAAGCTCCCAAGCCTTGTATGTGGCTGAGATTTGGAAAGTCTTCCTCTAATGCGCTAGGAACAAAAGAGGAGTCAGCCACCATATATTCCAATCCAAAAGATAGCCCTATCGTCCAAGACCCCTGTGATTTGAGTTGTTGTTCCAAATTCCACAGGCTGGCAACATTAGAAAACTTTCTATTGTTGAAGCCATAGTTAAGGGACCCAAAGTACGTTAGGGTAACTAGATCGGGTCGGTGGTAGTACTTAGTTTGATTTTTGAACCAATTCTCATCAATCATCTCAGAGTTGGCTAGGTGATAGCCATCATAAATTTCAATAAAATTCTTAAACCACCACTTTCTGCCGGTAATACCGAATCCAAATCCAAAGGAATTAGTTTCTCCCCTGTCTGGGTCCGTAATTGATAGGCCAGGAATTGATGTGGTGAATTCCATTGTTAGCCAGCGATAGTCTAAACCAATTCCATAGTTCATTGGCATATTGGTTCTGTAATCTAAGGTAGTGCCCGAGGGATTTGTAAAAACCAGATTAGAAGATTTGACAACGGCAGGTAGGGTAATGCAAAGATTATTATAATAGGATTTCACAAAATCAGGATTGTACCCCAAATCGGGTATGGGTTCAACCACATTAGGCCCTATTCTATTTTGCCCCCATGTACTTTGGGTGCTGAAGAAGAGGAAACACAATATGCATAGCACTTTTCTCATATGGATCTAATGGCTTCTACAGGGTTCAGTCCTAGGGCTTTTTTGGCGGGGTAGATGGAGGACAGCAAGGTCATAGTTACGACCATTACCGCAATGATAATGTAAAAATGTACGGGCATATGTGTATACACAAAGGTGCTTATTCCTAATTCTCGCAAGCCATCGCCAAAAATGCTTAGGTCAATTCCCTTGTGCCCAAAGTAGGTTACGGTGAGGTATCCCACAAGAATTCCCAGAGGCCCTCCAGCCAACCCTATGTAAAGAGTTTCTAAAACAATCATCTTAAAGACCTTGGCCTTGTTCATACCTATGGCTTGTAGCATTCCAAGTTCTCTTTTTCTCTCCAGCACAGCCATTAGCATATTGTTGACAATGCCAAAGGCCAAGGCTAGCATAATGATACCAATAAATAGGAATAACATCTGGGCCATTATTTCGTCAGCGTATCCCAGTTCAGGTGAGATTTCTTTCCATGTATCTACTTCGTTGGTTGGGTTTATCTCCAAATTAGATTCTATGGTTTCTAGGTAGTCATTGTCTGTTAACAAGATGGCGATTTCATGAAACTTGCCTTCCATATCTATGAGTACTTCTACATCTGAGCTGCGCACAAACAAATTGAGTTCGTCGTATTTGGAAGAGGATGTTTTAAAAATACCAGACACTCTAAAAGCGCCAGTAATTATGTTTCCTTCAGGATCTTGAAAGGTTAATACTATTTTACTTCTGACCCTGACCTTGAGTTTTTCTGCTAGCTTGGAGCCTATTACTGCAGGATTTTTAGAAATGCCTTGAAACCATTCTCCTTCTTCAATCTTGGAAGACAGATTGGAAACGGTAGATTCTTTTTCGGGTTCAACCCCCATGATTTTTGCGGCATTTCCGGTGGTTGCAGAAGAGACCATTCCACCTAGAATAATTCTTTCTGAGTAGCCTATAACCCTGCGAGAGGTGTCAAGTCTTTGAGTGTATTGTTGAGGTTGGTCTATCCAATACCTAACGTCTTGGTCCTTGTTGAATTCCGTATGGTGTATTTGAATATGAGAAATAGTTGACTCTATGGCTTCTCGTGTCCTTTGGTCATTGAGTCCAAAAGAAAAGGCTACCAAAAAGGTTGCCGCCCAAATGCCCATAACGATAGATAGTATAACCACAAGTGACCTAAATGGGCTTCTCCAAATATTTTTCCAAGCTATTTTACTGACCACTTTTATTTGTTTTTAAGATCGGATTACTTCTATGGGCTTGAGTCTAAAAATAGCCCAAGCCGCGTAGGTACTTAACACTACGCTTATTACGACAATGGTAAGGGAATGAGTAAGGGTTATACTCCAGTCTAGGGAGGCAGGCAGTAGAGGTTCAAATCCATACGTTTCTAAAGCGTCTCCTGCCTGACCTAACAGTCTAAGCGGGTTGTGATTAAAGTAAAAGGTAATGGGCCTAGCCAAAAGGGCTCCAGCAACGCCTCCTATCAGGGACATCAATGTAGCTTCTATCATTGTGGTTAAGGCCAATTTGTGCCTTTTCATTCCTATAGAAATCAAAACACCAAACTCCCTACTTCTTTCTGCAGTCATCATAAGAATGGTACCAAAAACTCCAAAAGAGATGATCATATAAAGTACGCCTAAGAAAATCTGGCCACCTGAGGAATCGGCATCTATGGTTTGTCGGAGCTCGGGTAAAAATTCTTCCCAATTCATCACTTCATAAGAGGAGGGTAAGTAGTCTTTGATTGTGGATTGAATGGTCTTGTATTTGGACTCGTTCTTTGGGGTGACTATAAGGGTGGATAACCTGTTTTGAGCACCGTAGAGATACTGCGCTTCGTCAAGAGGCATTAATACCAAACTCTTGCTTAGCAATGGGTTTTTTACATCCAATATACCCACTAGTGGATATTGAGCATTGGCAGATATTCCATGATACCCCTGACCTAAGAAAACAAGGGTGTCACCTACGCCTATATTAAAATACTCTGCCATTCCACTGCCAATTACCACGCCAGGTGTTTCGCCATTTACAAAGATATTGCCGGGGTGGATTTTTTCTTGAAGACCCAATCCCTCAAGCTCTTGAGAAGGGTCAATACCGAGAATTAAGGTTCCTTTGGTAAGTCTTCCCGTAGAGACCAAACTAAAGCTCTCTAATCGTGGAGTTACGGAGGCTACTCCATCTAGATCAGCAATAGACCTTATGGAGTCTGTGGGCATCTCAAAGGTGTTTTCTAGGGTTTGCTCATCCCAAAAACCGTTATCGTGAATTTGAATAAATCCTGAATATGAGCCCACCATATTGGAGATCATATTCTCATAGGCTCCCATTTGAAAAGACCGGAGTACGATGGCAAAAAACACAGCAAAAAGGACAGAGGTCATGGTAATTAGACTTCGTCTCTTGTTGCGCCAAATATTTCTCCAAGCGAGTATGAATAGTAGTTTCATTCTCTTACTCTTTTCATGTTTTGGGTCGTAAAGAAGGATGTTTTTAAGGGCACATCAAACTTTAGGGACTTATAGGTCATTTCTGTATAATGATCATCCTTGTCCACAGGAGTCATTCTCAATTTGGAAGGAAGACGTCGGCCATCCATTTCTACTACATCACTTCCCTCTAGTACATTAATTAGAAAACCATCTTCATCATAGAATTCAGATTTTAATTGGAGGTACCCATCTACGCTTATGTAACCAATGATTTTACCCCAAACTACAGGAGCGTCAGGTTTTGGGGTGAATTCAATTACGTAGCAATCAAAGCCAGCCACTTCTTGTCTGCCCATGTGGGAGTGATTATAGTCTTTTACTATGGAGGATTCCTGAACCAAATCATCGTTATTAAAGTCAGAACCCATCCAACTTTGCATCATCATTGAGGGGGGTAACTTTATGGTTCTTTCTATGTTGGGAACCCAGTTCCAAATCTCTTTTTCTCTTTTTAGAAAAACGGTTCCCTTGTCCCTGGCGGGCGCCTTGAGCAGAATTAGGGAATATTCCGTTCCCAAGGCCCAAGACTTAGCCTCTAGGGTTCTTTCCCAAGAAGGTCGGTGTATGGTGATGGTGATCTCCGCTTCATTAGAGTTACCACGGAGCTTTTCTTCTGCTTTTTGGACAATCTCTGTGGCTGATGGTTGTGAAAAGAACGGAAATAATAAAAGTAATAACCAAGTTTTCATTGGAATGTAGATGAAGTTGAACACCAGAGGAATTCAAGTTAAAATTCAAGAGTAAAGTTAATTCAAAATACTATAAATCGTAGGGAAATGAACCCTATGTACCTACAAAATCCATCCCCTTAAAAAAAACCATTTTAAACGCGAGTTGTTTACTAACTTTGCAACAAAATAAATAGATATGTATCCAGAAGATTTAATTGCGCCTATGCGTCAGGACTTAGTGGAGGCAGGCTTTATAGAAACACGCACCGCCGTTGATGTAGAAAAATATATCAATAAAACCCCGGGAACTACTTTGGTGGTTATCAACTCGGTTTGTGGTTGTGCTGCAGGTTCTGCTCGCCCTGCGGTAAAAAAAGCAGTAACAGAGACCTCCCATAAACCCACCAATATGATTACTGCTTTTGCAGGAAATGACGTGGAGGGTGTAAACACGGCTCGTGCTTTAATGGCTCCATTCCCTCCTTCTTCTCCCTCCATGGCATTGTTTAAGGACGGAGTGTTGGTTCACATGATAGAAAGGCATCACATAGAAGGCCGCACAGCAGATATGATTGCTGACAACTTAGAGCAAGCTTTTGAGGAGCACTGCTAAGAAGTTTAAAAATGGAAATAGATAAAAAAAGCCCTACTTGTAGTGGGGCTTTTTTTATCTATTTTCCCGAAACATCTTTTCCAGGATCAAATACTTAATATCCTTGCTATTTTTAGCAATTGAGTGTCAAGGGGTTTCTTTTTGCCTATTACTTGGTCAAAGGGCGTAAAAACAACTTTACCACAAATCTCACCTACCATCCCGCCACTTTTACCATTTAGTAGATGCTCCACGGATGAGACCCCCAGGAGAGAGGCGAGAACTCTGTCCTTACAAGAGGGAGCGCCCCCTCTTTGTAGATGACCTAAAACAGTGACTTTAGCATCCACATTGGGATAAAGTTGCTGAGCTCTTTCTGCAATGGAATAGGCATCTCCCACCTTACTTCCTTCTGCTACAATTACAATGTTACTGGTCTTTTGGGCCTCAAAGGCCTTTTCTAAGTATTGGGTTAATTCATCCCAAGAAGATTGGTGCTCTTCCGGTAAAACCATATCCAAAGCACCAATTGCCAATCCACTTTGTAGGGCAATAAAACCCGTGTCTCGTCCCATGACCTCCACAAAAAACAATCTATTATGAGAATGAGCCGTGTCCCTGATTTTATCTACAGCGCTTACCACAGTATTCAAGGCAGTATCAAACCCTAGGGTATAATCTGTGCCTGTGAGGTCATTGTCTATAGTTCCTGGAATTCCAAGGGTCTTTATTGCGGTCTCTTGCTCAAATACCTTTGCTCCGGTAAAGGAACCGTCACCGCCAATGACCACTAAGGCATCAATACTGTGATCCTTCATTTGTTGGGCGGCCTGCTGTCTTCCTTCTGGAGTTCGGAAACGCTCTGACCGAGCAGATTTCAAAAAAGTTCCCCCTCGGTGAAGAATATTCTTTACTCCTCGGGCGTCGAGTTCAATAAAATCACCTTCTATCAATCCGTCATAACCTCTAAAGACGCCGACCACCTCCTTATTGTAATAAACTGCAGCCCTTACAACTGCACGAATGGCGGGATTCATTCCTGGGGAGTCCCCTCCTGAGGTGAGAACAGCGATTTTATGTATTCTATTGCTCATTTTTTGCGATTTGTTTTGAGTTGAAAATTGGCTTTTGTCTTTGCCTTTGTTCCGGTTGTCATAACTCAATCATATGATTACCTTTGGCAAAAGGTAAAAAACCCACCTCTAGAATCTATGGCTCCAGGCAAAAAGATTTACTTTATTTCTGACCTACACCTTGGGGCTCCAGATCCTGAGAATTCTTTGGTACGGGAAAAGTTATTTGTTTCGTGGTTAGACCAAGTTAAGGCTGACGCCGAAGAAATTTTTGTGGTTGGAGACCTTTTTGACTTCTGGTTTGAATATAAAAAGGCTGTTCCAAGGGGACATACTCGAGCCTTAGGCAAGCTAGCAGAGCTCTCGGATTCTGGAATCGCTATTCATTTTTTTACGGGTAATCACGACATGTGGATTTTTGATTACCTCCCTAAAGAGATAGGGGCTAACCTTTACAGGGGGCCTATAAAAAGAGAGTTTAACGGCAAGAAGTTTCTGATAGGTCATGGAGATGGTTTGGGCCCTGGTGATCATGGATATAAATTCTTAAAGAAGGTCTTTTCCAATAAATTTTTACAATGGTGTTTTGCTCGATTGCATCCCAACTTTGGAATCGGCCTTGCGGATTATTTTAGCAAAACCAGTCGCCAACACACGGGTGGTGATGACGCTATTTATAGGGGAGCCAAAGAGGAATGGTTAGCCATTTACTGTTCGGAATTGGAGACTAAGGAGCATAGAGACTATTACTTGTTTGGGCATAGACACTTGCCGCTATCCATTAAAATAGGAGAGGCTCAGTATGTGAATTTGGGAGATTGGATTAAGTACTTTACCTACGCGGAATTCGATGGAGAAACCCTTCATCTTAAAAACTATGTAGACGAAGACCTCCCTTTTATTTACGATACTTTTTAATCGTATAAACTATTCTACACCCACTTTTTGGGTAAGGTGAATGTCCTTTTTATCAAGGACGTATATCATTGCTGCCATACTTGCCGCTCCCATTTCCAATTCCCTAGGATGAATGCTTTCAAAAACATCAGTAGCGGCATGATGGTAGTCAAAGTATCTTTGATTATCTGCTCGGTAGCCAATTAATAAGGTTTCTTTTTTATTGAGTTTGCCTATGTCTGCTCCAGAATATCCTGTAGGGAACTCATGAAGGCCATAAGGCGAGAATAGGTCTCTGAGTCCGCGTACCACCTGTACAATGGAATCATTTCCATCAATGCTAAATCCTCTAGGGGCCCCTGATCCACCGTCGGATTCTATGGCAACAAAGTGTTTTTCATTGAGCTGTATGGCTCTTTCTGCATAGGTGTTGGCACCATCCATTCCAAATTCTTCATTCATAAAGAGCACCACTCTTAAATTTCTTTTTAGCCTTATGTTGTTCTTCTTCAAGTAATAGGGAATGGCTAAACTTTGCATAGATCCGGCCCCGTCATCCTGGGCACCTTCTCCCAATTCCCAGGAATCTAAATGTCCACCCACCAAGAGGTACTCATCGGTTTTTTCTGTTCCATTCCATTGACCTATCACATTAAAGGACTTTGTTCTTTCAAGGCTTTTGCAAGAAAGAGTTAGTGACACTTTTATCTCTCCACTTTCCCTTAAGGCCTTGTGAAGTGCTTTGGCACCCAAAACGCTCACCGCAGCAGCGGGGATTTTTTTTGTGGCTCCTTCATAACTCATGGATCCTGTATGAGGATGGTTGTCAGGTAAAAGGGTCATGCTTCTCACGATAACCGCTACCGCTCCCAATTTGGAGGCTTCTATTGCGCCTGCCCAACGTTGGTTCACCGCGCCACCATATGCAAAACCTGTATTGATAAGAGAAGGATCCATGGGCCTATTAAAAAAGACAATTTTACCTTTTACACCTTCTTCTCCCAAGGACTTTAATGCCTCAAAATCTGTGACTTCTATTACCTGAGCGGAAACCGATCCGCCGGCAAACTCTTGAGTCCCAATGGAGCCTCCTAGGGCACAAACCGCAAGGGGTGTTTTTGGGTCTTCTATAAAGGCCATTTCGGCATTTCCCCTAACCCAATGAGGAACGTCTACCTCTTGTAAAATCACTTGGTCGGCTCCCAGGGAGTCCATTATCATTCGAGCCCATTGTACTGCGTTTTCTGCGGCCTCTGATCCTGCAGGACGGGCACCTATATCTTTACACAAGGTCCTTAACAACTCATAGGAGTATTGCTCGGAGAGAGCAGTAGTGTATATGGATTTAATGTTATCTTCTGTAGTTTGAGCACCTGCCAAAAAGGATAGGGTCAAAGCAATTGTGATTAACCAGTTTTTCATGGTCGTGAATGTAAGGAAAAACACCACGGGACTCAAGTCACCAAGGGCAGAGGTTCTATGGTTTATATTTGTGGTCAATATGGAGTATTTGGGTTTTTTTGGAGCGGTTTTGATTGGTATATCACTAGGGTTAATAGGAGGCGGAGGAAGTATTTTAACAGTCCCACTGCTCACCTATGTCTTTGGCATAGATCCTTTTTTGGCCACGGGTTATTCTTTGATAATTGTTGGAATTGCTGCAGCGGTAGGTGGTTTTGGTTCCCTAAGGGTAGGAAATGTAGACCTCTCTGCTGTCTTGGGCTTTGGAATTCCGAGTACGATTTCTGTGTTTTTGACTCGAAAATTTTTGGTGCCTAAAATACCAGATACCCTTTGGGTGATAGAGGGTGTTTTTACCTTGGAGAAAGGACCTTTTTTGCTTCTTCTGTTTGCGTTGTTAATGGCCATAGCTAGCTATAAAATGATTTGGGGAAGACCTCCCAAAGGCGCAGTAAAATCATCACCTGTTCTCCTTGCTATTCAAGGATTTGCCGTAGGGCTGATTACGGGTGTGGTGGGAGCCGGAGGTGGTTTTATTATTGTTCCTGCCTTGGTGGTGCTGTCTGGGTTAGAAATGAAAAAAGCCGTTGGCTCCTCACTAATGATAATAGCCATCAACTCCTCCATTGGTGCCTTGGGTGACTTAACCAATGAGGACCTTCAATTAGATGGTACCTTTTTATTAATTATTGTGGCTCTCGCAGTCTTGGGAATGGGTATAGGAAAACAGCTTTCTCAGCGAATATCGGGAGCAAAACTCAAGCCTATTTTTGGCTACTTTATAATTGTGGCTAGCTTTGGAATAGTGACCGCTGAAATTATTAAACTCACCAGCTAATCACCTCCTCTACGTGAGTAGAAAGGTAAATTAACACTTTAGAGTCTACGGTAAAGCCTGCTTGTATTAAAGCATCACCATACTGGTTGAGCTGTTGTTGATGGGCCTTTTTTACCTCTCCTGTTTTATAGTCAATGACCACTATCTTTTGGTCTTCAGTAAACACCATTCTATCAGGACGTAACATCCCGTTATTGGGAATAAGAAGATCGCGTTCATCCATGACCACCGCCGAGGCACTAAAGTATTTACCCACTAGGGGATGGACTTTTAGGCTTTCGATAATTTTTTGGATCTCTACAGCTTCCTTCGGCAATAGCTCGCCCTTAGCAATGGCTCCTTCTAGGGTTTTTCCTTCCTGTAGCATCCTGTGCACCAACGAGCCCCAATACCTTGGGGATGTTTTGCCTTCTGTCCATCCTTCGGGAGCGGAGGTAGATAGCTTTAGAGAATCCATATTGTGAGATACATCCCAAGACTTTCTAGGTGCAGAGGGTTTTTCTGTGGAAGCCTTTTGATTGGGGTTTATGGGACCCATGATCAAAGAGTCTCCACCGCCTTTGCTTTCTACAAAAGCATGTAAAAACCCACTTACTGAAGGTTTTTCTAAAAGGTCTGTAGACTTTTGACTTTTAGAGACAAAGGTATATGCATAGAGTCTGTCACAAGCTCGGGTCAATCCAACGTACAACGTATTAATATTGTCAAAAACGGCTTGTGTGTGTGCTTTTTTATAGGATTCAAAATACTCTCCACCAATGAGTTTGGCTTTTTCTACAGACAGTGAAAAGTAGAAATCTAAGTTCCCTAAATCTTCAAATTCAGTAGGTATCCATTCCTCCGGATTGTGCATTAGGGACCATTTTAATTTGGGAAGGAAAACCACAGGAAACTGCAATCCCTTGGATTTGTGAAGAGTCAGTACCTGAACGGCATTTGAGTCTTCTGGGAGGGCGACGGTCTTCTTGTGCCCCACCTCATCCCACCAACCTAAAAAACCTGTGAGAGAGCCCTCTTTTTTGCGAGAATAATCTAAAGCTAGGTCTAAAAAGGACTGAATATAGCCGTCCTCTTTTTCTAAAAGCCCAAGGGAGTCTAATGCAGATTCTAAAAGGGAAAAAAGTGTTTTTCCCCTCCACTGGTCAGGAGTAAAGCTCGAATGCAGCTGTTGAAATTGCTTCCAAAATTTTTCTTGTTCTAGGGGAATAAACTCATGGAAGAGGGCATGTCTTTTTTCGGGCGCAATAGAAAATGTTTCTGTGTAGGCGACAAAAAACTCCCAAACGGCTTCTCTTTCTATACCTCTTGAGAAGATTTTTAAGAAAACCAATGCCCACTTTACCGCTGGAGAAGAATGCACAAAGAGAGCATCTCCCGAGACTACGGGTATTTCACAGCTAATTAGGTGCTGAACGGCAACTCTTGCTTCTGAGTTGGTGCGGAACAACAAACAAATATCCCTATGGTTATAGGCTTCTAAATCGGAAACCAACCGGTGGATTTCGGTAGATACTTCCTGTAAAACCTCCTCGGATTCATAGTCTCCCGGCCTTACCTGTAGATCTACATAGCCTCCTGTTTCTTGAGTAGGCTCTTGGGGCGCTTTTTTATAAAGGTCTGAGTGGAGGGGGTCTTGCAAATGATTCCCAATAAACTCAAATAGCTGGTTGTTAAAATCAACAATTTCTGCTTTTGACCTGTAATTTTCTTCCAGCCTAAGACTCTTGGAAGCAGCTAAAAGAGAATGCCCATTGGCAAATTTAATTTTCTGATGAGGCTCCTTTTTGGCAAGCTTCATAAACAAGGTAGCGTCTCCGCCGCGCCAACTGTAGATGGATTGTTTGGCATCCCCGACCAAAAGGCATGATCCGCTTTCAGAAAGGGCGTTATTGATTAGGGGCAGTAAATTGGTGAATTGTAAAAAACTGGTGTCTTGAAATTCATCAATAAAAAAGTGCTTGTACTTTTCTCCTAGCCTTTCGTAAATATAAGGAGTTGGTTGATCTTTAATTTGCTCATTTAGTAGTTGGTTAAAATCAGAAATGGGAAGTTTTTGTTGCTCTACTTTTAGCTCTTCCCAGGCATTGCTGATTTCGTTAATCAAAGCCAATCCAAAAATGTTTTTCTGGGCTTCTTCATATAAATAGTAGGCAGCTCTGTTCTTTTCTAACCAAAGCACCCCACGTTCTATAACGCTAACAATTTGGGGGGATAAGGATTCTATTTGACTCTTCTCTGTGGCGTCCGCCTTTCCACTTGTTTGTTTGCCTTCTGCAAATTTTAGGGTTCTTTCAGAAAGTGTTTTAAGGTTTGCAACTGACCAGAGTTTAAAGGTACTGGGAACCCCGCCTTGAGTGCCGTAGTAAAAAGCAGAAGTAGGGATGTTATTAATGATTTTCAATCCCTCTTTTCCAAGAGCCATTATTTCTGCCTTCCAAAGGGCCTGTTGTTTGGATAAGCTTTTTTGGGTTTTTAAGAATGCTGACAGCTCTTTTTCTCTGAGTTCAGAAAGAGGAGCTAGACTGTTTTCTTTTGTGATAACAGAAGAAATCTCCAAAAGGGGACGTTCTACTTTCCAGGATTGGTCATTCTGTAATCGCTCTCTAATGTAGGTGAGAAGTGTTTTTGTTAACTCTTCGTTTTTGCCCACTTTCGCCAACACATCGTCTATGGCTTCTAGCCTCATCAGGTCAACGTCCAACTCTATTTCAAAAGCATGCGGTAGGTTTAAATCTTGAGCAAAAGTCCGTATGACTTTATGGGTAAAATAATCTATGGTAGAGATGGAAAAAGAATGATAGTTGTGCAGGATATCTGTCCGCATGGCAATGGCGCGAGCCTTCAGGTTGCTTTCAGAAAGTTGAGTATTGTGTTCTATAAATGTAATTTCGCCATCCTTTTCCCCGTTGGCCATTCTATCGAGTGTAGATAGTATGCGTTCCTTCATTTCGGCGGCAGCCTTATTGGTAAATGTAATGGCCAAGACCTTTTGATAAAAGTCAGGTTTAGGCTGTCCCAAACAAAGAGACAGATACTGAACCACAAGTTGGAAGGTTTTCCCAGAGCCTGCAGAAGCATCAAACGTAGTAAAGGGAGGTTTTTGAGTCATTTATGGGGTTTCTTTCCGTGTCCGGAAGTTATTTAAAAAATAGAGAATACGGGCCAAGCAGGATTATTATCTTTGGATGTTAACTAGCGATGTTTACTTTGACAAAAATCAGGTCACTACTCATTTTATTTCTTTTCACAATGAGCTCTCTTTCTGGGGTGGCTCAAGTGGTCAGGGGGCGTGTTTTGGATGCTACCAACGGAGAGCCTCTGCCTATGGTAAACATCGTTTATGACCAAGCAAACAAGAAGGGTACCGCTACAGATTTGGACGGCTATTTTACCATTCCTTCTAAGCGAGAAATTGTAGAAATTCAGGTCTCGTTTATAGGTTATCAAAATGCAATATTTAGCAAGTTTGACATTCCCCTAGGAGGAACGTGGACCCTTTTGCTTAAGCCATCTGTGGAGACCTTGAATGAAATTGATGTTCAGGCTGGGGAAAACCCCGCATTGAGGATTATTAGGAACACCATTAAGAACAAGGGCAAAAATGATCCCAAGCGGATGAAGTCTTACTACTATAGGAGCTACAATAAAAACGTCTTGACCTATGATCTCGCTGCGGATTCTTTATCAAATGCCCAAGATTCTGCTAAATGGCTAAAGGATATAGAAAACGCCAAGACCAATCACCTATTGGTCATAGAGTCAGTGACCAAGAAGTACTTCAAGGCCCCAAACCATCAAAAAGAGGTAGTAGTAGGCACAAAGATTTCTGGGTTTAAGGAACCCAATTTTGGAATGATTCCCAATGATGTGGCACATTTTGGCTTTTATGATAACACCATTAAACTCACCAACAAAACGTTTTTGAACCCAGTGGCTGATGGGGCCGATGACAACTATGCCTACCTATTAAGGGATACGCTTTTTGGAAGTAAAGGGGATACCACCTATATCATGGATTACTTTCCTAGGCCGGGCGCAAATTTTGAAGGCTTTAAGGGTGTTTTGCACATAAACTCTCATCACTGGGCCATAGAGTATGTAACGGCAGAACCTTATGATAGAGGAAAGATTTACCTTTTTATTGAGCAGTTTTACACCCTCCAAACCAATGATGTTTGGTTTCCTACTCAGCTCAACTTTGAGTTGACCTTAGAGAAAGTTCCCTTTCGAAAGCAAGGCGCGGTCCTAAAGGGAAAAACCTTTTTGGACAGCATAGAAATTGGCCGTGAAATACCTGATGAGGTCTTTACTCTAATGGAGGTTGAACTCGACAAAAAGGCGGCCAAAGTTACGGGTGATTTTTGGGAAGAAAACCGCAAGGAGACCCTTTCCCTAAAAGAGGTTGCTACCTACCAAAAAATGGATGATGTAGGAGAAAAATATGCCTTTGACTTTTTATTAAAATCTTCTCGACATGCCTACAAGGGGTTTATTGCATTAGGACCTGTTAACGTAGAGGCCAAAAAGCTGTTTGCCTATAATGATTATGAAGGTCTTAGACTAGGCGCGGGATTGTATACCAATGAGGTGGTTTCTGAGTTTTGGTCTGTAGGAGGTTATTTTGGATACGGTTTTAATGACAAGGCTTGGAAGTACGGTGGAAAACTGGAATTGACCTTAGACAGAAAAAACGAGGTAAAGTGGTATGTGGAATACCAAAATGATGTAATCAACCCAGGAGCCATTAACCTCTATTATTGGCGGCGATCAAACTTTGCCAACCAGTTCTTTAATACCAATATGGACATTTACGAACAGCGATCTACGTCTCTGGATTTCAGACTCTTTAAGTACAGTCAGTTTAGAGTTGGTTTTGGTCAGCACATTCACCAGACTACCTATAACTATCAGTTTACTCCTCTTGATGCAGACCCGGATAATTCTCAAACGTATATTACCACCGAGGCTCGATTTAATTGGAGGTTTCTATATAAGGAGCGCTTGACAAATAACTTTGGGCAAAGAATTTCTATGGGAAGTAAGTACCCTGTCGTAAATATTACCTATGCTCATGGTTTTAAGGGTATTTGGGAGGGTCAATTTGATTATAATAAAATTGAATTAGGCGTTCAATGGGATCATTATACGGCCCAATTGGGAAGAACCTTAATTACTTTTGAAGCAGGGTTAATTGACCATCCTGTTCCCTATTCCTTGGCTTTTGGGGGAAGACCTAGTTACAATGCTTCGTTTAGCGTTTTTGTCAAAAACACATTTCAAACCATGCGTTTTAATGAATTTGCCTCGGATCAGTATGCTTCGTTATTCTTCCTGCATGATTTTGGACCTTTGCTTTTGAGGTCGGGCTGGTTTAAGCCCGAGATAAGATACGTGCAGGGAATAAGTTTTGGGACCTTACAAAATCCAGAATTTCACCAGACCTTAAATCTTAAAACATTAGAAAAGGGCTTCTTTGAATCGGGACTTATCATAGACAATATTATAAGAATTAATGTCTTAAATACTGGCTACATAGGCATTGGTGCGGGTGCATTCTACCGCTATGGCGCTTATCACCTGCCCAACCCAGGAGATAACTGGACTTTTAAATTTGCCTTCATGTATTCGGTAAACTAATACGGGGATAAACAAAATCAATGGGTTTGTCTTTTGGTTGCCCTGATTATCCCTTAGATTTGTTAACGTAAGAATAGAAAAATTAAGTATTAACTAATAACACTAATAATATGAGTTTTGAATTACCAGCATTACCATATGCACACGACGCCTTAGAGCCCAATATAGACGCCCAAACCATGGAGATCCATCACGGAAAGCACCATGCGGGTTACACGGCAAAATTGAACGCCGCTATAGAGGGCACAGAGTTGGCCGGAAAGACCATAGAAGAGCTTCTTGCTAGTCACACGGACAATGCAGCTATAAGAAACAATGGAGGCGGTTACTATAACCATTGCTTGTTTTGGGAAGTTATGGGACCTAATGGCGGAGGCGCTCCTTCCGGGGAATTGGCAGAAGCCATTAATTCTGCATTTGGCTCTTTTGAAGAGTTTAAAAATGTATTCTCCAACGCAGCTGCTACTCAGTTTGGTTCAGGTTGGGCTTGGCTTTGTGTCAACAAGGGAGGGTCTGTAGAGGTTTGTTCTACTCCAAATCAAGACAATCCTTTGATGTCTTCTGCCGGGTGCTCTGGAATGCCTATTTTGGGTCTTGATGTATGGGAACATGCTTATTATCTAAAGTACCAGAACCGACGTCCTGATTATATCAATGCGTTCTTTAACGTGGTTAATTGGGATGAGGTAAGCAAGCGTTTCGCTGCCAATAAATAAAAACCACACACGAAACCAAAAGCCACCCTTAAAGGTGGCTTTTTTTTACAAGTTCACATAGAGAACCTTAGAAAAGCTCAGCTTAGTCAGTGGTTTGTGCAAGAACTGATAAACATTAAGGAAGTTAATCGCACGTAATACATCCTCATTGTGAAGACTAGAGGGCATGTGATGGATTAGGCACATCAAATAAATGGGATTATTAAATTACCCAGGTAAAGAGGAAGGGTTGGTGTTTTGGTGCTGATAGGGTAATAAACTTTTTGAGTAGGACTTATCACCCTTTGGATTGGAGGCCTTAAGATCCGAAAGGCCACTCCGCGTGCTATTTTTTGTCGTAACCAGGCCTTACTAGGTTTAGATCGGGTTGAGCGATTTTAACCACCTTAAAGTACATTTGAGTCTTAGTAGCGGCAACTCCTTTAAGATTAAAAATCCCATTGTTCATCAACTCTATAAGGTGATCATTGTCCCTACATTGTACATGCACTTCCAGGTCATATTCTCCGGAGATTAGCGCCAAAAAACTAACTTCGGGCACGTTAGAAATAGCCTTAGAAACTTCCTCTACCACTTCTACCGGCTGAACCTTAATAAGGATATTGGCATAGGAATGAAATCCAATTTGGTTGGGGTCGACCATTCCAATTACCCTAAGGGTCTCATCTTCCAGAAGACGAGTCACTCGGTTTCTGATGGTTCCAACAGATACGTCAAGGTCCTTGGCGATATCCGTAAAGCTCTTGCGGCCGTCTGATTGAAGTTGGTGAAGTATCTTAAAATCGAGGTCGTCAATACTAGAATGCATGATATGGTAATTTGAAGTGGCTCAAAAATAATGATTTATTGCCAATGATTGGGAACCACGGCAATTGTTTACATTAGAGGTATGGATTCCATTGGAACAGGCTCGCATGTTGACCCCTGGGTGCTTATTACAGGGACGTATTATCTGATAGCTATTTTGGTAGCGGTTGGGATTCTTTTAGAAAACCGAAATCCTCCAAAGACCCTAGCGTACCTTTTGGTTTTGTTCCTCTTCCCGTTTGTAGGTCTGATGGTATACGTGCTTTTTGGGCAGAACTTTAGAAAGAGGAAACTCTTTTCTAGAAAAGGCCTGAGAGACAACAAGAAAGTATCTGAGTTTACGGCAGAGTCTCTCAAGATGATTCATGAGTTGGAGCCGGATTTGGAATCTTTCCTAGGGCAACAGCTCAAAACGGCAAAGGCCCTGATGAAGAACGAAAACGCCTTGCTTTCTCTCAACAATAAAATCACATTATTGAGAAATGGGGAAGAAAAGTTTCCTGCCGTTTTTGATGCCATCCGAGGTGCAAAGCATCATATCCACCTTGATTATTATATAATTGAATCCGACCCTATTGGACAACAACTCTTTGACTTATTGATAGAGAAGAGCACAAATGGTGTAGAGGTGAGGGTGATTTTTGATGATGTGGGAAGTCGTAGTTTTACAGGAAGAGACATTAAACGATTGCGAAATGCAGGGGTCATCCTAGCTCCCTTTATGCCCGTTGTCTTTCCTAGCTTCACCTCCAAAGCCAATTACAGAGACCATAGAAAGATTGTTGTGGTAGATGGAAATACAGGTTTTGTAGGCGGGATTAATATGAGTAATAGATATCAGAATACCGGAGATAAATCTTTGTATTGGAGGGACACTCATTTGCAATTAGAAGGCGACTCCGTCAAGAGTTTACAGCTGGCCTTTTACCTCAATTGGCAATTTGTTCATGACGAATACCTCCCGGTAACAGAAGAATATTTCCCTCCTTCTGATTTTTCTGACCTTACCCTAACTCAAATAGCTACATCGGGTCCAGACTCTGATTGGGCAGGCATTATGTTAGGCTTTTTTGCAGCCATTAATAATGCCATGGATTATGTGTATATCACCACACCTTATTTTATACCTAACGAAGCTTTGAGTACGGCACTGCAAAGTGCAGCAATGGCTGGAGTAGATGTTAGAATTATGATTCCAAAAAACCCAGATTCCAAAATAACCCAATCGGCAAGTTTGAGTTTTGTGAAGCCGTTAATGAAGGCTGGTGTTAAGGTATTCCTGTATCAAAAAGGATTTATTCACGCAAAAACCATGGTGGTAGACGACATGCTTTCTACCGTGGGTACGGCAAATTTTGACAACAGAAGCTTTGATATCAATTTTGAGGTAAATGCTTTTATCTATGACCCTGATCTGTCCTTGGAACTTAAATCTCACTTTGAAGAAGATTTGTTGGATTCAGAAGAATTGGAATTAAAAAGGTGGAGTGCCAGAAGTGTGGGCCCTCGTATTGCAGAGTCTTTGGCAAGATTGATTGCCCCGTTGTTATAAATTCGAGACAATCTAGAACCAAAAACCAAAATTTACATATCCCAACCACGTTCCCCTTTCAAACGATTTGTGGGTAGATACGGATATGGGTCCAATCAAGGTATTTAAACCATATTCAAGAGCAAAACCACTGATAAAAACACTGGTTCCATCACTTAAAAATGCAGCAGGATCGTCAAATAACAGGGCTCCATTGGCTCCTACCTTAAAGAAGTTATTAGTAAAGAGCTCAACCTGATGGTCCCACCCCAATTTTATCATTTGATTTCCGGCAACAAATGAGTTAGCGTCAGAATATCCGGCAAGGTGTTCATTCATACTGTACCCATAAAAGCGAATCATATTGTTGATGTAATTCTTCCCAAGACCTCCAAGGTTATAGAGATAAGGAACATCCCCAAGAGTACCCATAGTGAACCCTAACTGAGCCTCAAATATTTGAGTATAACTATGGGTTAACCCAACTTGACCTATATAATCCGCACGGGTAGAAATGGGAATATTAGCGGTAAAATCATCCTCTACATTGGTAATATACCCTCGGGCCTCCACCTTTACAAAATGACCAGAGCTCCCGTAGTTTGATCTATCTCTGCTGTCGTGTTCAATACCTAAAAAAGCAACGGAGTTAGTGTTGTAGAGATCCTTAAAGCCCAATAAGTTTTCTATACTAATATCTTCTGCATAATAGTGTAAGAATTGAACACCAGCTCCCGCAGTTATCATGGTGTTGTTGTTGAGAGAGGAGGCAACAAAAAATTCTGCAAGTAGATCGCCATGACGGTACCTACCAATAACATTGTTATCTATGTTTAGGTTGCTTTCAAAATTAAGGTAACGTGCAGAGATTCCAAATCCTGGAAGTACGCCGTTGTCCCAAAAATAAAGAAGACGAGCCCGAGGGGCTTCGCTAATACCAAAATCTAAAGACAGGATGGCTCCCTTGAGCAATACTTGACGGGTAGTGTAATTGAGTAATAATGCTGTGTTTAAATCGGGGTCATAGCGCAAGCCCAATCGCACATCACCCAATGATTTTTTTTCGTCCAACCTCACGAAAAGCGTGCTGTCTTCTATGACGTATTCCATATTGTTAAACCAACCGGTTCCATATAGATTTTGCAACCCTTCGGAAATCTCAGTTTCTGTATAATACATTTTGGGTTCTAGACCCATGGTACCAAGCACTTGCTTTCGTGTCGCGGTTTCGATTCCCTTGATAGCTATGGAGTCAAACTTTAGACTGTCTACCATTACATAGGGTTCTACCGGTACATATTCATAGCTATTTAGTTGTGCCTTCAAGGCCAAAAGGGCGTCAATATTTGCTCTGGCAGCTCGCTCCCCTGATTTAATAATGGCAAGACCTTCCTCAAAAGTGGTTACCCCAAAACCCTCCATGTCAGGCTTGATAATAATATCACAAAGCTTCTCTCTTTCTGCCGTGGTTTTGGCATTTACATACATGCCTGTTTTTTCTAGGACTTTGAGTAGTGTAGGGTCGCTAACGGTGTCAGAAAAGGTGGTTTGCACGTCTACACCAATAATGATGTCAGCACCTTTGGCTCTTATGTGGTCTGCAGGAAAATTATTTACGGTTCCTCCATCTATCATGTATTTTCCGTTGAGCTTGTAGGGAGAAAAAAGCGATGGAATACTCATGGAAGCCCTAAGAGCCTTGTAGAGCTCTCCACTATTGATCACCTTCTCTTTCCCCGTATTGAGTTCTGTAGAGATACAGAGAAAAGGTATTTTTAAATCTTTATTAAAGTCTAAGTTGCCGTGGTATGGGTAGGTTAAGTTAGAGAGTAAGCCAGTTATTTTTTGTCCATTGTTAATCCCGCCAGGAATCTCTAGCTTAAACTGTTTGGTGAGTTCTAGGGTTAAAAAGTACCTTTCACGGGCACTCTTCTCGTAGGACTTTAAGAACTTCCTTTTGGGCTTTTGATCAAGTAAATCACCCCAATCTACGGCCAATATTTCTTTTTGAATTTGATCTGGGGTGTACCCAATGGAGGTCAACCCTCCCACAATGGCTCCCATAGAAGTCCCTCCAATGTAGTCAACCGGGATTCCCAAAGAATCCATTACCCTCAAAACTCCAATATGCGCAAAACCCTTAGCTCCTCCACCAGAAAGGACCAATCCAACGGTTTTCCTTTGAGAAAAACCTTGAAACGATAGAGCAAACAAAAAGACAAATAGTAGTAATTTCTTCATATTAAAACCAATAACCTAGGCTAAAGTAGGTATAAATATCGCTGTGGTTACTTGAGGTCATGGCAATTATCTCCATGGGACCCAACGGAGACATGTAGGCATAGCTAATTCCATATCCATCTAATATTACGGAGGAATCAAACAAAGTTTCAAAGGTGGACTCCATTTTTCCGGCATTGGCTTTCGCCGAAAAGAAGTGATTTTTCCATGGTTCAAAAAAGACCTCTCCTTGCAGGGTAACTGCATTTCTTCCTATGAGCTCGCCCATTCTATAGCCCAAAAAGGGAAAGCTAAAGTTGGGATAGGAAACTCCAGCACCCCCTAAAAATATTTGATACGGAAAGTCCGTGTCGGGACCAATGGTCGTCGCACCAAAAGCAGACCATGAAACACCCACCTTGTTTATAGGAGAAAAAGCTTGGGTTACTTGTGCATATACAACAGAAGAAGGCTCAAAAAACCCTTGGGTATTTGCCTGCTTAGAAATGATACTTCCTTCGGAAACCAAAGAAAAACCACGGGTGGGTTTAAAGGTTCTATTAAGGTTGTCAAAATTCAGGAAGGCGTAATAGTGTAAAAAGTTGTCATTGGTCCCATCTTGATCAAAGTCTCCTATGCTCTGGTTTAAGGCAATGTTTTCATATTTGATACCACCACCTAGTGTGTAAAAATCAAAAAGGGTGGATTGAATAAATAAGTCGGTAGAAAAACCCCTCTGTGTATAGGAGGTTAGGACCTGCCGGTTTTGATAGTATTTTCCAAGAAACTGCCTACCCTTTATGGCAAACCCCAATGAGGGAATAGCTCCTTTTTCTGTCATCAATTGAAGTTGAAACCTAGGATTTTCTGAAATAGCCAAATCCAAGGAGAACTTGGAGTTTTCGAACAGAATATTTCTCAATGTCAAGTTGGTCAATAGGGCCGCTCTAAAATCATCATTGTAATTAACCCCAAATCGGATAAGTGCTTTTTCTGTTTTTTCCACCACAGAAATTCTAAGGGTATATGCGGTGTCCAGAGGAATTAAGTTGTAACTCACCACATCGTAAAACTGGGTCCCGTAGAGCTTGTCTAAACCGTATTCTATTTGATCGGTTCGGTAAAAACGCGGTTCATCAAAATCCAATTTGGCATTAATAAAGGAAGAAGAGGTGGACTTGGCTCCACGTACTTCTATTTGTTGTACATATACTTTTTCGCGTGGTAAGGCCTTGTTGCTTTTGGGTTTCATACAACTTAAACAACTTAGGGGAAGGAGTTCTTTTATGTGCTTTTGGGTTTCTAGGTACCCAAGAGAGATCAAGGTGTCCGTGTCCTTATAATCAGAAATGGAATATTTATTAATTGCAGGTCGTATTAGGATGTCTGCATTTTTTACTTGCTCCTGATAAGAGATGTTGTTTTGAAAGCTTCCCACCTGTTCTAAAACCTTATCAATAGAAGAAAGCTCGTCTTTAGAGTAAAGAGTTGCCTGTACATCCACAGCAATAATGGTAGAAACGCCTTTTTCCTTTAAGGCATCAATGGGGAGGTTATTGGCGACCCCGCCATCTACATATAAGTTGCCATTTACGCGATAGGGAGAAAATATGGAGGGGTAAGAAACGCTTGCTCGTAAGGCATCTGAGAGGTTTCCTCTATCAAAGACATGAGCCTCACCGGTTTCTAAATTAGTAGCAACACAAAAAAAAGGTATTTGAAGTTTAGAAAAGTCGTTTTGGCTGTGAGCGGATTGAGTTAGATAATCCATTTCCTTTAGCATATTGTAACCATAGTTAAAGGCATTGGGAAGCTCAATAGAATTTTCGGTAAGCTTAAAGCTGAGGAGGTATTTTTCTTCTGTGGACCTGTCCAAGTACCCAAGTCGATCTCTGGGTAAATCATTACTTAAAACGGCTTCCCAGTCCACTCTTTTTAGGTACAATTCGATTTCGTCCACAGAATAGCCCATGGCATAAAGAGCGCCCACAACAGCTCCCATGGAGGTGCCTGCTATGTAGTCTACCTGAATATGGTTCTCTTCTAAGGCCCTAAGAACCCCAATATGAGCCATCCCTTTTGCACCACCACCACTTAAGGCAAGGCCAATCTTTTCCTGTCCCATGCCTGAGATAGAAAAGAGTAGAGAGAAGAGAAGTAGGTAGGTTTTCAAACCATTACTTTTTTTTGGATTCAAAGTGGTCGTGTACTTTTTGTGCCTTGCTTTTTCCTATCACTGAAGTTAATGAATCTATATCGGCTTCTCGAATTCTTTTGATGTTTTTAAAGGTGTCAAGTAGAGCCTTTAGGGTGGTAGGACCAATGCCTTCAATCTCTTCTAAGGAACTATTTAGATTGGTCTTGGACCTCTTGTTTCTGTGGTGAGTAATTCCAAAGCGATGGGCTTCATTACGAGCTTGCTGAATAATCTTTAAGGACTCAGATTTTTTGTCTAGATACATAGGTATGGAGTCCCCGGGGAAATAGATCTCTTCCAGCCTTTTGGCAATGCCTATAATGGTTATTTTTCCTCTAAGATCCAATTGTTCAAGTGCGGTAAGTGCAGATCCTAATTGTCCCTTTCCTCCATCTATAACAATGAGTTGAGGTAAGGGCAGGTCTTCTTCTAACAACCTTTTGTAACGCCTGTAGACGACTTCTTCCATAGAGGCATAATCATCAGGCCCCACAACGGTTTTGATGTTAAAATGCCGGTACTCTTTTTTGCTGGGCTTACCGTTTTTAAAAACAACACAAGCTGCTACTGCATTGGTTCCCTGAAAATTGGAGTTGTCAAAACATTCAATATGTCGAGGCTCCACAGGCATGCGAAGATCTGTTTTCATTTGCTCCATGATTCTATTTATATGGCGGTCAGGATCAACTATCTGTAGGTTTTTTAGTTTGTCTTGTCGGTAAAAAAGAGCGTTTCTTACGGAGAGATCAATAAGACTTTTCTTGTCTCCCCTTTGGGGAACGGAAACGTGTATGTTGTCAAAAGGTAGAGAGGCCGGTTGGGAGAGATAGATTTCTCGAGTGGTAGAAGGGAATTTTTCCCTCAGTGCCACCACGCCAAAGGTCAGTAGCTCTTGGTCCGATTCTTCCAACTTCTTTTTGAGTTCAATAGTATGGGATTGCACTACGCCTCCTTCCTTAATTCTTAGGAAGTTAACGTAGCCAAATTGTGCATCAGAAGAGATGGAATACACATCAACATCTGTAATCTTTGGATTGACTACTAAAGATTTGGATTTGTATTGCTGAAGTAATTGGACTTTTTCCTTGGTCTGTTGTGCTCCTTCAAAATCTAAAGCCTGCGATTGGATTACCATTTGATCCTTTAGGGATTGAATTAAAGAGGTAATGTTGCCCTTTATTAGGCTTCGGGCACTTTCTATATCCACCGTGTAGTCCTGCTCCGTTTGAAGTCCTTCACAAGGCCCTAGACAGTTTTTTAAATGGTATTCTAAACAGACCTTAAACTTACGGGCTTTTATATTTTCTTGGGTCAATGAAAGGCTGCAAGTTCTCAAGGTGTAGAGTTGCTTAATTAGGTCTAAAAGGGTTTTCATAACTCGACCTGAGGGGTAGGGTCCATAGTATTCCGAACCATCTTTAATAACTCTTCGGGTAGAAAAGATTCTTGGAAAGGGCTCCTTTTTTATGCAGATCCAAGGGTAGGTTTTATCATCTTTTAAAAGAACATTATACCTGGGTTGGTTTTCCTTGATAAGATTGTTTTCCAAAAGAAGCGCCTCTAACTCATTTGGGGTAACGATGTACTGTATGTCTGCAATCTTGGAGACCAAGACTCTGGTTTTTCCAGAATCAAGGTTTTTGTTAAAATAAGAGGAAACTCTTTTCTTAATGTTTTTGGCTTTGCCAACATATATCAATACACCATTGGAATCAAAGTGTTGGTAAACACCTGGCTTTTCTGGGAGGGTTTTAAGGATGTTGTTTATGTGCTCATTGGCCATATAACAAAAGTAACGATGAATCTCATACCTTCGGTATACCATGAAAAGATTAAAAGTAGTTTGTATGGTGGCCAAAAAAGACGGCAAGGTTCTTCTGTTTAGAAGGGCTCAAGGCGCTAAAAATCAGGGCCTATGGGAGTTTCCTGGAGGCAAGGTCCAAGATGGGGAAGGCCCAAAAGAAGCCTTGCAACGTGAAATCAGGGAAGAATTATCTGTAGAGGTTGTGGTGGGAGCCCCCCTTACCATGGTTCGCAATGATCAAGTAGAGCTCCACCCCTTTTTTGTTGAGAGTTTTTCTGGAAACAATTGTGAGTTAAAGGAGCATGATACATTACAGTGGGTTGGGCTAAGTGATTTACAAGAAATGGACCTCTTGCCCTTGGATTACTCCATTGCCCATGATGCGCTTAAAATAAAATAACACAACTTCAAAAAAAAGCCGCCTCCCAAGGGAAGCGGCTTTTACATTTATTTTTTTGGTTCTCTATTCCAGGAGAGAATTACATTCCTCCTCTAGAGATGGTCAATGATCCACTGAATCTTTCGGTCTTGCCCGTTGGTGGGTGATTGAGATCAAGTACATACATATAAACTCCATCAGGAAGGTCTTGACCTCCGTTGTTTTGACCTCTAAATGGATTGTTGTTAGAGTATCCATCCGCTTGGTATACTTGTCTTCCCCAGCGATCAAAGATCTGTAACGATCGTTCATCATAGGTTCCAATTCCCGTAATAATAAACTCATCGTTTACTCCATCATTATTTGGTGAAATCACGTTGGGTATTACCACTTCAGAAGGTGGGTATACGGGGTCTTCAGGAATTTCAAATTCAAACCAGTTGGACTCAGAGGTAAATTGAATCTGTCCACTTGGATCAGTTGCCACTATCTTAAAGGCGTGGTATCCTTTACCTAGGTTGGTCACATCCGCAAGAAGGATGGTATCTAAGGTTGGGTTTCCAACTTGGTTAAAGCTTTGGAAGTTATAACCACCTGCTCCGTTGTCACTACCAATCATTACTTCGTATTCTGGGCCTCCCCATCCGTCGTAATGATTCCACTTGAGTTCTACTGTGTCCCAAGTTGTTGGATCTACTGAAGCATTCTTTCCTTTGAGGAGAATGTCTGTAATAGAACGTGTTGCTTGGTAGAAATCTCCGTTGAGGCTTAATTGTACTCTGTATTCAAAGCGGTTAACATCTACCGTGTTGGCCGTTAGGTCATCAAATTCCCAAGTACTTAAATCGTATACAGATGTAAAGTAGTTAAAGTTACCTCCATCAATAGATCTAAAAATTCTAAATTCATCAAAAAGGTAGTTGGGGAAAGGGAATGCGGTATCTATACTCCAGTTGATTTTAACGTATTCATCATCAATTACAGACACATTTTCCATATCCATATCAACCAAGAAACAGTTGTCTACTCGCAGTACGATAGTATCGTTTTCTGGCATGGGGAAACCACACTTGTTAAACAATGTGTTTCCATCGTTTCCTGTTTTTGAGTACAAGAAGTAATCTCCATTTTGCGAGAGTGGTTTGTAGAGCTTAACATCCATGGTTAAAGCTTCGCCGTTTACATCACAGTTAGGCTCTAATGCTTTGATGGCGATAGGCTGACCGTCAGGACGAGTCAAACGGAAGTCTGTCACATCTACAGATGAACAGTCAAGTTTTACGTCAAAGTAAAGGGTAACCGAGCTATCTAAACACTCGTATTGTTTCACGGGAAGACCAATAGTGGTATCCAATTCTGCGTCAGGATCGTTTACAAAGTCAAGGTTAACTCCACCTTGAACTTCCGGCTTACACTGTTGTGCAATTACAATTTGCATATCACGGAATGAGTTCCCAATGTTTACCCAAAGGTTAAACGTGGTGTCATATCTGTATTCTGTAGCTCTTACCGCCATTACATCAATTTCCTGTGCATCGGGAGTAAAGTTTATTAAACCCGTTTTAGGATGCATGGTCAAAGAAAGAGGAGGGTTTGTGGTAATGGGTTGAGAAGCGGTCCATCCTGCATTGTATGCAAGGTCTACTCCATTACAAGTTCCTTGATCATCTCTTACAGAAACGATTTCAAATAATATAGAGTCACCGTCAGGCTCAATTGCTGATTGCTTCCAGTTATGTGTCTTTCCTATACAAAAAGCTCTTACGGGCTCACTTACAAAAATAGGTGAGGTATTGTTTCCTAGGAAGTTGTTGAGTTTTGCCTCAAGATAGAAACCTTGACTTCCTGGGTTTACAATGTTATCAACGGCAAAGTTTCTACAACAAGAAGACCAAGCAAATTTCCAATCCGTACACAAACCATCTAAAATAACAACCCCTTTGTAGGCGTATATATCCATGGGAATGGTGTTGGTTTGGGTAACTGGATCCACACAGTCGTATAGAGTAGGAGCGGAGTTTCCGGCTCCTGTTCCAGGCACAAGGGTCAAAGTAACCGACTTGTTAGAGAAACAAGAAGAACAAACCGATACGTTAGTACTTGCTCCCGGAGGGTTGGCAGTACCTGGAGAGGCATCATCATACACACGGAGAAGAATCTCATAGTGATGGGCAACTCCAGTGGAATCACCAATATAACGATACTGAATATCTCCCCCGGCAAGGTGAGTTGCGGTTGATTGCGTAAGGCCTAGAACAAAAAATGCGGCTAAGGCTAATAAGACTTTTTTCATAACCAAATGAATTTCATCGAGAATAATAACTCAAAGTAACATAAATATATGGGGATAAACCAACATTGGTTTAGCCAAATAGTCCTTTTGGTAATTAATCGATAGCTTTTAATATGAGCCTTTTACGAAATGCGAGGTATAAAAGAGCCCATCCAAAGCAATCAAGGAATGATTTGGAATCAAAAAGATCCACCAAAAACTCTTTGGCAACACATTTCGTAAACCTTCATTATCCGGCAGTCTTAATAGATCAGCATGCTCATTGTACAAATCCAGCCTGCAAAAAAACCTGTGATCAATTCGGTACCATTATGAGCCTTGAGATACAGGCGAGAGGAGGCCACAACCCCGGAGAATACAAACTGCAGAGAAATGGCCCATAGGTAGTTTTCGGAAAAGGAAACACTTAAGAAAATGAAAAGAGCCATAATGCCTCCCATACCCGCTAAATGTGCAGAGGCTTTTTGCAAAGGCAAAAGAATCCAAAGAACCAAAAGGGTAAGGGCTCCTCCCCAAATAAAGGAAGGGATAGACTCTGGAATGGGAAGCTGCGTCATGGCTTGTGCAGTCATACCAAAAAAGACGATGCTTATTAAGAAAGGCCATTTTCTGTCTTGAGCTCGTTCCATAGTCAGGTTGGGAATAAGCTGAAGTTTCAAGAGTAGATAGGCCATTACTATGGGAAAGAGGTAGGTGCCTAAAACGACCATCCCAATTACGTAGTAAAACAAAGTTTTGTCAATGTAAAAAGGAACGCCTAAAAAGATGGCCGCAACACCAATTAATGGCACTAAGGCAGGATGAAATAAATAGCTTATGATTTGAGAAAACATTCTCATAACTCCTTCCTAAGTCTTGCTACAGGTATGCCCAGTTGCTCTCTGTATTTAGCCACTGTTCGCCTAGCTATTGGGTATCCCTTTTCTTTTAGAAGCTTAGCCAAAGCCTCATCGGTCAGAGGCTTCTTTTTGCGTTCTTCTTCTATGCTTTCTTCTAAAATCTTTTTGATTTCTCGAGTAGAAACTTCTTCTCCATCGGAATTGGTCATTGCTTCAGAAAAGAATGTTTTCACCAAGTACGTGCCGTAGGGTGTTTGGACAAACTTATTACTAGCTACTCTACTTATGGTGGAGATGTCCATCCCAATTTCGTCTGCAATATCTTTGAGTATCATGGGCTTGAGGTCTTTTTCGTCTCCAGACAAAAAGTAGTCCTTTTGCTTGTCCAAGATGGCTGACATGGTAAGCATCAGAGTATTTTGCCTTTGAACAATGGCATCAATAAACCACTTGGCAGCGTCTATTTTTCTCTTGACAAATAACAAGGCGTCTTTTTCTGACTTAGAAGCTTTTCCGCTGCTGTCTTTGTAGTGTTGAAGCATGTTTTTGTACTCCCTACTGATTTTTAACTCTGGAGCATTTCGACCATTGAGCCGCAATTCTAATTCTCCATCCACAATGGAAACCAAATAATCTGGGGTTACGGCTTGGCCCGCCTTAGAAGCAGATCCTTCGCTAGAGCCCGGTTTTGGATTAAGCTTTTGGACTTCATCTATAGCTTCTTTGAGTTGCTCCTGGTTCCACCCTGTTTTATCAGTTAGCTTATGGTAGTGTTTTTTGATAAATTCCTCATAGTGATTACTAAGTAGTTCCTCTGCGTGTTTTACCTCTGTGGTTCTATGTCTTTTTTTAAGCTGAAGGAGTAAACATTCTTGAAGATCTCTTGCCCCTACACCAGCGGGTTCAAAATCTTGAATAACTCCAAGCAATTCTTCTAATTTCTCTTTGGTAGTCATGACGCCTTGAGAAAAGGCCAAATCGTCTAAGATATCATCCAATGCCCTTCTTAGGTACCCATCTTCATCAATATTCCCCAAGAGATAATCCGCAATAAGGAGATCATGTTCTGACAAATTGCGCAGGGCAAGTTGCTCGCGAAGTGTATCCAAGAAGGTTATTCCTCCGGTAATGGGAACGGACTTTTCATCGTCGTCAGCACTGTAGTTGTTGGCTTGAAGCCTATAGTCTGGAATTTCATCGTCTGAGAGGTACGGATCCGGATCAAAGTCGTCTAGAGGGTCTTGAGAAGTGTCTTCATCTGCGGAATTTTCGTAGAGCTCATCGGCTTCGGAACCTTCTTTATCAGAACCTTCTTCTAAGGCGGGATTTTCCTCCATCTCTTCCTTAATCCTTTCTTCAAGCGCTTGTGTAGGCAGCTGAAGGAGCTTCATCAGCTGTATTTGCTGAGGGCTGAGTTTTTGAAGGAGCTTTTGTTGTAGACTTTGATTTAACATGTACGCTTCGGTTGAAACGAAGGTAGTGTAGATGAATTGTATGGGCAAATCCCCTTTTGAGGGTAGATGCTTTTAACCGGGAAGGTTTTGGATATGGTCTTTGACCCAAGAAAGCACTTGGGAACGGCTCAATCCGCAATCATCCCAAATTTCTTTAGGCGTAGCGTGATCAATAAATTGATGAGGAAGGCCTCTGCTTTCTATAGAGCCAGTATATTTTTTCTTAATCGCAAATGCTTTGATAGACTCCCCCAATCCTCCAGATAGACTCCCTTCTTCTAGAGTAAGAATTTGCGAGCAACAGGAAAAGGTATCCTCTAAAATGAATTCATCCATAGGACTTGCAAATCGTAAATCTACTACTCTTACTGGAAGCCCTCTCAACGCCTGGGAGGCTCTTTCTATTACAGGGCCCACTCCTAATACGGCCAGTTTTACTCCTTGTTGCAAAAGAGAGGCTTTACCGCGTTCCAAAAAGGCTGTTTCTAAGGAGTTTTCTGCACCATCACAACTTCCTCTAGGGAATCGGATTACAGTGGGTCCTTTGTTTTCTTGAGACCAAAGGAGAGCTTGTCTGAGCTCATGAGAATTTCTTGGAGCAATGATATCTAAATTTGGAATAGTCTTGCACAAGGCCAGGTCAAAGGCTCCTTGGTGAGTGGCTCCATCTTCTCCAACTACACCCGCTCTATCAACCACCAAAGTAACGGGTAGATTTTGCATGGCTATATCGTGAATCAGTTGATCTACAGCCCTTTGTAAAAAGGTACTGTAAATGTGAACAAAGGGTTTTTTGCCATCAGCGGCCAGGCCGGCAGAAAGGGTTAGAGCATGTTGTTCCGTTATCCCAGTATCTATAATTCTTTCGGGGAATTTATTGATTAGGGTGTCCAAGCTACTCCCACTTAACATCGCTGGAGTTATCCCAAAGACCAATGGATTGTTGTCCATGATTTCAGAAAGTGTTTCCGCAAATACGTCTTGATATTGCAGTGAGATTCCCTTTGATGGTGAGGGTGTGTGGAGAGACTCTTTTTTACTTTTTACGTGTAAAACTCTTGGACCCTTTTGGTCTTTTACATTTTTTAAATCGGCAATGAGCTGAGTGAGGTCTTCCGACTCCGAAGGCCCGTAATAGGCCCAACCTAAGGATGTAAAGAAGGATGAATATTTTTGGCCTGTTGCCAATCCACCCACGTTATCATCAATGCTTTTTTCGTTGTCATTGAGTACAACCAAAACATCTTCACGTGTTTGACCTATATGATTTAAAGCCTCAAAGGCCATGCCTCCTGTGAGAGCTCCATCTCCAATTACAGCAATGTGCTTCCTACCTTTGGGAGCGGAAATTGCAAACCCCATAAGAGCAGAAATGGAAGTAGAAGAATGCCCGGTAGAAAATGGGTCAAAAGGGCTTTCTCCTCTTTTAGGAAATCCCGAAATCCCATTTTTTAATCTATTGGTTCTAAAGACTGAAGCTCGGTCAGTAATTATTTTGTGGGAATAGGCCTGATGACCCACGTCCCAAATAAGAATATCTGTTGGAGTATTAAATACATAGTGAAGTGCAATGGCTAAATCCGTGGCTCCTAGAGAGCTTTCTAAATGACCCTTTTTTTGGTCGGTTTCTTGCAACATGAATTTCTTTACCGACTTTGAGTAAGCCGACAATTGGTCTAGGGGTAAGGCCCTAAGAGCATCAACCGAAAAATCATTTGAATTCAAAGGAAATCATTTGTTGACAAAGGTATAAAACCCTGTGGTCTTAAAATCCAATGGTCTTAAATCATTAAGGGCCTGCAAAAACAGACTCTTAACGTTACCCTAAACCTTAAAAGCAAGTGCCAAAATCTCATCAGATGGATGGATTGTATCAATAGAGTTTGGCAAAAACTCGTAAGGAAGATATTACTTTACGGCCTTAATTCCTAACTTGCTTTTAAGGGAGTTCAGTATATAGAACATGACAGGAACAATTATCAAGGTTAAGAAAGTGGCAAAGGTCAGTCCAAAGATCACCGTCCATGACATGGGCCCCCAGAAAATTACATTGTCTCCACCAAAGAAAATTTGAGGATCATTGTCTGACAATAAAGTCATGAAGTCAATGTTCATTCCGGTGGCAAGAGGCAAAAGACCCAATACAGTTGTAATGGCGGTAAGCAAGACAGGACGTAGCCTCGTTTTACCACCTTCTACAATTGCGGTTCTAATTTCTTCTATGGGAAGTCTTTGTTTGGAAGAAAGTCCTAGCTCTTCTTTTCTCCTGGACATGATTAGATTGGTGTAATCTATCAATACAATGGCATTGTTTACCACAATACCTGCAAGAGAAATAATACCAATCATGGTCATCATAATGACAAATTCCATTCTAAATATCTGCAGACCGAGCAAGACCCCGATTAATGAGAGCAATACTGTGGTTAAGATGATAAACGGAGTAGATGCGGAATTAAATTGAGCTACAAGGATTAAGAATATGAGGAATACCGCAATCATTAGGGCCGAAGTCAAGAAGGCGAATTCCTTGGCTTGATCTTCTTGTTGACCGGTAAACCTAAAGTTGTATCCTGGGGGAATCTCATACCCCTTAAGAACCTCCTTGATCTCTGCAACCACCTCATTGGGGTTGGCATCCGATAGAACATTAGAATATAAGGTGATAACCCTGTCCAATTCTTTTCTCTTAACAGCAGAGAATGTTGAGGTCTTTACTGGATAAGCAATGGCAGAAATAGGCACTTGTTTAATCTTTCCTGAACCCTGGTCTCTAAAGGTGATTCTTTGGTTCATTAAATCGTCAATGTTGTACCTATACTTGTCTGCATACCTAACATTGATGGGGTAGTCATCCTCACCATCCTTAAACCTAGAGACTTCTTTACCAAAGAGTGAGGTTCTAAGGGCATCACCTACTTGATAGGTAGAAACCCCAAGGGTTCTCGCTTTGACCCTATCAATGATTATGGGCATCTCTGGCTTGCCTTGTTCTACGTCCAACTTAAGCTTTTCTATTCCAGGGACTCCTGCGTCCTCAATGGTTTGCTGGATATCTTCTGCAATAAGAATCAATTGACCATAGTCATCTCCAGAGACCTCTATATTAATGGGAGGTCCCGTTGGGGGCCCATTCTCATCCTTAGATACGGTGATTTGAACTCCAGGATAGATAGAAATCCCCGAACGAATTTTTTCTAAAACCTCCTCAGAGGTCACCTTGTTTCCTTCGCCGTCAAGGCGATCGGGAAACTCTCTAAACCCTACAGATACTTTTGATTTATGAGGCGTTTGCGCCATAGAAGGCCCTTGGTTAGGGTCACTGGTTCCCTCACCAACCTGGGCAATAACGGACTCAACCATGTAGTTGTATTCCTCAGACACTCCATTGACCTCTCTGTCATAGGTGAATTGACTAACGATATCTAAGACCTTGATTTCTACATCTTTAGTTAACTCATTGGTTTCTTCTATATCAGTCCCAATGGGGAATTCTATATAAACATCTGCTCTCTTGGGCTGATTCTCTGGAAAAAACAGAGTTTTTGGAGGTGCAATGGCTAGCAGCATAAAACTGAGTACTAATAACCCTATGGTCCCAAAGAAGAACATGTAGGGCCTATTTGCATGGAGCGCATAGGAAAGCGTTTTCTTATAAATCACCTCCAGCTTGGGTAAAAATCCATTTTGGAACATTGAGGTTCCCGGAATGACAGCATACAAGTAAATAAAGATAAATACGCCTACGTAAATCATGAGATTCCCTAGGGTCATGGACCCTAAAACATAGGCGATAACTGCTCCGAGTACAATAAGGGATACACCCCAAATTCCATATTTCTTTTTGTCTGGAGTTGGGTCCCCTACCTTCATAAATGATGAAGTAAATGCGGGGTTAATTACCAAGGCCACAAAAAGAGATGAGGACAATACAATGATTAACGTTATGGGTAGGTACTTCATGAACTCCCCAAATAACCCTGGCCATAGTGCTAAAGGCAAGAAAGCAGCTAGAGTGGTAGCGGTTGAGGCAATAATGGGGTAGGCTACTTCTCCCGCCCCTAACTTGGAAGCTTGAACTGCAGAGTATCCCTCATCCATTAATCGGTAAATATTTTCTACTACCACAATCCCGTTATCCACCAACATACCCAAGGCTAGGATAAGTGAGAACAATACCATGGTATTAAGAGTAACCCCCATAAAACCAAGAATCAAGAAAGACATTAACATAGACATGGGAATGGCAATTCCCACAAAGAGTGCGTTTCTAAATCCTAGGAAAAACATGAGTACTAAAATCACAAGAAGCATCCCAAAAATAATGGAGTTGATTAACTCGTTGAGCTGACTTTTGGTCTGATTGGATTGATCATTGGTAACGGTGATTACTAAATCTTCTGGAAAGTAGTTTTCCTTAGCTTCTGCTAGGATATTGTCAATTTTTTCTGAGGCTATAATAAGGTTTTCCCCTGCTCTTTTCATAACATCAACCATAACTACCGGCTGAGTGTACTCTCTGGCGTAAGATTCTTTTTCTACCTCCTGAAAGGAAACAGAACCTACATCACGCAGGTATACTATATTGCCCTTGTCATGCTTGATAATAATGTTTTCTATATCACCAACTTCTTGAAATTCACCTACAACGCGCACGTTTCGGCGGTAGCCATCTACTAATAAATCTCCTCCCGAAATGGAAACATTTTCTCCTTGTATTGCACCAGCTACATCCCCAAAACTGAGGTTTAAAGACTCAAGTTTATGTTGGTCAATACTAACGCGAACTTCCTTGTCATCAACTCCTCTGATCTCTGCTTTAGAAATCTCGGTGAGGTCTTCTATTTTTTCTTCAAGGTATTCCGCATATTCATTGAGTCTATCCACGGTATAATCTCCCGAGATGTTAATGTTGCGAATGGGTACCAATTCTGAGAAGTTCATCTCAAAGATGTTGGGGTCGGCCGGTAAATCACTTGGAAATTCTGGATCCGACTTTGCGATATCTACCTTGTCTTTTACTTTTCTCAATGCCTCTTCGGGCGAAACCTCAAAGTCAAACTTTACTTGTATGGTAGAAAAACCTTGCACGGAAGTAGAATTGATTTCATCAACCCCAGTAATTCCGTTAATTTCTTTCTCTAAGGGACGTGTAATTAACTTTTCTATATCCAGAGGAGAGTTTCCAGGATAAGGAGTTCCCACATAGATCTCTGGAGTTACAATTTCCGGAAATGCTTCAGAAGGCATCGCTCTAAAGCTTGTAATTCCTGTAATAAACAAGATGGCAGCGAGCACGAATATTGTAGTGGTATTTTTTACCGAGAAACTGGCGGGGCCAAATTCTACAAGACCTTTGTCTTGATCTGTTACTTTATTGTCGTTTTCCATCAGTGGTATTATTTGGATATAGAGACCAATTGTCCGTCTTTTACGCTTCTAGCACCCTTGTCTACCAAGATTTGCCCTGGCTTTAGGCCTTCTAGAATTTCAGTTTCTCCACGGTAGCTGCTTCCAATGGTAATTAATTGGCGTACGACTTTCCCTTTTTTTTCATTGTCCTGTGGCTCAATTACAAATACGTAATCATTGCCTTGGGGATTCTGAAGTATGATTCTATTGGGAAGAACAACAGTAGAGTCTGAAGAATAGTCTTTGATTTTCACACTGGCCAACATATTGGGCTTAAGGGTGTTATTCTTGTTGTCTAAATCCAATTGTACAGAAAAGGTTCTGTTGTCAGGATTTATGTATTCAGAAACTCTTTTAATGGCCACCTCTTCATTAAAATCAATGACATCAATAGAAACATCAGCATACGTTCCTTTCTTCACTCTGTTTATGTAGCGTTCTGCGACTTCTGCCTTTATGTAGACATTGTCCATGTTAATCATTCTACAAACGGTCATTTGAGGCATGGCCATTTCGCCAAGCTTGGGGTAAATAGCATCTACTTTACCGCTAAAGGGTGCGGTTATTTTGGTTTTTGCAATCTGCTCTTTTAACGACTTTAGTCTACTAGCAGCGGCATCTTTGGTGTTTTTTGAACGCAAGTAATCTACTTCTGAACCAATCTTTTGTTCCCAAAGTGATTTTTGCTTTTCATACAATGTGTTTGCCAAGTCATAGCTTGTTTTGGCTTCGTCAATCTGAGTAAGTAACAAGGTGTTGTCTAATTCTATAAGAACCTGACCTTTAGAAACGCTTTGACCTTCTTTTACCAAAATTCTATTTACCAATCCGGTAGCTTCCGGATAAATAGTAGCATTAAAATCAGCTTCTACATTTCCGTAGACCTCAAAGTAGTGGCTGTAGTTAGAAGCTTTTACTTCTAAAACAGAGACATAGGCCAATTTAATGGTAGTATCTAATTCTGCAATTTTAAGGTCAACCGCAGAGATTTCTTCAGCTATTTTCTTGTATTCTGTCTTTAGTGAGTCCTTGGTGTCTTGAAGTTTTGCAAGGTCGTCTTTTTCTGCCGAACAGGCGAACAACAGAAGGGCGAAAGATGCGTAAGCGAGATTTTTCATTAGTGTGATGATTATAAGTTGTAGTTACCCAATATGCGTTGCATTGTAGACTTTGCCTGAAGCAAAGACAAGGCAGACCTCGTGTAGGTGGTTAAGGTTTCTAAATATTGATTTTGTGCTTGTGTAAGGTCCAAACTGGAGGCAACTCCTTGTTGAAATTTAGTTTGAGTTCTCTCTAAAATTCTCTTGGCCAATTCTAAGTTTCTGCTTTGAGTATTAAATGTATTGAGCTGGAATTCGTAGTCTGTTTTGGCTTGCTGGTATTGGAGTTTAAGGCCATCGGTCACTTGTTCTTTAGCAACGTTTAGCTTAGCAACATCTATTTTAGCTTGTTGAACTCTAGAAACTCTTTTCCAAGAAGTGAAGAGATCCCATTGCAGGTTTACCCCCCAAACCGTTGTAGGAAACCAAGTGGCTTGGTTTGACCAAAAGGCTACGTCATTAGATTGATAGGACTGACCGTAGTTCATATACCCATAGACCTTGGGCAGATACTGCATTTGCTCATTTTGAACACTTAGATCTGCACCTTTCATTTGGTTTTCTAAGGCTCTATAATCAATGTGGTTTTCTAGAATAAAGGCTTCCGAAAGTATGGAAACACCATCAATAGAAATGGTAACTAAATCCGCTACATCATCGGTTAGGACAATGGGTTTTTCTACATCCATCCCCATCTGTAGGTTGAGAAGAATTCTAGAAATTTTGGCATTTGCCTCTGTTAGAATTAAGGTGTTTTGGAGGTTTGATACCAGTATTTCTAATTGGTCTACGTCCTGCTCTTCTACAAAACCAGAATTAAAAAGCGCCTGTGTTTCTGTTAAACTCTTATTGAGAGATTCAATGTTTTCTTCTAGAATTTGTTGAACCCTTTCGTTAACCAAAACGCTGTAATAAGCTTGCGCTACATTATCTCGTATTTCAATAATGGATTTCTCATAATCTACTGCTGCGCCTTCTTTCAGGACTTTGGTCGCAACCAATGCAACAATATAGGATCCATCAAAAATGAGTTGGTTTAGGGTAAGACCCCCTGATACATTGTAGTCCGTACCAAATTGTGCTGCAATAAATTCAGGCGCGTTGGGATCGGGATTGGGCAATGCGTCATTGATAAAGTTGGGAAGAATTTGAGTTGGAATATCCAAGTAGTTATTAAAACTCGCGTTGGCCGAAATCTGAGGAAGACCAATGGCAGCGGTTTCGGTAATTAACTTTTTAGTCTTTTCTATCTCTAACTCTCTATCTCTTACGTTGTATGCATTTTCTACCGCATAATCCTGAGCTTGTTGCAAAGAAAAAGAAGCGGGAACTTCTTGGGCAAGAGCAGGAAATACCATTAGCATGAGCCAAATGGCAAAGTGTGATTTATTCATGAGCTTGTTTTTCGAGTGTTTTTTCTAGGTAGTTAAGACCTGTCGGGGAAGCCAGGCCACGGATATGATAAATAGTGTTTTCGTATTCTACATCGGATGCATTAAAGCAATGGTCAGGGAAAAAGTCTCCCTGGGTCAGCGTCAAAATGCGAGCATAGTAAAGTTGAGAGATGATCTCTACCGAGAAGTCTTTGCGATATAACTCCTCAGAAATCCCTCTCGTAAGGTTCTTTTTGGTCAGGTCTACAATAAGATTTTCCTTTTGGGCTTCTAACCACTTAAAGGTTTTGGGTGCGGATTGCTTCAATTGAAAGATCATGGCTGGCATGGTTTCTTTCATTCTTGCGGAAAGGACAGATTCAATTTTTAGTAATTCATCAATTGCATTTTCTGATTCTTCCACAGCTTGATATATCAATCCACTAATGGTGGTAAACATAAGTTTTACCGATTTGTCTATTAAATCAGGTTTATTGGAAACGTATTTATAGAGTGTTTTTTTAGAAATTCCAAAGTTCTTTGCCACGTCATCCATGGTAAGGCCCTTAATTCCAATCTTTTGGACTAACTCAAACGTTCCTATTAGTATGTCTTTTTCTTGATCATGCATAAAATCGGTGCAAATGTAAATCAAAATCAACACACAGGAAACACTAATTGTTTAAAATGTTTCCAGCTTTTGATAATTTTATGTTTCAACGGCTTTTTACCGCCATCTTTATTTAACTGTATGATGTGAATCAGGGCAAAAAATTGCAATTTTGCATCTTCACTACAAGAAAACAGATATGACCACAGTAAAAGAGCTTTTGACAAAAACCCCTGTGGGTTCAGAAGTTGAGGTAAAAGGTTGGGTAAGAACGTTTAGAAGTCGCAGATTTATCAGCCTTAATGATGGGTCTACTCCAGGAAATATTCAAGGGGTGGTTGATTTTGAAAGTTTTGATGAGGAAATTCTCAAAAAGGTCAATACAGGGGCTTGTGTTTCCATAAGCGGGGATTTAGTCAGCAGCCAAGGCCAAGGTCAAACGGTAGAAATTCACGTAAAAAACATAGAAATTCTAGGGGAGGCAGATCCAGAGCTATATCCATTGCAACCCAAAAAGCACAGCTTAGAATTCTTAAGAGATATTGCTCACTTAAGAACACGTACAGCAACGTTTAGTGCCATCTTTAGAGTTCGCCATTCCATTTCTTTTGCCATTCACAAGTACTTTAATGACAATGGGTATTACTATATAAACACACCTATTGTTACGGGCAGTGATGCAGAAGGAGCCGGGGAGATGTTTAGAGTAACCACTTTAGACCCTATAAATCCCCCCAAGACAGAAGAGGGAGAAGTGGATTACAGTCAAGACTTTTTTGGCAAGGAGACCAACTTGACCGTTTCTGGGCAATTGGAAGCAGAACTGGCTGCAATGGCTCTTTCTAAGGTATATACTTTTGGGCCTACATTTAGAGCAGAAAACTCCAATACGTCTAGACATTTGGCTGAATTTTGGATGATAGAGCCCGAAGTAGCCTTTAACGATCTTGCAGACAACATGGACTTGTCTGAGGACTTTCTAAAATATGTGGTTTCCTATGCTCTAGAAAATTGTAAAGAGGACCTTGCGTTTTTGGATCAACGATTTGCAAAGGAAGAGATGTCCAAGCCCAAGGATCAAAGAAGTGATCAAGGGTTGATCGAAAAATTACAATTTGTTGTTGACAACAATTTTGTGAGGCTCAGCTATACGGAAGCCATAGAAATTCTAAGAGATTCTAAACCCAACAAAAAGAAGAAGTTTAAATACCTTATTGACGAGTGGGGCGCGGATCTTCAAAGTGAGCACGAACGATTCCTTGTAGAAAAGCATTTTAAGTCTCCAGTCATCCTGTTTGACTACCCAGCAAATATTAAGGCGTTTTATATGCGCCTTAATGAGGATCAAAAAACGGTACGAGCCATGGATGTTTTATTTCCAGGAATTGGCGAGATCGTGGGCGGTTCCCAAAGGGAGGAAAGATTGGATGTACTCAAACAAAAGATGGCTGAGCTCAACATCCCAGAAGAAGAGATGAATTGGTACTTAGATACGCGTAGGTTTGGAACCTGTGTTCACTCTGGATTTGGACTGGGACTGGAAAGATTGGTTCAATTTATAACGGGTATGGGAAACATTAGGGACGTAATTCCCTTCCCTCGAACTCCGGGCAAGGCGGATTTTTAAAAATCACTTAGGTTTTTTACAAATGCATATAAACCCTCCCATTTGGAGGGTTTTTTCTTTTAGAGTATGGGTAAGATATTGAGATCTTATAATCCACAGATATCTGACTCGTGATCAACCAAAATCAACCATCGCTGCGCACGGTTTTTCAAAGTGGATTTTTGGAAAGGGTCTTCATTAGTCGGAGTACGCTCGCTAAGTTCCTTAGCTCGCGTGTTCCTTTGCTATCGGACCGGTCCTCAAAGTATTAATCCGGCTTTTAACCCGGTACTCTTTTATTTCCATATCTCTCCTTGGAGTAAACTCCGTTCGAGTTATTGGAAATAAAAAAACCACGCCATGGCGTGGTTTAATACTTTGTGGAGATAGTCGGAGTCGAACCGACGACCTCTTGCATGCCATGCAAGCGCTCTAGCCAACTGAGCTATACCCCCGAGCGGAAGCAAATATAAAGCAAATTTCAAATTATGCACATAGGATTATTATTTTCTTTTCCTTTGCATCTATGGGGACAAAACTTCTACATGCGGTCATTATTTTAATGAGCTGGACACCTTTTTGGATGTTGTACTTATTATCTGATTTCCTTTATCTAATTGTTTTTAGAATTCTGGGTTACCGAAAAGATGTGGTATCAAAGAACCTGAAAATCGCCTTTCCGGAAAAGACCGACAAAGAGCGGAATCAGATTATGAAAGGGTTCTACAGAAATTTTATGGATATGAGCTTAGAGTCCATAAAGGGATTTACCGTTTCTAAAGAAGAGCTTATAAAGAGGTATGCTTTTGCGGACTCAGAGTATGCAAAATTCCTTAGATCGGACTCCCAATCAATAATTGCTGTGGCCGCTCATTATACCAATTGGGAATGGGGAGTTAGAATTACCGCACCCCAAGTTGGAGAGAAAACGGTTGTAGGTATCTATAAGCCCATAAAGAACAAACCCGTTGAGGAGTTGACAAATAACTATAGAAAAATGTTTGGAATCCATTTGATTCCAACCACAAAAACGCGTGTTGCATTTGATGAGTTCGTTCCCAAAAATGGACTGTTTATGATGGTGGCTGATCAGAGCCCTTCCAATGTAGAGAAGAGTTATTGGATTCAATTCTTTAACAGGCCCACCATGACCCTTCACGGGCCAGAGTACTACGCTAGAAAGTACAAACTACCTATTGTTTTCTTAGACATTCAAAGGGTCAAAAGAGGGTACTATCAAATCACTCCTTCGCTACTGGTAGAAGATACCTCTCAATACAAAGAGGGGGTACCTACCCAGATGTATATGTCTAAGGTTGAGAGTATTATAAGGGACAAGCCAGAAGGTTGGCTTTGGACACATAAAAGGTGGAAACACTCCATAGAAAAGTATCCCAATGCCAAGGTTGTACCAGTGGAAACAAAGCATTAACATTTATTTGACGAACCTGGAATAACCCTCAACTACTTTTTGGCGTCTATTAACTGATTAGGCGATTTATGAGGTAATTATTTATGTTAAACGGTCGTTCTTCATCCGATTAAAACAACATCATTAACTATAGATTAAGGCTTCCTTTAATTAGGGAGCCTTTTTTTGTTCTATGGAATTCAATATTTTGAGGGTACTGTTCATGGCTTTTCTTAGCTTGTAGTCTGACCACTTTCCGCCATAATACTTGCTTAGGTATTCGTCTAGTTTTCTGACCACGAGTACATTAAAAACCCCTTTTAGTTTTCCAATTGGTGACTCAGCAAGGGTCCTTAGACTTAGGCTAAAGGAGCTATCCAAATATTGAATGTAATGCCAAATCCCGCTGGGCATAAAGAGGGTTTCTCCATGCTCTAATTTAGTCTGATAGCCCTTTGCCATTTTTAGGGCTGGGTACTCTTTATAGTCTAGCTTGGAAAGATCTACTGCACTGTGAGTAGAAAAAGGAATTTTGTACAAGTACTTAGATTGATCTTGATCAAATAAAGTAATCCGTTTGGTCCCTTTAAATTGAGTGATAAATACGTTGCTTAGGTCTATGTCATAATGCAACCTCACATCACTTCCAGCCGCACCAAAAAATAAATACGGGTAATTCTTTAAATAGCCATTTGTAATATCCGGAAATGTAAAATCTTCAAGAAGACTGGGAACCAACTCAAATAAATTAAAAAGAAAAATTCTTAAATCACTGGGAGTCCCGCTTTCTAAAAGGGAGAGATATTCTCCAAAGGAAGATCTTTTGACCGGAGGCATTTCTATACGAGAGGGCTCGTTATCTAGCCAACAACCGTAGAGGTCAACAGGTTGTTCACCAGCTCTATTCTTGAGGTAAGGATACGTCCATTTGGACAAGGCTTCCCAGTCCTGCGCAAAATCTCGAATTACTACAGGAGTTCGGGTCTTCAGATACCTTTCGGTAAAATTATTCTTAGATATTTGGTCTACAACCTCTATAGGAGCTAGTTGCATGATCAATGGCTTTTAGAACCACTAATTTATAAAGAGGCACTCTATTTTTAAAGAGCTATACAGACATTTTTTGGTTCTGTAAAAAAGTTTAAAGCCTCAAAACCTCCTTCTCTTCCCACTCCGGATTGTTTGACTCCCCCAAAGGGTGTTCTCAAATCTCTTACCAACCAACAGTTAACCCATACAATCCCAGAGTGTAGATGGGCAGAAACCCTGTGGGCTTTTTTGAGATTAGAGGTCCATACGGTGGCGGCCAATCCATAAGCGGTAGAATTTGCCATGGATAAAACTTCTTCTTCTGTATCAAAGGGAGTTAAGGTTACCACAGGGCCAAAAATCTCCTCCTGATTGGTTCTACAGGTATACTCTAGACCTTCAATAACGGTAGGTCTTACGTAGTAACCCTCAGAAAATTCGCCTTCTAGAAGAACCCTGTTTCCTCCCGTTAAAACGGTACCCCCTTCTTCTTGAGCAAGCTGAATATAGCTCAGGACTTTATTCATGTGTGGTTCACTAACCAAGGCACCCATTTGGGAACTTGCTTGCTCAGGCGGACCTACTGTAAGCTTGCTTACCTTTTCTACAAAAGCATCTCGGAATTTGTTGTAAATGCTTCTTTCAATAAAGATCCTTGAACCACAAAGGCAAATTTGACCTTGGTTGGCAAAGGAGGATAGAACACTTGTTTTTAGAGCCTCTTCAAAATCGCAATCAGCAAAAATGATATTTGGGTTTTTTCCTCCAAGCTCAAGACTTAATTTTTTGAACATGGGAGCTGCCGTTCTTGCTATGGTTTCTCCTGTAGTGGTCCCTCCCGTAAAAGAAATCATGGGAATATCTGGGCTTTCTGTGATGGCCGCACCCACCTTTCCTCCTGAGCCGTGCACAATATTGAGGACTCCCTTGGGCAATCCTGCTTCTATGCAAAGTTCAGAAAGTAAATAGGCCGTCATGGGAGTAATCTCAGAAGGTTTTGCTACCACGGTATTCCCACTTGCTAGGGCAGGAGCTATCTTCCAAGTAAATAAATAGAGCGGAAGATTCCAGGGAGAAATACATCCCGCAACGCCTATGGGTTGTCTAAGGGTGTAATTAAACCCTGATTCTCCCATACTATGAGTTTCGGTAGCATCATGTAATATGGCGGTGGCATAAAAAGCAAAATTATCTCGAGCTCTTGGAATGTCTACAGTGGTTGCTAGCTTTAGTGGCTTTCCATTGTCCCTGCTTTCTGCTGCCGCAAGGCGAGGAAGGTTTTCTGTAATCAACTCAGAAATCCGCATCATCACTCGGGATCTTTCGGCAACGGATGTCTTGCTCCATTCTGGAAAGGCATCAGCAGCAGCTTTTGCCGCCAATTCTACATCACGGCTATCGCTGTCTGGGATAAGACTGTAAACTTCTCCTTTGCTCGGATCGGTATTGTCGAGGTACTCACCAGAAGTTGGTGCGATTAAGCTTCCGTTTATATAGTTTGCAATGGTAATCATAACCTGGTCTTTTTTGCTTTTGCGAATGGCCTAAGCCTACTTTTCTTTTCTGTCTGGGACTATTGGGTCTAGGAATTATCCCTAGAGACTTCCTGTTCTTCCCCCGTCTACTGGGATGTTTATTCCGTTTATGTAACTAGCTGCTGGGGAGGATAAAAACACCACTGCATTGGCAACTTCTTCTGGTTTTGCAAAGCGTTTCATGGGAACCTCTGAGGTCATCTCTTCTACAATTTCTGCTTCTGACTTTCCGGTTTTAGACATTTTGTTTGCAATTATACCTGTAAGGCGCTCCGTTGAGGTTGCCCCAGGCAAAACGTTATTAACCGTAATATTAAAAGACCCCACTTCATTTGCCAAGGTCTTGGACCAGTTCCCTACCGCCCCACGAATGGTATTAGACACACCGAGACCAGTTAATGGAATCTTAACAGAGGTAGAAATCACATTGATAATGCGACCAAACTTTCGCTCCTTCATTCCCGGCAAAACGGCCGCTGCCAATTGGTGGTTATTTACAAGGTGTAGGGTAAACGCCGAATGAAATGCTTCTATGGTTGCGTCAGAAATAGGTCCAGCGGGTGGTCCCCCTGTGTTATTTACCAGTATGTCAACTTGTCCTCCGTTGTGTAAATAGTGCTCTATGGAGTCTTTAACGGTTTTGGGATCGCTAAAATCAGCCACCAAATATTGATGGACCTGTCCATTGGGAGTTGCCAATCCAGCTATGGTGTTTTTTAGTTTTTCTTCATTGCGAGCCATGCAGATTACAGTAGCTCCAAGGCTTGCCATTTCTACGGCAGTGGCCTTTCCTATTCCCTGGGTGCTTCCACATACCAAGGCGGTCTTATTTTGGAGAGAAATATTCATGTAACGAAAGTAATGAAATCATCAAGATTCCCTCCGGCCCTTTAAAATTTCATCGTATTCTCGTGAAACCTTACCTTGCATTCTTAGTAAAGCAACAAATAAAATAGACTTCTTAAATACCATTCCCTTATGGCCATTCAGATTCCTTTTAATTTTTACCTGTGGTTAGAAGAAAATAGAGACCTTTTAAAGCCACCCGTAGGCAACAAGAACCTTTACCCACTTGGAAAAGACTACATCGTAATGGTGGTCGCAGGCCCCAATGCACGCAAAGATTATCACTACAATGAAACGGAAGAATTCTTTTTTCAATTGGAAGGAAATATCACTGTTAGAATACAAGAAGAAGGCAAACCTGTTGATATGAAACTGGGACCCGGTGATATGTTTTTGCTTCCTGCAAAAGTTCCCCATTCTCCCATGAGAGAAGAGGGAAGTATTGGCTTGGTGATAGAAAGAGTACGAAAAGGCCTCAACATGAAAGACGGCCTCTTATGGTTTTGTGATTCCTGTAATCACAAACTTCACGAGACTTATTTTGAGCTCACCAATATAGAAAGTGACTTTTTGCCTCGCTTTAAAGAGTTCTATGCGGATGAGTCCAAAAGAACGTGTTCTAACTGTGGGACTGTTATGCCTGTAGACGATCGTTTTGTTTAGCCTCTCCGGACACTCTACACAATTACTTTACCTTATTAAACTTAGACAAATGACTTTTCCAGACCTCTTTACTATAGATATTCACACTCATATTCTGCCAGAGAACATTCCCAATTTTAGAGAGAGATTTGGTTATGGGGGTTTTATTAGTCTTGATCACCACAAGCCTTGCTGTGCTAGGATGATGATGGATGACAAGTTCTTTAGAGAGGTTCATGACAATTGTTGGGATCCTGGAGCTCGAGCCAAAGAGTGCAATCATCAACAAGTGAACGTCCAAGTTTTATCCACCGTTCCTGTTATGTTTTCCTATTGGGCCAAGCCCGATCACGCCTTGGAAGTAGCTCAGTTCTTAAATGATCACATAGCGGATATTTGCCAACGTTACCCCGATAGATTTGTAGGCCTTGGCACGCTGCCTATGCAGTCTCCGGGTTTGGCCATAGAAGAGTTAAAGAGGTGCAAGGCCATTGGCCTTAAAGGTATAGAAATAGGAAGCCACATCAATGACTGGAACCTAGATGCTCCCGAGGTATTTGCAGTTTTTGAAGCCTGTCAGGACTTAGACATGGCGGTATTTGTGCATCCTTGGGACATGATGGCTAAGGAAAAAATGGGCAAATATTGGTTGCCGTGGCTGGTGGGCATGCCTGCCGAAAGTTCACTGGCCTTATGCTCCCTGATTTTTGGCGGTGTCTTTGATAGATTACCAAATTTAAGAGTAGCTATTGCCCATGGAGGCGGGTCATTTCCCGCTACCTTAGGTCGTATTCAACATGGGTTTGATGTCCGCCCCGATTTATGTGCGGTGGATACCCAAACCCGACCCAAGGACGTTATGGGAAAGTTTTGGATTGACAGCTTGGTCCACGACCCCAAGATGCTGGATTATGTAACCGATCTTATGGGAGAAAATAGGGTTGCTTTGGGAACGGATTACCCTTTCCCCTTGGGAGAATTAACACCGGGAGAATTGATACACAGCATGGATTGGACTCAGGCCAAAAAAGAAAGTCTATTGAGTGGCTCGGCCCTAGAGTGGCTAAACATGAAGCGTTCCGACTTTCCTAAATAGAGGAAGTTGATGGATTGATAATTGATGTCTACCTATCTTTGCACAAAAGGGTTTTATTGTCGTAACTTTGCACACCCGGAAAAAGGGTACTTACTTTCTGGGGGCCTAAACTTCAATATGGTCATACATGAGTGATAAAATCAAGCACGAATGCGGAATAGCATTAGTTAGACTCAGAAAACCCCTCGATTACTACCTAGAAAAATACGGTACGGCGCTCTACGGCCTAAACAAGATGTATCTCCTTATGGAGAAGCAGCACAACCGTGGACAAGATGGAGCTGGGTTGGCCAACATCAAGTTTGACATGCCCCCGGGACAGCGCTATATTTCTAGAAAGCGCAGCATTGATCCCAAACCCATTCAAGATATTTTTGAACACGTTCAGACTCGTATTCAAACCGGTATAGAAGAGGACCCCAGCAGGTTAAAAGATCCGGCGTGGATGAAGGAACACCTTCCTTACGTAGGGGAATTATACCTAGGTCACTTGAGATATGGTACCTACGGAAAGAACAGCATTGAGGCGTGTCACCCCTTCCTGAGACAAAACAACTGGATGACTCGAAACCTAATTGTTGCAGGTAACTTTAACATGACCAATGTTGACGAGTTATTTCAGCAGCTGGTTGATTTGGGGCAGCATCCCAAGGAGAAAGCGGATACCGTTACCGTAATGGAAAAGATTGGCCACTTCCTAGATGAAGACAATGATAGACTGTATGCCAAATACAAAGAAGAAGGTCATTCTAAGGAGGAGATTTCTCATCTAATAGCAAAGAACATAGATATAGATGGTATTCTAAAAATTGCTGCAAAGCGATGGGATGGAGGATATGCAATGGCAGGACTTTTTGGCCATGGAGATGCCTTTGTTTTAAGAGACCCTTCTGGAATTAGACCTGCCTATTATTACATGGATGACGAGGTGGTTGTGGTAACTTCTGAACGTCCAGTTATTCAAACAGGATTTAATGTTCCCTTCGAAGAAATCAAAGAAATTGATCCCGGAAAGGCATTAATCGTTAGGAAGAATGGTGAGGTTACTTTCTCTCAAATCAAAGAACCCTTAGAAAGAAAAGCGTGTTCCTTTGAGCGCATCTACTTTTCTAGAGGAAACGATAAGGATATTTACTCAGAAAGAATTCAATTGGGGAAACGACTGATTCCTCAAATCATGGATGCTATAGATCACGACCTAGACAATGCGGTTTTCTCCTTTATTCCCAATACTGCAGAGGTAAGTTTCTACGGAATGATTCAAGGTCTAGAAGAACACCTAGATGCCTGGAAGGTTAGCGAGGTAGAAAAACTCAATGGTTCAGGAAATGCGGAGGAGCTCACTCGCATTATGAAAACCAAGATACGATCAGAAAAAATCGCATGGAAAGACGTGAAACTAAGAACCTTTATTACAGAGGATAGCACACGCGATGATTTGGTTTCACATGTTTACGATGTGACCTATGGCTCGGTAAAGGAGACAGACACCCTAGTCGTAGTTGATGACTCCATAGTAAGAGGAACCACTTTACGCCAAAGTATATTGAGAATTTTGGATAGGCTCAAGCCGAAGAAGATTGTAGTGGTTTCTTCTGCGCCTCAAATTAGATTCCCAGATTGCTATGGTATTGACATGGCAAAAATGAATGAATTCATAGCCTTTAGAGCCGCCGAGGCCCTTCTCAAGGAATCGGGAAGAGAGGATTTGATCCAGGAGGTGTATAAGAAATCAAAAGAACAGATTCACACATCAGATGATAAAGTGGTCAATTATGTGAAAGATTTGTTTAAGCCCTTTACCCCAGAGGAGATTTCGGCAAAAATTGCGGAAATTCTTACGCCAGAATCGGTGAATGCAGAGGTAGAGATTATCTTCCAAACCGTAGAAAACCTGCATGCCTCATGTCCTCAAAACCTAGGGGATTGGTACTTTACAGGTGATTATCCTACACCAGGGGGTAATAGGGTGGTCAATAAGGCCTTTGTTTACTACATGGAAGGTCGCAATGAAAGAGCCTATTAAGACTTCAAAATAAAACCCTTTTTAAACCCCTCTTTGAGGGGTTTTTTTAGCTTTAAACTTTAAAGAACACACTATTCAAAATAGAATACTATGGAATACAATAGATTGGGCGCTTCAGGATTACAAGTTTCGGAGGTAAGTTTTGGTTCTTGGATAACCTTTGGCAATCAAATTGACGATGGTGTATCCAAAGACCTCTTAGTTACAGCCTATGATGCTGGAGTCAATTTCTTTGACAATGCAGAAGTCTATGCCAATGGGCAATCGGAGATTGTCATGGGTAAATACATCAAAGAGCTCGGTTGGTCCCGTGATACTTTTATTGTAAGCAGTAAAGCCTTTTTTGGCGCAGGAGGTACCCTTCCTACTCAAAGAGGTCTTCACAGAAAACATTTGGTAGAAGCTTGCGAAGCCGCCTTAAAGCGACTACAAGTAGATTATCTTGATCTCTATTTCTGTCATAGACCCGACAAGGAAACTCCCATAGAAGAGACCGTTTGGACCATGCATCAACTGGTTATGCAAGGAAAGATATTGTACTGGGGAACCAGTGAGTGGAGTGCCCAAGAAATAATGGAAGCTCATATGGTGGCTCAAAAGTATAACCTCATAGGACCTACCATGGAACAGCCTCAATACAATATGTTGCACCGTGATAAAGTTGAGGTTGAATACAGTCAAATTTATAAAACGGTAGGCCTTGGAACGACCATTTGGTCACCATTGGCCTCGGGCCTTTTAACGGGAAAATATTCCGGAGGCCTTGAGGATGACTTTAGACTCAACCGAGAAGAACTGTCTTGGCTAAAAGATAGAACCTTGGTAGAAGAGATTTTGGCTAAAATTGACAAGGTGGTTCTTTTGGCCCACGAATTGGGCACCTCTGCCGCTCGATTGGCCATTGCATGGACCCTTTTTAACCCCAATGTATCTACAACCATACTTGGTGCTAGTAAAGTGAGTCAGTTGGAAGAAAACCTAAAGGCCGTTGAAGACGTATCTTTGTTAACTCCAGAGGTTTTAGAAAAAATAGAAATCATTTTAGGAAATCAACCTAAGCATCCTGCGTTTTGATGAAAAACTCTCAAGATCAGTCCCTCAAAGACTCACTCAATCTTTTGAGGCAGCATATAAAAAAACGATTTTCTAAAGACACTTCCGGCCACGACTCCAGGCATATAGAGCGCGTAGTAAAGAACGCTATAGAGATCGCTCGTAAAGAAAAAGTGGATGCCTATTGGGTAGAGGTCTTAGCATGGGTTCACGAATTGGGAGATTACAAGGTGGAGCCAGGACAAAACCCCCAATTGGAAATAAAAAAGACCCTAATGGATTGCGGATTTACTGCTGAGCAAATTCAATGCGTAGTTTTATGGTCTACAGGCATTGGTTTTAGAGGAGGGTTACAGCCCAAAGAAGACGTGGCTATTGAGGCTGCCATTGTTTCTGATGCGGATCTATTAGATGCCATGGGAGCCATGGGCATTGCCCGTACTTTTGCATATGGCGGCAGTAAAAAAAGAGAGATGTACAATCTTGATATTCCACCCAAATCATTTAAAAGCCAGGAAGAATACACTTCAAATAAGGGCCCCACTCACAATCATTTCTACGAGAAATTGTTGCATCTGCCCAATTATTTAAGGACAAATGCTGGCGTCGAATTGGGCAAGGAGAGACATGCTTTTTTAAAGGAGTTCCTAGCAAGGTTTGAATCCGAGATGTAGAAAGAAAAGATTTCGAAAAAAAAAGGGAGCGTTTTTAAGCGCTCCCTTTTTTTCGGGTCTCCAAGTGGATTGGGTGGAAAGACTCGGTAATTCAATAGCCTTCTATTGGTTCATTTGAAGTCCCTCGAAGGAAAGATCTCCTATGAGTTCTTTAAGAGGCTCTTCCCACTTTTTGGGTAGACTTTGTCTACCATTTACTGCTTTAATTAAAGTGTCGTTGGGCAATCCAATGGACTTTTCTACCCCACGAATAGACAATACTGTCTTGTGTTTTTTAAAAAAGGTAACTACTTCACTCATGTTCGTGGATTTAAAATTGGTAGAACTAATGTAAATTTTTATTTTCAAAAAAAGAAAAAAAGTGACCAAAAAACTGAAATTATTTACATTTAATCGGTTATTTAATACAAATAATAGAATCGCTAACTGGTTTTTTACAAAAGAACCCTTTAAATGGGTTAATAACTTGAATTGCACTTGCTTGAGGCGAAACCCTAAATTTTGTTTATTCGCAAGTACCTAACAAGCCGATAAATCAAGAACCTATTGACAATTAATTTGTTAGGGTGGAAATACCAGATGTGTGGATGGCAAAAGTCCACCTAGAAATAATCTAAATTTTTAAGATGAAGATTTACACCAAAACGGGAGATCAAGGGAAAACCTCATTATTGAGTGGCAAGAGGGTTGAGAAATACCAGCCTAGAATTGACGCCTATGGAACCCTGGATGAACTTAACTCCTGTGTGGGTATGGTAAGAGATCATATGTCAAACCCCAAGAGGAAAGAGGAAGTACTCGCTGTACAGGATCAATTGTTCTCAATGGGTTCTCACTTGGCCTCAGAACCAGGACAAACTGAATTCCCTTTGCCTAAGCTTGAGGAGTCATGGATATCTGATCTAGAAACGGCAATGGACACCATGAACGAGGACCTTCCTGCCTTGACTTCGTTTATCCTTCCTGGTGGACACGTGGCGGTTTCTCATTGTCATATTGCCAGAACAGTATGCCGTAGAGCCGAAAGAGGGGTCGTCTACGTTGCCAGTGAAGAAGAAGTTGACCCCGTAATTACTAAATATTTGAATAGACTTTCTGACTACTTATTTGTACTTTCAAGATGGGTATCTGATAGCGTTCGCGCAGAAGAAATACCATGGATTCCCAAGAAATAGTCGTAAGAAATTCAAAAACACTTGTTCAGAACCGTTAAAAATTTATTTTTGCACAAAATTTAAACGCCGGAAACTATGTATTGGACGTTAGAATTAGCCTCATATTTAAGCGATGCTCCTTGGCCAGCTACTAAGGATGAATTGATCGATTTCGCAATCCGTACCGGTGCCCCCTTAGAGGTGGTAGAAAATCTCCAGTCTATAGAAGAGGACGATGGAGATACCTATGAATCTATAGAAGAGATTTGGCCTGACTATCCGTCAGAAGAGGATTTCCTGTGGAATGAGGATGAGTATTAAACAAGTCGATTTTTCGCTTTTCGCGAAATGCTACACTTAGAGTTCTGACACTTTGTCGAAAAAACAGCTGCGGTACGATTTTCGTGCCGTGGCTTTTGTTTTTTATAGTTCCATGCAAAACGGTGGCTTTTGAGAATGTAGGGGATTTAAAAGAAGGCTGTAAAAAGCCATCCCTCGACCCTTTTTAATGGAGTTCCTTGAACTAGAATTAGTTTAAAGCCCTTATATTTACGGCCCTTGACCCTTTTATTTAATCAGTTATGGTTTTTAGCTTACTTTCAAAACTATTCGGAAATAAATCCGATCGCGATATTAAAGAACTTCAACCCTTTGTGGACAGTGTCAATCTATTGACAGAAGCCACCAAAGAACTCTCCAATGACCAGTTAAGAGCAAAGACTCAAGAGTTCAGAGAAATTCTAAATGCGGGCACTGCAGAGATTAGAGCAGAAATTCAAAGCCTAAAAGAGCAGTCAGAATCCGAGCCAGACTTTGGCGTTAAGGATGAATTGTACAAAAGAATTGACGAGTTGGAGAAAGGTTCTTTCGAAAAATCAGAAGAAATTCTCTCTCAAATTCTACCTGAGGCTTTCGCGGTGGTAAGAGAAACGGCTAGGCGATTTACAGAAAACGAAACGGTTGAGGTTACGGCTACAGAGATGGATGTGGAGCTGGCGGTTTCGCGAAAGCACATTGAAATACAAGGAGATAAGTCACTTTGGGCCTCTTCTTGGGAAGCTGCAGGAAATCTAGTTCCGTGGGAAATGATTCACTACGACGTTCAGTTGATAGGTGGTGCCGTTCTTCATCAAGGAAAGATTGCAGAAATGGCCACTGGAGAAGGAAAAACCCTGGTAGCAACCTTACCTGTATACCTAAATGCGCTTACCGGTAAAGGGGTTCATGTGGTAACGGTAAATGACTATCTAGCCAAAAGGGATTCTGAATGGATGGCTCCAATTTTTGAATTTCACGGTCTTACCATTGATTGTATAGACAAACACCAGCCCAACTCTCCGGAGAGACGCAAGGCCTATAAGGCCGATGTAACCTATGGAACCAACAATGAGTTCGGTTTTGATTATTTGCGGGACAATATGGCTAGGTCGCCAGAAGACTTGGTGCAGCAGGGTCACAATTACGCTATTGTAGATGAGGTTGATTCTGTATTGGTGGATGATGCAAGAACCCCTCTTATTATTTCGGGTCCTACACCCAATGGCGACAAGCAAGAATATGATGCTCTAAAACCCTATGTATCTACCCTGTTTTTAGAACAAAAAAACATTGTTGCGGAAGAGCTCAATCAAGCAAAGAAATTTATCTCAGAAGGGAATACCAAAGAAGGTGGATTTCATTTGTTGAGGGCGCACAGAGGTCTTCCCAAGAATAAGCCTTTGATCAAGTTTCTCTCTGGAGAAGGCATGAAGACTCTTCTTCAAAAAACAGAAAACCTGTACATGCAGGAGCAAGGAAAGGAAATGCACAAGATTGATGCAGAACTTCTATTTACTATAGAAGAAAAACACAATCAGGTGGATCTCACAGAGAAAGGATTAGAGCTTCTGAGTAAAGACCAGTCACCAGATTTCTTTATCATGCCAGATATTGGTACAGAGATCGTGGAGCTAGAAAAGGCCGAAATGCCAGATCGAGAAAAAGCAGAGAAAAAAGAACAGTTGATGCGTGACTACTCTATTAAGTCAGAGCGCATTCATACCATGAGCCAACTACTAAAGGCCTATTCTCTTTTTGAGAAGGACACGGAGTATGTGGTCATGGACAATAAGGTTAAGATTGTAGATGAGCAAACCGGCCGTATTATGGACGGTAGAAGATATTCAGACGGACTGCACCAAGCCATTGAGGCCAAAGAGAACGTAAAGATTGAGGCAGCTACCCAAACCTATGCAACGGTTACATTACAGAACTATTTTAGAATGTATAACAAGCTGTCTGGTATGACCGGTACAGCGGAAACGGAAGCAGGAGAATTTTGGGAAATCTATGAATTAGACGTAGTGGTGATTCCCACCAATAGACCCATTCAAAGAGATGACAGGCAGGACATGGTCTTTAAAACCAAGAGGGAAAAATACAATGCCGTAATTGACGAAATTGTTGCCCTTCGTGAGGCAGGTCGCCCCATATTGGTAGGAACTACCTCTGTAGAAATCTCAGAATTACTCTCAAGAGCATTAAAAATCAGAAAGGTTCCTCACCAAGTTCTGAACGCAAAGCTTCACCACAAAGAGGCCGATATTGTTGCTGGTGCAGGTATACCAGGGACGGTTACCATTGCCACCAACATGGCGGGACGTGGAACGGATATTAAGCTTTCTCAAGTAGCTAAGGATGCAGGAGGTTTAGCCATTATTGGTACAGAAAGACACGACTCAAGACGTGTGGATAGACAATTGAGAGGTCGTGCGGGTCGTCAAGGAGACCCCGGTTCGTCCCAGTTCTTTGTTTCTTTAGAAGACAACCTAATGCGTCTGTTTGGATCAGATAGAATTGCGGGTCTCATGGACAAAATGGGATTGGAAGAAGGCGAAGTTATTCAGCACAGCATGGTTTCTAAATCCATTGAACGCGCTCAGAAAAAAGTAGAGGAAAACAACTTTGGAACGCGGAAGCGCCTATTGGAATATGATGATGTAATGAACTCCCAAAGGGAGGTGGTTTACAAGAGAAGACGCCATGCGCTTTACGGAGATAGACTACAATTGGATATTGCGAATATGTTCTATGACAATTGTGATTCCTTAGTAGCTATGTACCATCCTCAAAAGGATTACTCAGGGTTTACTCTGGATGTACTGCGTATATTTAATATCGAGGTTCCCTTTAAAGAAGAAGACTTTGTCAAGTTTAGAGCGGAGGAAATGGTAGATGTTCTCTACGATCATGTTCTTAAGCAGTACGAAGAGAAGAATCAAAGAATTGCCATTTCTGCATTCCCAGTAATTAAAAATGTCTACGAAAACCCAGCTCAAAATTTCCAAAACATTGTAGTTCCTTTCACGGATGGTATAAAGGGAATTCAGGTGGTTACCAATCTAGAAGGTGCTTACTCAAGCAATGGAGAACAATTGGTTAAAGACTTCGAGAAAAACATAACCCTATCTCTCATTGATGATTCTTGGAAGGAGCACCTCAGAGATATGGATGACTTGAGACAAAGTGTTCAAGGAGCCGTTCACGAGCAAAAGGACCCCTTATTGATTTATAAGTTTGAATCTTTTGAATTATTTAAGGGCATGTTGGATAAAACCAATAAGGAGATCAGTTCTTTCCTATTTAAAGGAACACTTCCTCAGTCTGATCCTGGTCAAGTTCAACAAGCACCTACTCAACGCAAACGGGAAAAATTACAAATGTCTAAGCCCGCGGTAGCAGGAGCTCCCTCAGAGGCCGGTCAGCCGGAGTACAATGACCCGTCTGCCCAAAGGCCAAGAAAGCCTCAAACGGTGGTTAAGACAGAAAAGAAATATGGACGCAACGAGGTGGTTTCTATTCAGAACACAGCCACAGGCGAGTCTAAAAGTGTTAAGTACAAGCAAGCCATTCCGTTGCTAGATACGGGGCAATGGCAAATTGTACACTAGGACTTTAATGTTCATACACCCCATTAAAAAGCCCTCTGAATTTTCAGAGGGCTTTTTTTTATCTCGTATCAAGGTGTTTTATTGGCGAAAAGAAGGAGGGTTTTTCACATACATCTCCAGCCATCTGTCCATCTCCCAGAGCATGTGGTTGAGGGATTCAGATGCTTGATAACTATGACTTTCTCTTGGTAACATGACCAATCTAGAAACTCCGCCCAACCCCTTAATGGCGTTAAATAATCGTTCACTTTGCATGGGGTAGGTACCCGGGTTATTATCAGCGGCTCCGTGGATCAAAAGCAAGGGGGTTTTAATAGTTTCCGCATGCATAAAAGGAGACATTTGGTAATATATTTCAGGTGCTTGCCAATACGTCCTTTCTTCACTTTGGAATCCAAAGGGGGTAAGGGTTCTGTTATAGGCTCCACTTCGAGCAATTCCCGCGGCAAATAAATCAGAATGAGCTAGGAGGTTGGCCGTCATAAATGCACCATAGGAATGACCACCAATAGCAACTCTCTTAGGATCACCAACCCCCATTTTATCCAGAACCTCGATGGCGGCCTCTGCATTGGCAACAAGTTGGGGAATAAACTCATCGTTGGGTTCCTCTTCTCCTTCTCCAATAATGGGCATAGAAACATCGTCAAAAACGGCATACCCTCGGGTTACCCAGTAGATGGGTGAATACCATCCCAACCTAATAAATTCAAAGGGAGAACCCTGAACCTGAGATGCAGTTTCTTTGGATTTAAATTCATCCGGATAGGCCCACATAAGAACGGGAAGTGGGCCCTCTTTTTCGGGATTGTACCCCGCAGGTAAGTATAGGTCTCCCTGAAGGGAGACACCGTCTTTTCTCTTGTAGGTTATGGTCTTCTTTTCTACTCCTTCCAAAGCAGGATAAGGATGTTTAAACTCTGTCATGGCTTTTCCTGAGTCATTCCAGTGGTCTAAAAGAACGTAATTAGAAGGTTCTTCTACAGATTGACGGTTGATAATTAAACGACCCTTTTCTGAGTCCAAAACTTTGACTACTGATTCATAATAGGGCGCTTTTGATTCCCAAACTTTTTCTCGGGTCTGTTTTGTAGGGTTGTAAATAGACAAAAAGGGAACATTGCCTTTGGGCGAAGCTCCTTGGCCCGCGAGCAGAAGGTTTCCTGAGCCACTAATTTTTAAAATAGATCGGTTGTAGGTGTTAGATTCCATGACAAAAGACCCGGGATCATTGTATAAGTCTTCCCAACTATAGTCAAACCAAGTTGTCTTGCTGCCGCCAGCAGTGGGGTCAAAAGAGGATATCAAAACCTTGCGAGTCTTCCACCAATACTCAACGGCCACTGCCAATTGGTCATTGCCCCACATCACTCCACTGTACCTAAGTGAAAAGTCAAGCAGGGGCTCAGGGGTCTGAGTAAAGGGGGCTTTAAGAGTGTAGAGTCTATCTCTTATTTCGGCTTCTAAGCCAGCATCTCCTCCATCTTGAGCTTCCACCCAACACACAGTAGAAGGTTGGTCAGGGCGCCAAGAAAAACTTCTTCTACCAGTTCTTACTGAGCCAAAGGCGATGGGAATTTTTTCGGTGACTGGGATGTCAGCAAGCGTTTCAACCTCTTTGCCTTCTTCCGTATGTAAAACCATTTCTTGAGCAAAACGCCCATACGTAACTAAATAAGAAAAGGGTTTTTTTATTCTTTGGGTTAAGAGGTATTTTCCATCGGGTGAAAAACGGATAGAGGCCCAGATTCCGGATTCTAACCGAGGAGTTACCTCTCCGGATTCAATATTGATTTTAACGACCTCTGAGGAGGAGTAATATGCAAATACTTCTTCATCGTATCTATTTTTTAAAAGGTCTTGATAGGTTCTGTTTGGGGATTTGTCACCGGTAGCTTCCTGAATGGTGGGGCCTTCGGGGGCCAAGGGGGCTGTGGGGGCTGGAGTGTCCATTATGCGTGCCGTAACCAGCACGTATTCTCCGGTAGGATGGAATACCAAGGAGTTCCCCAAGACATCGTTTATTAAAACCTCTGAGAGAGACCGAGCACGGGCCGTTTCTACATCCAAAATCCAAGGGTGCACCCCTTCATTATCCGTATGAAAAAAGGCCAATTGTTTTTGATTGGGCGACCACACAAATCCAGATAGCTTTGCCTTTTCGGGAAGACCCTCCACAGAAACTAAACGGGTAGATTCTATGTTCTCTATTTGTAAGCTCTTTACATAGGTCTTGCGTCCAGAAGAAAAGGTTTGGGGACTAAACCTAAGACCACCCAGCTTTTTTTCTTCTACAGAGAGGTCCAGAATTCCCACATAGGGATAGTACTCCATATAAACCATATGGACTCCCTCTCTATCTATGGCAACGCCAGGGGTTCGAGGGGCATTAAAGAGATCGTATATAGGTTGAGGTGGCTTTTGATATGTTGTGTTTTCTTGTCCATTCATCAGCACCGCAAAGAGGTTAAAGGTTAGTAGAATGATTAGGTGTCTCATTAAATTGATTTTTCATCTTCAATAAAAGTAATCAAATGTTTATGGATTCCACAATGGAGACTACCTTTGTGAACAGGAATGAATTAATGGCGACAAAGCTCAAGGTAATATGAATAAATTTGACGTTGCAAAGGTACTTTTGGTTATAACCATTTTTGGAGTTGCAGTTCTGTTGGGGTATCAAATCATGAACCCAGGCCCGCGTTTACCGGTTTACAACCCTTCGGATTTGAATCCTGATTTGGTTGATGATCAAGTACAAAACAAGGGGAGAAATCACTCCATTTCTGACTTTTCTTTGGTAGACCAAAACGCCCAAACCCGCACCTTGGGGGATCTAAAAGGTCATATATATGTAGCGGATTTTTTCTTTACCACCTGCCCCTCCATTTGTATAGACATGTCTAAGAACATGGAGTTATTACAGGCTGAGTTTGGGGGTGATGATGATTTTCTATTGGTTTCTCACACCGTAATGCCTGAGGTAGATTCTGTTCCCGTACTTAAAGAGTATGCAGAATTGCACAACGCAAAGGATGATCAATGGATATTTCTTACGGGAGAGAAATCGGAAATTTATCGTTTAGCTAGAAGAGATTACTTTGCGGTTTTAGATAGTGATGCCCTTGGAGATGAGCATGATTTTATTCACACAGAAAACTTTATTCTCATTGATTGGAATGGCCGTATCCGCGGTTTTTACGACGGAACTCAAGATGCAGAAATACAAAGATTGATAGGGGATGTTGTGATTTTAAAAGCCGAAAGAAAGGGCTAGAAACATGAAGGGCCGTCCTCCTCAGAACGGCCTCCTTCAAAAAGATCACATAAAAAAACTAAAACACAAAAATGAAAAACTATAAAAGTTCTCCTCACTCCAAATATAAAGAAATTGGAGGGGTTCAAACAAGCTGTTTTTAACATTTTTTTAAAATTTACCGCTCAATACCGTAGAATGTATAATTTCTAAAGAGTTTTTTACAATAATTTTTGCCCCGGACCGAGAAGAAGTGAATTCCCATTGATCGTCTACAAGGGTTGAGGTGTATTTATTGGTAACGGAAAACCCAGAAGGTGTTAGGATGTAAAGTATCCAGTTTCCTGTCTCTATGTCCCTGTAGAGTTCGCAATAGTTTTCTGAGGTTTCTATACTTGCGGCTAAATATTTTTTGGATTTTATTACAGCTTCTGGAAGTTGGTCTGCTGCCGCCAAGATCTTTTGGGATTGCAATTGGGCCTCATCATATTTTTTGAATTCCCAATAAAAAGATTCTTTGAGAATAGCCTGTGACCAGTCTTCAGGATATGCTTTTTCATAAATACTCCACCACTTTTGGGTCTCTCCATAATCCTTGTGCTGAAACCGAGATATTTTTATGAGGTCCTGAAGTGATTTTGCGTGGTATTTGGAGGGTGCTAATTGAGATTTTATGTTTTGAGAATAGCAAGTGTATGCAGCAGGATAATACTCTTGTTCATAGGCTAAAGCACATTCCATAAACAATGCCAAGGGTTCTTCAGGGTATACTGCAAGTAGCTTTTGATAGTTTTCTCTGGATTTTTTCCATTCACCCACTTGGTAGTAAGCACCTGCCGCCTCGTAATATGCCGCCTTCTTTTTAGGGTCTAAATATTGTGCTTGCTCAAAAGCCTTTGATGCTGCGACCCACATCTTTTGTTCTGTATAGATGATGCCCTTTAAAAAGTTAAAATCATATCTCTGGTAACCCGCATTCTCTGCCCGTTTGATACAGCTTACAGCAAGGTTTAGTGAATCAATACCTCTATAGGCAATGGCCGCAAAATACAAATCATATTCATCAGGGGATTCCATAGATTCATAGGCCAAAGATGCTTTTTTGAATTCTCCAGCTTCTATCATAGTTTTAAGAGAGGATTGGCTGAATGCCGAAAGGGAACTTAATCCGACTATAATCCAAAGAAGAACTTGAGGTATCTTGTGCATGCTTCAAATGTATATCAATTAGAACGTAGATTTAAAAAAATTGTGATGGGTACTTCAAAAATCGCTCTTTTACAGACTTCTATTTTTTGGAAGGATCAGGTGCGCAATATAGAAAGGGCCAACCAATTATTGGAAAAGTATTCTAAGGGGTGTGACGTGGTTGTTTTTCCGGAGATGTTTGCCTCAGGGTTTTCGGTTCAAAACCCATCAGATAGTGCAAAGCACGCACCTTCTACGCTGGAGTGGATGAAAGGTAGGGCTCTTCGTTTTGATTGTGCGGTGGTAGGAACCGTCATTGTTTCTACTCCAAAAGGATATGTTAATCGCATGTATTTTGTTACACCTAACGAGGTGTTTTTTTACGATAAAAGACATTTGTTTTCTCTATCTTCAGAGGGCAAACACTTTGTAGCAGGAAAAAATTTTATCACCGTAAAATGGCGTGGCTTTACCTACGGGTTACAAATCTGTTATGATTTGCGTTTTCCAGTGTTTTCTAGAAATACTCATAACTATGATGTGCTATTGTACAGTGCCAATTGGCCTGCACCGCGTATAAAGGCTTGGGATGCGCTTTTAGCAGCTAGAGCCATAGAAAACGTTTGTTATTGCGCAGGAGTGAACAGAGTTGGAGAAGACGGGCAAGGATATAATCACCCCGGACATTCTGCAGTGTATTCGTATACAGGAGACTGCATGGACTCTGCCAAGGAAAACAAAGAAGACGTTATAATTGTAGATGTTTCCAAAGAGGAATTAGATCAGTACAGAGATCGCTTTCCCTTTTTAAAAGATGCAGATGAATTCTCTATAACCTAAACTATATAGTGGATTAGGTCTCGCTAGGGTTTTACGTTCCAGGTCAAACTAATTTCCCAGTTGGCACGTAATTCTATGGCTTTAGTGTAGTAAATAATGGGTTCGGGTTGAACCTTGTTGAGAAGGTCTCCAGTATCCCAAACTCCATTGTTGTTTTCGTCTATAACGATTCTCATTAAATAGTTTCCTGGAGGCAGGTTGGCAATGCGCTCTTCATGCAATTGAAAGAAGGACGTACGGTAAAGAGGCTCAGAATAGATGTCGGTTAAAAATTCAAAAATCAAAGGCGAGCTAGAAGTAGAATTTATTTTGACATTAAAGATGGAGAGCTCCTCCTCGGTTAGGACATTGGCCCTGTGTACAAGCGTGTCCACTAAGGTGTCGCCATACAATGTGGAGATAGCTCCTGGGTAATACAAAATGGAATAGCTCTTGCCAAGTTCTATGGATTCATTAATACTTATTTGCTTTTGAGCAGAAAGCAAAGTGAAGTCAGCTAACGCTGTGTCCGCACCGTCTACCCATAATATTTTGTTGGTATCTAAAATGGAGAGAGGCGTATTGGAAATTAGACCCAGAGAGTTTTCGGGAGTTATTTTTCCTACTTGGAGGGGGAGCTTTTTCCAATTGGGAGAGCTCTCTCCAACTTTAGCAAAAACAACTGAAGTATCTATTTGAGTAACCCCATTGGCCGTCCATTCTACCAAAAATTGAACATTTCGACTTTGCGAAAGAGTGTCTACCCAAAAGTAATTGGTGTCAGAAATAAGGTTTTGTTCAAAATGTGATCGCTCTATAGCGAATTCACTATTTCCGTAATAGATATTAAAGGTATCTGGAGTATTGCTAAAGTTGGCAACAAATTGATTTTGTCTCTTTTGCCGGATATTTAAAAACTTGGGATTCCCCATTTCATTAAAGAGTCTAAAACTAACCTCTGAGCTACCAGCCTTAAGGGCGAGGTTAGAAAAGCCTGCCTTTTCTGAGGAAGAAGACAAGAGGTAGTTGTTGTCCTTGTCTTCAAGTGCAAATCCTCTATAGGTTGCATCCTTGATATTTTCTATTAAGAAGTGGCCTTTTTCATCAGTGACTGCATAATAAAGAGGTAATTGATTGTAGAGAGCAGAATCTTGGGTGTCCTCAGGGTAAATTAAGGCCAAAGCACTTTCTACAGGAGCACCAGAAAACGCATCATAAATTTCTCCCTCTAAGGTCATGGAATCCAAGAAAGCCCCTGTAGAAACTACATACTTAAAGTCAGACTGAACATTCCCCTCCGTAATGTCAGATATAGAAGTCCCAAAAGAAAAGGTATAGGTAGTGTTTTCCAATAAAGTATCCTCAAAGGTCAAAATCATGGTTTTTCCCTTAAGGGTAAATTCTGGTTTTTTGTTGAGAGGAGGGGAAACAATAATTTGTGAAGAAAAATTCTTAACCTGTACGTATTCATCAAACGTTATATAAACCGTTTGAGTTGAGAAGTTTGTGCTGAAATTAGGTGGTGCCGTTACAAGTATTTGGGGGGGTATTAGATCGATTTCACCTCCTGTAGGAGCTTTTTGAAGAGCACAGGCTCCTAAGAATAAAAAAAGCCAAACAAAGAAATAGAGCCCCTTCATAGAATGTGATTGACTGCAAAGAAATAAAAGAAACCTCAATTCTAACGCATTTTGATTGAAGGATTTTTCTCAAAATATTATGATTTGTGAAAAAAAGTGAGTTCTTTTATATTAACAAAACTTTAATTCTTTTCCGCATGAAGAAACTATTACACTATTTTCCCCTAGTAGCATTTGTCTTCCTGGCTACCCCTGGGTTCTCCCAGTACTGTACCACCGGTTTATATACCACCGGATGTACATGGGGTGATGACCTTGATGACGTTACTCTAGCCAATGTGGTCCAAACGGCAACGGGCTGTTCTACTAATGGATTTGAAGACTACACTGGAACGGATACCATTCAGGTACAACAATCCCTAAATTACCCCATTTCTATTACGTCCAACTTCTCAAATCAGTACTATGGTTTGTGGGTGGATTTTAACAATGATGGAGATTGGGATGATGCTGGAGAATACATCTGGTATACTACCGTTAGCGGTCAATCTGCTAACGCAACATTTACAATACCTTTAGCAACAGCTACAGGAACCTATAGAGCTAGACTAAGAGGAATTTACAATGTTTCAACTTCTGCGACAGGCTCTTGTTCTAGCCAAAGTTATGGTGAAACCCACGACTACATGATGGTGGTAAGTGCCGCTCCTGCATGTCCTCCTCCAACAGGCGCTATGGTCCTTGGAATTGGATCTACAGATGCTAGTGTGATTTGGACCGGTGCAGCCTCTTCATACAATATAGAATACGACACCACAGGATTTGTTCTTGGTGCAGGAACAACGACTACCGCTTCTACAGATTCTGTTTACTTGTCTGGATTGATGCCAAATACCGAGTACACCGTTTACGTACAAGGCGATTGTACAGGAGCGGGTAACGGTTTGTCTCCATGGGGGATTCCCGTGACGTTCCGTACGGCATGTTCTCCCTATTCTACCTTCCCACTCACCGAGAATTTTGATGGTTCCTCTTGGGTTTCTGGACCCAATTCATGGAATAATACAGGAACCCTAATTGACCCTTGTTGGATGGCTACTCCAACCGCAGGCAACTTCTTTGGAGCACGAACTGGAGATGCTCCTGCCTTTGCTTCAGGGCCTTCTTCAGGTTACGGCGGAACGGGCGGATACCTTTTGGCTTATCAAGACTGGGGTTATACCAATGATACGGCAGTAATGGTTTCTCCTATTTATGATTTTTCCTCACTTACCACTCCCTATGTTACATTTAAATACCATATGTTTGGTGGTGATATTGGCAGCATGGTTCTGCAGGCTACCTCTAATAGCGGAGCCTCTTGGACTACCGTTTCTACAATTTCAGGAGAAAAGCACGATAGCACCACGGCGGCTTGGAGTGAGAACACAGCTCTTTTGACTGGGTTTAATCAAACAGCCGTACAGCTAAGGTTCCTTGCTATTACAACTGCGCCAGGAGTTACTGATGCAAACATGGCTGTAGATAACTTTGTTTTGAGCGAAGCTCCTGCATGTCCTCCACCTTCTAATATTGCGGCAACTGCTAGCACAGACTCTAGTATTACTTTTTCTTGGACTGCGACCTCTACAGCCTTTTCTGTAGAGTATGGACTTTGTGGTTCTTCTCAGGGAACCGGTACGGTTATTTCGGGAACGGGTACTTCAGTTACTATCACCGGACTTACCTCTAATGAAAGCTACAACTTCTGGTTCCAAGCGGACTGTTCAGGTTCTGCAAATGGATTTTCTACTTGGGCAGATTACGGATGTGAAAAGACGCTATGTGGTTCTTATGACCAAGTAATGACCTATACCGATAACTTTGACGGAGGAGTTTCTGGAGAAGATATCGATTGTTGGTTTGGATACGGGTCTTCGGCTACAGCCACCGTTCAATACCAAGAAATTTTCTCATGGAACACCCCCAACCCATCAGGACCTAATGTAGGTGAGATGTATTGGAACAATGATTCCATGGCTCTAATGATTTCTCCTGTATTTAGCGACTTAGATAACAATGCTGGTCAAATTCAAGTGTCTCTTAACCACAACTTGTGGAGCCAAGACACCTTGGAAGTCTACGTTGTAACCCTTTCTGATATTGCCATTCCTTCTGTTTATTCTATTCAGGATACTTTAGAAGTGCCTAAGGCATCTTACGGAAACTTTACGGTGTTTCTTGACAATGTATCCGCAGGAGAGCAGCACGTTGCCTTTATGGTAAAACCAACGACTACGTTTGCCGCCCTTTACATGGATGATTATACATATGAGGCTAAACCGAACTGTTTGCCTACAACTACTCACACCGTAGTGGCAACTTCTATTGACAGTATTGCCCTTTCTTGGTCTGGCGGTTCTGGAACCACCTATAACATTGAGTACAATCAATGTGGTTCTGCCCAAGGAACGGGGGTATCTTTAACAGGTCTTACTTCAAGTTCTACCACCATTTCTGGATTGTCTACGGGAACTAATTACAGTTTTTGGATTCAGGATGATTGTGGAGCAGGTTCTACCTCACCCTGGTACGGACCCTTCTGTGTAAGCACAGACGTATGTCTTCCTACGGATCAATGTACTTATACCATCATTATGGAGGATTCCTTTGGAGATGGTTGGAACAACGGCTTGGTTTCCTTGGTTCAAGGAGGAGTAGAGGTTGCCGAAGTGGGATCTACTTTCTTGACCGGAAATTGGGATACAGCCTATGTTAATCTGTGTACAGGTGTTTCTACAGATGTGGTATTAAAAGATCAGGGCTTCTATTCTTCCGAGATGGGACTTACCATTATTGATCCTTTTGGAAACACTTCGGTAACTGTAGCACCTTCCGGATTCCCTGGACCTGTGACTGGAGATGTACTAGGAAACTTCTTGAGCAACTGTACACCTCCTTCATGTCCAGACCCTTCCAATATTTCGTTCTCTGCTGTAGACGGATACGGAGCAACCTCTAGTTGGTCTGTATTTGGAACGAGTTATGGATTCTTTAATGTGGAATGGGGTCCTACAGGATTCTTCCCCGGTCAAGGAACAGGACTGGGATCTGATACTAGCCATACTACAAGTTATACCATTTCTGGGCTTATTCCAGTAACCTGTTATGACTTCTACGTGCAAGCAGATTGTTCTCCAAACGGGACGTCTGCATGGATTGGACCTTTCAACTTCTGTACAACAGTAAGTTGTCCTGCGCCTACGGCGTTGACACTATCAGCGGTTACTCAAAACACAGCTGACTTCTCATGGACCTCTACTGCTTCCGATTGGAATATTGTAGTTGGACCTCAGGGGGTTACCCCTACAACCGGTACGGTCCAGTTTGGAATCACCTCAAATATGCATACTCTGACCAGTCTAAGTGCGGGTACTTTGTATGACTTCTGGGTTAGAGATAGCTGTGGCGTGGGTGATGTTTCTACTTGGTCAGGTCCTTTTACCTTTGCCACACTGTGTAACGCCTTCCCATTAAATTACTCAGAGAACTTTAATGCCTGGACAGGTGGACCATTGCCATGTTGGGATAACAACGGAACCGCTTCATGGCAATCAGAATCAGGATATGCAAAAGCAGATTTCTGGTTTAATAGCTCAGGAGTTTATGACTTTACCTCTCCGGCTGTAACCATTTCGGGTCAGTCTAGATTGAGATTTAAGTGGTCTTCTAATACCAGTGCATTCTACACGGATGAGTTTATTGTCATGTCTAGAATCACAGGAGCTGCAACTTGGGATACATTGATGCATCTTTCGGGAAGCACATTGAGTTCTAATGACGGCGCGACCAATACTTCCCCAGGTACTTTTGTAGAAGACACGTTTAACTTAAGTCCATCGTACATTGGAAACGACATTCAGATTATGTTTAGAGGAATCTCAGATTGGGGTCCCAACCTATACTTGGATGATGTTGTTGTTGAATTAGATCCTGCATTTGTTACATGTCCTGCACCCACGGGTCTTACGGCTTCCAACACCACGACCACGTCTGCTGATTTGGCTTGGACAGGAGGTAGCGGAACCTTTGTTATAGAATATGGAGCCCCCGGATTCCCTGTGGGATCAGGAATGGTAGTAACCTCTACCACTCCTTCTGTGACATTGACAGGTCTTACTGTAGCAACCAATTACTGTGCTTATGTAAGGGAAGTATGTGCTCCTGGAGATACCTCTGTGTATTCTTCTGTGGAGTGTTTCAATACAGAATTATGTGACCCTGTTAACCAATGTGAATACACCTTTATTCTTGAAGACACCTTTGGTGATGGATGGAATGGTGGATTGATTTCTGTTCGCCAGAATGGAGTCTTGGTAGGTGATTTAGGGGCCACGTTTACAACGGGTCTTTTAGATACAGCTACCTTAGACTTATGTGATGGTTTGCTTACAGAGATTTCTCTAGGTAATCCAGGTTCGTACTTCACAGAAATGTTCTTTAGTATAGTGGATCCATCAGGTGTTGTGGTCTACAGTTATGCTGCAGGGACCGGTGCGGGAACACCTGGATATGTATTTACAACCTTTAACTCTTCTTGTAGTGGATGTGGAACCGCAGATACTACTTGGGAATCTAGCTTGAGTTGTGCTGCTATGGATATTGATTGGAACCCATCTGCTTCTGCCGTAATGCACTATGTAGAGTATGGAACCGCTGGATTTACTCCAGGTTCAGGAACCATGATGTCGGGAACTACATTGCCTATTTCAGTGACGGGACTTACGCCTGGAACTGCATACGAGTACCATGTTATGGATAGTTGTTCCGCTGGAACTAGTGGATGGTCAAATATGGCTTCTGTAATGACCCCAACAGGTCCTATGCCAACGGTTACCTATACCGCTACAAACTCTAATATAACCTTAACGGCGAGTACATTTGACTTTGATGCTTCTGCATCTATGGTTAGTACTTACCATTGGGATTTTGGAGGAGGAGATACCTCTAACTTGGCAAACCCATCGTATGACTTTACTGCTAACGGTAGCTATCCTGTAACCTTAACGGTATACAATGGTTGTGGTATGTCTGACTCTACCTTTACTGTTGTGGTAACAGGAATAGGTCTTGCGGAGCCATCATTTGCTCAAAACATGAATATTTACCCCAACCCAACACATGGAAATGTTGAGGTAGAGTTTTCTGTACAAGGTCAAGATGATGTTACCATACGCTTTGTAAATGCTCTAGGGCAGATCATCAGTGAACACGACCTAGGACGTGTTACCGGTGACGTTACTGAGCGCTTTGACTTAACGAGTCAGCCCAAGGGAGTTTACCTCCTGCAGATTGACTCTAATGAGGGTCGTGTGATTAGAAGAATAACTCTTCAATAACCCACGCATACTCGAATATTACTAGGGCGCCCCTAAAAGGGGCGCCCTTTTTTATTCTACATAGGCAAGTGTGGCAAAACTGACTTTTATTCCTTTTTTGACCAAAGGGATTGCCGCTGCTTCTAAGGTTGCGCCTGTAGTTGTAGTGTCATCAAATATCATAATATGGGAGTAGGGTTTGAGTGCCTTTAGGTCCCATTTAAAAGCGGTTTTAACGTTCTCAAATCTCTGCAAGCGTGACAATTGAGTTTGTTGCTTTTTTTGGTGTACCCGTTTTAACAAACTGGATTTGAGGGGTGCACCCGAAGAATTACACCATCCATGCGCAATCGCCTCTGACTGATTATACCCTCTTTTTCTGAGCTTAGAACGGGTTAAGGGAATGGGTACTACTACATCCGGTAGAATGGGTTTTTCTCTAGCACTCCAATCCTCGTAAAAGCAAGAACCAAGATAGGTGCCTAGGTCTTTTTTTCCACCATATTTTACTTGCTTTAACAATTGGCTGCCCAAACCTCCTTCCCTATAGGACAACCAAGAGTACATTTGCACAATGTGTAATCTATGAGAAAACATTCTTGCTACTTCATTTCCATTAAAAAGTAAATCAGGACTCCTGGGCAACCTAAAACTGCAACAAAGACAGATCTGTTGCTCATTGGGGTGAAGCAAGCAATGACAACCAGCACATTTTCTAGGAAATAAGACCTCCAAACACGCTTGGATAACTTTTTGTAACATTGTGAAGTAATTAAAGATTCCATCAACCCTTACATTTACTAAAAATTACAACTATGGCCGACCAAACACCACAAACTAAAAAAGACAGTAAGTCTAATTACCTATGGCTAATAGGTCTTTTGATTATTTCTATTGGAGTCCTTTCATTCTTCTTAAATGACAAAGGCGCTCAGGTAGATGACCTTATAGAGACTAAAGAAGAGCTGTTATTTGACATAGAATCCCTAAACAGCGATCTAGAAGGAATGCAGTCTTCTAACGATTCTATGAATAACGTTTTAGAATCCGAACGCAGTCGTTTAAACGCGATGCTAGACTCGGTAGAAAACCTAAGAGAAGGAGATCTTAAGAAAATCAAGGGATATAAGAGAACCGTATATTCCATGAAGCTAAACAATAAGAAGCTCTTGGCCCAAGTAGACTCCTTAGAAGAGGCGAATCGTCTATTAGCAGAACAGAAAGTCGCTGTAGAAATGGATTTGATGGAGGAGCAGGAGCGTTCTTCTAATCTGGAAGGTCAAAACAGAAATCTACAAAAAGAAGTAGCCATAGGTGCGGTTCTTCAATTGACCAAAATGGAAGCGTCTGCCTATAGGGTTAAGAGTTCAGGATCCGAAAAGGAAACCACCAGCGCCAAGCGAACCAGTCGTGTAAAAGGATGCTTTACCATCGCTAAAAACTTGATAGCAGAAAAAGGAGAAAAGATAGTTTACATGCGTATTTCTACCCCCTCAAATACCGTTTTGGCGGGGGCAAAGGACGACAATGGCAGCAATGTATTTTCTTTTAACGGACAAGACCTCATCTTTTCTAATTCTTTAGCTATATACTATGAAGGTGAGCCTTTAGAATCCTGTATTTCTTTTGATAAGGAAGCTGAATTTGAAAAGGGAGAATACCTAGTAGAGCTCTTTACAGAAGGGTATAAAATAGGAGAATCCAAAGTGGTTTTAGACTAACAATCAACGTGATACAATCCAAAAAAGCTCGCCATACGGCGAGCTTTTTTTATGCCGTTTTTAGAAAAAGGCCTTGATTTGTAAACTTCCCGTATGTATGGCTGTGGAATTGCCAGAGCTTCTACCGTTGTATTGTACGTTGAGCTGCAAAAAGGAATTGAGCAGGAATTGGAATTGCGTTTGCCACAAAGCATTTGCTCCCGGCTGTAGTCCTTCTAGCATGCTGTATCCACTGGCATTGTTTGCTTCCCCCTCAAAGGTGATGTCCACCCATTCAGCAGAAGCAGAAACATTCCATTTACCCCCCCTGTTCCAGTTGACCAATAGGCCTGTACTGGCAGACTCTAGAAATTGTTGAAGTTCATTTTCTGTAGCCCTTTTAATATTGGATTCTAGGGTAATAGAAAACTGCGGGCCCGGTTGGTAAATGAGTTTGGGGGATATAGTTTGTCTTTGTATAGAATAATCCCTTGTTGTCACTAATAAGGCAGAATTTTCTTTGATGGCGTTAATGTAGTCAAGCCTGAGCTCCCAATTGGAAATAAACTGATATCGCGACCTGATCTGATGTTCAGTCTGCCCTCCGGACTCCAATCCATAGCTCTGATTGTTGACTTGGGTATTTTGCAAATAGGTATACTCACCTCCCCATTTCGGGTTGGCCCGATTTAGGAAGATGCTTCCGCGGAAATTTTGATTTTGAGAAACCAGCGAGGAATCGGGATTAGGAGCAAAGGGATTCAGTTCATTTTGAGAACTTGTGAATAATGATTTTACACGCTCTGCATACTGAACCTGAAAACTAAAGAACCCTACCCAACGGGCAGAGAAAAGCCTTTTTGGATCCCACCTTACGAGTTGCGAAAATTGAATTTCTGAGGTGGGAAGAAACTGATTGCTTAGTATAAAGGTTCTAAGAAAGGTAGCTTCGTCGGGGAATTGAGCCAACTCAAACTCGTCAAGTTCTTGAATTCCATTGTTGTTGTAATCATTCCAAGTATGAGTTCCTGTTCCTGCAGGTACTGGGATGTACCTATATTCTCTTATGGGTTCGGAACCCACGCCCACCTGGTAAAGAGTATTGAGTTGTAGACTGTTCTTTAATATTCTATGCGAAAAATCGACTCTTCCCGTGGTCGTTTGTTGGTTTTTTTGAGGGTTAAATTCATTTTCTAACTCTCGGTATTGACCATAAAATGACCAACGCCCCCAGGTCTTGTTTTTTACCATGGATTTGAGACGATAGTATTCTGCACGTGCTTGGCGCGAAAAATCGGTTACCCTTGCGGTATCATCATTTCTAAGACCCGCAGAGAGTTCTATCCAAGCACTGGAAGAATCTCCAACGCCCATAAAAAAGTCACCTTCCAAAAATCGGTAGGAACCCGATACCAAAGAGGTGCTATCATTCGCTGAAGAGTTGATTTCGGCCTCAGACCAAACCCCAACATAGGCAGAAGAAAAAAGATTTCTTCTCAAACGGGACTTCTGTCGTAAGAAATCGGATTGTACGCCTGCACGTTCTGCATTTAGCCAAGATCCTGTGAACTGAAGTTCCCAATTCCGCGATTGATATTGGACACTTCCATTGTGTTTGGTTCCCGTAAACCCTTCTCCAGTTCCCAAGTATTGGAAGGTATATTGAGCCCATTGATCAGGCTTTCCCTTGTATCCCAAAAAGGCCTCAGCAGTTTGCTGTTGGGTTTGAAGTCCAACAGGTAAATTCCAATTTCTAGAAAATTCAACTTCCCTAAACCGCTCTATTGTAGAAAATGAGGAATCCACGTGTTCTGCAGTAAATCCAGCGTTCCAGCCTTCTGTTGAATTCCCTAGAGTATACCCTATTTTTCCGGCCATACCGGTTTGGTTTTCGGTGTTAATATCCGAAAAGGTATTGGGGTCTTTTCGGGACCAGCCACCGTGGTAGGTGATTTTTTGTTTTTCACCTATACCTATCTCCCCATCCAAGGCCAAAACTTGTAAAACACCTGGTCTGGGCAAAATTTTTGCCGGCAGGTAACTTCCTTGTGGGACGCCATTAATGGGAGGAACCCATTTAAAGACACGGCCATTTGCGCCACTAGGGTCTATTGTGTAATCAGCTAAACCCGGGCCTACATAGGCAAATTGAACCTGAAATAGAGGGCCTCCGGAGCCTTCCGGCGAAAGAACAAATACGGTATCCACTCCTAAGGAGTCTACAATTTTATAGAGAAGCCTTCCGGTTTCAAATGGAGTTTCGGTCCAACCGGGAACCACCGCTTGTAAAGCATCGTCACCTGCATTGGCCAGGGCGCGTTTTTCGGATTCTGTAAACTCTCCAAAAAGGGGTTGATTTTTATGGTCTTGCTCACTGTAGAATTGCAGGCTATTTTTGGTTTTTGACGTCTTATAAGCAACCTCACCAAATGCCATTGTCCTTACAAAGCTTTGTTCCGTATACTGAAACTCAACCACAATTCTCTTGTCCTTGGTAATAGGTCGCAGGGGAGTAAATGTGATTTCTCCCGTGTTGTAGTCAATGACATAATCCTTATCCTGACCTCTGGTAAGGGGAACTCCATCTATGTAGACTCTTTCCGAACCGGAGAGAACAATGATAAAGACCTCATTTCTGTTTCCATAGAGCCTATAAGGGCCTTGATTTCCTTCCTGCCCTCTGATTTCGTTTCTAGAAAATTGACCTCTAGCGAGAGCTCCTACACCTCTGACTAACATCGTGTCTCCATCACCTACCGTTATGGGTGAAGCGACTAAGGCACCGGATAATTTTTTATCAAAAGAAGCGTAGGTGCTTTGCCTATTACCCAAGACAAAATCACCGGCAACTACACGGCCAAAATCAGGATTTTCTAATTCAATAAAGACCCTATCAAATTCCCTTAGGGTTTGTGTCGTCCCCTCGGGTTGAACGGGTAGGTTTTGATCCGAAATACTGGCTCTCAATACCGTATTGCCGCCGATGTTCCCGGAGAGTTGGAGATTTAATTGGCTTTGTAAAACAGCATCTTGAGCGTTTCCTACGGACAAGCTTCTAGAAATACTACCACTCCTTGCCAACCCAGAAAAAGGTGCCTGTGTGGTAGCGGGAATAGCGGAAGAAAGATTTCCAGCTCGTGGGTTGTTGACCTGAATTTTTTCTTGAATCAGGTCCCTTGATAATTGGAATTGTTTTTCCGAAAGATTCCACGAAAGGGTCTTATAATGAGCCGTGTAGGAGGAATCGTAGGGATTCCTAAAAGCCACTCTTCCCGACCCAATAATCAAAACATAATCGGTGCTTTCTGTCAGTGTGTCTAGAGCATTAAATAGGGTGAGGGTAGAGGGTAGGATGGTGTTTTCCGAAAGGGTAATAGTGTCCTGCCATACTTGCCCCCATGCAGAGCCCAGGCTCATGCAGAGGACCAGAATTAATGGAATACTATTTTTTTGGACTCTTTTCATTGAATGTGAATATACCTTGAGGTATCAACAATTCACCGTGATTAACTTTTTTTACTACTCCAAACTAAGGGGCTTTTCCTCTTTACTTTTGGAAGAGTTATTTCCTTGGGGGCAAACATACAACGCGTATTTGCACACTTGGTGTACACATACTGAAAGATAGGAACAAAACGTTTTAAGACCGCATAAAGATTACAGACATGAAAAACACTCTAAAACTAAAGTCAATAGGGGCCCTTTTTCTTGGCGCTATTGCCTTTTCTTCTTGTGTTACCTCCAAGGTTCACAAAGATTTACAAGCCCAGTATCAAGCTTGCCAAGATGAAGTAGAAGCCTTGCGAAATCAGAACCGGGAAATGGGAGAAAACAATACAGAGCTCCAGTCCCGATTTAATAGGTCCAGTCAAAAAGTAGAATCTTTATCTGCTGACACCACGGAGTTGAGGAATGAACTGAGAACCGCAAGAAAGAATTACAATGAACTCAACAAGAGTTATGAATTCTTACTGAAGAACAACAATACCCTTTTGGCGAACAATGCAAGAGAAAACAAAGCTCTTTTGACCCAAATGGAAGCCCTTCAGAGCAAACTGCAGTCCAAGGAAGACTCCTTGAGGCTGGAGCAAAACCGATTGATGCAAATATCTACTCAGTTGGCAGCAAGAGAGCAAAGAGTTAATGAGCTGGAAGGGATTATTCAAAGAAAAGATTCTGTGGTAGAGTACGTAAGGTCTAAGGTTTCTGATGCCCTTTTGGGCTTCCAAGGAAACGGTCTGACGGTAGAAATGAAAAACGGTCAAGTCTACGTTTCTATGGATAACAGCTTATTGTTTGCATCGGGAAGTTGGAATGTGGCTCCTCAAGGAAAGATGGCTCTAGAAAAACTCTCTGCTGTGCTTTCCGAAAATCCTGACATTAGAATTTTGGTGGAAGGGCACACAGATGATGATGCCTATAGAGGTAGAGGTCAAGTGAGCGACAATTGGGACCTCTCGGTAATGAGGGCAACAAGTGTGGTAAAGATCATTACGTTAAATTCTGGCATTGACCCCAAGAGAATAACCGCAGCAGGTAGAGGAGAATTCTTGCCGCTTGCAGAAAACTCTAGTTCAGAGGGGAAGGCAACCAATAGAAGAACAGAGATAATACTTACTCCCGACCTTACGGAGTTGGCAGATTTGATAGAAACCATAAAGTAGAGAAGCGCAAAGGCTTAACCAAATAGACCCGAAACGAGCTCCTCTATTTTACCGACCCCATGAACCCGGATGGCATACTGTCCGGGTTTTATCTTGTTGTACTTTGAGATGTAGATGTCTTCAAAGCCCAATTTTTCAGCTTCGGTAATTCTTTGTTCTATTCTGTTCACCGCGCGTATCTCTCCGGCCAAACCTACCTCTCCCGCAAAGCAGGCTTTATCAGAGATGGGAATGTCTTCATTAGAAGACAGTATGGCGCTTACCACCGCTAAATCTATGGCGGGGTCATCTACCTTAATGCCTCCGGTAATATTTAAAAATACATCTTTGGCTCCCAGCCTAAAACCGCATCGCTTCTCCAAAACGGCAAGTAGCATATTTAATCTACGTGTATCAAACCCTGTACAAGACCTCTGAGGGGTTCCGTAAACGGCAGAAGAAACTAAGGCCTGAATCTCAATTAGCATGGGTCTCATGCCTTCTAACATAGCTGCGACAGAAATACCACTGAGGGCTTCGTCTTTTTTGGAAAGAAGAATTTCGGAGGGATTGAGGACTTCTCGCAATCCCTTGGCGTTCATTTCGTAAATACCCAATTCGGCCGTAGAGCCAAATCGGTTTTTGTGAGCTCTTAGAAGTCGGTATATGTGATGTTGATCGCCTTCAAACTGAAGTACAACATCTACCATGTGTTCTAATACTTTGGGCCCAGCCAATTGACCGTCTTTGTTGATGTGTCCAATAAGAACAACGGGAGTTGAAGTCCTTTTTGCAAAGGTCAATAGTTCCGCTGCACACTCTCTGATTTGACTTATGGAGCCCGGCATGGCGTCTAAGGAATCGGTGTGTAGGGTTTGGATAGAATCAATAATCACAACCTCTGGGGCAAGCTCCGTTATATGATTAAAAATCTTTTGGGTGTGAGTCTCCGTAAGTATGTAATTGTTGGGATTGGTGTCTGCCAGACGGTCAGCGCGCATTTTTATTTGCTTATCGCTTTCCTCTCCAGAGACGTATAGGACCTTGCGAGGTATTCTCTCAGAAAGCTGAAGCATTAATGTACTTTTTCCAATTCCGGGCTCTCCCCCTAGAAGGACTAAAGATCCAGGGACCAAACCACCTCCTAGGACTCTGTCGAGTTCTCCATCCCTAGTGGTCATTCTCTCCTCTTGGGTAAAGCTGACCTCAGTGAGTTTAACGGGCCTTGAGGTGTCTCTAACCGGTGCGATATGCGCTTGGCGAGGGGCTTTCTTTTGAAGGACCTCTTCTACAAGGGTATTCCACTCACCACATTTATTACATTGCCCCATCCACTTGGCGTGTTGGGATCCACAACTTTGACAAATGTATACCGTGGTTGATTTAGCCATCTTGTTTTATTTTCTCTATGAGTTGAGAGGTAGAAAATCCATCCACAAAAGGGATGAGTACGAGCTTTCCTCCATGAGAAGTAACCCAATCTCCACCCACGACTTCTTCTGGACTGTAATCCGATCCTTTGACCAAAACATCTGGAGAAATGGCCTTGATGAGCTCTATGGGAGTTTCTTCTTCAAAAGGAATGACCACATCTACTGCGTGAAGTGAAGCCATTACCAATTGTCTGCTTTCGAGTGGAGCAATGGGTCTAGAAGGGCCTTTGAGGTCAGAGATAGATGCATCTGAATTGATTCCAACAATAAGGATGTCGCCTTCTCCCTTGGCGCGTGCCAAATAATCTACATGACCGCGATGCATAAGGTCAAAGCAACCGTTGGTAAAGACAACCCTTTTCCCCAATAACTCCCAGCTTTTTCGCTTTAGAAGAAGGGGTTCTAATTCTGTGATTTTAGCCTCAATGGCTTTTAGAGGTCCCATTTAATTTTCCTTTTTTTCTTCTTTCAAAGTAAAGGAAAATAAAGGCAATGATTCCGGTAATCAGCAACATTAATGTTTGGCTGGAGTGGACAATGGTGGCAAAGGTTAGACCGTTTTCTCTTTCTATTCCCAATACCAAAAGAGCCATAGTTACAAAGTAGTGATAAGCACCCCAGCCTCCTGGTACGGGAACCACGATGCCCAAAGAAGCTGCCATCATAATAAATAAACCATCAGAGAGGGTTAAATGAGCAGTGGTGTCTAAAGAGAAAAATACTACGTAAACCATGAGGAAGTAGAGGATCCATATCAATAGTGTATGGGCAATAAAAGCCCCTTTTTTTTCCATTTGACCAAAGGTCTTAAAGCCTTCCACCACCCCTTGGATGAATTTTCTGATGGGTGCAAATTTAGGATGATTGATAATGCGCTTTCTAAAAATTAGAAAGGCGAGCCCTACTACAAGGGCTCCTCCCAAAAAGAGGTACTTAATAGTGATAGAGGATTCTGCTGCCGCACTATCGCTATTGGTAAAGGTCAGATTAAAAAGACTAAAGAAATCGTCAAAATGAAGAACAAAGGCCGCTCCCATTACAATAAATAGTAGAACAAAATCAATGACCCTTTCTAGAAGTACAGTTCCAAATAATTTGTCAATGGGAATGTCCTCTACTTGATTCATAGAAGTACATCTAGCCAGTTCTCCCGCTCTAGGAACCGCTAGGTTTACGATGTATAGAACGGACACGGAATGAATAGAATTCCAAAACTTAGCTTTATAGCCCATGGGTTCAAGGAGTAGTAACCACCTTATCCCCCTGCTTACAATGGCTATATAGCCCATGAGCATGGACAATAAAACATATGTATAGTCAGCCTTTTTAAGATCGTCCCATAGCTGCTGAGGGTCTGTGTTTTTAAAGGCCAAAAACAGAAATCCTCCTGCTATTGTGATAAACAGCAGATATTTTCCTATGGTTTTTAAAATAGCTACCAATTAGGAGAGGGAATTGTCAATCTCGTTAGGGAAAATAATGGAAGGGCTAAAGGACTTGGCCTCTTCTGCATCTAAAATTCCATATGCGATGATGATGATGATGTCTCCTGCTTGTACCTTACGGGCAGCAGGTCCATTTAATGTGATTTCTCCAGAACCGGGCAGTCCTTTGATTACATAGGTGTCTAGTCTTTCTCCATTGTTCACATTAACAATAGATACTTTTTCTCCTTCTATTAGGTTGGCAGCCTCCATTAATTTTTGATCAATGGTAATACTCCCGACATAGTTCAGGTCAGCACCGGTTACTTTGACACGGTGTATTTTGCTCTTTACAACCTCAATTTTCATGCTGCAAAAGTAATCATTTAATAGATAAATTGTCTATTAATCGGACATCGTTAACAAGTACCGCCAAAAAGATATGCGCCTTGATGGAGTCTTGTATATTTTCTAGTGGCAGGAGAGTCCTAGGGTCTGCCACAGAGAGATATTGGACTTTAAAGTCTACGGTATCATTGATTATTTGAATGGATGTATTCACCAAAGTCTCCAAAGAATGTTGGGTGATATTTTCTTTTATCCAGTTCATCTGCTCATAGAGAACCCTTGCACTTTCTCTTTGTTTCGAGGTAAGCCTCTCGTTTCGAGAACTCATAGCCAGTCCATTGGGCTCCCTTAGGGTGGGCCCTCCATGGATGCGGGTTGGGAGGGCCTTAAGGGAAACCATTTTTTTGATAATAGCCAATTGCTGGAAGTCCTTTTCGCCAAAAAACGCGTGGTCGGGATTGACCAATCGCAAGAGTCTTTCTACAATGGTGCAGACTCCCTGGAAGTGATTGGGACGATGAGCTCCCTCCAAAAGGTCTTCTAATGACCCCAATGGGTAAGTGTCCGTTTGAACGGTTTCTGGGTACATTTGGTCCACCGTAGGTATAAATACCAAGTCACAATTTGCGCTTTCGAGTTTTTTTATGTCCTCATTTTCTGTTCGGGGATAATGAGTTAAGTCCTCGCTATTATTAAACTGTGTGGGGTTGACAAAAATAGAACAGACTACAAAGTCACACTTTTTTTTAGCCTCTGCTAGTAGGGAAAGATGTCCATCGTGTAAAGCCCCCATGGTAGGTACAAACCCAATAGAAAATCCCTTAGAATGGACCTTTTGGGTGAATTTGATTAAATCATCTTTGCGCCTAACAACTCTCATGGATTGATTTTGAGGCCCAAAGCTACTCTAAAGCTTGATGATTGCCTAAAAAATCAGTAAATTTGCAAACTTGAAATATGATAAGTAAAATTTGATGGAAAAGAAAAAGATACTTTACGTCTCGCAAGAAATCACTCCTTATTTGCCAGAAAACGAAATTTCTAGGGCTGCCTTAGAGCTACCCAAGAAGATGAACGAAATGGGCCACGAGGTGAGAATTTTTATGCCGAGGTTCGGGGTAATCAATGAGAGGAGACATCAATTGCACGAGGTGATTCGCCTAAGTGGAATGAATATAGTTGTCAATGATATGGATCAACCCCTAATCATTAAGGTAGCTTCTGTTCCTTCTGCTAGGATGCAGGTTTACTTTATTGACAACGACGAATACTTTAAGAGAAAGTCTACTGTCCAGGATAAGGAGCACAAACTCCATCCAGACAATGACGAGAGAATGCTTTTCTTTTGTAAAGGCGTTATGGAGACGGTTAAAAAATTGGGATGGAAGCCTGATATTATTCACCTTCACGGTTGGATGACTTCTCTATTCCCTCTTTATCTTAAAAAGTTCCAAGCAGATGACGCTCTGTTTAATCAAGCTAAGGTTGTTTTTTCTGCTCACGATAAAGGATTCGAAGGGACTTTGGGTAAAAACCTAGTAAAGGCAATGGCTTTTGACGGTGTAAAAGAGGCTGATCTTGAGTTTTTTGACAAACCGACCTATGAGAACCTTCAAAAGGGGGCTGCTAAATATGCAGACGGAATGGTAAAAACTTCCGAAGATGTAGACCAAGACGTAATAAGTTACGTTGAGTCTCTAGGCTTACCTGTTTTTGACGGTACCAACTTATTGGAAGAACCCAAAAGCATCAATAGCTTTTACCAAGAGGTAGCTGTGGAAGAGCCCATTGCATAAATTATAAGGATAGAATGAGAATATATAGATCGATACGGATCTTGGAGATAGCCATTTTTACAATGGCTTCTCTTGTTTTTATAGGTTGCGAAAAGAACACGGGAGAACTCGGCCTTGAGCAAATTTCGGACGAGGGAGTAAACCTGGGTCCAGTGGTAGAACTACCCATCGTTTCATATACTCAACAATTGCGACCCATTGCCATCACCAATCCAAGTAAATTAATGGCTGGCGGTTACAATGACCCCATTTTTGGAAGAGCAGATGCTAAGTATGTGGTTCAATTTAAACTCACAGAGCTCAGTCCAGAATTTGGAGACGATCCCGTTTGCGACTCTGTCTTTATCATCTTGCCTTATGCTGGGTTTGGATACGGAGACACTACCCAACCCATAGATTTGGTAATTAAGGAAATTACAGAAGACATTGATATTAATAGAACGTATAGAACAGACGCTGATTTTTCTCCAGTAACTGAACTGGGAAGGATAACCACTGTTCCTAGGACGGGAGTAGAATTTTCCATAGGATCCGATACGGTATATTCAGGAATAAAGATTCCCTTGTCCAATTCCTTTTTTGAAGAGAAGATTTTAAATCCTTCGCGATTGGCAAGCCAATACTTTAGCAGTAACTCTAATTTTATTAGATATTTTAAAGGGGTGGAAGTTTCTTCTACAAATGCCCAGTCCATTCAGTTTTTTGATCCGGGCTCCCCCAATATGATCATCAGGATGTTTTATCGAGAGACTCCGGCAGATACCGTTTCTCTAGAATATGACTTTGACGTTAACTATAGAGATGTTCCGGTCCAAGAAACCTTTTATCTCAATTTATTCGAACAGGATTATTCAAGCTCCATTTTTGACCTAACCCTTCAGGATACCCTCAACGGTGAGCCTTTGGTTTTTACCCAGACCATGTCCGGAGTAAATGCAGCTATAAAACTCCCAGAAAGCTTGGCGGATATGGATACCATTTTAGTCAACAAGGCGGAGCTGTTAATTACCCTTAGAGAAGGTCAAACCATGCCTTACTTACCGCCTTCTATTATGTACTTAAGGGAGCTAGATACGGATAGCTTGGAGGCGGGTTCCTTTATTGCAGATTACGGTCCGGATCCCTTCTTTCCCAGTATAGACAACGTGGGTGGAATCGTTACTAAAGAGCAAATCCGCGTATTTAGATACGCCTTCAAAATGACTAGTCACGTCAACGCAATAATTCGTGGAGACCGAGAAAACCTTCCATTCTTAGTATTGCCCAATGCACAGAGGTCGTCTGCAAACCGAGCCGTATTGAACGGCAACACCTCCTCTGAACAAGCCATGACGTTAAAACTATATTATACTAAACTGCCCGCTAATTAATTGCAACTATGTGTGGAATTGTAGGTTATTTAGGTCCTAAACAAGCCTTTCCGGTATTAATCAACGGACTCAAAAGATTAGAATACAGAGGGTACGACAGTGCCGGAGTCGCTCTTTATAACAACGGAGAAATCTCTCTTTACAAGAAAAAGGGGAAGGTTTCTAATTTAGAAGAAATAACCAAGGTTTCTAATGTAGATGGGAATGTAGGGATTGCTCATACTCGATGGGCTACCCATGGGGAGCCTTCTGATATCAATTCTCATCCTCACCTGAGTAATTCTGGTGACTTGGTATTGGTCCACAACGGAATTATAGAAAATTATGCATCCCTAAAAGAAGCACTAGTGCAAAGGGGATATTCCTTCCATTCGGATACGGATACGGAAGTACTCGTCAACCTTATTGAAGACATAAAGACCAATGAGGACATCTCTTTGGCCAAAGCAGTAAGAATTGCGTTAAACCAAGTGATTGGTGCGTATGCTATTGTTGTTTTTAGCAAGCAAAATCCAGATAAATTGGTTGTAGCTCGCAAGGGTTCACCCTTGGTTGTAGGCATTGGTAATGATGAATATTACATTGCTTCAGATGCCACTCCTTTTTTGGAATTCACCAAGAAGGCGGTTTACCTAGAGGATGATGAGATGGCGAGTATCGACTTAAAAAGCGGTCTCAAGGTTCGCTCCATTACTCATAACAAAGAGGTGGATCCTTTTATTCACCAACTTCAAATGGACCTTGCTTCTATAGAAAAAGGTGGATACGAACACTTTATGCTCAAAGAGATTTACGAGCAACCCAAGGCCATAGAAGATACTTTTAGAGGAAGACTTTTGGCAGACCAAGGCATTATTAGAATGGCAGGCCTAAAGGACTTTCAAGAAAAATTTGTCAATGCAGACCGCATTCTGATTATAGGGTGTGGAACTTCTTGGCATGCAGGAATGGTGGGAGAGTATTTATTTGAAGATTTGGCTCGTGTCCCTGTGGAGGTAGAGTACGCTTCTGAATTCAGATATAGAAATCCAATCATTACAGAAAAAGATGTGGTTATCGCCATTTCTCAATCTGGAGAAACGGCAGATACCTTGGCGGCTATTAAGTTGGCAAAGTCCAAGGGAGCAACCATATTTGGAGTGTGTAATGTTGTAGGCTCTTCTATTGCTAGAGAAACTCACGCCGGAGCCTATACTCATGCTGGACCCGAAATTGGTGTGGCTTCTACCAAGGCCTTTACGGCTCAGGTGACCACATTAACTCTTTTGGCTATTGAGTTGGGAAGACTTAAGGGCAATTTACCTGAGAGCAGATATAGAGAGCTTATTGTTGAGCTATCAGGTATTCCCAATAAGATAGAAAAGATGCTTAAGACAGATGCTCAGATTACAGCTATTTCTGAAAAGTACAAAGACGCTCCTAACTTCCTTTACTTGGGAAGAGGGTACAATTTCCCTGTGGCTCTAGAGGGTGCCTTAAAGCTTAAAGAAATTAGTTACATTCATGCAGAAGGATATCCCGCAGCGGAGATGAAGCACGGGCCCATCGCATTGATTGATGAGAACATGCCTGTTGTGGTTATTGCACCAAAAAATGGCCAGTACGAAAAGGTTGTTTCCAATATTGAAGAAGTAAAGGCAAGAGCCGGAAAGGTAATCGCAATTGTAAATGAAGGGGACAAAGGTCTTGACAATATAGCAGACCACGTAGTAGAAGTGGCTTCTAGCTCGGAAGTGTTTTCTCCCCTTTTGGCAACCATTCCACTTCAATTAATGAGTTACCATATTGCGGTAATGAGAGGTTGTAATGTGGATCAGCCAAGAAACCTTGCTAAATCGGTTACCGTGGAGTAAGGTTATGGGATAAGAAATGTAACTCCGGACTCATATTAGTATACTTCTCTGTATCAATAACTTCTACAAAACTTTGGGAATCCAATTATTCAGATTACCAACAGTATTTATACGACAGAATTAAAGGGTTTATTGAAAGTTCAGAGAGTTCTACTTTTACTTTATCAATCTTATCTGAGAGTATTCCAAACTCATCAATCTTTGTTTCTATGTCGTTCTCAAATCTAAATTCATTTATTTACTCCATATGTTGTTCCATTGGAAATCGTTCTCAGATTGTAACTCCTGAATCTTCTCCTGAGGCTTGTTAATCATCGCAGTGTTGAGGTGCCTATTTAAATCAGACAGCCTCACACGCCTCTTATTCTAAGTAATCTTTATAATGGGTAGGTATTCTTCAGTTACCAACTTTTCAAAATATCGTCTACTGATATGTATATGAACTAATATTTTTAAATATTCAAATCTGAACAAAAATCTCTAACTAGGCCTTGTAAATTTGGAATGAAATCGCCTTTTATGGGATATATATTTTTCCCCTGTTCTCCCATATTACTAAAATTTGAAAGTCTGATTTTTAGGTCTCCTGATGTCAGAAGCTTTAAAGTTTCTGGCTTCATCTCAAAATTAAAGGTTTGTTTTGTGGTCATTTTAGATTCAACAACATTATAGTCGTATTGCTCCTTATCATTTTGCGTTATATTGGATTTAATAGAGTGCTTCTCTCCAGATGCCATAATATCCAAAACACAATTTTCTGCTGAGGGCTTGTTGGACCACCCTTTATCTTTAGTTCTAGTTTCGTACCTAAAGTGAAATTCTAGAAAATACTTTTTAACATCCCTTAGTATTTCCATTCTAACGCTAGCCCACATCCCTTGTTCTATATTAATATTAACGCTTGGCATGGCAAATTCATTATAAAACAATTGAACCGACTGGTTAACACCTGTAACACTTGTTAAGGCACTTTGTCTAAATTTACTAAACAACTCTGTGGTAATAATAGAAGTTTCAGAGAATTCATCTTTTATTAATTCTGTATTCTGAAAAGCACAACCGTATTTTCTAATATTTTCTGCTCTTTCTTTTTCTGCTCTTTCTTTTTCGAGTTGCTCTTGCTTTTCTTGTTCTATTTCTTCCAAAACAGACTTTTTTACGGCATCATAATCTGTTGGACTTACCCAAACCACACCCAAAAAAAGTAAGTCACCAATCAGTAAAATCCAACCCATTACGGACCAGTCTATTGAAATTAAAATTATTGCTAATAAGAAACCAATCGGTAATATTAACTTTGCCTTTTTTCTAAGGTTAGTGTTTTCTTCAATTTTAGAAGAGATTAACTTTTCAATTTTTTTATCGCTCATAGTTCCATTTGTCTTACAGTTATAAACACCCTATCAATTAAATGATAATTCAATAATAAGGAATTTTTTTGAAGGCGAAACCTTATTAATAGACGTTGAGGTAAATAGAGGATCTTAAACGGTTTGTGTAAAAGGGTATTCAGGTGTTTATCTATCGACTCGAGTTTTTATTAAATCATACTAATTTTTGTTGTACTAACGATGGAGATCAAAGCCTCCTTAATTTTTAGGCAGACATAGCGCATAATACCCTTGTATCGATAACAAAGAAAAGAGATCAAACCCCTATTGGATATAGAAAGATCTCTAAAATCTTCAATGATGAGGGTTTAAAAACACCTCGTGGTACTTCATTTTCAAACTCCAAAGTACATTCTATTTACAAAAAGGGGTTGATTCGAGAGGAAAGAATGATTCGTGAAGATATCGTTGAGGTATCTCCTGTTACTATTGAATTGATAATTCACCCAATTTTAGGTAGGATACGTCGTAGTCCCTATGAGAAGAGATTTACCCAAAAACACTAACCACCTTCAATCTCTCTCCTACTATTTGAACATCCATCACTTCGTATTTTGTAAGTAGTTTAACTTTCATAAATCGGAAATTTTTCACTTGAAACAAAAATTAGGATTTTTTATGTATGTTTATGGCAACCAAACATCTAATCTTATGTTAAAAAATCTTACCGATGCTTTTGCATCTCCCGAATTTATTCCGATTTGGCTCCTGGTTGCGGGGGCAATGATTGGATATTTTAGGCAGCAGCACACTCAGTCCAAGGTACCTGGCGCGCTAAGTGTTCCAAAGGACCTTTTAAAAACAACTGAGTTCAATAAACTGTGGACGCTACTTTATGTTTTTCTTTTGCCATTAGCGTATATTTTAAACGTTTTTGTTTATGCGGTTTATGGTCTCATGTGGCTCGTCAACCTAGTTGGAATAGTGGTGCGCTGGATAGCAGATAAACTACACTGGCTATGGACCCAATTAATTTTGGGCCTAGGAGTGTTTTCCTTTTCTGTTTTATGGCATTATGTAATGGTTTGGCCTTACCGGTTATTTTCTAAAATCCTTTCCACATTTTTCGAAAGCTTTAATTGGGAGGCCAATAAGGCATCTTACAAGAAGGTCGTGCTTGCTGTAATCATAGCAGTCAGTGGATTCGTTCTCGATGACATCTTTACGTTTGAGTTGTTCGATTTTAGTGAAATTACTATTATTGCGGGCTTACTATTATTACTTGATGCCTTTGGAATGCACATAGCCAAAGCTATGGGGCTCGAAGCAAAGGGTATGCGTCCTACGTATAGCGCTCTAATTATAACCGCAATCGTGGTTTATTTAGCTGAATATTTTGCGCAAGACTTCCTTCTACTCAATCAAGCTGCAGGTCTTTTAGGAGGGGTTGTTCTAGGCGTATCTGTCGTAACTTGGTTGTACGGCGTCATCATCGCCGCTGCGGCTGTTCAATTCTTATCGTTAATCATCCCGGCCTACCTAAAGAATGATGGGCCGTTCAATTGGCTAAAAGCTTTACGAGATTCTTTCCGTTCAAGATGGCTTAAGAGTCTTGGCTCTATCCTAGTCTTTGCGTTGGCATATAACACCATAGGAATGTGGATTTATGACAAGGTTCAACAAGTAACCGCAATGCCGTATAATGAATACATTTCTGCTATTGATGAACGCCTAGAAGAAAATGAGGTTGCCTTGAAAAAGGCCCAAGAAAATCTTTCCTCTGCTCTATCGGCAGATACAATTAATGCAGATTCCCTTTCGATTGCATACGCAGATATACGATCGATAAAAGCGGGAAATACATTCTGGTCTGCAGTACCTGACACATTGCGTGACATTGTATTTATGGAAATTAATAAGCCGTTTCAAACGACTGAAAAAGATGTTGAATCATTAAATGCGGGCCTAGATGCCTTTAAAATTGAAATGGAGGCAGAAATTGCTGTTTTAGACAGTACTATTGATTATACAAAAGGAGAGTTAGAGATAGCTGTTGCTCGAAGAAATCGTGTTAATTCATCAGGAATTACAGCTTCGGAAGACAATTCAATAGAAAATGGTACGGGGCTTCGCTTTGGGATGCCTATTCCTGAAGATGCAAGCAGTTTAAAATGGCGCATCACGGATGCAGAAGGTGATACAATCTCTTCTCGGAATGGTGGTGTAATTAGTTACCGCTTTACCAGTGGTAATTACACTGTTTTTGCCGCACCTATAAATGGTTGTGGATCTGGAACCTGGTCTTCCTATTCGGTTTCGGTAAATGAAGTTCCAACAGTTCCAGCATCTATGGGCGGAGTTAGTGGCCCTACTGAAGTTTGTGTTGGAAAGGAGTATACATATACTACCAGGAAAGGAATGGAGTTCTATTCATGGTCCGTACCTGCAGGAGTAGAAATACTTAGTGATAATGACCAAAATTCAATTAAGGTGAAATGGGGCAAAACCTCTGGTGAAATCTCTGTGAAAGGGGAAAAAGACGGCGAAATTTCAGTCCCCTCACGCTTATACATTTCAGCAACCGGTGCGCCAGGAGTTGTTGTTAATGATGAGGGTAAAACTGCTGAACCTTCAAAGCCAGAGCCGGTTTCTCTTAAATATTATCCTGTTACTCTAGAAGAGGCAAATGTTGACGTCGATAAAGCACAAGACAAAGTTTATTTTGCCGAAGCGGCTAAGGAAACATACGTTTTCAATACAACTAATGAGCTAATTGCTTTAGAGGAATTTGTTCAAAATGCAGCTTCAGAATTTTCAGGTAATTCAACTACTTGGATCCTAAATATGTTAGGAAAATTATTGCTACTCGTTACAATGAGTTTCCTTTTAGGAATCCTTCTTAACTTCATGGTGGTTTGGTCTTCTAAATATTTCGGAGGACTTTACGACATGGATCAAGACGGTGCGACTTACTTCAAATCTACATTAACAGAATATAAATCAAAGTATGACGGATTTCCATATTTGGGTCTATTCATAATTGCTGTCCTTTTTGCAGTTACTACTTACTTAGGATTTGACCAATACATGGAGTACTTAGGACAGTTCATCGAACATCTAAAGCAGATTAAAGGGTTAATAGAAGAAGGGGTTTCTTTGCCTTCTTTAATAGATAAGATGGGATAATCTTTAATGACTTTTTATTAAAACCTGAGCCCCAAGACACTGTTCTTGGGGCTTTTTTATTTCTGGCCGCCTTTATAAATACATGAAGTAATCATGAATATAAAACTGTTTACTTAAGGAAGCGTGTTTTTTGAGAAGGCGTCACTCTTTTTACATGTTTTTTAAATTAACTATAATTCATTATCAGAAGGCGAATCCATTACTATTAAAGATGAGATTGGACGTGAAGAAGCTAGACATTGGAGTGAAGGTACGGAGTGAATAAACTAATTGAATTAAAAATTCTTTAGAGAAAAAGCAGATATAAGGGAGTTGCGTAGAAGGCACCACTTATTTGATTCTCTTAAATTATCAAGTCTTGATTAAGAAACACTAACTAATCCCAAATTACCCTGAAAATATATGATGGCCCATGCTCTTAAGTAATTTTAACGTGGAAAATTCATGCCATTTTAGTAAAAGACATAGACGAAAAACCTTCTCATTATATTATTCATACACCCGTTTTCTTCCTATTTTCAAAAGGTATTCTCAGTTGACTACCCCAACCAATCTGATGTAAAGGTGTTTGTGGTAGAGTATGAAAATCAAAGTGATTTAAAGATCTTCAAAGTAGATTACCTTAATCAATCAGTTAAGAAGCGATACTTCGTTGATTATCCCAACCAAAGTGATTTGAAGATATTCTTTGTGAAGTATAAAAACCAATCAGGTTGGAGAGATAAATTCAAACCACATTTGATGTATTAAATATCATCCCCTTAGCTAGTAATCATTCTTTTCCAATCTTCTGTTTTGCGTTTGAGATTATACTCTTCCATATCTATGTTTTCAGATCAAGATTCGATCTTCCAATCTAAGCAACCTCATTTGTAGATTGATTTTAGTCTAAAAATGAATTGTTTTTTGTCAGAGGACGGAAAAGAAAATCATAAATAGTCTTTATGCGGACCCAATGAAATGTTAATTTGGTAATGGATTGAAAAAACCCTCGCTGCCCTCTATATCTTGTAACTAATTAGTCCCTTTTTTTTCAAATTTCTGTGAATGAGTTTGAATTTGTCTTTTGCGTAGACTTTGGCGGCATATTCAAGGGGGTTATTGTCATATCCAACCTTTTTATGATATGACTGATAGAGTTTCATTCCTGATTTTGAAGAAACAAATACCGAGTGATGTATCTCTTCGGTTATTGTAAGGATAAAAGAATGAACGGTCTCTAAATTGTCCATGAATAGCGTTATAGAATGATTACTAGGGTCATAGCATCCTCTTAATTCATCATTCATGGTATAATCATATTTGATTGACAATCCATTGACTTGAATACCCAGATCTCCTTCGATTACATTTAACACAGATCGAAACACTTCTGCTTTATTTTTGGTGACATCGTCAATGGAAAATAGGTATTGAGGTATTATTACTTTGATGGTGATCATTAACAATGAACCACCCATCAGAATCCAATAGATAACTATGATGACATCCCAAATTTTCTCCATTTTTCTAAAACCATTTTTTAGGTTCCCCCATTTTTTTTCGTAATCGTTTTTTCCTCGTTTAAGGACGGGGAACTTGCGGACCCTATCTTTGGGGGAGGACAATGGTTATCTAACGAATACGATCCGAAAATCGTTTATTTGGTTTAAAAGGAAAGTTAATTGAATTACTAAAAGCTTGTCGCTGAGTATAATATTATGAATACTTGGTTGAATAAAATTCCTTTGTCTGGGATCAATCTCAAAAATCCTTCATTATCAGTTTACCCATTAAGACAAATGAAAAGTATTTTTGTTATCTCCTTAACAGTTTTATTATTTTCATGAAAAACAAGGGAAAGTTTAATTTATATCGACGAGAATGGCGAATGCTTTCCAACAACCAAAAACATTGATAAAATGTACCAAAAACCAAATGAGACAGGGAAAAATTATGTTTGGTTCAATTGTTAATGGGTCACTTCAGCCCAAAGAGATTCTTTATCTATTATCGAAAACACAAGTATTTTTGAAAGGTTAATATTGATAAGTAATTCTATGAATAAGTAAAGTGGAGTAAACAAAACAGACCTCATCTCCAAAAATCAATAAATTACACTTACCCAATTAAAAATAATTACCACTAGGAACTCCCAAATGATCTCTAATTTTAAAAAAATTGTTTTCATGTATCTGAGACCCGTTCTTACCGTAACTGTTTTTTCAAGTTAAGAGATCTAAAGTGAATACCACAGGATTGGATATCTGAAAAGCTCCTTGACAATTGGAAAACAACTATCCGTTTGAGAATGCTTAGTGGCCGAAAAATATACCTTATTGTAACGGATTTAGACATACTGTATAAAAAGGAGTGGAATTAACCATTGAATTGGTTCATGGTGGTGGCTAATCCCTGCAAGGCAAAACTCTTGATGCCTTCCACTGATTTTTTGATTTTGGGCTGTAATTGGTCCCATTCTTCATCTGTCCACTTCCCCAAAACAAATTGTACTTGATGACCCTTTGGGTAATCATTTCCAATTCCTACACGCAAACGTGGATAATTGGGGGTATTGAGCTTAACCTGTATGTCCTTGAGTCCATTGTGACCTCCGTCAGAGCCTTTGGGCTTGAACCGCAAAAGTCCTAAAGGTAGGGCAATCTCATCTACTACAACCAATACATTTTCTATAGGAATTTTTTCGGATTCCATCCAATACCGGACGGCTTTTCCGCTGAGGTTCATAAATGTAGTGGGCTTAATTAGAATGAGCTTCCGGCCTTTTACCGACGTCTGAGCTACGTCGGCATATCGACCAGGGGCAAAAAAAATATTGGATGCCTCCGCAAAGGCATCCAATATGTCAAATCCTATATTGTGTCGTGTGCGATGGTATTCCGCACCGATGTTTCCCAATCCTACAATTAGGTATTTCTTCATCAGAAGGTTTACTCAGCAGCAGCTTCTTCAGCAGCTGGAGTTTCTTCGCCTTCAGCAGCTTCTTCCTCCTCATCTTCGTCAACAGCGACACGAGAAGTTTTAACAGAAACGATTACCGCAGAAGGAGCGTTAAGAACAGTTACCTCTTCTCCAAGATTTACTGCGCTCACACGAATAGACATTCCAATTTTAAGTGGAGTAATATCTAATTCTATAGATTCTGGCAAGTTTTCTGGAGTGGCTTTAATTTTAAGAGCACGCAAGAAGAATTTTAATCTACCACCATTTTTAACCCCTCGAGAGGTACCTGATAGAGTTACCGGAATAACAGCCGTCACAAGCTTTCCGTCTATCAACTCAATAAGGTCTAGGTGAACAATAGCATCAGTGGTTGGGTGGAATTGGATGTCCTGAATAATGGCCTTAACCGTTTTATCCCCCAAGTTGATCTCTGCTACTTTAAACTCACTTGTAAATACAAGGTGACGCAACTCCATTTTTGAAGCTGAAAAGTGGATAGGAGCTTCTCCTCCATATATCACACAGGGAACATTGCCATCAGCACGTAGTGCCTTAGCTTCTTTTGATCCTAGGTTCTCGCGAATGGAACCATTAATAGCAACTGACTTCATCAGACTTAAACTTTGATTTTTGACTACAATTACATTATAAAATGACCGCTAATGGACTCGTGCTGGTGAACTCTCTTCATCACATCGGCGAAGAGACCCGCAACAGAGATCACACGGATTTTATCACTCGGTCTCTTAAGAGGGATGGTATCGGTTACCACCAACTCCTCGAGGGCTGAGTTTTCTATTCTTTCATAGGCCTCTCCTGATAAAACAGGGTGTGTACAATATGCACGCACAGACAAGGCTCCTTTTGCCAATAACATGTCAGCAGCTTTAGTAAGCGTTCCAGCAGTGTCTACCATGTCGTCCAAAAGAACTACATTCCTGCCTTCTACATCACCAATTACGGTCATGCTGCCAATCTCGTTGGCGGCTTTTCTTTGCTTGTAACAGATAACGACTTCGGCCCCTAATTTATTCCCATAATTATTGGCTCTCTTAGATCCACCCATATCCGGTGAGGCAATGGTTAAATCGGTAAGCTTTAATTTTTGAATATCCGGTAAGAACAATGAAGATACGTAGAGGTGGTCTACGGGAACCTCAAAGAAACCTTGAATCTGGTCAGCGTGTAAATCCATGGTCATAATGCGGGTTGCCCCGGCGGCCATCAATAAATTAGCTACCAATTTTGCGCCTATGGGCACTCTTGGCTTATCTTTTCTGTCTTGTCTCGCATATCCAAAGTAGGGAAGTACTGCTGTAATGTGTTTTGCTGATGCTCTTTTGGCTGCATCAATCATCTGAAGCATCTCAAAAAGATTATCAGCAGGGGGTGTAGTAGATTGGACGATAAATACGCGTCCCCCTCTAACCGTTTCTTCAAATGAAGGCTGAAACTCACCGTCGCTAAAGTGAAGCATTTGAATCTTTCCTAAGTCCTGACCGTAAGACTTTGAAATCTTTTGGGCTAAGTCTTCAGTGGCTCTTCCTGCGAAAATTTTAGCGGTGGCTTGCATGCTTCAGTAAACCTTTGGTTATTACATTATTAGTATCTCCCTAAAAAGGGCTGCAAATGTAAACATTAATCTCTAAAATACTAACCGCCCATTGTTGAAAATTAAAAAATTTGTGTAAAAAAGGTTGCACCATATAGATTTCTTATTCTATTTTCGCGCCTTCTATCAAAGTAAGTGAATGCCCGGGTGGCGGAATTGGTAGACGCGTTGGATTCAAAATCCAATTTCTTCGGAAGTGCGGGTTCGATTCCCGCCCCGGGTACTAAAAAAAGAAGCCAAGTCTACTGACTTGGCTTCTTTTTTGTGAACTAAACTCAGGTTAGGTGATTGTTATTGGTGGCCATACATTGGATTTTCTGGAATCCTTTTTTTGGTAAGCGTTCTCATAAAAATCTACCTTTGTCTTACATTAGAACACTGTGAAAGAAAAACAATTGAAATACGATAAGGCCTATTTGCGCATGGCGCAGGAATGGGCTAAGCTATCCCACTGTAGCAGAAGACAAGTAGGTTCTTTAATTGTCAAGGATAGAATGATTATCTCTGACGGTTACAACGGAACGCCTACTGGTTTTGATAATCAATGTGAAGATGAGGAGGGGAATACTCGTTGGTATGTGCTTCATGCTGAGGCCAATGCCATTACCAAAGTCGCTGGTTCTACACATTCTTGTAGAGGAGGAACTCTTTATTTAACGATGTCGCCTTGTAAGGATTGCAGTAAACTAATTTACCAATCAGGCATAGTTCGTGTGGTTTATATCAAAGCCTATAAAGATGCTTCCGGTTTGGAATTCTTAGCAAAAGCGGGGGTAGAGTTGCAACAAATTGACGTCTAGGACGTATTACAAGAGCAACGGCTAAACTCTTCCAAGCCTCGTTTATGAAAAAAACCAGTACCTATCTACCCATTGTTATGGGAGTTTGTATAGCCCTAGGAATATATCTTGGGGTTAGACTTAACTTTTCTTCACGTCCCGTAGCTCTTCTCAAAGCAGATGCTCGAGAGCAAAAAGTAAAACAAATCATCAACTTCATAGACTACGAATATGTAGACGCGGTAGATACGGATAGTTTATTGGATTTGACCTTGACAGACATGCTGCACAATTTGGATCCACACAGTGTTTACATTGCCAACCAAGACGTACAAAAATCTGAGGAGCGCATTCTGGGAAATTTTGAAGGTATAGGCATAGAGTTTTTGATTTTCCGGGACACCTTGATCGTCGTAAGAACCCTACCTGGAGGCCCGGCAGAAAAGGCCATGGTTCAATCTGGAGATAGAATTATTGCAGTTAACGATCAAAACATTACGGGGGATGACTTTCCTACTGAAGACTACACGGACCTACTAAAGGGACCTTCCGGTACACAGGTGTATATAAATGTATACAGACCTTTGGAAGGTGCTACAATATCCGATATATCATTAAAGAGAGCCCCCATTCCAATACCAAGTATAGACGCTTCCTTTATGTTAAACGACAGTGTAGGATTTATTAGGATAGAGCGCTTTGCTATGCCTACAGCCGAAGAATTTTCTTCTGCACTTTACCGACTTAAGAAGGAGGGAATGACTGAATTGGTCTTAGACTTACGAGACAACCCTGGTGGATTGTTATCTACCTGTGAAGCCATTGCCAATGAATTTCTTGCCAGTGATCAGCTCATCGTTTATACAGAAGACCGCGCTGGCAAAAAAGATTTTGTCTATGCAGATAGATACGGTCAATTCAAGGAAGGGCAGGTATCAATTATCATCAATGAAAATTCAGCATCAGCAGCCGAAATATTAGCAGGAGCTCTTCAGGACAATGATAGAGCAACGGTGGTAGGTCGCCGTTCTTTTGGAAAGGGTTTAGTCCAAGAGGAGATGAAATTATCTGATGGCAGTAGGTTGCGTTTGACCACCAGCAGGTATTATACCCCTACGGGAAGATCCATACAAAAGCCTTACAAAAAAGAAGGATATAATGCCTACATGAAGGAGTCCGACCTGAGGTACTCGAGCGGGGAAATGTATTCAGAGGAGCAGGTAGAGGTTAATAAATCTGAAAAATTCATAACTCCAGGAGGGAGAGTAGTGTATGGTGGTGGTGGTATTGTTCCTGACTACTATGTGCCTGTAGATACTTCATATAGACAAATGGCCTATATGTATCATCTGTTTGGCTACAACCAATTGGACCCTTATATTTTTGAATATGTAGACACTAGGCGTCAAGAGTTGTCTAAAAAGGACTTAATAGAAATTGTCGAAGACACCGTTTTTATTCAAAAGCTTATTATGGATTTCGCCCAAGAGAGAAATACCTTGTCTACCCTTGAACACATGGATTCTAACCACCGGATGTTACTGGAAACCCGCGTCAAAGCGCTTGTGGCAAAAAACACCGCAGGCAGTGAGTGGTTTTATCAAATCACTTTTGCTCAGGATCCCATGGTGTTAAAAGCCATGGAGAATTTAGGGAAATGGCCTGCAGCAGACACCACAAGAACTACACCACACGCCAAGGACAGTATACAAATCACCAGTCCCTGACACAAAAGGCATAAAAAAGCCCAACTCAAAGAGATTCTCTCTGAATTAGGCTCCTGTTTTTTGACGAAAGTCAAAAAAGAAAAAGCGACTAGTGCATTTTCTCTTCAGATACTTCTTCTACTTCTTCTGCTTCAGTAACTTCTTCTCCAGCAGCAGCTGTAGAGTCCATTGTTTCTGATGCCATTTCTTCTGCTTCTGTGGTTTCTGTAGGTGCAGTTTCTGTAACCTCTTCAGTTGTGGTTTCTTCATTAGCAACTTCAGGAGCTGCATTGTTACATGCAACCAATGCAACCGTAGCAAGGGCAGCAATAAAAAGATTGGTCTTTTTCATGATGTAAAGTTTAAATTATTGTTTGGATTACTGCGCTAAAGTATAAAAAAGAAACTTAGTTATCACCTTTTTTTAAATTACTAAAAGCACTGGATATCAATTAACTATATTCCTTAATAGGGATGAAATAGACGCGCTTTTTTTCAAAACATCGCTCAAATGATTTACCGAGATTCTCTCCTGAGTCATGGTGTCTCGGTTTCTAATGGTAACGTTTTGATCGTTTAGAGAATCGTGATCAATGGTGATACAAAACGGTGTTCCAATGGCGTCTTGTCTCCTGTAGCGTTTGCCAATGGCGTCTTTTTCGTCATAAGTAACGCTAAAGTCTATTTTGAGGTCTGCCATGATTTTGCGTGCCATTTCGGGTAGGCCATCCTTCTTGGTCAAAGGAAGAATTGCTGCCTTATAGGGGGCTAAGGGGCCGGGAATTTTCATGACAACTCTTGAGGATCCGTCTTCTAAAACCTCATTTTTCAAGGCATTAGAAAGCATTGCCAAAAACATTCTGTCCAATCCTATTGAGGTTTCTACTACATAAGGAACGTAGTTTTTATTTAGTTCGGGGTCAAAGTATTGTAGTTTTTTGCCTGAGTGTTCTTCATGGGCCTTTAGGTCAAAGTCTGTACGCGAGTGAATTCCCTCGAGTTCTTTAAATCCAAAGGGGAAATTAAACTCTATATCAGAAGCTGCGTTGGCGTAGTGAGCTAGTTTTTCGTGGTCATGAAAACGATATTGGTCTTCAGAAATACCGAGTGATTTATGCCATTTCATTCGGGTTTCTTTCCAGTATTCATACCACTTGAGTTCTTCTCCAGGTCTCACAAAGAATTGCATTTCCATTTGTTCAAACTCTCGCATTCTAAAAATAAATTGTCTGGCTACAATTTCATTCCTAAACGCTTTTCCTATTTGAGCGACCCCAAAGGGAATCTTCATTCTACCCGTCTTCTGTACATTGGTAAAGTTCACAAAAATACCTTGAGCTGTTTCGGGTCTTAAATAGAGGTCAGAAGCTCCTTCCGCGACGGATCCCATTTTGGTGGCAAACATCAAGTTAAACTGCCTTACTTCTGTCCAGTTTTTGGATCCGCTTACGGGACAAGAAATGCCTTCGTCAATAATGAGCTGTCTAACATCATCTAGCTCGTTGGTCTCCATTGCCGCAACAAACCTATCCATGACGGCAGTCATCTTTTCTGTATATCCAACAACTCTTGGGTTGGTTTTTCTATACATTTCTGGGTCAAAAGATTCTCCAAATCGCTTAGCCGCCTTAGCGACTTCTTTTTCTGCCTTAAGGCGAATTTTTTCTACGTGGTCCTCTATTAATACATCAGCCCTATATCTTTTTTTAGAGTCTTTATTATCTATCAAAGGATCGTTAAAGGCATCTACATGCCCAGACGCTTTCCAGGTAGTAGGGTGCATAAATATCGCAGTGTCTATTCCCACGATATTTTCATGAAGCTGTACCATGGACTTCCACCAATACTCCTTAATGTTGTTCCTGAGCAACACTCCATGCTGTCCATAGTCGTAAACGGCACTTAACCCATCATAGATTTCGCTACTCTGAAATACAAAGCCGTATTCTTTGGCATGAGAAATTACTTTTTTAAATAAATCGTCCGACATGGTATGATGATATTTTGCGTTTTATATTAAGTTGACTACGTTGGAGGTAAAGAGTTTCACAGAGATGGCCAATAGAATAATCCCAAAGACCTTCCTTAAAACTCCGATTCCTCCTTTTCCCAATAGTCTTGAAATTTTATTGGAACTCTTTAAGACGGCGTATACTAATATCATATTAATGACAATAGCAAAAACGATGTTAATGCTTTCGTATTCTGCTCTAATAGATATTAATGTGGTCAAGGTTCCCGCTCCTGCAATAAGAGGGAATGCGATGGGGACAATGGATGCAGTTTCGGGTTCGTCATCCTTGTAAAGGTGAATACCCAATATCATTTCTAAAGCCAAAAAGAAAAGAACAAAGGCCCCGGCTACGGCAAAGGAACTTATGTCTACTCCAAATAAGGACAAAATACTTTGTCCTGTGTATAAAAAGACAATCATAATTACCATGGCTACCAAGGTGGCTTTTTCTGATTGTATGTGCCCCACTTTTTCCCTAAGGGTAATAATTAAGGGAATGCTACCTATAATGTCTATTACTGCAAACAATACCATGGTGGCAGAAAAGATCTGTAATATGTCAAATCCCATACCTAATAATTTGTTTGCAAAAGTAGGTTCATTTTTTCAAACGCACACTACTTAATCATCACTAGTTAATGCGAGTTATCTGCTGTTATTAAAGCTTTTAGGACAACAAAAAACCCTACTATTTTGGTATCTTTGTTCCATGATTAGTATTGGGGATGCCATTGTGTCTAGCGAAATTCTCGAAGAAGCCTTTGTTTGCGATTTAAGCAAATGCAAAGGAGCTTGTTGTGTTGACGGTGATGCCGGGGCTCCACTGGAAGAAGAAGAGGCCTCGATACTAGACGATCTCTACTCAGCGGTAAAACCCTATTTACGACCGGAAGGAATAAAGGCCATTAAAGAGCAAGGAACCTTTGTAGTAGGTCAAGACGGTGAGTTAGAAACGCCTCTAGTCAATCAAAAAGAATGCGCCTACGTAGTATTTGAAGGAGGCATGACCAAATGTGGAATAGAAAAAGCACAAGAAGATGGCGTGGTTGATTTTAAAAAACCGTTGAGCTGTCATTTGTACCCTATAAGAATTCAAAAGTATTCTTCTTTTGAAGCCATTAATTATGAACGTTGGGACATATGCGCTCCAGCATGTGCCCTAGGAGCTTCTTTGAAGGTGCCTATTTATAAGTTTTTGAACGAACCACTGGTCCGGAAATACGGGGAAGAGTGGTATGAAGAGTTAGAAAACGTAGCCGCTCACTGGCCGGGAACATTACCTCAAGACTAGGAGTTGAGGTTATTAACATCAAGTGTGAATTAAAAATCCAAAAAAACATCTTTTTTTACTTGTTTTTTTTAATATCCCCTGATGGCCTACGATTGCGGTTTGTAAGAATTACCTTACTGTTGATAAGTGCTTGTTTTTTGTGAATAAAAGGGGGTTGCGCCGCTCTGTTATAAAGTCCAACTTTGTAATAGAGAGTCGAGTACACCTTAGGGGCACTCATCTATGTCTTGCTTATAAGCATCTAATTTACAAGATGTTACTACTATTAATCGCTTGGTTATTAACTATAAAAAACAATTACTGATGAGTCAGGTAGAACCCATTCTGCAAGAAAACAAGGGCCGATTCGTCCTCTTTCCCATTACCCATCACGACATATGGGATTGGTATAAAAAGTCAGAGGCCTGTTTCTGGACAGCAGAAGAAATTGACTTGAGCGCCGATCTTCCCGATTGGAATAACAAGTTAAATGACGATGAGAGATATTTCATCAAACACATACTGGCATTTTTTGCTGCTAGTGACGGAATTGTAAATGAAAATTTAGCAGAAAATTTTGTTAACGAAGTACAGTTTACCGAGGCCAAGTTCTTTTACGGTTTTCAGATCATGATGGAAAATATCCATTCTGAGACCTATTCATTGCTTATTGATACCTACATAAAGGATCCTGTAGAGAGAGATGGTCTCTTTAATGCTATAGAAACTTTTGATGCTATTAAGAAGAAAGCAGACTGGGCTTTAAAGTGGATTGAGTCTCCTTCTTTTGCAGAAAGACTGATTGCTTTTGCAGCCGTAGAAGGAATCTTCTTTTCTGGAGCCTTCTGTTCTATCTTCTGGATGAAGAAACGCGGTCTTTTACCAGGACTTTCCTTCTCAAATGAGTTGATCTCTAGAGATGAAGGTATGCACTGTGATTTTGCAGTTCACCTTCACAACAACCACCTAGTAAACCAAGTTCCCAAGGATCGCATCAAGCAGATCATTATGGAAGCTTTGGATATAGAAAGAGAATTTATTACCGAATCACTACCGGTAGATTTAATTGGAATGAATTCTAAGTTGATGACTCAGTATTTAGAATTTGTAGCTGACCGTCTGTTGGGAGAATTGAATTGTGAAAAGGTATTTAACGCAGAAAATCCTTTTGACTTTATGGAAATGATTTCTCTTCAAGGAAAGACCAATTTCTTCGAGAAGCGAGTATCTGATTACCGCAAAGCAGGAGTTGGGGCTCCCAAGGAAGAATCAGACACTTTTTCATTTGACGCAGACTTTTAGAATAACCAATCAATACCAAAATAATCCACATATATGTTTGTATTAAAAAGAGACGGGCGCAAAGAAGTCGTTAAGTTTGATAAAATCACCGCCAGAATTCAAAAGCTTTGTTATGGCTTAAGCAATCACGTAGAAGCCGTGAATGTTGCCGTACGAGTAATTGAAGGTATTTACGACGGGGTTACGACTTCAGAATTAGATAGCCTTGCTGCAGAAGTAGCAGCCTCTATGACTGTAAAACATCCAGATTACGCACAGCTTGCAGCCCGCATTGCGGTTTCTAACCTGCACAAAAACACACACAAGTCCTTTTCAGATACCATGAAGGACCTGTACACATACATCAATCCCAAGACCAATCAAGAGTCTCCTCTTTTGGCTGATGACGTTTATGAAATCATCCAAAAAAATGCAGAGATTTTAGATTCTACTTTAATCTATGACAGAGACTTTGGTTACGATTACTTTGGATTTAAGACTTTAGAAAGATCCTACTTACTAAGATTAAACGGTAAGATTGCGGAGCGCCCTCAGCACATGCTAATGCGTGTTGCTATTGGAATTCACAAGGACGATATAGACGCAGCGATAGAGACCTATGACTTGATGTCTAAGAAGTACTTCACTCATGCAACTCCAACCCTGTTTAATTCGGGAACTCCCAAGCCACAAATGTCTAGTTGTTTCTTAGTTTCTATGAAGGATGACAGTATTGATGGCATCTATGACACGCTAAAGCAATGTGCTAAGATTTCTCAATCTGCTGGTGGTATTGGTTTGAGCATTCACAACGTAAGAGCTACAGGGTCCTACATTCGCGGAACCAATGGAACTTCTAATGGTATTGTACCCATGCTAAAAGTGTTTAACGACACGGCTAGGTATGTTGACCAAGGAGGCGGTAAGAGAAAAGGATCTTTTGCTATTTACATTGAGCCATGGCATGCAGATATCAACGATTTCTTGGATCTTAAAAAGAACCATGGAAAAGAAGAATTAAGAGCTCGTGACTTATTTTACGCCATGTGGATTCCTGATTTATTTATGGAGCGCGTAGAGGCCGATGCCGAGTGGACCTTGATGGATCCCAATGAGTGCCCTGGTTTATCAGATGCGTATGGAGCCAAATTCACAGAGCTATATACTCAATACGAGCAAAGTGGCAAAGGTCGTAAGACCATTAAAGCTCGCGATGTATGGCAAAAAATATTGGAATCACAGATAGAGACGGGAACTCCTTATATGTTGTACAAGGATGCGGCGAACGAAAAGAGTAACCAAAAGAACTTGGGTACCATTCGCTCTTCTAACTTGTGTACAGAAATCATGGAGTACACAGACGAGAACGAAGTTGCCGTTTGTAACCTAGCTTCTATTGCCCTTCCTATGTTTATAGAGAACGGAGAGTTTGATCACAAGAAACTCTATGACGTTACCTATAAAGTGACTAAAAACTTAAACCGCATTATTGATAGAAATTACTATCCCGTTCCCGAGGCTAGAGTTTCTAACATGCGTCACCGTCCCGTAGGATTGGGAATTCAAGGATTGGCAGATACATTTATTAAACTCAGAATGCCCTTTACTTCTGAGCAAGCCAAGAACTTGAACAAGGAGATCTTTGAAACGATATACTACGCGGCATTGGTTGCGTCTAAAGACGAAGCCATTGCAGATGGTCCTTACGAAACCTTTCCAGGATCACCTATCTCTGAGGGGAAATTCCAACACAACCTATGGGGTGTGGACGAGAACACTTTAAGTGGACGTTGGAATTGGGAAGAACTCAGAAAAGAGGTTATGGAAAAAGGAGTGAGAAACTCCTTGCTATTGGCTCCAATGCCTACAGCATCTACGTCTCAGATCTTAGGTAACAATGAGTGCTTTGAGCCGTACACTTCAAATATCTATACTCGTAGAGTATTGAGTGGTGAGTTTATTGTGGTAAACAAGCACCTTTTGATTGACTTGGTAAACCTTGGACTATGGAATGAGGATGTTAAGAATGAGCTTATCGCTTCTAACGGATCTATCCAAAACATAGAAGGAATCCCTGATAATATCAAAGAGCTCTACAAGACGGTATGGGAAATGAGTATGCGTGACATTATTGACATGGCCGCAGAAAGAGGTTGGTTTATTGATCAAAGCCAGAGTCTTAACCTGTTTGTTGAAAACCCCAATATGGGTAAACTAACTTCTATGCACTTCTATGCTTGGAAGAAGGGACTTAAGACGGGAATGTATTACTTGCGTACTAAAGCTGCCGCAGATGCGATTAAGTTTACAGTACAAAAGCAAGCAAAAGCTCAGGTGGAACCAGTCGTTACCAATGCAGATAGCCCTACAGTAACCGAAGGACAAACTCCAGCAGCTACTAATGAGTCAGCACCTGTTGCACAGCCCATTCAAGCAGTGGCACCTGTGCAAGCTTCTAAACCCATAGAAGTATCTGCAGACTTAAACATGAAGAAAATGGCCGAGGCAGTTAAGGAGTACAACTCCCAAGATGCAATAGCCTGTTCTATAGATGATCCAGACGGGTGTGAAATGTGTGGATCCTAGTTCATAACCAAAGCGAGAAATCCCCCGACACCCCGGGGGATTTTTTTTTCTAGGAAAACGCATCAGCTTGCCCTTCGCTTTACTTTTGAAATCATCACCCTAAGTATGTATGGCGCGTTGGGTTCTAAATGGGTAGAACATTCTCTGTTGGGAGCCTTGGGGCATCCTTTTATGGCCTTGTTAATTTGGGGGTTGTTTACCTTCCCAACTACCCATCAAGGGGGGAAGCTAAGGGGGTACATGTTCCTGGTTGGATAAGACTGTGCATAGAAGCTCTTATTTTTGGCTTGGCTATTGTTGGCATGTTTTCTAAGGCTCCATATGTATCCGCCGGGGTATTGGTAGCTGTATTTTATCATTACTTTGCAACGCAAGAAAGAATCACATGGCATTTAAAACAAAAATAATATTTGGGTTATTCCTTTTTCTTACAGTGTGGGGTGCCCAGGCACAAGCTCAACACCCAGATTCCATAATGACTCAAGTTTATAGGGCCCTAACTCTTGAGGAACCCTCTGTTGAATCCATAGACAAATCGTTGCTACAAGCTTCTAGCTGGGAGGCTCTCGCCTATATAGACATTACCAACCCAAGCTATAGTCAGAATAGTATGCAAGAAGCCGTGGGTGATGTGTATTTGTTTTCTGAAGATAGATTTACCATTAAGATGATAGATCAAAAAGACCCCTCAAGATTTGGATTAATGGTCAACGGTGATTACGCATTAGAGGGGCTTACCTTGCATCTAACCAAGCCCGGATCCCCTAGTTTTAATGAATTTTGGAAGGTGATGGTTTTGGATGAAAATTACCTTGTTCTTGATATTGAGGGACTTAGAATCTTCTTTACCCAAACTCAAACTTTTATTCCAAAAACGGATTAAATGGTACCAAAAACCATAAAATCACCAGGTTTTGTAAGAGCACGCTTTCAATTCTAAAAATTAATTCTTATATTACCAGAACTCTCCTCGCTATTATTAACTCAAAATAGGTACGCCATGGCTACTCACGCAGCACTACGTCGGCCGTCTAAAGGGAGAAGAGCACCGGACGCTATTAGAAGAAGGGCTCAAGCCATTAGAAAGGCCAGAAACAAGAAAGCATCTACTCGAGAAAAAGTAACCATTGCAATGGTCGTATTGGTAATTATTGCGATTATCATCACCGCCGTAATTTTTGCAGGGGTTTAATTTTTAACTGTTTGTTTCAACCATAATCTAATCAGTATGAAAACAATTTTACAATATGGCCTAGTGATTGCCCTAATAGGAGGAATCGTTTCAGTTGCCTTGTTTTTTACTATGTAAAAGCTTTCAAATTGTACCTTTGAAACCATGAAGAAATTTATGGTTGCCTTGTCCGCTCTTGTGGTACTCTTTTTTTTATTGGGATCGTTGAGTATAATTTTTAATTGGGCCTCTACTAGGGTTCTATTTCCCCTATCGATTCTTCTATTTAGCCTTCTTTGGATGCCACTTTTTTTATTTTACGCCTATGACAGGAAGCAAGGTAAAAAAGATCAAACTCCTGACCAGTGATCATTGACCACTATCCATGTTTCTGAATAGTTTAACGTGGACAACCACAAATAGTTCAACTCCCCTCTTTTGAGTTGATCGAGTAATTCTTCTAAAACATTGAATTCTACTTTCCTAGTTTGAGGCATTTCCCCCCACCTATCCCTGTGCTTTCCTGCCAGCAAAGCTCCTTTTGTAAATCTGTTTCTTGCATAATCTGCATATTCAGAAGCATATACCCAATATCCTCTGGGATGATTCTCAGTGAGGTTTTTAATGTGTTTGAGAGCAATCTCAAGGTCTTGCGTGGGGTGATATCCTATCATCCCTTGTACCCATGCAAGGGAGGAAGTGACTTTTGGGAAATGTTTTTGCCCCAAGGGAATTTGCCTATCAAATAGTTTCTCCCTTTTTTGATCCCAGTTCTCCCTTCCAGAAGGAGATATCAATTGGTTCTTTTTTGGACAGTACAAATAGAATTTAATGGAGACCTCTAAGTGTATACATTGCGAACCATGGTGAATCAAAAAATCAATTTCTCCCCGAGTGGTTTTATTCTCTACAATCTGATGGTTTCTACTTACTTCAATATAAGGGTTTTGGATAAATGCGGAGAACAACAGGTTCTCGTAATGATGCCCAAGCCTCTGGAAAGACACTTCTTGCTCTATGGGTATTCTATCTGCAGGCCCCCAAAGAGAATGCCAGTTTGAGGCCTCAAAAAACCCTTTTCCCTGAAATAAGGGAGGTTGGTTTTGGCACCATTCCCATTCTGATAGTATCTTTAGCGGCTGCGTCATCTCCGCTAAGAACGTAAACCTTTGGAGGTTTTGCAATGTTTACACTCACAGTATGGCTTTTGCTCCGAAGTTTGTTGGAGATAACCGCCTTTTGACTACGAATAATATGAATAATCTATTTAGAGTTTTAGGAACTGGTATTGGCTGGGCACTGGGTGGTCCCATAGGTGCGTTGGTAGGATATTTAGCTTCTGAGTTTGTAGGAGGTATAACGGATGCTGGAGAAGAGGGCGAAGGACGTAAACGCTTCAACAAACAACAAGATCAATCGGGTGATTTTCACCTGAGTCTTCTCATACTTTCTGCTGTAGTAATTAAAGCGGATGGAAGGGCAGACACTAAAGAATTGGACTTTGTTCGCTCACGATTTGCGCAAATGTTTGGCAAAGAAAAAGCCAACAAAAGCTTTAAACTCTTTAAAGAGGTTCTCAATAAAGACATTGATGTAGCTGATGTTTCAGCCCAAATTAGGGCCCACCTCAATTATTCTGCCCGCCTTCAAATCTTGGATTATCTGTTTAAGATTGCCCAAGCAGACGGGAATATTCACGTGTCGGAGATTAATGTAATACGCAACATTGCGACCCACTTGTATATTAGATCCCTAGACTTCAACTCCGTCTTTGCAATGTACGGTAGACGATATTCTCATAGAAAGACAACCTCAGTTTCTAGCACAGCGGCCAATTATGCTATTTTGGAGGTTTCTTCTAAAGCCTCTGATGACGAAATTAAAGCTGCTTATAGAAAATTGGTTAGAAAGTACCACCCCGATAAGCTCCAAGGCTTGGGCCAGGATGTTATAGATGCAGGTAAAGAGAAGTTTATAAGGGTACAAACTGCTTACGAAGAGATTTGTGAGGTTAGAAAAATCAAATAGGGACAGATCTCCATTAAAATCTAAGTAACTTTGACCTCTTCATGAGTATCATAGACGACATTAAAAAACCCATTGCCGAGGAGATGAAGGCCTTTGAGCCGAAGTTTAAGGCATCCATGTCAAGTAGGGTCGCTCTATTGGATAGAATCACGCAATACATTGTAAAGAGAAAGGGAAAGCAGCTGAGGCCAATGCTCGTCTTTTTGTCTGCAAAATTACACGGTGAGGTTACGGAGAGTACCTACCTGGGAGCTTCTTTGATAGAGTTAATGCACACGGCTACCTTAGTCCACGATGATGTGGTAGATGATGCCAATCAGAGGAGAGGTTTTTGGAGTATTAACGCGCTTTGGAAGAATAAAATAGCTATACTGGTTGGTGATTACCTATTGAGTAAAGTGCTGTTATTAGCGGTTGATAACAAGGAATATGACCTGCTTCAAATTGTTTCTACCTCCGTGAAAGAAATGAGTGAGGGGGAACTTTTGCAGATAGAGAAGGCTAGAAAGCTCGATATTACAGAAGACATCTACTTTGAGATCATACGTCAAAAGACGGCTTCCCTTATCGCCTCCTGTTGTGGGGTAGGAGCCAGTTCCGTAGGCGCCACCCAAGAAGAGGTAACACAGATGCACCAATTTGGCGAATGGCTGGGATTAGCTTTTCAGATAAAAGATGACCTATTTGATTTTCAGGCTTCCAAAGCCATAGGTAAGCCGACGGGTATTGACATCAAAGAACAGAAGATGACCTTGCCTCTAATTTATGCCCTTCAAGTCGCAAAACCTTCCGAAAAACGAAGAATCATCCACCTAATAAAAAGGCATCACAACAACCCCAAAAAAGTACAAGAGGTTGTTAACTTCGTGAATACCAGTGGTGGGATTGAATATGCAGAATCTAAAATGTCTGATTTCCAAGCCAAAGCGCTGGAGGTTTTAACAAAATTCAAGAATTCTCCTACAAAAGAATCCTTACTTTTGCTGGTAGATTATGTGATTCATAGGACAAAATAGTGTTAACCAAACAACTTATTATGGAAGATTTAGAAGGGGTTATGAATACAGTGATTGACCTGGTGGTAACCCACGGTATTGCGGTTATAGTCTCCTTAGTAGTCCTTGTTGTAGGGCTTTGGATTATTAAAAAGGCAATGAAGATGTTGGACAAGATGTTCCATCGTCGCAAGATGGATCCTTCCTTAGCAGGGTTCCTTCACTCTCTATTAGGAATTGCTCTCAAAGCCATGTTGTTTGTTTCTGTAATTTCAATGATGGGAATACAGACCACAAGTTTTGTAGCCGTCTTAGGTGCTGCAGGTTTAGCCATTGGAATGGCATTATCTGGAACCTTACAAAATTTTGCCGGTGGAGTCATGATACTCATCTTTAAGCCCTTTAAAGTAGGTGATTTTGTAGAAGCTCAAGGATACACGGGTGTGGTAAATGAAATTCAGATTTTTGTAACCATACTCAATACCCCAGACAATAAGCGAATAATCATTCCCAATGGCCCTCTGAGCAATGGTTCTATGACCAACTATTCTCACGAAGAAACGCGGAGGGTAGAGTGGACCTTTGGAATTGGATACGGTGACAGTGCAGACAAGGCCATTGATATCCTTACCGCATTGTGTAAAGAGGACTCCAGAATATTAGAGAATCCAAATACCTTTATTGCCTTGCATTCATTGGGAGATAGCTCTGTAAACTTTGTCGTAAGAGCATGGGTAAAAACGGCTGATTATTGGAGTGTTTATTTTGATATGAACAAGAAAGTATACGAAGTATTCAACAAGGAAGGATTATCCATTCCATTCCCACAAATGGACGTCCACGTTCACAATTCATAATTTCAAGAAAACTTGAAGCAAGAAGCCTCCCAGTTGGGAGGCTTTTTTATATTTTTGACTTCTGTCCAAAAGGATTTTCATGGGAAAAATAGCCAGAGATATAATTGATAAAATATTTGATGCCGCTCGCATAGAGGAGGTTGTTGGCGAATTTGTAAATCTCAAAAAGTCCGGTGCCAATTACAAGGGCTTAAGTCCCTTTAATTCTGAGAAGACACCCTCTTTTTACGTGAGTCCCGCTAAGGGGATTTTTAAAGATTTTAGCTCTGGAAAGGGAGGGAATGCGGTGTCTTTCTTGATGGAGCTGGAACACTTTTCGTATCCAGAAGCTCTGAGGTATTTAGCCAAAAAGTACAATATAGAGATTGAGGAAGAAGAAACCACTCCTGAGCAACAACAGCAAGCTTCAGAAAGGGAGTCTGTCTTTTTAGTCTCCGAGTTTGCTAAGAAGACCTTTGAGGAGCAACTTTGGGATACGGATGAAGGTAGGTCCATTGGGCTCTCTTACTTCAAGGAAAGAGGATATACAGATCAAACGGTTAAGACCTTTGGTCTAGGATACAGTTTTAGGGAAAAGGATTCCTTTTCTACCCTGGCAATTACCAAGGGATATTCTGGTGAATTCTTAGAAAAATCGGGTATTGGAATTCGCAACGAAAGGGGCTGGTACGACAGATTTTGGGGAAGGGTCATGTTCCCAATTTACTCCATGAGTGGACGTGTACTTGGATTTGGTGGACGCGTCTTAGACTCTACCGCCAAGACGGCAAAATACCTCAACTCACCCGAGAACCCCATTTATCATAAATCCAAGGTTCTTTATGGTCTTTTTCAGGCAAAGGCATCCATCATAAAAAAAGACCTCTGTTACCTAGTAGAAGGCTATACAGATGTTATTTCTCTGTATCAATCAGGAGTGACTAATGTAGTATCCTCCTCGGGTACCGCCCTAACGGTAGAACAAATTTCTACCATACAGCGATTTACCAAAAACGTTACCATTTTGTACGATGGCGACGCTGCTGGAATTCGCGCGAGTTTTAGAGGAATAGATATGTTCTTAGAAGCAGGAATGAATGTTAGGGTTATTTTATTCCCTGACGGCGAAGATCCTGATTCGTATGCCAAAAACCGGAGTGAAGAAGAACTGACCCAATTTCTGGATACGGCTCAGAAGGACTTTATGGCCTTTAAGACCGATCTTTTGTTGGAGGAAGCTCAAGGGGATCCCATAAAGAGGGCCTCAATGATAAGAGATATTGTGGCAAGTATTGCCAAGATTCCTGACCCTATTTCTAGGGATGTCTACATTCAAGAGTGTTCTAGAAGGATGGATATGGACGAGAAGGTTCTCTTTGCAGAACTGGGTCAGTTACGTTCCAAATTCCTCAAGGAAACGGGGTCAAAACCAAAGTCAAGATATCAAGGACCTGCACAGCCTATGCAGGTGGTTAAGCCACCCGAAGAAAACATTGTGGAGGCTACCAAGGATGCCCTTCACTATGAGCAAGAAAAGGCCCTTATCTGGCTCCTTCTTAATTTTGCGGACTACGAAGATGAATTCCCAACCTACGATGAACAAGGCAAGGAGATATTAGAGAAAATGCCTTTGGGCGACTACGTTCTCTTTGACCTACTGGATGATCAACTCTCTTTTGTAAACCCTATTTTTCAGAAGATATTTGAGACCTATTCAAAGGCTTTGGAAAACGAAAACACATTGCTCACGGCCAATCACTTTATTAGAGCTGAGGACTTAAAGGTGGCGCGGGTGGCTTCGGACTTATTAACGGAGCCCTATCACCTTTCCGATTGGTCCAAGGTGGACATTATCGTTTTGGACAGAAAAAAACGATTGGTTCAGTATGCAAAAGATGCGGTCTTGCGCTTTAAGGAATTAAAGCTTGACGAAAAGATAAAAACGGATAGCCAAGCCCTTTTGGACCCGGATCTTTCTGAAGACAAACGCAGAGAGATTATGGTGGCCATTCAAAAAAGAACCGCCATTAGAGGAAGAATTAATCACCTCTTAAACCGTTCGGTATAACCTCATTCCATTCCTTTTTTTGGTCCTACCTAAAGAGTTTTTTAAGAATCTTCATGGTTAACTTTGTATAGGGTGGATATTTTAATTTTGGATCTGTCCAGGTGGCGGTCTTTAGTATTCCCTTGGTATGCGAAAATGCATCAAAACCAAATTTACCATGGTAGTTCCCCATGCCGCTTCCCTTAACTCCTCCAAAGGGCAGGTTTCTGTTGGCTAGGTGAACCGTTCCATTGTTGATGGCTCCACCTCCAAATGAAATGTTTTGGGTATAGAATCTCTGTTCTTTTGCATCCTCAGAATATACATACAACGCCAAGGGGTTGGGGTGTTTTTCTATTTTCGCTACCACTTCCATAGCGCTCGAAAACTTAAGGAGAGGCAATATGGGTCCAAAGATTTCTTCCTCCATCACACGAGCATCGGAGGTCATGTTTTCTAGTAAGGTGGGTTCTATCTTTAGTTGAGATGTGTCTGTCTTGCCACCGTGGATTACCGTCCCTTCCAAAAGGTAGGAAGACAAGATTTTAAACCTATCTTCATTGATGATATGAGCAATATCTGCATTGGTAATGGGGTCACTGCCATAAAACGATTCCAAGGTGTTTTTGAGAATCTTTACAAAGGGGTCATATACCTTTTGATGAATCATTACATAGTCTGGTGCCACGCAGGTTTGTCCCGCATTTAGCCATTTAGAAAAGGCTAAGCGCTTGGCGGCCACCTCTAGATTTGCGGTTTCTCCAATAATGGCAGGACTTTTTCCACCTAACTCAAGGGTGGCGGGGATAAGGTGCTTGGCTGCTTGTTGACCAATTAGACTTCCCACTCTTGGAGAACCGGTGAAGAAGATGTGATCAGGTAGTGCCTGGTCAATAAAGGCAGGAACTACCTCAGATCCTTCTCCTTGTATTACGTTTAGGTATTCCAAAGGGAAATGCTCTGTGAGGAGTTCTTCTATGGTTGCGGCGGTGTGAAAAGTGAGTTCAGAAGGTTTCAGAACCATTGTGTTTCCCGAGGCCATAGCTGAGACTATGGGGGACATAGCCAACATAAAGGGATAGTTCCAAGGAGCAATGATAAAGGAAAGGCCGCGTGGTTCTTTTTGAATCCAACTCTTAGAAGGAAACACAGCCAAAGGCGAAGGAACCCTTTGGAGCTTCATCCAGCTTTTTAGATTCTTTATCGTATGATTTATGTCCTCGTATAAAAAACCTACCTCTGAGCTAAATCCCTCTTCTCTGGGTTTGCCAAAATCCTTGACAAGGGCATCTAGGATGCGGTCCTCATATTTCCTTATTGCCTTCTTTAGGGTCTTTAGTTGTTGGGTTCTGAACTCTAGTGTCCGAGTGGTTCCCTTGGCAAAAAATTGTCTCTGGACCTCTGCGATTTGTGCGTACGTCATATGCAAAGCTTTTCTAATGCTATTCTCCTTATCAATTTGGGTTCAGGCCTGTAATCAACAAAAACAATTACCCGTTGGGAATCTATTTCTGCAGCTTCTTTTAGCATCCATCCCACAGCCTTTTGTAGGATAACTTCTGGAGTCATGTATAGTTTATCCGCTAGACCAAAGAGATCTTTTAAAACTCCTTCTCCATATCCACCAGGAAAGGCCTGAAAAAACTTCTCTGCCTTTAGAATAGCGTGAGGTCTACTGAATAGAATCAATGCGGCCTGTATTTCTTTGGCAGAAGCCAAAATCTACAGTACATCTTCTTGAGAATTGTCATACTCCAAAAGGGCATCCATGGTTTCTACTGCCACATAGTGGTAATTGGGTCGAGCTCTTGTGTAAACATCTCTAGCCCATTCTAGATTTCCTGAATTCTTCATGGCAGAATACGTTGGGGTCAAGAATTTTCTCCTACCTACTCTAATTAGAAATTCTTCTACCACGGGAACCACAGGCTCATACCCAGCCTTGATGGTGGGCTGGAACCAAGCGGCGAGAATTTCTGAATTTCCACTTTGAGTAAACATAAAGTTTTGATCCAAAATGGTGAGCTGCTCTATGGTTACATCCTCTCCTAGGCCGTTGATAAATCGTAGCCACTCATGGGTAGACCACTCATTCATTTTTGCCGTTCCAGGAATCATCCCCTTCTCTAGGAAAGAATCTATAGCCAATTGTACTCTTTGAAATCTCGAGGCATTGGGTGTGGGACAGTTGTTTGGTATGCCAGGACCATATACCCATTCATCCACCCCTATGGTGTTTTGTTGTTCTTGGGTTAAAAAGTCATTGAGAAGAACTAAAAAGCCCTCTGTATCCATAACTTGAAAAGAATGATCCGTAAAGTATCCCTTTACAAATGAATCCCAGGACTCGCGTCCTACCGTTTCTTCACAAAGTCTCAAAAAGTAGTACCCTTTATCATAGGCGATAGAGTTCATTCCATCGTCTGGGTTTCTGCCTTCTAAGTCGAGTTTAAGGTGAGTATCTTTAGGTCTGTTTACCATGAATTCATCCACTTCGGCAGTTAGCCCTGCAAGGCTTAAAGAAGCTAGCATTTCTGAATAATCACGGCCGTATAGTGCTTCCATTATGCGTTCTTCAAAGTATACGGTAAAGCCTTCGTTTAACCAAAAGTCATCCCATGTAGAATTGGTTACTAGGTTACCACTCCAGCTGTGTGCCAACTCGTGGGCTACCAAAGAAACCAAGGATCGATCTCCGGCCAAAATAGTAGGGGTTGCAAAGGTCAGTTTGGGGTTTTCCATTCCCCCAAACGGGAAGGAAGGAGGGAGGACAATTAAATCGTATCTCCCCCATACATAAGGACCGTACAGAGCCTCTGCGGCAATAACCATATTTTCCATGTCCTCAAATTCATAAACCGCAGCTTCCAAAACATTGGCCTCTGCATAAACCCCTGTTCTTTCGCCTACAGACCTAAATTCTAAATCTCCAACAGAGAGAGCCATTAGGTAGGAGGGAATGGCTTTATCCATCACAAAGTGATACTCCCCGTTCTCTGTTTTTTGGGTGGGGTTTTCTGCTGACATTAGTGCCATCATATGGGAGGGAACCGCAACGTCTGCGGAGTAGGTAAAACGTATACCTGGGCTATCCTGGGTAGGAATCCATGTTCTCGAAAGAATAGCTTGACTTTGAGTGAATAAGAAAGGAGATTCTTTTCCACTGGTCTGCTGCGGAGAAAGCCATTGCAGTGCAGCTGCTTTGGGGCTTGTGGTATATTGAATCACTACTTTTTGTGTGGTATCTCCTACAGTAATCCACAAGGGTTGTCCCAAAACATCATCATTGGGACCTGTAGAATAGGCGAGCTCTACGCCGTCTTGATCCACCACGGAGTTAATGGTTAGGTCCTTGCAGTCAAATATTATTTGATTACCTTGTTTTACATTTATGTCCCAAGTGGCTTTTCCAAAGAGAGTTTTGGTGTCAAAGTCTACGTGAAGTGCAAGATCTAGGTGCGTGACCACCGCCTTGTTGGGTTCTGAATAACTGTGCGTGTCATCAGCGTATACCATAGTTTTTTCATTTTTGTCCGCAGAGCTGGAGCAGCTCGATAGAATTCCAACCAAGGCCAAGAGACCCATACCTATAGATTTCATACTCTTTGTTTTTTGTAAATATAAATTTATTCATCCAATGGAATACCAAGTTAGACCAAGACCTGGGATTTTAATGAGTTTAGTAGTCAATACCCTAAGTGTTCTGGCTGTGGCCTATGTGCTGCCCGGAGTTCATGTGGCTTCTGCATGGGACGCTTTTTGGGTCGCCATTGTATTGGCCATTCTAAACTCTACTCTCAAGCCCTTATTGGTAATTATCACAATCCCTTTTACCATTATAACCTTTGGTCTTTTCTTGTTGGTAATAAATGCCATGATCATCTTCTTTGCAGAAGGTGTTTTGAATGGATTTACAGTGGATGGTTTTTGGTGGGCGGTTTTGTTTTCTTTCTTAATTACCGCGTTAAACAGCTTCCTTTTTAATCTATCCGGAAAGCAAGGCTGACCCATTAGAGATAGGCGAAATTCAAAAATGTAAACAGACCTTATTCTACAGTGAGGAAGGGTTGTCTTGTTCCGAATCTTCTATACTGGCCACGCCCCCTGCAATAATGTATTTCATTACATCGGTGCTCTTGGTCTTGACTGGCTGCAAATAGGAGGCAGGTACTAAGTAAAGTTGACCCGAAATGGCAAAGGAATGTGGAAGGTAAACTGTAACCAGATCTTTTACGGAGGTATTCTGTAGTGCCTCCTGGGATTCATCTGTTATAAATCCCAACCTTCTTACTTCTGAATTTTCATACATCTTAACCAAAACGGGGTGGTTAAACCCTTTCTTTTGACCTGTAAACGCCTTTACCAAATCCTTTACAGAGGTGTAAATAAGCTTGATCAATGGGGCTTTTTCCAGGTTTGAATCAAAGAAGTCAAATAAGGGAAGCTTTATTAAGAAACTGCCCACAAATCCAATAAGTGTAATGGCGGCCAATGCGGTAATAATACCTAGTCCTGGGAAATAAAAAGGAATGAGGGAGTCTAGTAACATAAAGGTCTCTACAATAACATAAAGTGTCACTGCAAAAGGTGCTACATAGAGTAAACCTTGGAAGAAATATTTAATTAGGGTTTTCATTGAATTGTGTTTTTCTCATAATCACCTATCTGTGAAGCGACCTTCTGCAAGGGCAACTCTGAGTTTTTTGGGCATTTTAGAAACCACTAAATCATGTGATTGGTTGATCCAATGTATGATTTTTTTAGGGGGAATGCTTCCGTCTAAAACAACGGCTGCCCAATGGGTTTTGTTAAGGTGGAACGCAGGAATTACGGCAGGATATTTGTCCTGTAATTCGGGAATGTCTTTGGGCGGAAATTTAAGACTTATGGTTTGACCTCTTTCTAGGGGTAAAAAGAGAAATATTTTTCCCATGACTTTAAAGACCAAGGTCTCTTCATCAAAGGGAAAGCTCTCTTCTACTCCGGGTTTGGACAAACAAAAATCTCTTATTTCTTCTGAATTCATGAAGGATCAAAGATATTCTATTCCTTTGTAAAAATATTCGAGATGAACTTATACTTGCGATTTTTGGGCTTTTTACTTTCTCTGCCTTTTACCAAAGTAAAACGTGATTCCTTTTCAAATACCTCTAAGTTTAGGGTATGGCCTCAAGATTGTGACCTCAATGGACACTTGACCAATTCTCGGTACTTAGCTTTTGGGGATTTGGCAAGAATGTATGCCACTGCGGAGTTTGGATTGGTAAATACGGTCATAAAGAACAAGTACATGATAGTGGTTCAATCTCAAGAAATCACTTATATACGACCCATTGCCCCCTTTGCTAAATTTGCGATACAAACCGAATTTATCTATGCGGATGAAAAGTATTTTTATGCCTATCATCAGTTTATGGTAAAGGGAAAGGTCATGGCCAATGCTTTGGTGCGGGGAGCGTTTTTGCAAAACAAAAAGGTAATACCCATGACGGAGGTATTAAAAAAAGGGAACTTCCCCTTAGATATTCCTTCAGAACCCGGCATAGTAAACTCTTGGAAGGAGCACTTGAGAGACAAAAAGAAATGGAGAGAGCAATAGTTTACAGTATTGTATTAACCTAAAGCTCTACAGAAGGGTCCCAGAATATTTTGGGGAAATCTAAGACCTGATCACCTTCTACACTTACCCCTTCGGATTCTAAAAGTTTGGCCATTAGGTTGACTCCTTGGAAGTGATGTTTCCCTGAGAGAAGCCCTACCCTATTGACCACTCGGTGAGCAGGTATGTCCAGGTCTCCATGGCTTGCGTTCATTGCCCACCCCACCATGCGAGCGGACCTGGGCACACCCAAGTATTTTGCAATAGCGCCATAGCTGGTCACCCTACCATAGGGAACCAATTTGGCCACTTCATGGACCTTTGTAAAAAAGGAATCTTCACTCAAAGCTTAAATTTCAAATAGGTGATGGCCTTACCTTGCGCCAACCACATTTGTTCATAGAAGGTTTTTATCTCAAAAAGGATGTGATCACGGGTTTTAAACTGATGATAAATGTCGTGATAGGCCTCTAAAACTTCATGCCCTCTTAGTTGTACAATTCCGTGAGTGTAGCCGTGTAAAAACTCAGAATCACACTTGAGGTGAACAACACCTCCTGGTTTGACAATTCTTTGGTACATATCTAAGAAATTAGGACTGGTCAGACGGTGCTTCATGCGCCTGTACTTGATCTGAGGATCGGGAAAGGTGATCCAGATTTCTGATATTTCTCCTGGGGCAAACAGGTTTTCTAAAAGTTCGATTTGAGTGCGAATAAACCCTACATTTCTCAAGTCTGATTCTACTCCTTCCTTGGCACCGGTATGAAGCCTTGCGCCTTTTAGATCAATGCCTATGTAGTTGTTTTCTGGGTTTCTCTTGGCTAATCCAATGGTGTAATCTCCCTTGCCACATCCTAATTCAAGAATTATAGGGTGGTCATTTTTAAAAAATTCACGGCCCCATTTTCCTCGTAGTGGGATGCCTTTTTGCACTTCTTCTCTCGTGGGTTGGATAAGATTCCAAAACCCGTCGTTTTCTGCAAACTTTCTGAGTTTGTTTTTTGCCATGACGCAAAGGTAAGAATTGCGTTATTTAGATTCTTTGGAGGACACTAGATCTTTTAGAACCAATTGAAGTTTTCTATCCCCTCTAAAGGCATTTATTTCTAGGTGGTAGACAAGATCTACCTGAGTACGGGTCCCTATTTTATCAAATTTTTTGGCCAATCCAAAACCTATGACGTCCAATGTTATTTGAGAAGAAGGACAATGTGCGTATGCTTTTAGATGACTTTTATCCCCACCGACCTTTTTGGGGCTAAGCAATTGAAGATCACGGCTGCAAAACAGGGGCTTCATATTCTCGGGTCCAAAGGGCTCAAATTGAGAAAGAACCCTATAAAATTTAGGAGTCAATTGATCGAGTGTTAACTCTGCATCTATGTGCAATGCTGGAGTTTTTAATTCTTCCGGCAGAGTTTTTTGAACCTCCTTTTCAAAGGCCGAAGAAAAGAGCTCTAAGTTTTTTGCCTCTAGGGTCATACCCGCTGCGTACATGTGCCCTCCAAATTGGCTTAGATATTCTGAGCAGTTTTCCAAGGCATCGTGAATGTCAAATCCAAAAACAGATCGGGCGGATCCTGCAATAACGGCTCCCGATTGGGTTAGAACAATGGTGGGCTTGTAATGGGATTCAATTAAGCGGGAGGCGACAATACCTACCACTCCTTTGTGCCAGTTGGGAGAATATACTACCGTAGACATTCTGTTGTTTTGCTCCTCGGCCAGTAGTAAGGCTTCTTTGGTGATTTTTGCATCTAGGTCCCTGCGAGTTTCATTGTTTTCCTGAATGTTTTTAAGGAGCTCTATGGAGTCCTCAGGTGAATCCGAAAGTAAAAACTCAACGGCTCTCATTCCGTGTTCTATTCTTCCTGCAGCGTTTATTTTGGGACCAATTTTAAATACCAAATCAGTCAAGGTTGCATCCATCTCCCTTTCTCCAAGGAGTTGATTAAACGCATTTCTAGGAGAGTGGTTTATTTGCTTGAGGCCGAAGGTTGCAAGGACTCTATTTTCTCCCAAAACCGGAACAATGTCAGAGGCAATACTCACTGCCACCAAGTCTAAGTATTCAGAGAGATTTGTTACATCTCCACCCAGGTTTTCTTCTAGGCCTTGTATAAGTTTAAACCCGATTCCACAGGCGCTAAGATTGGTGTCCGGGTAAAGATTGTCCTCTCTTTTTGGATTTAACAGAGCCACAGAATTTGGTAATTGAGTCCCTGGACGGTGATGATCGCAGATAATTATATCTATTCCCAAACCCACCGCGTAGTCTACTTTTTCTATGGCCTTGGTTCCACAGTCTAGGACTATCATTAATGTGGCACCTCGTTTTTTGGCTTCATCAATACCCGCAAAAGAAAGCCCATATCCTTCTGTATATCTATCGGGTATGTAGGCAGAGATCTTGGATGTCTTTTTGCACAAATAAGAATAGACTAGAGCCACAGAAGTAGTCCCATCTACATCATAGTCGCCATAGATCATGAAGGTTTCTCCTTGGTCTAACCCTTTGGTAATCCTTTCAATCGCAAGATCCATCTGATTCATGGACAAGGGAGGGTGCAGGTCGCTAAGGTCTGGCCTAAAAAAGGCTTTAGCCGCTTCAAAATCGGAAATACCCCTCGTATGTAAAAGACGATGGAGTATAGGAGGAAGGGTTAGCCCCTCAATTTTGGGAGGTGTAGTTTCCTCAGAGTGATTATTGGAGATCCATTTAAATTTCATAGGGAGCACAAATTACCACCTTTAGTTTGTTTTTTAGGTGTTGTAAATGCTTTTAATCGTTTGACTTTTCATCTATATTGATAGATAAAAACACAGGTGCTTCGACGATGTTAGAACATTGATCGCCATGGCGTTAAAACAGATTTGTTGTAAAAATAACATTAAAGTAAAAATGTGTTATTTATATTCTGTTAAGTATATTTGGCTTGTTTAGGAGTGTAAATAATAGCTTCTTGCGAACACTAAAAAGCATAAACTTTATGATTCGTAAATTTACTCTAGTACTGGGGTTGATGTTTACCTTAAGCCAAGTGGCTCTAGGTCAATACTGTTCTCCGTTTTTCGGTTTCGGTGGATGTTGGGCCGGAGATGACATAAAGGATATGACCATTGGGACATATTCTTATGTAAATGCTCCTTGTCCAACAGGAAATGCCTTAGGGTACTCTGATTTATCTGCAACTATTATTTCTGTAAACGCAGGGTCTTCCATCCCTCTTTACTTTAAAAGTACCAATCCAGGTATGTATTATGCCATCTGGATTGACTTTAACAACGATCAAGATTTTGATGACGCTGGTGAATTCGTTTGGAATTCAACTACGGGGTCACCCACATCAGGAATCACCTCTAGTATGGTGATCTCAGGAGCAAATACTGGGACTTTTAGAATGAGAGTAAAGGGAAAAGGTTCTGTCTACAATTCTTCAGAATCTTGTCTTTGGGGTTGGCACGAAACTCGTGATTACACCGTAATTGTAAATTCAGCAGGAGGTTGTGGCGTTCCCACTTCTTTTGCCTCTACATCTGTAACACCTTATTCAGTTGGATTGGATTGGGATTCTGTAGGCACAACCTACGATTTGGAGTACGGTCTTAAAGGCTTTGCTTCGGGAACGGGTACTGTGGTATCTAAAACTCAGGATTCTGCGTTAGTAATGGGATTGACTCCCAACACTGCGTATGAATTCTACGTTCGTCAAGACTGTGGATCATCTACTTCTGCATACAACGGACCCATTTCTGCGCATACTGCTTGTGTTGAAGTTTCTTCTTTCCCTTACCAGGAGGACTTTGATGGAACGGATTGGGTTCCTAACTCAAGTTGGCCTCAAAACGAGGATACCATTTCTCAATGTTGGAATAGACTCCCCGCATTTGCTTGGAACTACACATGGCAATTGAGAACAGGTCCTACGGGAACGACTGCCTCAGGTCCTGATGCCGGTTACGGTGGAACAGGAAACTACATGCACACAGAAGGTAGCAACGGTTCTGCAGGTGACACAGCGCTTTTTGAGACTCCGATTTTTGATTTGACATCAACCACAGATCCTACTCTTTCTTTCTACTACCACATGTACGGAGAGGATATGGGTACTTTGTACGTAGGCGTTTCTACAGACGCGGGAGCGACTTGGACTACAGTAGATAGCATTGTAGGAGAACAGCAGCTTTCTAACTCTGCGGCTTGGTTGCCTAGAAATATTGATTTGACTCTTTATAAGAGCACCACCACACAAATTCGCTTTATTGGAGAGAGCTCAGGTTGGGGAGAAGGTGATATCGCCATTGATGAAGTTTCTATTGACGAAGCGCCTCCTTGTCCTATGCCCACAGGTGTAACGATTTCTCAGATCACAGGAACTCAGGCTATGGTAAGCTGGACTAGCCCCGTTACTGGCACGTACGTAGTTGAGTACGGACAAGTAGGGTTTGGTCAAGGAACGGGTATTGTTGATACCGTAACAGGAGCTCAAAACACTGTGATTACAGGTTTAGTTGGTGAGGTTTTATATGACGTTTATGTACTAAATGATTGTACGGGTTCTGCCGCAGGTTATTCTGTATGGGCCGGTCCATACACCTTTAGAACCATGATTACACCTGAGTGGTTAGAAGATTTTGACGATGGATTTATTCCTGACAATCGTTGGGCAGAAGCAGAAGGTGTACTGGGAACTCCTAATACCACCTTTACCTCTACCTATGCTGGGTGGTCTCAAGATGGTTACCTAAACAACGGTTTCTCTGGAGCGGTTCGCATTAATATTTCTTCATGGGGAACGGTAGAGGATTGGTTCTTTACCCCTACCATTGACTTAGGAACTGGAAACACCTACGAGATGTACTTTGATCTTGGGGTAACGACCTCCTCAGGTGCCGCAGCTATCCCCATGGAAGCTGATGACTCTCTTATTGTTGTCATTTCTACAGACAACGGAGCTACATGGTCTAGAGATAACGGATTGTTTAAAATTCATTCGGGATCAAACACATCTAACTTAGGAAGTTCTTATGCCTTTGATTTATCAAGCTACAATGGGTTGGTGAAATTTGGTTTTTACATGGAATCAACCGTTACCAATTTAACTTCTTATGATCTTCATATAGACAATTTGGGAATTCGCACTCCGGCAACTTGTCCCCAACCCACGGGTCTATACCTTAGCAACGTTTCAGACACCGACCTATGGCTACATTGGTCAGGACCTGCCATTGGAACGGCATACAAAATTGAATACGGTCAAAGTGGCTTTAGTCAAGGAACGGGAACAACCGTGACCACCACAGGACCTGTAGATTCTTTAAACATTACAGGGCTTAACCCGGTAACCCTGTACGACTTTTACATAATGGCAGAATGTGGTTCGGCAGATTCATCTATATGGGTAGGTCCTCTTTCGGGTCTAACGGGATGTCCTGCAGTACACGCTACTCCATACTTTGCAACCTTTGAGGAAATCAACGACGGAAATCCCGTAGGTGGTAGCTTTGAGAACTGTTGGTCAGCGTCTCAAACGAGTACAGCAATGTACCGCTGGGTTGGACAGGAAGCGCCTGCTAATACCTGGAGCTCAGGCCCAGAGTTTGATCATACAACGGGAGTAGATGGAGGGAAATTTGCACAGGTTTACTCAAACTCTTTTGGCTATGAAGCCGAAATGGTTGGAGGACCCTTTGATCTATCTACATTAACCTCTCCGACATTTAATTTCTGGTACCATATGTACGGAGCAGATATAAAAGCTCTTCACGTAGACATTTCTACAGATGGAATGAATTGGAACAACGGGGCTTGGACTCTCCTTGGGGAGCAACAAACAGACGAGTTAGATTTGTGGAGCCAAGCAGGACTTCCGCTTTCTCAGTATGTAAACGATACCATCTGGGTCCGTTTTAGAGCGGAAAGAGGCGATGGGTCTTACGGAAGAATTTCTATAGATGATATTTCTATAGTTAATCAGGTGAACTGTTTACCCGCAGCAGGACTATTGTCCTTGAACGTAACAACCACTCAAGCTGACCTGCAATGGTCATCTTATGTAAATAACTATGCCATTGAATGGGGCTTGGCTGGATTTGGTCAAGGCACAGGGTTGGGTACTACGGTAACGAGCACCACAAATACCACTTCTCTGAATGGGCTTTCCCCCAACACTAGCTACGATTTCTTTGTATTGGATTCTTGTACCAATACGTGGGTAGGCCCAATGAACTTTACCACAGATTGTGTTGCCGGTCTTTCTGGAGCCTACACGGTGGGTTCTACGCCTGGAGCAACTAACTTTGCTACTCTAGATTCTGCGGTTCGCGTATTGAATAGCTGTGGAATTGCGGGTCCAGTTACCCTAACGGTATATGGATCTCATGAGGCAACCTACGATTTTGGAGAAATTTTGGGTACATCTGCTACCAATACGGTAACTATAATGGGATCAGGTTCCCCAACAGACAGCATTGTAGGATTCCCCGGAGGAGCTTATGCCGTTAAATTTGATGGAACTTCATATGTTACTTTACAAGACATTCACATTGACCATTCTAAGACAGAGGGTTATACCGTTTGGTTGTTTGGAGGCTCACATCACATTACCCTAAACAATGTGAATGTTCATGCAAACGCAGTTGACCCAGACAACTCTACAGCTTGTGTGGTAGCTTCCAACCGAGCAGACTTCTTTACCTCACAGGGCCAAAATACATCAGACTTTACCCTTACCAATTCAAACCTAATTGGTGGATACGCTGCTCTTGTCTTGTGCGGGGATCAGTCTGACTACACTTCTAATTATACCATTACTGGGAACAACTTCCAAGGGATGGAGTACTATCCTTTGAGTTTACAGTATGTAGAGGATGTGACTATAGACAGAAACTACTTTGGACTCACAACCGCTTCTTACCCTACTGCAGCCCTTTACTTTAGTTATGTAGATAACGTGGATGTTTCTGCAAATGAAATATTCTCGGGAGAACGAGGAATTTATTGTAACAGAGTGTCTGCAAAAGGAGGAGAGCGTTCGGAAATCATCAATAATATGATTGTTTCTGATGACGATGGAATGTACCTGGGCAATTCCGGAAAAATGAATATTTTCCACAACTCTGTGAGGTCTAATGACGCAGGTATCTATGGATACAATGTTGAGGATAGTGTGCGATACATCAACAATATTTTTGTTGGTTTGGATGTAGCGGTAAATATTTCTCCAGCTATTCAGGCCTCAAGTGAGATGAACTACAACATTTACGAAGCGGGATCATCAAGTGCACTTGCCTTGATAAACTCTTCTGCCTATTTAGACCTTACCGCATGGCAAACGGCGGATGCGGTAAATAACATCAACTCCTTAGAAGGAGACCCAGGTTACTACTCAAATTCAGATTTACACCTAAGGGGAGTTCTTGCAAATGATGCAGGGGATAATTCTGTAGGGGTTTTAGAAGATTTTGACGGTGACACTCGTCCTTGGCCATCTTCTACAACGGTTGATATTGGTGCAGATGAATATGAGCCTTTATATGCTGATGTAGGGGTAATCCAATTCTTTGAGCCCTTGGGCTCCTGTGGAGATTCTCTTACCGATGTTTCTGTTATTATCAAAAACTTTGGTTTGACCACTCAAACAGGATTCCCTGTAGATGTTCAGATTTCGGGAGGCATTTCCGCTTCACTTTCTGCTACCTACACGGGGTCATTGGCTCAGTTTGAGCAGGATACTATTACTGTAGGACAAATTGTGGTGTACAACGGAGGAATGAATGTAACCTTTGATGCTTCTACCCAATTGGTTGGAGATGAGTTTGCAGGAAACGACACCAACACTTACGATGGAGTTAATTTCAGTACCGCTATTGTAGAGGCCTTGCCAGTAGATACGGTATGTGCTTCAACAGATTCTGTTTACCTATACGCTGATGCTCAAATGGGTACCTTCTACAGCTGGTATACCTCAGATACTGCAACAGCTTCTTTTGCCAATGGCGATTCGGTAATGGTTCCAGTTAATGGAAACGCATACTACCTAGGTACTAATGTCCACGGAGTAGATTCTATAGGCAGTGGATATGCTTCCAATTGGGGAGGTGGCGGAGGTGTCATGTTTGACATTATTGCACACCGCAACATATCTATTGATAGCTTAAACTTGCACAGTAGCCTTGCAAACGCTTCTTCTGGAACCCTTAAAGTTTTCGTTATTCCCAACGGTTCTTACCTAGGGAATGAAGCAGACCCAACGGCTTGGACCTTCCTAGAAGAAATCACATACACCTCTAGGGGTCCAAACGCGGCAACCAAAGTGGTTCTTACAGACGGTATAGAGATGTACGCAGGTTTGACCTACGGGGTATACCTATACTATTCTGCCAACTACGGTTCAGGATGGCAAGCACCACCTTCTGTATCCTCTACATTGTTTGATCAGACGCTTTCTCGTGGAATGTTTGGAGAATTTAGCCCATCCAGTGCTAATCAAGTGGCAGAGGGAGCTGTCTTTGCCTCTGAATTAAACTGTGTAGGCAATAGAGCAGAAGTGACCATCCCAGTAAATCAGGACACGGCAATGGCCATGTTTACGGTATCCAATACAGGAGGTCCTTATGACTTTGACTTTGATGCCATGGGATCTACAGGTCATGATTACTCATGGGACTTTGGAGATGGCACCTCAGGTACAGGAGATATGGTTTCTCATACCTACACACAGAGTGATATGTACTGGGCAACCCTTACCGTAACCGATACGGTATGTGGAACCATAGACACCATGATGATCGCTGTGAACATCACCTTTGGATTAACAGAGTCTGATAACAATTCACTGATCTCAGTTTACCCCAACCCAACACAAGGTTTGATAACCCTAACGGCTGACTTAGATGGCTCTGCAGAAATTCTTTTGATAGACAACCTAGGTCGCATTGTTGACCGTGTTGATCATTCTTCAGGAGCTTCTTTAGAGCATAAGTTTGACATGAGCTCACTTCCCAAGGGAGTGTATATGGTGAGAGTGATTTCTGAGGAGGATACCTATACTCAAAAGGTAGTTCTTCAGTAGAATTAAAAAATAAGTATATTAGAAGCCCTCTAGCAATTGAGGGCTTTTTTTTGCTACCAATCCACAATTGGCTATTAACCCTTTCCAAAATCCTTTTACTATGGTTCTCAAGAAAGATTTACCCAGTGCTCTGGTTGTTTATTTAGTCGCCCTTCCCCTTTGTTTGGGGATTGCACTTGCCTCCGGAGTGCCTATGTTCTCAGGAATAATTGCTGGTGTGGTCGGTGGAATTGTGGTGGGATCCTTTTCGGGATCGCACGTTTCTGTTTCGGGACCAGCTGCGGGATTGACCTCCATTGTATTTTTTGCCATTCAAGACCTCGGAAGCTTTCCTTTGTTTTTGTCAGCAGTTATGGCAGCGGGGGTAATACAATATATCTTGGGGACCCTTAAAGCAGGAGTCATTGGTTACTTTTTTCCTAACTCCGTGATTAAGGGAATGCTTGCTGCCATTGGTCTTATATTGATTCTTAAGCAGATACCTCATGCAATAGGATATGATGCTGACTTTGAAGGGGACCTTGGATTTGCCCAAGCAAATGACGAGAACACCTTGACCTCTATTATGCATTCTCTAAGGTTAATAAGCCCAGCAGCCCTCATTATTTCTACTCTATGTCTATTGATCTTATATATTTTTGAATCCCAAAAGAAAAAGGGAAAAATCACATTCTTTAAACTGGTACCCGGACCCCTAGTTGCTGTTTTGTTTGGTGTAGGCCTCAATCAGTTTTTTGAGAGCTTTGTTCCCAGTTTGGGCTTGGGAGGAGACCACTTAGTTTCCTTGCCGGTTCCGGAAAACTTTGAAGAATTTAAAGGGTATTTGAGTCGTCCTGAAATGCCTGACTTCTCAAACGGTACATGGTGGTTAATTGCCTTTACCATTGCTTTGGTGGCCAGTTTGGAATCATTGCTAAGTATTGAAGCCTCTGACAAGTTGGATCCACAAAAGAGGATTACTCCTGCTAGCAGAGAATTGAGAGCTCAAGGAATCGGAAATGTAGTTTCTGGCTTTTTGGGAGGACTGCCGGTTACCTCCGTGATTGTTAGGTCATCTGCTAACGCTACCTCTGGATCAGCGACTCGATTTTCTACCATTATGCACGGTATTTTTTTACTACTTACCGTTGTTCTTATTCCCACCTACCTTAACCTTATTCCTCTGGCTTGTTTGGCTGCTGTGCTCTTACAAGTGGGTTACAAGTTAACACGACCTTCTTTATATACAGAGGCTTACAAAAAGGGATGGTCGCAATTGATACCGTTTGTAATTACCATTTTGGCCATTTTATTTACCGATCTTTTGATTGGTATTTCTGTAGGTATTGTGGTAGGATTGGCCTTTGTAATGGTTTCCAATTTTAAATCAGCAATCATCTCAGAGGATGATGGAGAAGGCGAACTAAAGATTTCTTTTAAGAAGGATGTTAGCTTTTTGAACAAGGCCACCTTATTGTCTCAACTGTCCAAAGTGCCTCAAGGATATACCGTGTGGATAGACGGCTCTCAAGCTCAATGGATAGATAATGACATCAAGGAAATTGTCAAAGAATTTCAATCATCGGCTACTGACAAGGACTTAATAGTAAAGACTACCGGCATTAAACTCTAACGTCTTTACATACCTCCTATTTAAGAGATGTAGCCTACTTGGATTTCTAAATACCGAGCCAAAAGACAGAAATATCCTATAAAATAATCAATATTATAAGGTAATTTTTAAAAATCACCTATTTTTTTGGCTCACCTATTGGAGAAGTAAAGGACTTAGATGTAGTTTTGAATTGCAAAACAACTGGGATGAAAAACAAATACACGGATCTAATAGAACAAACCTTTAATTGGCCACAAGAGGAGTTCTCTGTAGAAGACCAAAATCTTTATTGGAACCACATTCCATTAATGGGTGTTATTGAACAATACGGCACTCCATTAAAAATCACATACCTTCCCAAAATTTCTGAACAAATCCAAAAGGCTAAACGCATCTTTAATGTAGCAATGGCCAAGGTAGATTACAAGGGCTCCTATAATTATTGCTATTGTACTAAGAGCAGCCATTTTAATCACGTTATTCAAGAGGCTCTCAAAAATGATATCTACATAGAAACTTCTTCTGCTTTTGACCTTAACATTGTGGATTCTTTTATTGAAGAAGGGAAAATCAAAAAAGATCACTACATCGTTTGCAATGGTTATAAAAAAGGACAATACATAGAAAATATTGCTCGCCTTATTAACCAGGGGTTTTCCAATACCATTCCGGTAATGGACAACAAACCCGAGGTAGACCAATTAACAGCGTTGGTCAAAGACAAGGCGCAAATAGGAATTCGAATTGCTTCTGAAGAAGAACCCAAATTTGAATTCTACACTTCTCGACTGGGAATAGGTTACAAGGATATACTGCCCTTCTACGAAGAGAAAATCAAGAACAACGACAAGTTGGAGCTCAAGATGCTTCACTTCTTTATCAATACGGGCATCAATGATACTGCCTATTACTGGAACGAGTTGCTCAAATGTGTAAACGTTTACATTCAACTAAAAAAGATTTGCCCCAGCGTTGACAGCCTGAATATTGGTGGGGGTTTTCCTGTAAAAACCAGCCTGGCTTTTAACTATGATTATGCCTATATGGCAGAAGAGATTATTGCTCAAATCAAAACTGCCTGTAGTCAGGCAGGCATTCCAGAACCTCATATTTTTACAGAATTTGGATCCTATACCGTTGGAGAAGCCGGAGCGACCTTCTTTTCCGTCCTCGGCCAAAAGGCCCAAAACGACAGAGAAAAGTGGAGCATCATAGACGGTAGCTTTATGACCACCCTGCCGGATTCCTGGGCCATCAATAAGCGCTTTGTGATGCTGCCCGTCAACAACTGGGAGCGTGAGTACGAGCGCGTTTTGTTGGGAGGTCTAACGTGTGATAGCGATGACTATTACAATTCCGAACAGCATTCTAATGCCATCTTTTTACCAAAGCACATTGCGCCGGGAGAACAATTTATTGGCTTTTTTAATACCGGTGCCTACCAAGAAGCCCTATCGGGATTTGGGGGCATACAACATTGTCTTTTGCCTTCTCCAAAACATGTAGTTATAGACAGAGATGAAAGTGGTGAGCTGACAACACGCCTCTTTGCCAAAGAACAGAGTTATAAGTCCATGCTAAAAATTTTGGGATATTAGTAAATAACCCACCTCCATTATGAGAACACAGAAGAGACCCATTTCCTCCTTTATGGAGACTCATTTCAAGCACTTTAACGCAGCAGCCATGATGGATGCTGCAAAGGGCTATCAGACCCACCTATCAGAAGGGGGAAAGATGATGGTAACTCTGGCCGGCGCCATGTCTACTGCAGAGCTCGGAATTTCCCTAGCCGAAATGATTCGCGCCGGAAAGATAGATATCATCTCCTGCACGGGCGCCAACCTGGAGGAGGATCTTATGAATTTGGTGGCGCATTCTCATTACGAGCGCGTACCCAATTACCGAGACCTCACGCCTCAGCAGGAGAGAGAACTTCTAGATAGAGGACTCAACCGCGTTACGGACACTTGTATCCCTGAGGAAGAGGCCTTTAGACGTCTACAATCGCATATACACGAAAAGTGGACGACGGCCCAAGAAAAGGGCGAGCGCTACTTCCCGCACGAGTACATGTACCAGATGCTGTTGTCCGGAGAATTGGAGCAGTATTACGAGATTGACCCCAAGAATTCTTGGATGATCGCTGCGGCAGAAAGAAACCTTCCCATTGTAGTTCCCGGATGGGAAGACTCTACCATGGGGAATATTTTTGCTTCTTACTGCTATAAGGGAGAGCTCAATCCTCAGACTGTTAAAAGCGGCATTGAATACATGATGTGGTTGTCCGATTGGTACATACAAAACAGCGAGGGAAGGGGTATAGGCTTTTTCCAGATTGGCGGAGGTATAGCAGGTGATTTTCCTATTTGTGTGGTTCCTATGCTGTATCAGGATTTAGAAATGACAGACATTCCCTTTTGGAGTTACTTCTGTCAAATCTCAGATTCTACAACTAGCTATGGTTCCTATTCTGGTGCTGTGCCTAACGAGAAGATCACATGGGGGAAATTGGATGCGGACACCCCTAAGTTTATTGTAGAATCAGATGCCACTATTGTGGCTCCTCTTATTTTTGCTTGGCTTTTGAATTGGTAAAAATCGTTTACTATGGATAAGAAACGCGTGATTGTTGACTACAAAAACATTACCCTCGAGCACCTTGAACTCTTGTTGGACAATTTCCCATCAGGCATAGATGATACGGACACCATTAAGTTTACCAACAGCAAGGGAGAAACCGTTTCTGCCATACCATTGGAAACCGCAGATACCAAATACTTGTTTAAGGTAAGTGTAGAAGCCGGAAGGGAAGGGATAACGAAAAAAATGGATAACTTTCGAATCGAAAACGAAGACGGTGAAACCAAAGACTTCGAAGAAGATGAAGATTAACCGTTAAAGGAAAAACGAGGCGGCGCCCTCTGATTGCATGCATAAATTTGCTGTTCAAGTTGTATTGTGTTTCTCAGCATTGTGTCTCCCATGGATGGCACAAGCTCAGTTTGCCCCTAAGAAGGGAGATTTCTTTTTTTACGACGCAAGTTACGATGGGCTATTGGTGGATAACTCTCAATACCAGAGTCGCGGCTTCTCAAACGGTCATAACTTTTCTATGACAGGGGATTATGTGTTTTCTAGAAGTCACTTTTCTATAGGCTATGGTTTGGGAATGGGTTCTCACAATATTTACAGTAACCTATACATACGCTCAGATGCCAATGGAAATCAATTGATCTCTCTTTACGACCCGGATACATCTTCTCTCAAAGAAACTAAGATTAACTTTAAGTACTTTGATTTCCCTATAGAGATTAGATATAGGTCTGGTCTCAATAAAAAAGGAAGGTACTGGAGGGTTTACTTGGGCGCCAAAGTGGGATATAGATATGCTTTTTATTCAGAAATAAAAGACGGTAACAACCATTATAAGGATCTCAATTCTCGTTTGATTACCAACTGGAGATGTGTGGGTTACCTAAGGGTGGGACACGGATTTGTAAACGCGACGGTTCAATACAATTTTTTACCTCTATGGGAAATTCCAGGGGATACAGAATCACTGAATAGCGCCAGAATGTGGAGCGCAGGAATTAGCCTTTCTCTCTAATGAAAAAACCTGTTTCTCTTTTTATTGTTCCTACTCCTATAGGAAATCTCGAGGACATGACCTTTAGAGCCATTCGGGTTCTCAAAGAGGCGGATTTGATATTGGCAGAGGATACTCGTACTTCTGGGAAGCTGCTAAAGCATTTTCAAATAGAAACCCCAATGCATTCTCATCACATGCACAATGAGCACAAGGATGCAGAAAAATGGGTGCAAAACATGAATGCTGGGAAAATATTGGCATTAATTTCTGACGCTGGGACACCTGCTGTTTCTGATCCCGGTTTTTTATTGGTTAGATCTGCCCTTGAGGCGGGGTTGGAGGTACAGTGTTTGCCTGGGGCAACTGCATTTGTACCGGCACTGGTGTCTTCGGGATTTCCTTGTGATACGTTTCATTTTGAAGGGTTTTTACCCGTCAAAAAGGGGCGCAAGACCAAGTGGGAGAACTTGGTTGCCAAAGCAGAAACGATAATTCTCTATGAATCGCCTCACAAGATTCAAAAGACCTTAAAGGAAATTGTAGAAAACTTTGGCGCAAGCCAAAAAGTATCCATTAGCCGTGAGATTTCTAAAAAGTTTGAGGAGCACCTCAGAGGTGAGGCTTCCTATCTTTTACAACAAATAGAAGAAAAGCCCCTAAAGGGAGAAATGGTGGTTATCATTTCTAAATAATTAGCTCCAAAACTTCAAGGCCTTGTCTGTGTTATATTATCTGAAAATGACCTAGGCACTTCAACAAAATTTTCCACCTTTGTTCACATGGCAGCAAATCGTCGTACTTCTTTATTGAGCTCGTGGTTTCCAGAGGCAACTCAACCTTTGGTCGTTGCGGGCCCTTGCAGTGCAGAATCCGAAAAGCAGGTCCTTGCCATTGCTAAGTCACTTAAAGAGATTTCTCAAGTATCCCTCTTTAGGGCAGGGGTTTGGAAACCTAGAACTCGCCCAGGCTCCTTTGAAGGTGTAGGTGAGGTTGCTTTGGGTTGGTTGCAAAGCGTCAAGCGCGAAACCGGACTTCCTACGGCTGTAGAAGTCGCCAATGCCCACCATGTAGAAGCCTCTTTAAAAGCGGGAATGGACGCCTTGTGGATAGGGGCAAGAACCACGGTAAATCCCTTCTTTGTTCAAGAAATTGCAGAATCACTAAGAGGTGTAGACATTCCCGTTTTTGTAAAAAACCCCATACACCCAGAGCTGGGTCTTTGGTTAGGAGCCATAGAGCGATTGAGCCAGGTAGGGGTAGAAAAAATATTGGCTGTTCATCGTGGTTTTTTTTCTACACAGGCGGCTCCTTTTAGAAATGATCCAAAATGGGAATTGAGTTTTGACCTAAGGGCCGAAGCACCAAATATCCCCATATTGGCCGACCCTTCCCACATAGCGGGAGATAGGAATTTGATACAAGAGGTAGCCCAAACAGCCCTGGATCTAAATCTAGATGGTCTCATGATAGAAACTCACAATGACCCTGATAGGGCTTTGAGTGATGCGGCGCAACAGGTGACTCCAGAAAGTTTACAATCCATTCTCACCCATCTAGAAGTAAAAAGAGAAGAGGTCTCTGATGCTAAACTCGTTTCTGTAATAGAAGATATTAGATCGCGCATAGACGCATTGGATGAATCTTTGTTGTCTCAGTTGGCACAGCGCAATGAGCTGGTAGCAGAAATGGCCAAGATCAAGGAATCGGGTAAGATGACTATTTTTCAGCTCAACAGATGGTTTCAGTTGGTAGATGATAGACGTAAATGGGGAGATAAACTCAAGTTAGATAACTCCCTAGTACATGATGTTTTTCAAGTCATTCACAAGCATTCTGTAGGTTTGCAGACCCAACTAAACAAAGAAAAATAGTTTCTGCCATATAGGACATTTGCCATGGTACATTTTAGGTCGGTTTGTTTACCTTCGCTAAAAGCCTTTCTATATGAGTTTAGAGACCCCCCAAAAGAAACTGTTTTTACTAGATGCCTATGCATTAATTTTTAGAGCATACTTTGCCTTTGCAAGGAATCCAAGGGTGACCTCTAAGGGCATGGATACCTCGGCAATTTTTGGTTTTGTAACCACGCTAATGGATCTTTTGGCCAAAGAAAACCCAACCCACATTGCTGTGGTTTTTGACACCAAGGCCAAGACGGTCCGTCATAAAGAATTTCCAGAATACAAAGCAAATAGAGACGAAACTCCAGAGGCCATTAAGGTGGCCGTCCCCTATATACACAAGATTTTAAAAGGTTTTAATATCCCTGCTATAGGTATAGACGGATACGAGGCGGATGATGTCATTGGAACATTGGCCAAAAAGGCAGAAAAAGAAGGGTATACCACCTTTATGATGACTCCAGACAAGGACTTTGGTCAGCTGGTTTCTGATAATATTTTTATGTACAAACCCGCTCGTTCAGGAAACCCCCCTGAGGTTTTGGGTGTCAAGGAGGTATGTGAAAAATTTAAAATAGAACGCGTAGACCAGGTCATTGACTTTTTGGGAATGATGGGGGACAGCGTGGATAATATCCCAGGATTACCCGGGGTAGGAGAGAAAACCGCCCAAAAGCTTTTGGCTCAATACGGAAGTCTAGAAGAAACTCTTGCCCATGCAGATGAGATTAAGGGAAAACTGGGAGAAAAAATTAGAGACAATAAAGAACTTGGAATATTGTCTAAGCGATTGGCAACCATCATTCTGGATGCTCCTGCGGAGTTTGTAGAATCGGAAATGATTAGAGAGGAAATGAATGAAGAGATTCTAACCGAGGTTTTCACCGAATTGGAATTTAGGACCTTGAGTCGCAAGTTATTTGGCGGAGGTTCTTCTGCATCTTCTCCGGCGGCACCCTCATCTAAGCCCAGCACACCCGTTCTCGTAGACCATGACCAACAAATGGACTTATTTGCTGCACCTGCCCTTGTCATGGGTTCCGAAGGGGAAGAGGCGCCCTCTGGTTTTAAAGATTTGTCCAATACGGATCATAGATATCAATTGATAAAGGACAAGGCAGCTCTTGGCTTTTTTGTAGAGAGTTTACTTTCACAAAAATCGGTGGCCTTTGACACAGAAACCACAGGTCTCAATGTTTTACACGATGAATTGGTGGGTCTGTCATTTTCTCATTCTGCGGGAAAAGCCTTTTACGTTCACCTGCCTATAGATAGATCAGAAGCCCTCGAGTGGCTGGAGATTTTAGCCCCCTTCTTTTCTAATGAAAGCATTGAGAAGATTGGACAGAATATTAAATATGACCTATCTATGCTCAAACAGTACGGCATAGAGATAAAGGGCCCTCTATTTGATACCATGATTGCTCATTACCTCCTGCAGCCTGATATGAGGCATAACTTGGATGTTTTGGCGGAGACTTATTTGGGATATAAAACACAACCTCTAGAGAGTCTTATAGGTAAAAAGGGAAAAAATCAAAAGACTCTGCGCGATGTAGAGATTTCTTTGATTTCTGAGTATGCAGGAGAAGACGCTGATATTACCTGGCAACTCAAGCAATACTTTGAGCCCCAACTCACAAAGACAGGAGTAGACAAGGTCTTTAGAGAAATTGAAATGCCCCTAATCAATGTCTTGGCAGATATGGAAATGGCAGGAATTGCCCTGGACGTGGACGGACTCAACAAATACTCCACGCAATTGGCCAGCGAGATTGCCGAGTTGGAAGAGAAGATTATGGGGTATGCGGCAGCACCTTTTAATATAAGCAGTCCTAAGCAATTGGGAGAAGTATTATTTGATCAATTGGCCCTATCGGAAAAACCCAAAAAAACCAAAAGTGGCCAGTATGCTACTTCAGAAGATATTCTAGTGAGCCTCAAAGGAGTTCACCCCATAATTGAATCCATTTTGGATTATAGACAGATTGTAAAATTGAAATCTACCTATGTAGATGCTCTACCCAATCTTGTAGACCCTAAAACAAATAGAATCCATACCACCTTTAACCAGACGGTTGCCGCCACAGGACGTTTGAGTTCTACGGCTCCCAACCTGCAGAACATTCCTATTAGAACCCCCCGTGGGCAGGAAGTAAGGAAGGCTTTTATTGCCGGAGGTAAAAATCAATTTTTGTTGGCTGCTGATTATTCTCAAATAGAGCTGCGCATAATTGCCGCCATGTCTGAAGATGCAGAAATGATAGCCGCCTTTACCCATGGAGAAGATATTCATGCTGCCACGGCGGCAAAAATATTTGAGGTTCCACTCCAAGAGGTTACCAGAGAACAACGTTCTAATGCTAAGACGGTGAACTTTGGGATTATTTATGGAGTCAGTGCCTTTGGATTGTCGCAACAAACCAATCTATCAAGAAAGGAGGCCAAAGAGACTATAGAAAGTTACTTTGCCACCTATCCAGGAATAAAAACCTACATGGATGCTCAAGTAGACTATGCAAGAGAGCATGGATATGTAGAAACCATTATGGGAAGAAGAAGATATCTTAAAGATATTAACTCCAGGAATGCCGTGGTTAGAGGACATTCTGAGCGCAATGCAATAAACGCACCCATACAAGGATCGGCCGCTGATGTAATTAAGATAGCTATGATTCACATTCACCAGGCCATGAAGAAAGAGAAAATGCAATCCAAAATGGTCTTGCAAGTTCACGATGAATTGGTTTTTGATACTGTGGATTCAGAGAGAGATGAATTGACGCAAATGGTAGTAGAAAAAATGGAAAAGGCCGTTAGTCTTTCGGTGCCTCTTTTAGTCGATACCGGGCAGGGAGATAATTGGCTTCAAGCTCATTAATAGGCCTCTTCTTGCAATACTTTTGAATTTATAAAAGTATGACTTCCAAAATTTTACAATTTCAAGTTTCTTTTAAATCCGCCTTTTTGGAGTTTATCCAAATATGCGGATTTTTTATTGTATGAATATTATTGGAATGCAAGAAAATGCAACACTTGTCTAATAAATTTTTGAAGTTTATGAAAAAAATCTTCTAAGTTTATAGTCCAACTTTACCACACACTAAATTGAAATTGTATGAATCTTATTGTCTTTGATGTCGAAGGGACATTGACGGTCAAAAACCCAACTGACCGTATTTGTTTTCAAGAAGTCGCCCAAATGCTTCTAAAATGTAATCTTGGAGAATTTGATTTTTCTTCTGAAGCTCATTCTACAGACACTGAATTGGTGTGTGACTTATGGAATACTTTTAAGAAGCGAAATCCTACCCAAGATGAGTTTAAAGCGTTTCAGGGCGCATATTTAGAAAGACTTAAATTCCACTACGTCAGAGGAAACTTGGTATACAAACCCATGCCGGGAGCCAAGGATTTGCTGAGGTCATTGGTAACTTCTCCCAACTGGAGGTTTATCCTGACCTCGTCTACCTGGACGGTTGCCGCAGAGTTTAAAATCAAAGCAGCGGGTTTTTATACTCGCTACTACCACGTAAGGGGATCTGAGGATAAAATGAATTACGAGGATGTGATTTCATCTGCCATAGAAAGGGCAGAAACTATCTACAAAGAGAGTAAATTTAAGAGAACGGTTTACATAGGCGATGACCTACCTAGCCTAAAGGCGTGTTCCAATTTACAAATCCCATACATGGGAATGAACCATCCCAATCAAAAGAGAGATAATGTGCTCTCTAGATTTGCTCGGTTTAACATCTTTCCCTCCAAAATTGAATTTTTGCGAAGGATCAGAAAAGCTTCTGTACCGTCAAGGCGAAGCCTCCAACCAAAACCTGCGCTTTTTTTATGAGTATTTTCTAGAGAAAAGCTATCTATTTTAAAAGGGGTTTCCGAACTTAGTCGGAAACCCCTTTTTTTATGAGTCAAATTTTTCGAGTAGAGTCTTGGACTGAGCTTCAGGAGAAATTATTTTTTGACACCTGGGATGACAAAATTCAAAGGCATAGATCCTCCTACATTTATCGTGGAATGGATGATGCTAACAGTACGCTGCTTACTTCTTTGGCACGTTTGGGTGGTCCCTTCGAAAAACTAGAGAGACACCTAATAAGAAACTTTAGAAAGTATGCTCATTCCAATGATATTCAAGGCGATTCTTTGTGGAACTGGTTAGCCGTTGCCCAACATCACGGGTTGCCCACTAGACTTTTGGATTGGACCTATAGTCCTTATGTTGCCCTCCATTTTGCTACTCAAAACCTTGAGTCTTATGACAGTGATGGGGTAATATGGGGGTTAAATTATACGGCCCTAAATCAGGTTTTACCAGCTTCTATGAAAAAGGTAATAGAACGCGAAGAGTCTAACACCTTTACCGCTGATATGCTCAATTCTGTTTGTGGAAACTTGGACGAGCTCCAGGCTTTGGAAGAAGAGGAGTTTTTGGTGTTTTTAGAGCCTCCATCTCTTGACAATAGAATTGTGAATCAATATGCCTTGTTTTCTCTCTTATCCAATTCACATACACTTATGGATGATTTTTTAGAAAAGCACTCTGAATTCTATTTTAAGATTGTCTTTCCTGGAGAGCTTAAATGGGAGATTCGCGATAAGCTGGATCAAGCCAACATCACGGAACGTGTTCTTTACCCCGGACTGGATGGTTTGTCGCAGTGGTTAAAGAGACATTATTCGCAGAGAGAAAAGTAAGGTTCTACTTCCCGTAACTCTCGACCAAAGAAAAAATCCCTTGTACCATCATCTGTCCAGCAAGAGACCCCACAATCAATCCCATAACCCGGTTAAGCACTTTAATCCCATTGCCTCCGAGGCGATTTTGAATGGTGTGCATGTTTTTGAGAATAGCGTAGTTGGCAAGAGAACATACTATTAGGGCAAGGACTCCTGCCAGGTAGTCTTGCCAAGAATTGGCCTTGGTAGACATGGCAATGATGGTGGTGGCGAGACCGGGACCCACAATGATGGGAATGGCCAGAGGAACAACGGCAATGTCGTCCTGTTCCAAGGCCGCTTGGTGGTCGCCAGGACCGTGGTTTACTTTCTTTTCTTGACCGCGAACCATGTTCACCGCCATCAGGAGGAGGATAAGTCCACCAAAGACTTGTAGGGCGTATTGAGAAATGCCAAAGAATTCAAAGAGGTAGGTACCCACGGCAAACATCAGGAGCATAGAAATCAAAACCGCCTTAGAGTTTTTCTTGGCGATGGAGGTGATTTCTGACTTGGGCGTGGTCGATGGAATCAGCGTAAGCATAATCACACCTGCAGAGATGGGGTTCATAATCGTAAAGATTGAAACCGACTCAAAGAGGATCTTCTTTCCAAATTCTAAGATTTCCATATAGGTTGCCGTTTGTTCGTTTGGGTGTTGTGGAATCCCAGGCTTAAATGCGGCTAGTCAAACCAAACACCTATACAAAGTAAAGATAAATCTCAATGCGCCATAAAACCAAAGACATACCTTTGCGTTAAAGACCTGTCCTTCGTTACAAACGTTTTTTAGAAAGACTATGGAAATTGTGTGGAGAATGGTCATCACCTTCTTTTTCTTGGGAGTGATTGACCTCTATTCCTTTCAGCTCGTAAAGAGCGCCTTCCCCAAGGCCAAATGGCTCCGATGGGCCTATTGGATAATTGTCTTGGCCACCTATGGTTATATTTTACTGGCCATTACCGGATTTGATCCAGCAGCTACCCCACGCAAGGTTGTAAATACTTTTTTGGGAGTATTAATTCTGCTGTATGTACCCAAGACCACGATGGCACTGTTTCTTTTGTTACAGGACCTTTTAAGATTGGGCGTTTTGATTTTAAACGCCTTGTATAAGGTTTTTACTAAACCCACTCCAGCGGGCTTAAAAACCCACCAAGGGAGAGTGCCCTTAAAGACCTCTAGAAGAGCCTTTTTGTCTCAGATAGGATTGGGAGTGGCGGCCATTCCCTTTACCAGTATTTTATACGGAATCATACAAGGGCGCTATGACTTTAGAGTCATCAAAAAGACCTTGGCGTTTGAGAATTTGCCAGAAGCCTTTGACGGTCTGCGCATTTTGCAAATTTCCGATGTGCACTCGGGGAGTTTTACCAACCGTGAGAAGATTGCCTACGGCGTAGATATGATCAATGCCCAAAAGGCAGAGATCGTTTTTTTTACCGGTGACCTCGTCAATAACCAAGCCGACGAGATGGAGGAGTGGAAGGAGTTGTTTTCTACCATCAACGCGCCCATGGGTGTTTATTCCGTATTTGGGAATCACGACTACGGAGACTACGTAACGTGGCCCTCAGAACAGGACAAGGTCAATAACCTCTCCAAGCTGGCCAAGACTCATGGCGAAATGGGGTACAACCTTTTGAGAAATCAAAATGTGACATTGGAGCGCGATGGACAAAAGATTCACTTGGCCGGTGTGGAAAACTGGGGCTATCCTCCCTTTCCGCAATACGGCGATTTGAACAAGGCCTTGGAGGGAATAAACCCCGGAGAATTCACCATTCTAATGTCTCACGATCCCTCACATTTTGATGGTGAAGTAAAGCAGCATCCTGTGGGAGCGGACCTTACACTTTCCGGTCATACGCACGGAATGCAATTTGGAATTGAGATCCCCGGATGGATAAAATGGAGCCCTGTCAAGTACAAATATCCCAAGTGGGCAGGCTTATACGAAGAAAATAACCGATATTTATACGTCAATAGAGGTTTCGGCTATCTCGCCTTCCCCGGAAGGGTCGGCATCTGGCCAGAAATTACAGTATTAGAATTGAAAAAAGTATAGGAAAAAGGAAAAGGACTTTACAGTTGCCTTCCCTTTATTCCTTATTCCTCATCCCTTAAATAAAAGTTATGCTAAAAAAATTAAAACCCCTTTCGTTTCTCCTAGCAGGAGTCGTTGCCTTTTCTTCATGTAGTGATGACGATGACAGCGGGAATGGCACAACGGGAGGCTTCTCCCTAGAGGATCAATTGGTTGGCAATTGGACGGTTTCAGAAATTGAAGCTTCTGGAACCCTAGAAATAGCAGGTCAAAATATTCTTTTTAATGCAGAGGCCACTTCCATAACTAATAGTTATTATCAAGTAGAGATATCTCCCCAGCAATATGTTTCTAGAGTAGAGGCTGTTTTGGAAGTAACCACCATTGCGGGTAGCAACGATGTGCCCTATGGTCCTTTTGAGGATTCTGGCGCCTGGCGTGTAGTGGGTTCTGATAGTCTGTATGTAGATCAGAATGGGCAAGAAGTAGGGTACGAAATCATTTCCCTTTCTTCCACTAAGCTGCGCCTTGCCACTGAGCAAGAAATCAACTTTGCAGGTCAGGATATTGAGTCAGAAGTGGAGTTGGTTCTCACCAAATAGAATCTATTAAACGCCCAATTTAATTCTCAGATTTTTAATCATGTCTTCCGTCATGGCAGACAGGTCGTATTTATGCGCCCAATTCCAGTCTTTTTGCGCTCTGGAATCGTCAATAGACGCCGGCCAAGTTTCTGCAATGGCCTGTCTAAAGTCAGGAGCATACGTAATTTCTAGATTGGGAATGTGCTTTTTGACTTCGGCAAATATCTCTTCTGGAGTAAAGCTAATTCCGCCCAAGTTGTAGGAAGATCTAATGGCAATTTGCTCTGCAGGAGCTTCCATGATTTCTATAGTGGCGCGAATGGCATCCGGCATGTACATCATGGGCAATGCTTGGTCTTTGTTGAGGAAGCACTCGTATTTACCCGTCTTCAGTCCCTCGTAAAAAACATCCACGGCGTAGTCTGTCGTTCCCCCACCCGGCTCGCTCTTCCAGCTGATCAATCCGGGGTAGCGCAATGAGCGCACGTCCACGTTGTACTTGGCATGGTAATACTCACACCAACGCTCACCGGCTTGCTTAGAAATTCCATACACCGTGGTAGGCTCCATAACGGTATATTGTGGGGTGTTTAGCGTAGGAGTAGTGGGTCCAAAAGCCGCAATGGAACTTGGCCAATAAACCTTCTTTAGGAGCCCTTCTTTGGCCAGGGCCAAAACATTAAAAAGACTGGTCATATTTAGTTCCCATCCCTTGTCTGGGAATTGTTCTGCCGTTGCGGATAGCATAGCTACCAGGTGGTAAACTTGGGTGATTTTGTACTTATTTACTATTCCCCTTAGCGCGGGCCCATCCATGATATTCAGCGTTTCAAAGGGACCTGATTCCATTACCTCGCGGCTTGCTGGTTTAAGGTCAGAGGCAACTACATTGTCATCGCCATACATAGAACGTAGATTCATTACGAGCTCCGTACCTATTTGACCAGAAGATCCTATAACTAGAATTGATTCCATGGGTGGGGGATTTTTGGTAAATATAGATAGGAGTTTTTAATTTTCCATTTCTAGGGTTAGGGAGTTTGGAAGGCTTTGTTTTACAAGGTCTTAAATATCATAAATTGTGGTAATCTATCCACAAGGTGACAATTGTCATTCTCATAAATGTTAGAATTGGTATTTTTGCAGAGATAAATAATTAAAAAGAACCTAGAGAATAGGTTTTTCAGATACCAGACTCCACAAAAAATGGATCCAAACGCCGGAAATAAAGGATTGTACAATAGACTGAACAGAGAAGAGCTGCAGGCCAAGCTTGATGCGGAAAACTTTGATCGCAAGACCCTATCCTTTTATAAATATGTGATTATTGAGGATCCCAAAAAGATGAGAGATACCCTCTTTAACGAGTGGAATCACTTGGGTTGCTTAGGTAGAATTTACGTTTCTCAAGAAGGGATCAATGCACAAATGAATGTGCCCGAACCCCATTGGGAAGAATTTGTAAATACCCTTTATAAACATCCAGAATTTAGTCAAGTGCCCTTTAAGATGGCAGTAGAAGATGACGGAAAATCCTTTTTAAAGCTACAGATAAAGGTCAGAAATCAGATTGTAGCTGACGGCCTTTTGCCAGAAGACTATGATGTGACCAACGTAGGTAAACACCTCAATGCCCAAGAGTGGAATACTGCCATAGAGAATGACCAGCCGGTAATCGTAGACATGAGAAATCACTATGAATCCGAAATTGGCCACTTTGAAGGTGCTTTGCTTCCCGAAGCCGAAACCTTTAGAGAAGAACTTCCGGAGGTATTGGAAAAACTCAAAGGCAAGGAAGACCAAAAGATTTTGTTGTATTGTACCGGAGGGATACGTTGCGAAAAGACCTCTGCCTACTTAAAGCACCATGGTTTTAGCGATGTAAATCAACTTCACGGGGGGATTATAGACTATCATAGACAGATAGTTGATCAGCCAGAAAGCAATTTATACAAGGGAGTAAACTTTGTTTTTGATGAGCGTCTGGGGGAGCAAATATCAGATGAGATAATCTCTGTTTGCCATCAATGTGGTCAAACCTCTGCAAGGCATGTAAACTGTGTCAATAAGGCATGTAACCTTTTGTTTATACAATGCGAAGATTGTGGTGATCAACATGAACACACGTGTTCCAAAGAATGCCAAGAAATCATTCATATGTCAGAAGAAGATCAGGCCGTAGTAAGAAGAGAAGCCGGTAAGCAAAAAAGAGCCAAGCGCTTCTTTAGCCATAGAAAACCAGGAAACCTAAAAGAATAAAAAACACGATACCCATGGCCTACTACCATAAACTAGGAGAAATTCCCAACAAGCGTCATACGATTTTTAAAAAACCCAACGGAGATCTCTATTATGAGCAACTCTTTGGTACCGAAGGATTTAGTGGAGTATCTTCTCTGCTTTATCATGTAGAAAGACCCACAAGGGTAAAATCCATTGGTGAATCTATGGATGTTTCTCCCGTTGCGGCCATAGAAAAGAATATTACCTCGCAGATGTTGAACACCTGGAACGTGGCTCCTGCCGATGACTTTTTGGAGTCTCGCGTAACCATGCTCTTTAACAACGATGTCAACATTGTTGTGGCTGCACCTAGAAAGTCCATGTCGGACTACTTCTACAAAAATGCGGATGCCGATGAGGTGATTTTTGTGCACAAGGGATCGGGTACTTTGAGAACTATGGTCGGTAACCTCAAGTTTGAGTACGCGGACTACATAGTAATTCCACGCGGTATGATTTACCAGATTGAATTTGATACCGAAGACAACCGCCTGTTGATTACCGAGAGTTTCTCTCCCGTGGTTACTCCCAAGCGCTACCGCAACAACAACGGCCAGATGTTGGAGGACTCTCCCTTCTGTGAGCGCGACTTTAGACTGCCCACAGATTTAGAGACCCACCAGGAATCGGGGGATTTTGTGATCAAAATTCGCAAAGAAAACCAATTACACACCTTGGTATATGGTTCGCATCCCTTTGACGTAATCGGATGGGATGGCTATTGCTACCCCTACATTTTTTCTGCATTGGACTTTGAGCCTATCACGGGGAGAATTCATATGCCACCTCCTATTCACCAAACCTTTGAGGCCCACAACTTTGTGATCTGTACGTTTGCTCCACGTCTGTACGATTACCATCCAGAGGCCATCCCGGCCCCATACAATCACTCAAATATTGATTCCGATGAGGTTTTGTATTACGTAGATGGTGACTTTATGAGTAGAAATCATGTGGACAAAGGATTTATATCTCTCCATCCCGGAGGGATTCCTCATGGGCCCCACCCCGGCGCTGCAGAGCGCAGTATTGGCCAAACGGGAACGGAAGAGCTAGCGGTAATGATAGATACCTTTAAGCCACTTAAAGTAACCCAAGCGGCCATGGATAATTCGGATGCAGATTATTATGCCTCCTGGCTATAAAATCGTAGTGATTATTTTAGACCTTTATCAACCACAATATTAAACCCCTCATGATATGAGTGTAACTAAAGATAACTCGAGTCTAGAGCTCGAAAAAATATTCCAAGAAGCCGAAGACTTCTTGCCCTTAAACGGAACCGATCACGTAGAAATTTATGTGGGTAACGCCAAGCAGGCTGCTCACTTCTACAAAACTGCATTTGGATTTAAGTCCGTTGCCTATGCAGGTCTTGAGACGGGAATTACAGACAAGACCTCTTATGTGTTAGAGCAGGGAAAGATTCGTCTTGTACTCACCACTCCGCTCCATGCAGATAGTAGTATTAATGACCACTTGGTAAAACACGGTGACGGGGTAAAAAACGTGGCTATTTGGGTAGATGACGCCACCAAGTCCTTTAATGAAACCACCTCACGTGGAGCAGAGGTTGCCTTTGAACCCCATACTATAAAAGACAACAATGGCGAGGTGACTCTTTCGGGAATCAAAACCTATGGAGAAACTGTGCATATCTTTGTGGAACGATCCAAATATGACGGTCCCTTTATGCCAGGGTATAAAAAATGGGAATCTAACTACAATCCAGAAGGTGCGGGTCTAAAATACATTGACCATATGGTAGGAAATGTAGATTGGGGAGAAATGAATAAGTGGGTAGAGTTTTATGCCAAAGTAATGGGATTTGCTCAATTGGTATCCTTTGATGACAATGACATCTCTACAGATTACACCGCCCTAATGTCTAAGGTAATGACCAATGGAAATGGACGTATTAAGTTCCCCATTAACGAACCTGCAGAAGGAAAGAAAAAGAGTCAAATCGAGGAGTACATTGACTTTTACAATGGAGCCGGCGTGCAGCACATCGCCGTAGCAACCGATAACATCCTAGAGACCATAGACAGACTTAACAAAAACGGAGTTGAGTTCTTGTACGTGCCCGACTCTTACTATGATGATTTATTAGAAAGAGTAGGAGATATAGAAGAGGATTTAGAGGAGTTGAGAAAGCGTGGAATCTTGGTAGATAGAGATGATGAAGGATATCTTCTTCAATTGTTTACTAAGCCCGTATCTGACCGCCCTACTTTGTTCTTCGAAATCATTCAGAGAAAGGGAGCACAGTCTTTTGGAAAAGGAAACTTTAAGGCCTTGTTTGAGGCCATAGAGAGAGAGCAAGAAAACAGAGGAACCTTATAAGATTTTTAAAATTCACCTAAGCCCCGGTCTTCCGGGGCTTTTTTATTTACCACTATGACACCTTACGGAACAGCTTTACTGGATTACTTCAAAAACCCTGGTGATCAGGAATTAACTGTTCACCTTGACATGACAGAAACCGATACCCTTCCGGTGGGGTACTTCTTTAGAACAGAGTCTCAAATGCCAGAGTTAGAATTATTAGCCTTGGACCACTGCCGTGGGAAAGTATTAGACGTAGGAGCAGGGGCTGGAGCCCACAGCACGGTACTCATAGGTCGTGGATTTGACGTTACCGCCTTGGAACAAGATGCAGGAGCTGCCCAGATCATGAAATCAAGAGGTATTCCTTGTGTACAGTCTAGATACTTGGCCTTTGAGCCTAAAGAAAAGTTTGATACTCTTTTATTTCTGATGAATGGAATGGGAGTAGCCGCACGCCTTAAACAATTGCCTCCCATGCTAGAGTACACCAAAGAATTAATGGCCCCCAAAGGACAGGTATTAGTAGATTCCTCTGATCTATCCTATATGTATGATGGGATAGAAAACACGGATGACTACTACGGAGATGTGGAGTACACCTTTGAGTACAACGGCCAAACGGGAACGTCATTTCCGTGGCTATTTGTGGATTTCCCCATGCTCAAAAAAGTCGCCGAATCGGTTGGCTTCACGGTTGAGAAAATCAAAGAGGGGCCGCATTATGACTATTTGGCGAGGTTGACTCTTTGATTAGAAGGAATGAGGAAGAATGAAGGAAGAAAGAAGAAAGAAGGAAACGAGGAACATATTTCGAGTCTAAGTTCCCGAGTTAGAAAGTTTAAAAATTCCTTTTTTCCTAATTCCTTTTTCCTTCTAAAATTAGGAAACAGCATGAGCAGGGGAATAAAAGACATACTTAGCTCAACCCTCCCTACAGATCCATCCAAATCAACCCTGACTCAGCCACCTCGCTTTTGTTGAGAGCTCTGTCTATAAGCTGAAAGGTAAAATGCAGAGAATCAGAAGTTCTGGTGGTTACATCTATCTGGAAGAACAATTTGCCTTCTAGGGTCTTGTTTTGTCCTGTTGGGGTTAGGTTTTTGATACGAGCATTGTAGGTGCTATAAAACTCCTTTACACCACCTTCTTCTACATAAATCTCTGCCATTAAATTGTTGTAATAAGGGCAGCTTTCGCAAAAGTTGGGAGTAGAAGTTTGGTCCTCATCTAAGCCAATGTCACCATCGCCGTCTGTAAAGTACAACTCCACCTCTACAATGTCCGCAAAGGTTCCCTGCCTATCCTCTTTGTATTGAATAGAAGTAGTATACTCCAAAGTTGGTGTATCCGAAAAGTCTTTGTCCGGTCTACAACCCCCCAATACCATTGACATTCCCAAACCGAGAAAAAGGGACCTTAGTGATATGTTAGAGAATGTATTCAACTGTATGTACTATCCAAATTAAAAAATACCTTTGAGGAAGAATAACGCAGACAAACTACATTTCGTTCCCCTTGGACTTGCATTTAATCAAAAATAACATTTTTAGAGAACATACAGAGGACTCCTTTAGGGAGTTGGCTCTGGAGGTTTTTAGAATGCAATCCACTCAAAACCCTGTATATAGAGAATACCTGCGACATCTCAAGGTCTCTGCTCAAGACATTGAGCATTACAAAGACATTCCCTTTTTGCCCGTTCAGCTATTTAAAGAACATAAAGTAGTGTGCCATGGAGAAACTGTGGAGATGGTTTTTACCTCTAGCGGAACCTCTGGAATGACACCGAGCAAACATTGGATAACTGATCTTTCTCTCTACTCAGAGAGCTTTACCCAAGGTTTTGAAAGGGAATATGGCCCCATAGAAGATTGGACCATTTACGCTTTGCTTCCGGGCTATATGGAGAGGCAGGGATCCAGTTTAATCTACATGGCTCAGCACATGATAGCTAAAAGTAAAGACATCACCAGTGGCTTTTTTCTCAGTGCAACTCATGAGTTAAAGGAACACTTATCACATAGGGGAAATAAAAAAGTTTTGCTCATGGGAGTCAGCTTTGCCCTGCTAGACTTCGCAGAGGCCCATCCCATGGACCTGCAAGGCGTGGTCATTATGGAGACCGGAGGAATGAAGGGCAGGAGGCAGGAGTGGACTCGTTCGCAATTACATCAGTTTTATTCAAAGGCCTTTGGAGTAGATACCATACACTCAGAATATGGAATGACAGAACTACTATCGCAAGCCTATTCTAAGGGGTCTGGACTTTTTGGTTGCCCCCCTTGGATGAAGGTTTTGCCTAGAGATACTTCGGACCCGCTAAGCGCAAGTGCTTATAGAAAAACGGCAGGTCTCAATATTATTGACTTGGCAAACGTTAATTCTTGTAGCTTTATATCCGTTCAGGATTTAGGACGGGTCTATCCCAACGGAACCTTTGAGGTTTTGGGAAGATTTGATGATGCAGAAGCTAGGGGCTGTAACCTTTTAATAGCGAAGGATTAGGACCTAAAATAAAAAAACAGCAATACACATGAAACACATTGCACTACTCGTATTTATGGCTACTTCGGCAGTAGGTTATGGACAATTTACTAAAGGCCCCGTGGAGGTAAAAAGCAAAGGAGGAGACTCTTTTACACTGGAAGACTCAGTGGCTGTCTACACCTATCCCCCTCGCAACAGTTCCTTTGCTATAGGGGTAAACGTATTGGTCTCGGAAGACGATTTTAATCCAAAGGATAGCAGTCTCTCTGCAGACGTTGTTTTTTATAACGAGGATTTAAAGTCATTGGGTCACTCAAATTCCGCGCTGGAGATTTCTCAATACAAAAAACCTGAGCCCTACCGATTGCGCAAGTACTACTGGATTCATTTAGATGGTTCTGTGCCCGTAACCCATATTAGGAGAAAGACCATTCCGGACGAAGAGTTTTACGAAGAGATGAATACCAGTAAACGAGGAGTAAGAGGTCCTGCTCTGGAAACGTATCTGGAGAGGTTTGACTTTATAAAGGATGAATCTACGGATCTACCCACCTACGTGATTTTGCAGAACCACAAATCCTTAGATGAAGAACCGGGTTTTAGAATGATTTTAGTCTTGAGAGGAAGCTCCCCGCTTTGTGTGATTACCAATGGGGTGGATTTTCCTATAAAGACCTTTAAGGCACAAGAAAACGATTTGGGGTATACCTTTACTTATTTTAGTAAGCCCAACGTAAAAATAAGAGAGCAATTATTGGATATAGCCTATACCTATACGCCGCTTTAGGGCTGTAAAACAGAGGTTTAAGTCAATTAGACCCATTTGTTGGTATAGTTTGCTCTCTCCTTTTTATTCACCTTTGAAGTGGGCAAGACGGACATCCTAGCACCCCAAAGGTTAGGGAATTCCCCAAGGTGAAAACCTTGGGTTTTTTTATTTTGTCCCAACAACCAAGCATTGCTACTGCTGGCTAGTATATTATATAAATCCCTATTCAACAATAATCAAAAAGTAATTCTTCTTTCCCTTTTGAACCAATATATACTTTTGGTTTAAGAGGTCTTGTGCGGTGATCTCTTTGTCTACGCCAACCTTGGATTTATTGATGGCTACTCCATTGGCAGAGGTCATTTTCCGGGCCTCTCCTTTACTAGGGAACACAGAGGTCTCCGTGGCCATAAACTCTACAACAGGAATTCCTTTGGTCAAGACTTCTCTGCTTACAGTGAATTGAGGCACTCCCTCAAATACCGAGAGTAGGGTGGCTTCATCAATGGAGCGCAAAACCTCCTCAGTGGCTTTTCCAAATAGAATGTCAGACGCCGCTATGGCGTTTTCTAGGTCTTTTTTGCTGTGTACTCTTTCTGTGATTTCTTCCGCGAGAGCTTTTTGGAGAACCCTTTTGTGAGGAGCCTCATCGTGTTCTGTAATCAGGGCTTCAATTTCTTGACGACCCTTGAGAGAAAAAATCTTGATATACCCCTTGGCGTCCTCGTCAGCAGAACGCAACCAAAACTGATAAAAGGCATAGGGAGTTGTCTTTTCGGCGTCAAGCCAAACATTGCCTCCTTCTGATTTTCCAAATTTGGTGCCATCGGCTTTTTTTATGAGAGGGGTGGTCAATGCATAGGCTTCTCCTCGGCCCATTCTGCGTATCATTTCTGTTCCCGTGGTAATATTACCCCACTGATCAGAACCTCCCATTTGCAATTTAATGCCTTCGTTCTTCCAAAGGTGGTAAAAGTCGTACCCTTGAATGAGTTGGTAGCTAAATTCCGTAAATGAGATTCCGCTTTCCATTCTTGATTTTACTGAGTCTTTGGCCATCATGTAGTTTACAGAAATGTGCTTGCCAACATCTCGGATAAAATCCAAGAAAGAGAAATCTTTAAACCAGTCGTAATTGTTTACTACTACCGCAGAGTTTTTTCCACAGTCAAAGTCCAAAAACTTTTCTAATTGTGCCCTTTGGCAATCCAGGTTGTATTGCAGTTGCTCGGGAGATAATAATTGTCTTTCTGCTGCCTTAAAGCTGGGATCGCCTACCATACCAGTGGCTCCCCCCACCAAGGCAAAAGGTCTATGGCCCGATCGCTGAAAGTGAACTAAGGTCATGATTTGCACCATGTTACCCACACCCAAAGAGTCTGCAGTAGGGTCAAATCCAATGTAGGCACTGGTCATTTCTTTATTGAGTACATCCTCCGTTCCGGGCATGATGTCGTGCAGCATGCCTCTCCATTTGAGTTCTTCAACAAAGTTTTTTTCCATGATGGTATTCTTTTTTCTCCTCCTCTTTTCCCTATAGTTTTGTATACCTTTGAGATGCACAAGAGGAGAGGTCGCAATAATTGTAAATAGGCTTCAAAAATAGTTTTTATCCTCTTTCCAAAACAATTTTAAGGACACAATATGATACTGGTAACTGGAGGAACGGGGTTGTTGGGCAGCCATTTGATGTATTCACTGCTTTCTGCAGGTCAAAAGATACGTGCCGTTCACAGAAAATCAAGTGATTTATCTTCGGTAAAACACGTTTTCTCCTATTATACCGATAGTGCCCAAGAGCTTTTTGAATCCATAGAATGGATAGAGGCTGATCTTCAAAACATTCACGATGTACATCGCATTTTTGAAGGAGTTCATACCGTTTACCATTGTGCAGCTATTATTTCATTCTACCCCAAAGACGCCCAAATGATGATTGAGGACAATCCCAAGGTTACCGAATTCTTGGTGAATGAAGCCCTAGAGAGATCTATAGAAACTCCGGATTTGGCCTTTTGTCATGTGAGTTCTGTTGCGGCTTTAGGAAGAACAGGCGATCAAGACACCATTGATGAGGATGCTCTGTGGACGGATTCTCCTGAGAACTCTAACTACGCAAAGAGCAAGTACTTGGCAGAGATGGAAGTCTGGCGAGGTATAGAAGAAGGTCTAAACGCAACCATGGTAAATCCATGTATTATTTTGGGACCCGGATATTGGAGTGGCGGATCCGGAAAATTGTTTTCTAGTGTCCACTCCCAATTCCCCTATTATACAGAAGGGGTCAATGCCTTTGTAGATGTACGTGATGTGGTCCAGTGTATGATAGGCCTTGTAGATAAGAAACAATGGGGAGAACGATTTTTGACCACTGGAGAAAATGCCAGTTACAAGGATTTATTCTTTGCTATGGCAGATGCTCTTTCGGTAAAAAGGCCTTATAAGAAGCCCAATAAACAACTGATGGAGTGGGTTTGGCGTATGGAGTGGCTGCGGTCTGTTCTCTTTGGATCTAAGCCCTTGGTTACCAAAGAAACTGCGCGATCAGCTAGAGGGGTGTACCGATATTCTAGCGCCAAAATAGAAAAGCGATTGAATGTTACTTTCCGGTCCTTAGATTCTTCTGTACAGGAGATTTCTCAGTTCTTTCTTCAAGACCTTCCGTAACGGCTGCCTTGATTTTTTCCTGAATGTCTGTGGGTGTTTCCTCTCGTGTTTTTTGCTGAATGTCTACCTCCATTTTTTGGAGATCAATAATAATCTCTCCGTACATTTTAGAGGCCATTTTTGGGTGTAGAGTGTACCATGTAAAGCTCGTATCAAACTCCTCTTCTGTAATTTGATACTTTTCCCAAACTAAGTGATAGTAGGAGGCAAGAGTCGTGGTGTCTCCTAAAATTTTATTTCCTGTTCGCGCGCCTTCTATTAGCAATACGTCGGTCATCACCTTTTTCATAGTAGCTTCCGGAAGAATGTAATTGGGCACGGGCTCATTTTCTATAGTAGAACTACAGCTCGCTAGAATTAATGAGAAAGATAATATGTTAACGATTGTACGCAAGTCGCATGGCATTTTTTACGGGAAGGACTTTTCCGTTTTCATAAACGACCTCTCCATTGACTAAGGTATGTGTTATTCTGGAGGTAAAGGTAGTGCCCTCAAAGGGAGACCATTTACACTTGTATAAAATATTGTCTTTAGTCACGGTCCAAGGAGAGGAGGGGTCAACCAAAACAAGGTCAGCATAGTATCCTTCTCTAACAAATCCCCTGTCCACGATGCCAAACAACAACGCTGGGTTGTGACACATTTTTTGAACCATCATCTCCATGGTCATTCTTCCCTTTCGCACCGATTCCATCATGGCAGGTAGCCCGTGCTGAACCAAGGGACCTCCACTGGGAGCTGTAGGGTAAGTATTGTTTTTTTCTTCCAAGGTATGAGGAGCGTGGTCAGTTGCAATAACGTCTATTCTGCCATCTAAAACGGCTTTCCAAATCTCTTCCTTGTCTGCAGCAGTTTTTACCGATGGATTCCATTTTATCAAGGATCCTTTCTCGGCATAAAAACTATCGTCAAACCAAAGGTGGTGAACACATGCCTCTGAGGTGATTTTTTTCTTGCCTAAAGGGGCCTTAGAAAACAGATGGGTTTCTCTGCCCGTAGAAATATGAAATACGTGTAATCTAGACCCGTGTTTTTTTGCGAGTTCTACGGCAGAGCTCGAGGACAAATAACAGGCTTCTTCTGATCTAATGATGGGATGCTGGTCAAAGGGGATATTCTCCCCGTATTTTTCTAAAGCGAATTCATAGTTGGCTCTAATGGTAGCTTCATCCTCACAGTGGGTAATCAATTGATTGTCCACTTGGCTAAATATTTTTTCCAGAGCGGTGAGATTGTCTACAAGCATATTTCCCGTAGAGGAACCCATAAAAATCTTAACCCCTGGAATGCGGGTCTTGTCTGCCTTTAGAAGCTCCTCTAAATTATCATTGGTAGCTCCTAGGTTAAATCCATAGTTAGCTACAGAAACCTTGGACGCACGGTCGTATTTCTTTTCCAATTCCTCAAGAGTGGTCGCTTGGGGAACGGTATTGGGTTGTTCTATAAAGCTGGTGGTTCCACCGGCTACGGCGGCAGCACTTTCTGAAGCAATATCTCCTTTGTGGGTAAGGCCGGGCTCTCTAAAATGTACCTGATCATCTATGACCCCTGGCAACAAAAATTTACCTGCTGCATCTATTACTTTGGTTTCTGGCTTTTGTTGAGAAAGGGAGGAGTCTATTTTATCTATGCGACCATTTTCTATGTAAATATCACCAGAAATGGTTTGCCCTTCATTGACAATGCGTGCGTTTTTTATGAGGATGGAAGCCGACATATAGAGATTTTAAAATATGGATTTGAAATTAGCTACAAAGGTCGTGAAAAACGAGCAAGAATTACGGTTTTTGGTTGTAGGATTTAAACCAGCTGGAGATTTTTAAACTGAGTACTCCAAATATGGCTTCCTTGATGATGCCTTGAGACATTTTTGATGATCCCTTAGTCCTATCGGTAAAAATTACGGGAACCTCAGTTAGGTTAAATCCGTATTTCCATGTCTTAAACTTCATTTCTATCTGAAAGGCGTACCCCACAAACTTAATCTTGTCAAAACGTATGTTTTCTAGAACTTTTCTGCGGTAACAAATAAACCCTGCCGTGGTATCATTGATGGGAAGACCTGTAACAAATCTCACGTATTTGGAGGCAAAGTAAGAAAGAAGTACTCTGGACATAGGCCAATTGACCACGTTTACCCCTGTGATGTACCTGGAGCCAATGGCGAGGTCGGCGCCCTCTTCGGCACAAGCCTTTCTGAGCTTTAAAAGGTCATGAGGATTGTGAGAAAAGTCAGCATCCATCTCAAAAATATAGGGGTAATCCTTTTCTAAACTCCACTTAAAACCATGAATGTAGGCAGTACCCAATCCCATCTTGGAAGTTCTTTCCTCTAAAAACAATCTATTGGGGTATTGAACTTGTAAATCCTTGACCATTTGTCCCGTGCCGTCCGGAGATCCATCGTCTACAATCAGAATGTCAAACTCGTGATCCAAGCCAAAAACGGTCTGGATAATATCAATAATATTATCTTTCTCGTTATAGGTAGGAATTACAACAATAGAATCGGACAAAGACTTGGTTTTTTAAAGTGAATGCCAAATGTAATCAAATAGACGTTTTTAACGCTAGACGCCATAAATTATTGAGGGTTTTTTAACAAGTCAGGTCAACTTTAGCTAATTTCAGCCTCACAAATGGATATATACAATCATAAAAATCTGTGGAAGCTTACCTTATTAATCACCGCAGTGCTGATTGGGGTAGGAACCCTTTGGTATACAGAGACTTTTCTTAAAGATCTCAGACAAGAGGAAGAAAAGAACATTAAAATCTGGGCAAATGCCGTTCAAGTAGCCACTACAGCAACCAGTGGCGAAGACCTATCTTTTGCTACTAGCTACATCACCAACAACAACACCATTCCCGTTATTCTCACGGACCAAGAGGGCAATATCATTACCTCTAGAAATTTAAAAAAGGGAAGAGAGAATGACCTAAAATATCTCAAGGCCCAAATGCAGGTCATGGCAGAAGAAAATGAACCCATAGAAATTGTCTACGACCAGGACAAAAAAAATTATTTATACTATAAAGAGTCCATTCTTTTGACCAAACTCAGAATTTACCCCATGATTCTCTTGGGGGTGATTGGGCTATTTGTGGGTATTGCCTATTTGGCATTTTCTGCCTCCCGACGAGCCGAGCAAAACCGAGTTTGGACGGGAATGGCCAAAGAAACCGCCCATCAAATTGGAACTCCCCTGTCTTCTCTTATGGGTTGGATAGAAATATTAAGAACTCAGAATACAGATGAATCCATGCTCTTGGAAATGGAGAATGACGTAAATAGATTGACGGTAATTACCGATAGGTTTTCAAAAATCGGCTCCCAGCCCACCCTAAAGTCAGGAGATCTGCAGGCCCTTGTGCAGGAGTCGGTAAGTTATTTCGAAAAGCGAATTTCTAAAAAAATCAATCTATCCTTTAAGGTAGAAGAAGGGGGGATTTATCAGGTGGTTATGAACCCTCAACTTATGGGATGGGTGGTAGAAAACCTAATTCGCAACTCGGTAGATGCCATGGATGGGGCTGGAGAAATACGCCTGCTGCTGTCTCAACACGGAAAAAACATACGGTTGGATGTAGAAGATACTGGCAAGGGCATTCCCTACCGTCAGTTACAAGTGGTCTTTAGACCCGGTTTCACATCCAAAACCAGAGGCTGGGGACTCGGCCTTTCTCTCGCCAAACGAATTGTAGAAAACTACCACAATGGAAAAATATTTGTAGCTAAGTCCGAAGTAGGTGCGGGAACTACCTTTAGGATTTCGCTCCCTAGGACCCCTCAATAACCCCAGAAAACCTCGGATATGGCAGGGATTTATTTACATATTCCATTTTGTCGCAAGGCTTGCACGTATTGTGATTTTCATTTCAGCACCCAAATGGACACCTATTCTTTGGTGATGGAGGCCATGGTAACAGAGTTGGTTTCTAGAGCCGATGAGCTCAAGGGTCAAGTAGTGGATACCATTTATTTTGGAGGGGGAACGCCTTCCATGATTGCAGAGGTTGACCTACATAAACTCGTGGATACGATGTATGCCAACTACTCCCTTTCTGCCGATGTAGAATTCACTTTTGAGGTAAATCCAGAAGACGTTTCCAATGTGTCATTAGCCGTGTGGAAGAAGGCAGGAATTAATAGATTGAGCATGGGGGTTCAATCCTTTAGAGAGGAAGATCTCCTCTTTATGAATCGAAATCACGGAGGGGGACAAAGCGAATCCTCCATTCTAAAGGCTCAAGACGTAGGGTTTGAGAATATCACCATAGATTTAATCTACGGGGTACCTACCTCCAGCCGTCAACAATGGATAGACAACGTAGATAAGGCCTTTTCTTTAGGAATCCCGCATCTATCTAGTTACGCCCTTACCGTAGAAGAAAAAACCGTTTTGGCGCATCGCATCAAGACTAAAAAAATAAAACCCCTGGACGAGGAAGAAGCTCATCAGCAGTTTTTAATCCTAACCCAAATGGCAACCCAAAGAGGATTTGAGCACTATGAAATATCCAATCTTGCCAAACCCGGATTTAGAGCAGTACACAACAGCCAATATTGGCAAGGGGTTCCCTATTTGGGAATAGGGCCTTCTGCTCATTCATACAATGGGAATAGCAGGCGTTGGAATCGCGCAAATAATGTGCTGTATTCCCGAGAAGTTTTGTCCAAGGGCATTTACTGGGATGGAGAACAACTATCAGAAGCCAATAGGTTTAACGAGGTCGTGATGACGCGGTTGCGCCTTATAGAGGGGCTTCCCAAATCCGTTATTGAGGATTCTTTTTCTTCAAAATTCATGGCGCACCTAGAATCCGAAATCATTCAAGAAGTCCAAAACGGACGAATACTGGATACCAAAACCCATTGGGTCATTGCGGATCAATACCGGTTTTCTGCTGACGGAATCGCATCAAATCTTTTTTACCTTTAGGACCTAATGCCAAACCCATGAAAGTAACCTCTACTCACAACCAAAAGAACTATCAGTCAGACCTAACTCAACCCATAGATATTTCTATACCCGTAAGGGATTTAGAAGAAGCCACAAGGGCATGGTATGTGGGAAAGGCGGAGATAGAACCCGTTAGAATTGGGGGCTGGGTAGGCACGGTAAAAGATGGGTCAGGGGTGAACTTCTATTCGGTTTATTTTTCTCCTCATGCACATGGCACTCACACAGAAACTCTAGGGCATGTTATGGAAGCAAAGCAGTCCATTGACAGGAGACTTTCTAAGTACTTTTTTACCGCACAGGTCATAACCTGCCCTATGGAGCAAGGCGAAGATAGGATTATTTCTACCCGTGGAGTTTTGGATGCCATAGATTTAAAGAACCCCCCAGAGGCAATTGTGTTGAGAACCTTGCCCAATGTAGAAAGGGTCAAAAAGCACATCAATTATTCCAATACAAACCCTCCCTATATGAGAGAAGATTTGGCGGCTCAATTGGCAAAAATAGGAATTGATCACCTTCTTATTGACACCCCATCCGTAGACAAGGAAGAAGACGGTGGTGCTCTGGTTTCTCATCACGCTTTTTGGCAGACCCAGTCCAAGAATCCCAGAGAGCATGCAACCATAACCGAACTTATATATGTCCCCGATGAGGTAGAGGATGACCTCTATTTGTTAGAGCTTCAAATTGCGCCCATAGATAATGATGCCTCCCCCAGTAGACCTACCCTTTACAAAATGAATCTTTTAGAGTAACTTTATAGTACCCTTATTCGTCTTAACCAAAGAAAGCCAATAGATCTCCAAAGCCTCGTTCGTGCATGAAGAAAACCATACTCCTCAACCTACTTTTTCTCGTTTCCGTTATTTCTTGGTCACAGCCCTTTGTTTATTCTGGGGTTATATATGATCAAGAAACACACGAAACCCTTCCCTTTGTCAATGTAACGATTAACAATACTCGAGTGGGACTAGCTGCCGATGTGGACGGGTCCTTTGAGATTAGGTCGGATCAACCCATAACCCAGCTCTCCTTTAGTTTTATTGGTTACCAAAAATTGGATATGCCCGTAACGGCCTCTACTCCCGTTAAATTGGAGATCTTTATGGCAGAGGCCACCAATACCCTTAGAGAAGTAGATGTTACCGCAGGAGAAAACCCAGCGTTTAGAATCATCAGAAAAGTCATTGCCAATAAGGATAAGAATCACCCTGACCACCTAGAATCCTATAAGTATACTTCTTATAACAAACTCTTGGTCACCATTCAGGCAGATTCTATGCCCCCTTTGTTTGATACTTCTTTTGTGGCCATGGAGGATACCAGTTATTCAAAGGTCGATTCTTCGGGATATGAGCTTCAACAGTTTATGGATTCTCAGCACATTTTTATCATGGAAAGTGTAACTGAGAAAACCTATAAAAGCCCTGGATCTTCTGAGGAAAAGGTCTTGGCCACCCGGACCGCAGGAATCAACCAACCTTTGTTTGTTTTGGTTTCTAGCCAAGTTTTGAGTTTTTCTTTTTACGATGATTTCATCTCCATATTGGGAAAAGATTTCTTAAACCCCTTGTCCGACGGTGCACTCTCTAGGTATGTCTATTTGATTAATGACACTATCTATCAAGGTTCAGACACGGTATTTGTCATAGAATACTTTCCGGTAAAAAACCCAAAGATTCCTAGCATGAATGGGGTGTTGTATATCAACTCAGACGGTTATGCCCTGCAAAATGTCACGGCAGAGCCCTTCGAAAAGGAAGGTATAGGAATTACCGTCCAACAGAAATATGAAAAGGTAGAAGGCGCGTGGTTTCCACAACAACTCAATTACGACTTTAGAATTTACGGTGTAAGTGTATATGAAGCCCAACCTGTGGGAATAGGGAGGACCTATATAAAGAACATAGAAATAAATCCGGAGGTCAATACTCGAGATTTTGCCAAGGCAGACATCATATTGGTTGACTCTTCCTTGACCAAAGACCAAGCCTATTGGAATAAGTTGAGGGGAGACAGTTTGGACTCTAAGGAACTCAGGACCTACGAGTTTATAGATTCCATTGGAGAAGAGTTTGAGTTGGATGCTCAAATAGAAAAACTTCAAGTTCTGTTGGAGGGCCGGTATCCGTATAAGTTTATGGAGTTCCCATTTGACAAAGTCCTGTCCTACAATATTTATGAGGGACTTAGATTGGGGTTTGGGGTAGAAACCAATGACAAGCTAATCAAAGGCGTTAGGTTAAAAGGCTACCTTGGATATGGTTTTAGTGATGAGGTCTTTAAGTATGGCTATGGTGCCGAAATAATGCTTAACCGCAGATGGGACTGGGTTGTAGGAGGAGGATATTCCTTTGATCTTCAAGAGACGGGAAGAACCAAGAATCACCTAGAAGACAAACCCAATTTACTCTCCAATAATACTCGATTCTTTTGGATAGAGCAATTTGACCAAGTGTCGCGATTTGAACTGTATACCCAAACTGACTTGACTCCCAACCTTAGATTTCACGGACAATTTACTCGAGATAACCGTTGGGTAAATGGCGACTATAGGTATAGAACCGAATCTGCAGAAGGCATTGTTACTGAGGCCAATGGCTTTAACTTTTCTTCGGTAATGATGGGACTTAGATGGAGTCCCAAAGACGAGATTATGGAAACGCCACTTGGCAGAAGAAACCTAACCAAGGGAACCCCCGTTTTTTACTTGGATGCAGAACAGGGTTTTGCCATAGAAGACCTTGGAGATTACGATTACTCTAGGATACAAGCGGCCATTGACTACAGGATTAAAACCGTTTCACTAGGAGAATCTCAGTGGATACTCAGGGGTGGATACGTAGATCCTTCGGTTCCATTGTCTAAATTGTTTTATCCAAGCGCCAATGTTCCCTCTAGAGAATATTTGAGTATTACCACCTCGAGCACAGGGAGTTTTGAGGCCATGAGAAACAATGAGTTCTTAGCCGATAGATACCTTTCCTTGGCCTTTAGACAAAACTTTTTCCAGAGATGGGGTAAGCCGTGGGGCATGGAGTGGGACTTAGAGTTTGTTGCCGCCGCCTATTTTGGCTGGTTGTCACAACCTGAGAATCACCAAGGTGTCTTTATTCAATCGGGAGAAGAGGGTTATTACGAGACAGGTTTAGAGATGAATAAGATGTGGAACGGCCTAGGTATAGGAGTGTACAGAAGGTTTGGTCCCTACACCTTGCCTGTTGAGTTGGACAATTGGGCCTTTAAACTCAGCTACCGATTTGACCTTTTCTAAACGCGGTTGCAATAGAAGTTAATTGGTTACATTTGTGACCCATTTACTCTGTTGTCTATGTGGACTGTGATTGCTAGAATTATTTTACGGAATAAGATTTTACTCCTACTGGGAGTGGCACTGGCCACGGCTTTTATGGGCTTTAAGGCTTCGGAAATTAAGATTTCCTATCAATTTGCAAGAATATTACCCATAGATGATACGGTTAATATCCAATATCAAGATTTTCTAAAAACTTTTGGGGCCGCGGGGAACACCATTGTTATGGGTACCGAGGATGAAGATTTTTTTACCCCTGGGCGCCTTGCTCTGTGGGATGCCCTTGCACGAGAAATTGCAGATATTCCAGGGATAGAAAATGTCCTTTCGGTGACCAAAACCTATGATCTTGCCTTAGACTCAAATGACGTATTGCAGCCCATTCCCTTTGTAGAGGTCTTGCCTCGAACCCAAGATGAGGCCAATGCCCTAAAACAAAAGCTGCTCTCTAGACCCTTTTACAAAGGACTCTTGTACACTCGAGAGGGAGAAGTGAATCTGATGATGGTCAACCTTGCAAAAGATCAACTCTACAATAAGAATATCATAAGAATTGTAGAGGCGGTAAAGGAGATCTCTGATAATTTTGAGAGAGAAACCCAAATAGAAGTTCACGTTTCGGGATTGCCATACATACGTATGGCAAATACCCAAAAACTAAAGAATGAAGTTTACCTCTTTATCTTTTTAACCATTGCCACTACGGCCATACTCTTACTTGTTTTCTTAAAGTCTTTTAGGGCCATGCTTATAGCCTTGACCGTTGTGGTTATTGGAGTTGCCTTTAGCTTTGGGTTGATCAGTAGTTTGGGCTTTTCCATTACCCTTTTGAGTTCACTCATACCTCCTTTGGTCATTGTGATTGGTATCCCTAATTGTATATTCCTCATCAACAAATACCATTCTGAATACAAGGAACACGGAGGAAAGATCTTGGCCCTACATAGGGTAATCAGAAAGGTGGGGAACGTCACCCTTATTACCAATGTTACTACAGCCTTGGGATTTGCTGCCTTTATTCTTACCGAGTCCCAAGCCTTGGTAGAGTTCGGAATTGTGGCCTCTCTCAATATTTTGGTAGTATTTGTGATCAGTATTATTCTAATCCCCATTATATATACCTATCTGACTCCTCCCAAAGAGAGACATTACAATCACTTGGATAAAAAGTGGCTCAACGAAATGATTTCTACCTTGACGTGGTCGGTTCAGCACGCTAGGCCCCTGGTTTATATTCTTTCTTTTGTTGTGGCTGTGGGAGCAATTTATGGCATATCTAAAATAGAAACTACCGGAAATTTAACCGAAGACTTTTCTAAGGACGATCCGGTGTTTCAGGATGTGAAATTTATGGAGGCTCAATTTAAGGGCGTGATACCCATAGAAATCATTATAGACACTCACAAGGCCAAAGGCGTTCAAAAGGCGAGTACCCTAAAACGTATGGACAAGCTTCAGGCCACCTTGGATACCTTCCCTAATATTTCTAGGTCACTTTCTATGGTGGATTTTGTAAAATCGGCCACACAGGCCTTTTTTGATAATGACCCTTCCTTTTATAGACTTCCAACCTCAAACGAGAGAGCCTTTGTGTATTCTAGTTTGCCCAAAGTTGACGGTGCCAACGTATCTCTGTTGAGTTCTCTTGTAGATTCTATAGGGCAAAAGGGACGCATTACCATGCAATTGGCCGATATTTCTACACCGGAGATGAAGATTCTTGAGAGGCAGATTACGGATATTGTCATGGATATTTTTCCCAAAGAAAAATACGAGGTGACCATTACGGGAGCTTCGGTTGTCTTTTTAAAAGGAACAGATTACTTAATTAAGAACCTTATCATCTCTCTTGCGTTGGCCGTATTTGTCATTGCGATTATTATGGCCTTTTTATTTGGCTCCATTAGAATGGTTTTTATCTCGTTACTACCCAATATTATTCCCCTTTTGGTAACCGGTGGCTTAATGGGGTACTTTGGGATCCCCATAAAGCCCTCTACCATATTGGTCTTTTCTATTGCTTTTGGAATTTCCGTAGATGACACCATACACTATTTGGCCAAATACAGACAAGAGCTCAAGGCCAATGGTTGGAAAATTGGCCCGGCGGCCCTAGCCTCCATAAGAGAAACAGGTGTATCTATGTTTTATACCTCTGTAGTTTTGTTTTCTGGCTTTAGTATTTTTATTTGGTCAGAATTTGGCGGAACCATTGCCTTGGGGATTTTAGTCTCCTTAACTTTGTTTGTAGCCATGGTGAGCAATCTGGTATTATTGCCATCGTTGCTCATGTCTTTAGAAAGATTTGTAACTTCTCGAGAATTCAATGAAAATCTAATTGAGATTTACGAAGGTGAATCCGAGGAGGACGAATCCCTAGAAAACGAACATACCCAATCATGAAAGGAATTATTTTAGCTGGAGGATCCGGTACCAGACTGCATCCACTCACCTTGGCGGTGAGCAAGCAACTCATGCCCATCTATGACAAGCCCATGATTTACTATCCGCTTTCTACCTTGATGAATGCGGGAATCAAGGATATACTGATCATTACAACTCCTCATGACCACGAGATGTTTGTCAAACTTCTTGGTGATGGATCCCGAGTAGGCTGTAATTTCCAGTATACTATTCAAGAGGAACCCAATGGATTGGCTCAGGCTTTTGTTTTGGGGGAAAAATTTATTGATGGTGACAATGCGGCTTTAATTCTTGGAGATAATATTTTTCACGGGACTGAGATGCCTGCCCTTCTTTCTGAAAGTGCAGACCCCAGTGGAGGAATTGTTTTTGCCTACAGAGTAAATGATCCAGAGCGCTACGGTGTGGTGGATTTTGATAAAAACCTTCAGGCCATAAGCATAGAGGAAAAACCAGAAAACCCTAAGTCTAAGTATGCAGTCCCCGGGTTGTACTTTTATGACAACAGGGTGGTAGACATCGCCAAAAACCTTAACCCGAGCCCTCGTGGAGAATATGAAATCACTGACGTAAACAAAGCCTACCTAGAAATGGGAGAGCTCAGCGTTAGGATTCTTGACAGAGGTACCGCTTGGTTAGACACCGGGACCTTCCCCTCATTAATGGCCGCTGGTCAATTTGTTCAGGTCATAGAAGAACGCCAAGATATCAAGGTGGGCTGTATAGAAGAGGTTGCCTTTGCAAAGGGTTTTATCAACGCACAAGACCTAGAAAACATTGCCCAGCCCTTACTTAAAAGCGGCTACGGTAAATACCTATTATCTCTACTCTCTTAATACATGAGTCAAATAATTGATAAGTACCAGAAGTCTTTTGCTTTGGCATTGGACACTCTCTCCTGGGAAGGGAAGCCCTCAAGCCTTTATCATCCTGCAGAGTATATAATGTCCTTGGGCGGGAAGAGGTTGAGACCCATACTAACCTTTATTGGTGCCCAGCTGTACACAGAGGATATTCAAAAAGCCATTCCACCGGCCTTGGCGGTAGAGATCTTTCACAACTTTTCTCTTGTTCACGATGATATTATGGATGAGGCCCCTTTGAGAAGAGGAAAGCCTACGGTCCACGAAAAGTGGAATGACAATATTGCCATTCTGAGTGGAGATATGATGTTGATAAAGGCTTATCAGCAGTTGGAAAAGGTAGATAACAACTTGCAATCCACCCTGCTTCCCATTTTCTCTAAGATGGCGGTAGAGGTTTGTGAGGGGCAGATGTTAGACATGGACTTCGAGAAAAGAGAAACGGTAACCTCAGAGGAGTACCTAGACATGATAGCCTATAAGACCTCCGTATTGATAGGGGCTGCCTTCCAGATGGGAGCATTGGTGGGAGGAGCCACGCCTGAAGATGCAGAGAAGCTGTATACCTTTGGTTTGGATTTGGGAATCTCTTTCCAGATTATGGACGACTACCTAGACGTATACGGGGACCCCGAGAAGTTCGGCAAGCAAGTTGGAGGAGATATTCTGGCAAATAAAAAAACACTTCTACAGATAGAAGCTATAAAGAGAGCCCAAGGGACTTCTCACGAAGCGGAACTGATAAAATGGATGGAAACCTCTGATCAACCTTCCCAAAAGATTCAAGCGGTAACTCAAATATATTCTCAACTAGGCATTGATCAATACGCTTTACAAAAGGCCGAAGACTATTATCATTTGGCCCTTGAACAGATTGAGCCCCTCCATATTTCGGACGAAAAGAAAAGCGAGGTCAAAGCCTTTGCCCATTGGTTGTTCCACAGAGATAGATAGTCCAAATAAGATGAATATGCTTCCTTCTGAATTGACTGCAGAGATCGCCGAATTCTATGATTCTAAAGAAGCCTTAGACGCCCTAGTCAAGCAAGTGATTAAGGACTTGGAGTGGCGCGAAGATTTATCGGCAAATTCCCTTTCGGATCTTTATTCTATGATTCACGGATTTTTTGAAGCCAAATCAGGAGACTCTCAAATCTTAAACGTTTTGTACAGGATTGACGTTCCCGAAGGAAGAGTTACTGCGGCACTAGAATCGGGAGCCTTCCAAACCATTGCGGAACTGGTGGCAGTACACGTTTTTGTGCGCGAGGCCCAAAAGGTGCATTTTAGAATGACTTACAGGGGGTAGTCCAATGTACACATCTCAACCTCAAGACCGTTTTCCTTTCCGTCTAAAAGGCCACTCCTACTCTAATAACGTATGGCTGACTGTAATAGGTGACTGCAGGATCATAGGTTAGATTGTACAAGAACAAGAGGAAAAAGGATCCTCTCCCTCCGCTGGATTGTCTAATACCACCCCCTAAGAACATATTAGTAGTCCAAGTACGAGTTTCGTTAGTTTCTCCGGTTAGCGGGTCATAAATCACTCGGGAAGCCCAGTTTAGTTGTTCAAATTCTGCTTGTACAATAAGGGGAGCTATGGGCTCGTAAAAACTCAATAAGTTAAATCCATATACCTCATTAGAATACCCTCTTAGGTAAGGGTTGGCGTAGGAATCCGAGTATTTGTAATAAGAATAGGTTCCACCTACTCCCAATGCGGTTTTTTCATTGAGCATATAGTAAACCCTTGGCTGCAAGTCAATAGCGGTATACGATCCAAACTGAAGCCCTATCATACCTCCGTATCTAAGTTTGCTCGCAAAGGATTCCTTGCCCTTTTTTTTAGGTGTAGTCGCCTTGGACTTGTAAGAGGCTTTGGGAAGAGACTGGGCGGGAGTAACTTCTTCTGCTTTTTCCTCCTCCTTAGGTTTTTCCTCAAACCTGCTGGGAGTTTGCGCATTCATTAGAGCCGCAGAAAAACCCAAGGCCAAAACCATCAAAAACCTTTTCATATACTTTATATTTCATCTTCAAAGATACCAATTTTGACGGAATTGAATCTTTGGCTTAGACTCTAAGCGAAAAACAGGTGCAATGCGTTATGAGGTTGAATTAATATTGTATTTTTGCCTAAATTTTTGATCATATAACACATGGATCGGTTTTCCTTCTTAGGAAGTGTACACTCGGAGTTTATTGATGATCTTTACAAGAGGTATCTCAAAAGCCCCGATTCGGTTGAGCCCAGTTGGAGGGCTTTTTTTCAAGGTTATGACTTTTCTAGAGAGCAGTATGACGAAATGGATGCTGATGATCTCAGCGGTGCCATTCCTCAGCAAATCAGAAAGGAATTCCTAGTTATCAACCTTATAAATGGTTACCGGTCAAGAGGTCACCTCTTTACCAAAACCAACCCTGTACGTGCAAGACGCACCTATACTCCTACACTAGATATTGAAAACTTTGGCCTGAGCCCAGAAGACTTAGATAATGAGTTTGAGGCAGGACATGAAGTAGGTCTATCCGGTAAGACCAAGCTCAAAGAAATCATCTCCCACCTCGAGAATATTTATTGCCAGTCCATAGGTGCTGAGTACATGTATATTCGAAAGCCAGAGGTGGTCTCTTGGATACAGAAAAAGCTCCATGTCAATGATTTTTCTCCTTCCTACACCGTAGATCAGAAGAAGAGAATTTTGCATAAACTCAACGAGGCGGTTGCCTTTGAGAGTTTCCTTAATACAAAGTTTGTTGGACAAAAACGATTTTCTATAGAAGGAGGAGAGTCTTTGATTCCCGCTCTGGATTCTGCCATTCAATCGGCATCTACCCTAGGAGTAGATGAGTTTGTTATTGGTATGGCTCACAGGGGAAGACTCAATGTTCTCTCTAATATATTTGGAAAGCCTCAAAGAGAAATCTTTTCTGAATTTGAAGGCAAGGCCTTTAGTGACGAGAGTATAGATGGAGATGTAAAATACCACTTAGGGTATTCTACAAAAACATCCAATTTACAGGGCAAACCCCTTAAGCTAAACCTGAGCCCAAACCCCTCGCATCTAGAGGCAGTAGACCCAGTAGTAGAAGGAATAGCCAGAGCAAAAATCAATAATGATTACAACGGAGACCGCTCCAAGGTAATGCCCATACTCATTCATGGAGATGCCGCCATTGCAGGTCAAGGTATAGTATACGAAACGGTTCAGATGGAATCCCTAGAAGGGTATGGAACCGGTGGAACTCTTCACATTGTAATCAACAATCAAGTGGGTTTCACCACCAACTACCTAGATGCTAGATCATCTACCTATTGTACCGATGTTGCCAAAGTGATTTTGGCCCCCGTTCTTCATGTAAATGGAGATGATGTAGAGGCCGTTTGTCATGCTATTAACTTTGCAGTAGAGTACAGGCAGGAGTTTAAAAAGAACGTTTTTATTGATTTGTTATGTTACAGAAAGTACGGTCACAATGAAGGCGATGAGCCTCGTTTTACTCAGCCCATGTTGTACAAAGCCATATCTAAGCATGCCAATCCTAGAGAAATTTACAATCAAATTCTGTTAGAAGAAGGGGTTGTAGGTGAGGGCTTTCTTAAAGAAATGGAGAAGGAGTTTAAAGGCATGTTAGAGCTTGATTTTGACGAATCAAAAAAGATTAAAAAGAACATTCTCACCCCCATCATGCAAGATGATTGGGAGGGGTTTGCCATTCCCGAAGAAGGAAAAAAGCACCCCAATGTGGATACTTCTTATAAGATAAGTAGCCTAAAAGAAATTGCCACAGCCATTACCACCTTGCCAGAGGGGAAGAACTTCTTCAACAAGATAAAGAAACTTCTCAATGACAGGAACAAGATGGTTTTTGAGACCAACCAATTGGATTGGGGTATGGCAGAACAATTGGCCTATGGCTCTCTGATTTCTGAAGGTTTCAACGTTAGAATTTCTGGCGAAGATGTAGAAAGAGGGACGTTCTCACACCGCCATGCGGTTATTAAGGTAGAGGATTCTGAAGAGGAGTTTGTTCTTCTGAACTCCATTCCTGGAAGAGAGGGTCGCTTTGCGATTTACAATTCTCACCTGAGTGAATATGCCGTTTTAGGATTTGACTACGGCTATGCCATGGCTTCTCCCAAGACGCTGACCATATGGGAAGCTCAGTTTGGTGACTTTGCTAATGGCGCTCAGATTATTATTGATCAATTCTTAGCCGCTGCAGAGGACAAGTGGAAGCTTCAAAATGGATTGGTCATGTTGCTTCCCCACGGATACGAGGGACAAGGAGCAGAGCACTCAAGTGCCCGTTTGGAGAGGTTCTTACAGCTATGTGCTCAGGATAATATACAAGTGGCAAATGCCACGACCCCCGCAAACTTCTTTCACCTTTTGAGAAGGCAAATGCACAGGGAATTTAGAAAGCCCTTGGTGGTTATGTCCCCTAAGAGTTTGTTGAGGTCTCCTCATTGTTTGTCTCCATTAGAAGATTTGGCAAAAGGCCATTTCCAAGAGCTGGTTGATCATCCAACGGCTGATGCCAAAAAGGTTGAAAAGGTCGTTTTTGTTTCGGGGAAATTCTACTATGATATTGAGGTAGAAAGAGCTAAGCGCAAAGATGAGTCTGTTGCCATTGTAAGATTGGAGCAACTTTATCCTTTGCCGACGGATCAAATAAAAGAGGTGATTTCTAAATATTCCAAAGCCAAAAAATGGGTTTGGTCTCAAGAAGAACCCGCCAATGCAGGAGCTTGGACCTTTATACATTGGCAGTTCCCGGAAAGGTTGGAATTAGTTTCTCCTGCCGCCAGTGCAGCTCCCGCCGCGGGATCACATCAAGTGGCTATTGCTAGACATAAGGACACCGTACAACGTGTGTTTAAAATATAAATAACAAGAGTGTTATGATACTTGAAATGAAAGTCCCTTCACCGGGCGAATCCATCTCCGAAGTTGAAATTGCCGAATGGTTAGTTAGCGATGGAGACTACGTAGAAAAAGACCAAGAGATTGCAGAAATTGATTCTGACAAAGCGACGTTGGCTTTACCTGCAGAAGAATCAGGAGTTATTAAACTTTTGGCTGAAGACGGTGATACCGTCCAAGTAGGTCAAGTGGTTTGTACCATTGATAGGGACGCAAAGCCTGATGCCTCTGCCGTCGCCAAAAAGGAAGGATCAAAAGAAGCCGCTCCCAACCCAATGCCAGCGGATAAATCAACTGAGGCGCCTAAGTCTACAGAGACTTATGCAACGGGAACACCTTCTCCAGCGGCAGCCAAAATGATGGATGAATCCGGTGTGAAGAACGTTACTGGTACAGGAAAAGACGGTCGTATTACCAAATCAGATGTTACTGATGCCATAGCTTCTATGGGTTCTGCCGGAAACGGAGTAAGAACCTCAGAGCGCAAGAAAATGTCTTCTCTGAGAAGAAAGTTAGCTCAGAGATTGGTAAGTGTAAAGAACGAAACCGCCATGTTGACCACCTTTAACGAGGTAGACATGAAGCCCATATTTGACTTACGAAAAGAATACAAAGCCGCTTTTGCTGAAAAGTATGGTGTAGGATTAGGTTTTATGTCCTTCTTTACCCTTGCGGTAGTTCACGCCCTAGAAAAATACCCACAGGTAAACTCTATGATAGATGGCAACGAGATGGAAACCTTTGAATTTAAGGATATTTCTATAGCCGTTTCTGGACCCAAGGGACTTATGGTTCCGGTGATAAGAAATGCAGAGAATATGAGCTTTGCCGGTGTAGAAAAGGAAGTTAAACGCCTCGCTACTAGGGTGCGCGATGGAAAGATTACCATAGATGAAATGACAGGAGGTACCTTCACCATTACCAATGGTGGAGTCTTTGGATCTATGTTGTCTACCCCTATTATTAATCCCCCACAAAGTGCCATCTTAGGAATGCACAATATTGTGGAGCGCCCCGTAGCTATTGACGGAAAAGTAGAAATCAGACCCATTATGTACGTGGCCCTATCTTATGACCACAGGGTGATTGACGGAAGCGAATCAGTAGGCTCTTTGGTAGCCATCAAAGAAGCTCTTGAGAACCCCGTAGAGATCCTGATGGGAGGTAACGTTAAAAAGGCACTGGGCCTCTAGCCTTTAAACGCCATGTATTGAGATATAAGAAAGGACTCCCCAGGGAGTCCTTTTTTGTGAGGTAAATTTTAAAAAAGAACTATAACGCAATCTGTCTTTCCATCTCAACACGTCCCTCTATTACAAGTCGTGCATAAAGCGTTTGTCCTTGATAATCATTGGGATTAAAGGTGTATTCTATCTTTTTGTGTCCTCTAACTATTTGTTCTTCTAGGATGACCTGAACCAAAATATTATTTTGATCAAAGAGACCTATATGTGTCATGTGCGGGCGAGAATATTCAACTTCAAAATATCCCTTAAAGGTTGATGTTCTTCGGGGAGCCGCTAAAGGATTGTCTCCATAGGTGTTGGGATCGTCTTCATATCCGTCTGGTTGATTGCGGGTATAGGGATCCAACCCCTTTTGAGTTCTTATTTTGTTTAGTTCCACAAGCGTTTGGTCAGACATTCCATAAGGTATGTAATCAAAGTCAGAGATCATGGCCCAAAGTACCTGCTGCTGATCCGGTCTGGGAAGTTCAGTTTGAGCCAAGGAAGCCGCTTGCTTGGGTAAGAACTCCGAGCTCTTAGCAAGTTGGTATGTAGCCTCTTCTATGGGGGCAGATAAACTTCTTTGAATGCACATAGAAGGGATGTCAAAAGATTGGGTGGAGTTTGCTGCAATTACAGCTACAAAGTCCTCTGTAATCATAAGGTCTTGATGATTTGGTGTTGTGTAAACCTGACCTGCTGTTAGTGGGTATTTTAATTCTTTCCCGGTTGGATTAGAAACCGTTAGACTTAGTGGTTTACCGTAATGGGTAAAATTAGAATTGCCCACAAGAGTTATAGTAGGAGCACTCGGATTGCTTTTAAAAGCCCAGCTCAAAAGTCCTAAGGCGATGACTGCGGCAAGAACATATCTTTTCATAGGTCGTGTTCATTGATTGAGTGGATATAACGAAAAACAAAGAGTTAAATTATTCGATTACAATTGACATCTTTGCAATACCATGTAAGCCCAATCTATGTATTGGGTTTAATTTAGATTTTACTCAATGAATTGGATAGACACACATACTCATTTATACCTCCCTCAGTTTGATGCTGACAGAGAGGATGTTTTTTCTCGACTCAAGGCCGAGGGAATTGACAAAGTCTTTTTGCCCAATATAGAATTGGATACTATAAGCTCCATGAATTCACTTGTAGAGCAATACCCAGGAGTGGCCTATGCCATGATGGGACTACACCCTTGTTCTGTAAAAGCAGAATCTCTTGAGTCCGAAATGACGGGATTGAGAAATGAATTGGAGAAAAATCCTGAACACTATGTAGCCATTGGAGAAATTGGAATTGACTTGTATTGGGACAAGACCACATTGGACCTCCAGATCGAGGCTTTTGTGCAGCAAATACGTTGGGCAAAGGAATACAAAAAACCCATTGTTATTCATTGTAGGGAGAGCTTTGATGAAATATTTTATGTCCTTGACCAAGAGGCCGGCGAGGATTTATCAGGGATTTTTCATTGCTTTACCGGAAATCACGAGCAAGCCCAAAGAGTTATTGGATATGGTCTACATCTAGGAGTGGGTGGTGTGGCGACTTTTAAAAATGGAGGCTTAGATCAGTCCCTTTGTGGAATAGACCTCAAACATATGGTTCTAGAAACCGACAGTCCTTATTTAGCTCCAGTTCCTTTTAGAGGAAAGAGGAACGAATCTGCTTATATTCCATATGTAGGCAGTAAATTGGCTTCGATTTTGGGACAACCCATAGAAGAAGTCGCTAGGATAACTACAGAGAATGCAAGAGCCATATTTGGAATTTGACACCTTAAGATTATGCATAAAAAGATTGTACTTATCTATACAGGAGGAACCATTGGAATGGTTCAGGACCCTCAAAGTGGGACATTAGTTCCCTTTGACTTTAATCATCTTTTGACCAAGATTCCCGAATTGGAATCCTTGGATATTGAGTTTGTGGTAAAGACCTTTGACCAACCCATAGACTCCTCTAATATGAATGTGTCCCACTGGATGCAACTTATAGAAATGGTAGAAGAGCAATATGAACAAGCGGATGGTTTCGTGGTTTTACACGGATCCGATACCATGGCTTATACCGCTTCGGCCTTGAGCTTTGCCTTTGAAAATTTAAAAAAGCCCATAGTTCTCACAGGCTCTCAATTGCCCATTGGGATTTTAAGGTCAGACGCAAGAGAAAACCTAATTACAGCCATAGAGATTGCAAGCGCAACGGACACTAACGGAGTGCCTCGCATACAGGAGGTTTGTGTTTATTTTGAATACAACCTCTACAGAGGGAATAGAATTTACAAACATAGCTCAGAAGACTTTGAGGCCTTTGATTCTCCAAATTATCCCTTGTTGGCGCAAGCCGGAGTCAATCTGACCTTTAACGAACAGTATACAGATAGAAGTGGTGGTCACGATTTAACCACCTACAAGGACTTTGATCCCAGGGTTTCTGTTCTGAGACTGTTCCCAGGTATGACGGCAGAATCTATTTCTCATGCCTTGAGCAATCAAGAAATGAAAGCCTTGATTTTACTCACCTATGGCTCGGGAAATGCGCCCATGGATTCTCATTTAAATGCCGGATTGATGGAGGTAATAAACAGAGGGGTCTATGTTGTAAATATAACCCAATGTCCTAGTGGCGGTGTCTCGCAAAAGAAATACGAAGCCGGTGAACACCTAGACAAGATTGGGGTCATCTCTGGAGGGGATATGACCTTTGAGGCGGCAATGACTAAAATGATGCATCTTCTTGCATTAGAAAAAGACGGGATTGATCTAATAAAGTCCTACCAAAAAGACCTCAGAGGAGAGTTGAGTTAAATTTGGCACTGCTTTTGCTTACCTTGGATTTTGTCTTTCAGGGGTTTAAGAAAAGCTGGTTTAGGGAATGAACTAAATCAAAAAAGGCTTTGGTTTACAGGGTCATTCAACAAATTATTTTTTGTAATTTGCTGCCCCATTCGCATTGCGTTTAGGCGTAAAATTGGAGACAATTTTTAGGAGAGGTGCATGAGTGGCTGATATGGCACGCCTGGAAAGCGTGTGTGCGGGTGACCGTACCGAGGGTTCGAATCCCTCTCTCTCCGCGGTTTTTTTAAATTAGAGTGTTAATTAATCAGAGATAAAAACAAACACGTTACACCATGAAAAAGGTACTTTCGTTAATGCTTATTACAGGCATGATCACTTTTGGCGGAGCCAACTTGTATGCTCAAGAAAAAACAGCTACTGAGCAAACTGAGGCTGCTGCTGCTGACTCAACCATGGAAAGCATGGATTCAACCGCAACTGAAGAAGCTGCTACTGAGGCTCCTGCCGAAAAGGAAACTGCAGCCGTAACTGAAGATGCAGAAGTAGACACCCCGTTTACTCAGATTCTCAAAGAGAAATTTATTGAAGGGGGTGCCGAATTTATGGGTATCGTACTTATCGTATTGATCCTTGGATTGGCCATTGCCATCGAGCGTATTCTTTACCTTACTTTCTCTATCAGCAACAATGACAAACTTCTTAAGAAAGTAGAAGACGCATTGTCTAATGGTGGTATAGAAGCCGCCAAAGAAGCTTGTCGTTCAGAAAGAGGTCCTGTTGCATCTATCTTCTATGAAGGTTTAGATCACTACGATGAAGGTATTGACATGGTAGATAAGTCTATTGTGGCTTCAGGTTCTGTAGAAAATGGAAAATTAGAAAAAGGCGTGAGCTGGTTGTCATTGTTTATTGCATTGGCTCCAATGCTTGGTTTCATGGGTACTGTAATTGGTATGATTGATGCCTTTGACGCGATTGAAGCGGCTGGAGATATTTCTCCATCATTGGTGGCAGGGGGTATTAAAGTAGCCCTTTTGACTACTGTATTTGGTTTGATCACGGCGATCATTCTTCAGATATTCTTCAACCTAATTGTTGCTATGATTGATAGCATCGTGATCAAGATGGAAGATGCTTCTATCTCTTTCATGGATTTGGTTGTTGCCTTCAACAAAAAGAATAAGTAATCATCACGTTTAGCCCATTGAGTCTCAGGGCTTGATGGGCTGCGCGTAAACCATTCATATTATGAATCAAGAAGTTGTAAATAAAGTCTTTGGAGGCATTCGCATAGCAATTATTGCTATTGGTGTGATTATGCTTATAAGGCTTTTTTCTAACGAAGAATCTGCACCATCATTCGTGATGTTTGGAGGTATCTTAACGATCGCTACCGCCATTTTAGGTGGGTTGAGCGCCGTAGCTTCCATTGTAATTAACCCAGCGGGATTGAAGAATGCCTTAATTGGTATTGGTGCGCTATTGTTGATCATTGGTATTTCTTACGGAATGGCTGACGGTTCAGATTACGCGATGTACAAGGATGTTGATGAAGCCACTACTCAGAATGTAAGTATGGCCCTCAATATGTTTTATATCACAGGCCTTCTGGCACTGTTGAGTATTGTGTATTCTGTTGTAGCAAGAATCTTTAAGTAAAAAACATGGCAAGAAATAAAAGGGCAATTCCGGAGATTAATGCAGGGTCTATGGCAGACATTGCCTTCTTGCTATTGATCTTCTTTCTTGTGACCACAACCATGGATGTGGACAAGGGAATTAACAGAAAACTTCCCGCTTGGGATGAGGAGGAACAAGTAGATCCCCCTAAGCTTAAGCAAAAGAATATCTTCACGGTATTGGTGAACTCCAACGATCAACTTTTAGTGGAAGACGAGTATTTGAGCTTGGATCAACTCAGAAGAAAGGCCAAGGAGTTTATAGACAACAATGGAGACGGTTCGTGTGAATATTGTAGAGGTCTTCGCAATCCGGAATCTTCTGTGAATCCTGGAAAGGCTATTATTTCTCTACAGAATGACAGAGGAACTTCCTATGATATGTACATACGTGTGCAAAATGAATTGGTAGCTGCTTATACAGAGCTAAGAGATGAGTTAGCCAACAGAATGTATGGCAAGAACTTTGAGGACTGTGGTGCAGATGCTAAGAAGTTTATCAAAGAAGTATATCCTCAATTCCTTTCTGAGGCAGAACCCTTAAACCTAGGTTAAGCATGGGACATTTAGTAAAAAAGAAAAAGAAGGAGTTACCTCCCGTTTCTACGGCCTCTTTGCCGGATATTGTTTTTATGTTGTTGTTCTTTTTTATGGTAACTACGGTTATGCGTGAAGTAGACCTCAAGGTAGAAAACACCAAGCCTAAAGCCACCGAAATCCAGAAGCTAGAGAGAAAGTCTTTGGTTACCTACCTATATGTAGGAGCACCAAAGAGTAAGTACCAATCTCTTGTAGGTACGGAGCCCAGGGTACAGCTCAATGATAAATTCGCCAATATCTCTGATGTAGGTCCGTTTGTTATAGAGGAGCGCGAAGCCATTAACGAGGCAGAGCGACCCTTAATGACGGTTTCTATAAAGGCGGACAAAAGAGTTAAGATGGGTATTATTACCGATATCAAACAAGAGTTGAGGAAAGCTCAAGCTTTAAAAATCAACTATTCTTCTACACCTGCAGCCTCTGCGGATGATATTTACAAGGATTATTAAACGTCTGTTTGTAAGATAGCATACTGAGCCCCGCTTTTAGAGCGGGGCTTTTTTTATCTAAAAAAATGAAACAATGGACTTTAGGCTTTCTGCTGGTAATGGTATTGCCCCCTTTAAAGGGTCAAGAAGTGCAAAAAAAGACCACAGAAACCCAAGAGGAAGAGGATAATTTTAAGTTGCTTCCTGTTCCCTGCGTTAGCTATAATAGATCCATTGGTTTTATTCTGGGTACTCTACCCATGTCTATGTATAAGATTGATCCCTCGGATACCATATCTCCAAGTTCTATTGCAGGGGTTTTGTTTTGTGTATGCAGTATTTAGAGGGTCGTTTACTGAACCATCACTTTTAGAGTGCGACTTCCAAATTTGCTTTGTAATTGTACAAAGTACATACCTGTGGGAAGTGAGCTCACATTAACCGTTTCCAATTGACGCCCTGCGGCGATGTCGTATGTTGTCGAAGAAAGTACGCGACCACTTAAGTCTGTAACCTGAGCAGATACCTCAGAACCACTCTCTAGGTCAAAGTCTAAAGTAAAGTAGTCCATGGCGGGGTTTGGGTAGAGCGCTACTCTTCCTGCCTCATCCGTCCATTCTTCTACCCCAATGGTAACGTTTAAGTTGATATCATCTAGGTATACGTTGTTCCCGCCTTTGGGATTGTATACAAACTTGATCAATACTTCGTCCGCTTGGCCTATGAATCCGTTTAAGCTGGCTGTAGTGGTTTTCCACTGGCCCGCTCCGTTGGGAACAAAAGGTGAGTTGGCTTGATCCGGAGCGGTGGTAAATACAAAGGAAGAAAGGGTCTTAATCAAAGTCCAAGTTTCTCCACAATCTCCTGAAGCAAAGACCGTCATATTATCTCCATTAGAAGCTTGTCTCTTAGCAAATGCATAAGCAAAAGAAAGGGTGGCATCGGCGGCAAATTTGATTTCTATGGGGTCAGAGATCAATTCATCTATGCCAAACTCGTCATCTAAATTGTCAAAATTAGCTAGTCGTACGGAACGATTGCCACTATGGGCAGCGGTATTTGTTGTTTCCCAAGAGATGTTATTGCCATCGTCAAATACAGCCCAATTGCTTCCGGGAACGTTATTGGTCTCAAAGCCTTCCGTAAAGCTCAAGATGTGGTTGGCGGGGGAAGGGTATACTTGAATAAAGTTCGCCTTATTTTCTGTAGCGTTTCCTTGTGCATTTGTAACGGTCAACTCTACAGAGTAGATTCCTGGGGAGCTGTAAGTAATCGATGGGTTTTGTGCATTGGAAGTTGCTGGTGACCCTCCGGCAAATGTCCATGCGTAGGTCGCATTGGTTTGCTCCCCGTAGTTTGCACGGTTGTCAAAGTTTACCGTTTCGCCAACACATATGTATCTCTTGTCTGCAGAAAAGTCAGAATTGGGCATACAGTTCGCCGTGTTTCCGGAAACACCTGTTGCAATTAGGTTAGCAGAAGTGGTTAAAGACCCCCTCAGGGCATTGTTACCCAGAACTGCCTTGGCTCTTACTTTTTGTCCTTCTGTAAATGCGTTTTGGCAATCTTCATCAGAATAATCCATGTAGTTTTCTATCATATCTGGAAGATTGGGATTGTCATTGTTGCAAGAGTTTTGCGAAAAGCTACATCCCGAGGAGGCTTCTAATACAGGAGGAGTATCATTAACTTGATCTCCTTGAAAACACCCTCCTTGAAAGGGGTGGAATAGGTTAAAGTAGTGCCCAACTTCATGAGTCAGGGTTCTTCCTTCTGATTGAGGTACTGCGGTTCCCAGTGTGCCCATTCTGTCATGGCGCATAACAATTCCATCATCTGTACCGGGTTGTCCTACATACGGAAAGGAGGAGTACCCTAGTATAGTGCTTCCTGGTGGCAGCCATGCTGGTGCTGTTATGTATCTAATGGTCCAAATATTGAGATACATGTTGTTGTCCCAGTTGATAAGAGATTTCATAGTACTGTAATCATCCAGAGCAAGTTCGGTTTGCGTCCGGGTAATGCCATTGGTACAATTACCGTTGGGATCTCTTTTAGCCAATACAAATTCTATCTCCATATCTGCATTGATGTTGCCATACACTCCCGTGCGGAAGGACGTAGCATCAGCATTGAGTTTTCTGAAGTCCTCGTTGAGGATATCTATCGCATCTTGAACTTGCTCGTCAGAGATATTGTCATATTCATCGTAATACAATACGTGAACTACCACGGGAATGGTATGTACTACCGATTCAGGATTAGAATCTTCACTTTCTATGTGATTGCGGATTAGAGATTCTGTCTGCTCGCGCAAGGTGGATTTTTCGGGGGACTCAATAAGTGATTTTTCGTAGTGCTCATCCGTGAAACACTTCACTATATTTGTGGTCTGTGCCCAAGTGGTAGAGGAGAGCAAGATTCCAAGCAGAAATCCGCTCCATTTGAGTGTATTTTTCATGTTTTGTTTTTTTGTGAAAGGCTCGTAAAACCTGGTGTTTCGAGACTTTTACAGGGGCTAAAGTACAAAAAGCCAATGGGTTTTCAACATTTTATAGTTTGTAAATTTGTGTATTACCGATTTTTCATTGTAAATTTGCAGCCCCATTTTTAGGGGGAATTGGGTCGAAATGCATCGGCCCAAAAACAAACTAAAGCGAGATAGTTGTGGATACACTAAGTTACAAAACCGCGTCTTTGAACAAAGCTACTGCCGACAAGCAGTGGGTTCTCATTGATGCAGAAGGACAGGCGTTGGGTCGTTTGGCTTCTAATGTAGCCAAGCTCATTAGAGGTAAGCACAAGCCCGGTTACACGCCACACGTTGATTGCGGAGACAATGTTATCGTAATCAATGCGGAAAAGGTTAGCCTTTCTGGAAAGAAATGGCAAGACAAAAATTACATCTGGTACACAGGGTACCCAGGTGGTCAACGTACAGCGACCCCAGAGCAGGTTAGAGCTAAGTTCCCTAACCGAATCGTAGAAACCGCTGTAAAAGGAATGCTTCCCAAGAATAAATTGGGACGTGCTCTATTTAAGAATCTATATGTAGTCGAAGGTTCTGAGCATTCTCACGAAGCTCAAAAGCCAACGGTACTTAAACTTAACGAGATCAAATAATTATGGGAGTTACACACACCATTGGTCGAAGAAAAACATCTGTAGCCAGAGTATTCGTTAAGGAAGGAAAAGGAGAGATTACTGTAAACGATCGCGCAGCCAATGATTACTTTGGTACTGATGCATTGGTTTACAAAGTGAATCAACCTCTAATGCTTACAGAAAATGTTGACAAGTTTGACATTCAAGTAAACGTTTTTGGAGGAGGAATCACAGGTCAAGCGGAAGCAATCCGTTTGGGTATTTCTCGTGCTCTTTGCGAAATGAATCCTGAGAACCGTACGGCTCTTAAGCCTCATGGTCTTCTTACACGTGACCCACGTATGGTTGAACGTAAAAAATTCGGTCAGAAGAAAGCACGTAAGAAATTCCAGTTCTCTAAGCGTTAATATCGCTTATTGGAGATGGACTGACATCCCAGGCATATCCTGGTTTAGAATCCAAATCCTCTGGATTTTACGTCGTAGACTACCAGAGGGTTGCTAAAGTAGAATGTAAACTAGACAAAGAAAAAACATGGCTAAACAAGCTGAAATTCAAGAATTACTTGACGCCGGAGTACACTTCGGTCACCTTACAAGGAAGTGGAATCCTAACATGGCGCCCTACATTTTTATGGAGCGCAACGGTATCCACATTATCGATCTATATAAAACCCAGGCAAAACTCGCTGAAGCCGGGGAAGCTATGCAAAAGATCGCCGCTTCTGGACGTAAGATCCTTTTTGTTGCTACCAAAAAGCAAGCAAAAGAGATTGTGGCTGAATATGCTAAAAGCGTTAATATGCCCTATATCACCGAACGTTGGCCAGGTGGTATGTTGACTAACTTCGTTACTATCCGTAAAGCCATCAAGAAAATGGCTAACATTGATAAGATGAAGGCAGATGGTACCTTCCTTACCCTTTCTAAAAGAGAGCGTCTACAGGTAGATCGTCAACGTGCCAAATTGGAAAAAGACCTTGGCTCAATTGCTGACATGACTCGTCTGCCAGCAGCTGTATTTGTAGTTGATATCAACCGTGAGCACATTGCTATTAGCGAATCTCACAAATTGGGTATCCCTACTTTTGCAATGGTAGATACCAACTCTAACCCCTTAGATGTTGAGTACGCCGTTCCTTCTAATGACGATGCCTCTAAATCCATTGCAATGGTGATGAGCGTATTGACTGATTACGTAAAAGAAGGTTTGGCTACACGCAAAACAGATAAGGATAGAGCCTCCAAGGAGAAATTAGAAAAAAAGGCCGCTAAAGTCGTAACTAACGACTAAACGACGCATCGCAACGATTCGTTACTAGTTAGTAAATAATATAGGAAGGGATAAAATTCAAATTTTGTCCCTTCCTTTTTCCTTTTAACATTTAAAATTTAAATACAATGGCAAATATCACTGCCGCTGACGTAAATAAGCTAAGAAAGCAGACCGGAGCAGGAATGATGGACTGTAAGAAAGCACTTGTTGAAGCCGAAGGAGATTTCGATACAGCAATTGATTTACTTCGCAAGAAAGGACAAAAAGTAGCTGCAAAAAGAGCTGACAGAGATGCCTCTGAAGGTGCAGTTATCGCAATGACATCAGAAGACAATACCAAAGGGATTGTTGTGATGGTTAACTGTGAAACTGACTTTGTTGCAAAAAATGAAAGCTTTGTCACATTGGCTAAGCGCATTGCAGAAGTTGCTCTTAACAACTTCCCTGCAGATCTAGAAGGCCTAAAGGCTGTTGCTTTTGATGATTCTATGACAATAGAAGAGAAATTGACAGAGCAAACAGGTGTTGTAGGAGAAAAGATTGGCGTTACTGGTTATGAGACTACTGAAGGTGCTTTTGTAGCTTCATACATCCACATGGGTAACAAGATTGGTACTTTGGTAACATTGACTGACGAAGCGGCTGAAGCCGGTCGTGATGTAGCTATGCAAGCTGCTGCAATGAACCCAATTGCTCTTAATAAAGACGGCGTTTCTGCAGAAGCAGTTGCCAGGGAAATAGAAGTAGGTAAGGAGCAAGCTCGTGAAGAGGGCAAGCCAGAAGCCATGCTAGAAAAAATCGCTTTGGGTAAATTGGGTAAGTTCTACAAAGAGAACACCTTGGAGGAACAAGCCTTTATCAAGGACTCTAAAATGTCTGTTTCTAAATACTTAGAAAGTGTTAAAGGTGGATTAAAAGTTGTAGACTTTAAGCGTCTAGCACTTTCTTAATCACTGCATAACTTTAGAAGAAGGCGTCCATTGGACGCCTTTTTTTGTGCAATAAAGTCATTTGACCCTTGAAAATTGGATGACTGTATTATATTTGTGATAGGAAAATTTACCCCCTATGGAATACAAGAGAATATTATTGAAGTTAAGTGGAGAAGCCCTAATGGGTGAATTGGATTTTGGAATCAACCCCGATCAACTTCAGGCGTATGCTCAAGAGATCAAAGAGGTTGTAGAAATGGGAGTCCAGGTAGGTATCGTTATTGGTGGCGGAAATATTTTTAGAGGCCTTAAAGGGGTAGGTCAAGGAATGGATAGAGTTCAGGGTGACCACATGGGCATGCTTGCTACCATGATCAACGGCCTTGCACTACAATCTGCTTTAGAAGTGGTTGGAGTAAAGACACGTCTTCAGTCTGCCATAGAAATGGATAAGATTGCCGAGCCTTTTATTAGAAGGAAAGCCATAAGACATCTAGAAAAGGGACGTGTTGTAATCTTTGGAGCCGGAACGGGAAACCCCTATTTTACAACAGATACAGCAGCTACGTTACGAGCTATAGAAATACAAGCAGACGTGATCCTAAAGGGAACGCGTGTAGACGGAATATATACATCGGACCCAGAAAAGGACGAAACCGCTACCAAGTATGACAATATCACTTTTAAGGAGGTTTATGACAAGGGCTTGAACGTCATGGATATGACGGCCTTTACCTTGAGTAAAGAGAATCAATTGCCTATTTTAGTTTTTGATATGAACATCAATGGGAATTTGAGCAAGGTTATCAAAGGAGAAAATGTAGGAACCTTGGTAAAAAATTAAGAAAGGATATGGAAGAAGAGATTAAATTCATTTTTGATACCGCTAAAGAGGGCATGGACAAAGCGGTTCAACACCTAGAGCACGCACTTCTTAAGATACGTGCAGGTAGAGCCAACCCTGCAATGCTAGAAACCGTTCGCGTAGATTACTACGGATCTTCTACCCCATTGTCTCAAGTAGGAAACATTACCTCGCCAGACGCAAGAACCCTTACAGTCACCCCTTGGGAGAAACCTCTAATGTCAGAGATAGAAAAAGCCATTCTCAACGCTGGACTAGGTCTTAACCCAAGCAACAATGGAGATATGGTTATTATCAATATTCCACCTCTTACCGAAGAGAGAAGAAGGGATTTGGTTAAGTCTGCACGTGCAGAAGGAGAGGAAGCAAAAGTTTCCATTAGAAATGTCCGCAAGGATGCCAATGATGATATCAAGAAATTAGGCGATGACGGACTTTCAGAAGACAATGTGAAAGATCAGGAGTCAAAAATTCAGGATATGACCAACGCCTATTCCAAAAAAGTGGAAGAGATCCTCACGGCAAAAGAGGCAGATATCATGCACGTTTAAGAATAACAAATCAAATAAAGCTGCATCTTTTGATGCGGCTTTTGTTTTTTAGACCTCTTGTACATCATAAAGTCTTTGTAGGCCAAAAATTCTTTCTAAATTGCTATTATGAATCCCAATTTGGATCCCACATCAGAGCGCTTTACCCCAGAAGAAAACGACATAGAACGCAAACTACGGCCTGCCGCCTTTGACGACTTTGCTGGTCAAGAAAAGATTTTAGAAAATCTAAAGGTCTTTGTGACTGCGGCCGCTGCTCGTGGAGAAGCCATGGATCATGTGCTTTTACATGGACCTCCTGGATTGGGTAAGACAACTTTGGCCAATATCATCGCCAATGAATTGGGCGTAGGATTTAAGGTGACCTCAGGGCCTGTTCTAGAAAAGCCTGGAGACCTTGCGGGACTTTTGACCAATTTAGAAGAAAGAGATGTTCTCTTTATAGATGAGATACACCGGCTCAGCCCTGTGATTGAGGAGTATTTATACTCTGCCATGGAGGACTTTATGATTGATATTATGATTGAGTCAGGACCCAATGCTCGTTCGGTTCAAATCAACCTCAATCCATTTACCCTAATAGGCGCAACCACTCGGAGTGGATTATTGACTTCGCCCTTGAGGGCACGTTTTGGAATCAATTCCCGATTAGAATACTACAGTACAGAGCTAATTTCTGATATCATTCAACGTTCTGCACACATTCTTACGGTGCCCATCTTAGCAGACGCCTCCGTGGAGATTGCTCGCCGCTCACGAGGTACCCCAAGAATTGCCAACTCATTGTTGAGGAGAGTTAGAGACTTTGCCCAAGTAAAGGGCAATGGTACTATAGATGTAGAAATCTCTCAGTTTGGCCTCAATGCCCTAGAAGTAGATGAACATGGTTTGGATGAGATGGACAACAAAATCTTAAACACCCTAATAGAGAAGTTTAAGGGTGGGCCTGTGGGACTTGGAAACTTGGCTACAGCAGTATCAGAAGAAGCAGAAACTCTAGAAGAAGTGTATGAACCCTTCTTGATCAAAGAGGGCTTTTTGATGCGAACCCCTCGAGGAAGAGTTGCCACGGATAAATCTTACGAACACCTGGGTGCCAAAAAGCCTCAAGGGCAGCAACCTGGATTGTTTTGACCTCTGCCGAAAGGCATACTCACATCCTAAAGACCAAGGCCATTGAATTGGGTTTTTTTGCCTGTAATGTATCCGTGGCCCAGAGGTTAGATACAGAGGCTACCCTCTTAGAAAAATGGTTGGCAAAGGACTACAACGGTTCTATGCAGTGGATGGAAAACCACTTTGAAAAGAGAGTAGACCCTAGAAAACTGGTAGAAGGCGCAAAGTCTGTTGTCTCTTTGGGTTTTAATTATTATCCAAGCCAAGAACAACCGGAAGGATTTCCAAAAATTGCACGCTATGCCTATGGTAGGGATTATCACAAGGTAATCAAGAAAAAATTACACACCCTTCTCAATTATTTATCAGAAGAAGTTGGCGAAATCAATGGGCGAGCCTTTGTGGATTCCGGTCCGGTAATGGAAAGGCAATGGGCTGAGCGCTCCGGCTTGGGCTGGAGAGGCAAGAATAGTTTATTGCTTACCAAGGGCAGAGGCTCCTATTTCTTTTTGTCAGAACTCATATTGGATTTGCCTTTGGTTTCTGATGTTCCCGTGGGAGATCATTGTGGAACCTGCACGGCATGTATAGACGCCTGTCCAACACAAGCCATTATAGCTCCCCAAGTTATAGATTCTAACAAATGCATAAGTCATGCGACCATAGAACTAAAAACCTCCATCCCCGACCACTTCAAGAACTCTATGGAAGGATGGGCCTTTGGGTGTGACATTTGTCAGGAGGTTTGTCCTTGGAATCGCTTTTCTAAGCCCCATTCAGAAACTGATTTTAAGCCTCCTAGTGATCGTTTAGAGATAAGTGCAAGTGATTGGGAAGAAATGACAGAAGAAGTCTTCTCCGTTCATTTTAACGGCACTCCTGTGCGTCGAGCCGGATTGGATAAGATGAAGGACAATGTGAAACTCTTTGGGCAGTGATAGGTGGTATGTATAAAAACAAAAAAGCGCAGTATCGAGAATCGAACGGCGCTTTTTTATTGTGTTTTAAGATTCTAAATCTTACCTACGGTACGTGTTCCTCTGTTACTTGCCAAATTTCTTGGCTGTCGGCGTCGTAAATAAACATCAAAGCATATAGATTGTCTTTATTCCAAGTACTATCAATAGGAGCAGAAACTCCAGAATAAAGTAAGGTATCACCTTCTAGTGCGGTACCTGAATTAACCACTTTCCCCCAAGAACCGTCCAGACCTCCTCTAAGTACATGCTTGTGCACATAGTTTGAATTTTTTGAATTGTCAGGCATTTTTTGCGGGGCAACAATATCATTTTCGGTAATCATAACCATAAAGTTCAAGTTCCCGGTGTATTCTTCCAATACTGGAATTTGAGCCGTTACAGAAATCGTTCTATCTACTGCGTTATAGGTTACATTGGGTAATATTTCAAATTTTGCCAACTCAGCCGTTAAGGCAAAAGCTTCAGAGGCCCAAGCAGAATAGTTCTTTAAGTGTCCTGAACTCGTGGAAGTATAATCGGTTCTAGAAACCATTCCCGTGGGGAGAGCAGAAATATTAAAAAAGGTCTCGTACTCATTTCCTATTGGGGTTCTAAAATCTTCTGGGTAACTCGCGTCGGGTCCTGCAAAAAACTGAGTAACGTGCAATCCCACTGCAAATACTCTGTTTCCAAACTCCAAACCTTGAATCAGATCAATTTCGTCAGCTGCCTTAGGGCAATTATTACACTTATGCCCTGTAAAGTCTTCTATTAATACTGACCTAAGGGTCTCTGTGGGGGCTGGGCCACCACCACCTATTCCATCCTTTAAGGGTTCGTCAACAATGTCGCAGCTTGCCAGTGCAAATACACTTAAGAAGGTTGTGATATACAATGCGTTTTTCATCTTCTGACTTTTTAGAAGTTAGTAGTGATGGTAAGTGAGGCTCCATTGGTGGCAGGCACCAATCTACACACTCCACCTACACAAAAGATACCCGCTTGTTGTCTACCGTACGTGGCTTGAAAACGAGTGGTTCCTACCTGGTATACGACAGAGGCGAGAGGATAGTTGAGTCTCTTGGCTACATCAGGGTGTCCATAATTGTAAATATCCTGAATAGCGAAGAACCAATTAGGGGCTACGGAGTACTCTATTAAAAGCATAACTCTGTCTCCCATATTAAAGTCATCATTGATAACCTCTTGACTCACATCCTCGTCCGTCAACTGCCATTGCAGCTCTGTTCTTAGGTATTTTCTGGAGGTCAGCTTGATTTGATTTTCTAACACAAAGGTGTGAGAGTAAATCATATTGGGCTTGTTTCCCTTGGCTACTATATCCTCATCAGAAATTCCCTTATTGAGAACGTCATAGTTATAGGTAATATTATAGTACCCAAAGTTCATTTTTAGGTTTCGGTTTAATTTCTTTTTTACCAAGAAGTTAAAGTCTTGGAAGTACAAAATATCTCCTGCCTTAAACCAATCGGTTTTGTATCCTTCCTTAACTAGATTTAAGGTGTCGGTGGCATCGTAATATTCTTTGTAGATAGAACTGGCTACGCTGTAGTTAAATACTACGGTTGTACCGTATTTTCCACCCAGAAAGCTTCCTCGCTTGAAGTTTTTAGTCAACTCTACTTGGAACCCCATCTCTCCCCTAGGCTGGGTAGCGTATGGGAAAAGTGCGGGTAGGGCGTAGGTGTGAAATTTAGTGGTCGGGGGCAAAAAATTAATGGGAACGGCAAAAAAGGAGGCATCGCGTTCGGATCTAAAACTCAAGTTATCTATTCTCTTGGCCTGGACAATAAGACCAAACCCGCGAGTAGAATACGTTCCGTTAAAGATGAGGCCTTCTCCTTTTCTAAAGATGTAACCATTGTCAAAACTCGGGTCGTTCACCTTGTACATGTACTCTCCAGAAAAGCTGAATTTCCCAGAGTTTATCTGAAACCTTCCGGCTCCAGCTCCTACGTTTTCTGGCAGGTTGTAGATGGGGCTATTGGCCGCTTCATATTTAGATACAAAACTCCCTCCCAAGATGTATTGGGTGTTTCCGCCAAATCCCATCAGTTCATTAAGGTTAAACTCTCCGTCCAATCCACGGACCAAGCCGTTGGACTTTTCAAAGAACTTTCTTTGTCTACCCAAAACTCCCTTTAGGGCCAATCCTTTGATGGGCTCGTATTTTACGCGAACTCCATCAAACATATTGTCAAATCCCAATCCGCGCTCTTCATAACCTCTTAGAATCATTCCAGAGCCAAATTGCTCATAGAAGTTCCCTGCGGTAATGTCTAAGCCATCTTTTACAAATTGGGCATATCTATAAGTGATTCCTTCACCTTGGTATTCTGTGGGGAATCCTTGAATTACATTTTGATAGTTTTCATACCTCACTCCCATTCTAAAATTCCCTCGGGTGTAGTTGAGGTTCATAAAACCTTGTCCTAGAAATTTTTCGTCTGGGTAGTTTGAGCCGAAGGCACCAATGGCAGAATCTTCTTGATAAAAATAACCGTCAAACTGAAAGTTCCCGGTCAATTCACCATAGTCAGGTGCGGTTTCTTCTTGGGACCATAAGGAGTAGGATCCGCCAATTACCGCAATAATAAGTAGTAGTTTTTTCACAAGAGCAGGGGGCTGTTTAGTGAGCTTCCAGGGTCTCGCCACGGGCGAGCTTCTGAATCATTTCATAAAGAAGATCTTCGTCTCCTTGAGCATATCCGTTGTGTTGGTATACCAATTTACCATTTCCATCAAACAAGAAAGTGTGAGGGATGTTGTTTACGCCCATCATTCTTCTCAAATCAGAGTTCTCGTCTATGTAGACTTCGTACTCCCAGTTTCTCCCGTTTACGAAAGGAGCCACCTTAGCAGAGTTCCGCGTGTCATCTATGGAGATTGCAATGACTTTTACGCCAGTCTCATCTTGCCAGTCAATGTAGCTTTCGTCAATGGCGGTAAGTTCTCTAACACAGGGTTTGCACCATGTGGCCCAAAAGGAAATCACAACGGGTTTGCCATCTGCTTCTATACTAGAAGAAGACACTTGCTTTCCATTGATGTCTTTAATGGTTACTTCTGGAATATCTAAAGATTGAGCTGTTAGAGTAAAACCTGCAAATACTACGAGTAGAGAGAGAACGAACTTTTTCATCTGAATTTCATTTGTGGTTAAAACAAATCAGTAGCTCAAAGACCATGCCTTGAGCTACTGATAAGATTAAATCGGAATCCTTACAGAAGGATTATTTTACAACGTTGATGCGAGTAGTAATTACTTCTTCACCAATTGTGATATTTGCAAAGTAAACACCAGGAGTCAAAGTAGAAACCGAAATTTGGTTTCTGTTTACGCCTGTAGCCAAGTTTCCAAGCTCATCAGCAAACACGGTTTGACCCATCATGTTGATTACCTCTATAGAAACATCAGCATCCTCCAATAATTCAAACTCAAAGTTTACAATATCAGAAGAAGGGTTAGGGAATACAGAAACTTTTCCTTCAGAAATCAATTCTTTTACAGAAACAGCAGCAAGGTTGCTCAACCATTCTGCATCCGAGTTAAGAACTGCGTTGGTGTTACCATCAACTACCATAACAATAGCCTTCATTTCTACAGGATCAAAGTCTGCAGGAATCGTGTAGTTAAAGGTTTCAGAAACCACTTGGTTTTCTGCAATAGTTGCAGGAACAGAACCCATGGTTCCACCAAAACTTGGAAGTATAGTGCGCGCTACAAAGTGGTAGCTCATATCCGATGCAGGAACGGGGTCTGGCTTATTTTCGTAACCTCCCATGTTTCCTTGACCACCACCTGAGTAGAAGTTTGCCTGAGCATAACCAGAAGTAGTTCCTTGTACATTGTTCTCAGTAAGAACCAAAACAAAACGGTAATCAACACCTGATTGACCTACAAAGAATTGTGCGTCTGCGTTTACAGTAAGATCACGAGTGGTCTTGTCGTAAGTAGCACTTGTAATATCAACTACAGTACTTGGAGCAACATCTTTTCTGGTGTTGAAAGCAGATTCTAGCGAAGAAGCACCTGGATCAGGTCCCAATACACGGTCAACCGCAGATCCCGGGTAACCACCTGGAGCTACAGAACCAATGTTGCCATCGTACTCAGATACGACCATTGGGTCTGCGTTATGAACAGCAATTAAGGACGTTTGTGATCCGTAGTTAGCAGCCATGTAATCCATACCTACAGTACCACGAGGACACCATCCACACCAAGTACCTGTCTTCTCCTCAATAACTACTCTGCGAGCAGGAGGGTTAGACATAGCCTTAATGTTGATTGTAAGAGTATCGTTGGAAGTGTCATCATCCATTGAACCGTTGATGTTACCAGCCCAAATTTTCATGGTGTAGTTACCATCCGCTGGAGGAGCCCATGCAGTAGCAAAACTGTGAACATAAGAACCACCTGGAGCCATTGCTGGAGAAGCTGACTGCATTACAGGAGTACCTGCATCAACTTGGTAGTATACATCCATAGAAGCAACGGGCTTTCCGATGTTTTCAAAAAGAGCCGCAACAGAAGTAGGCTGTCCTGTTTTGATTACCGCATTCACGTTGTGAGCAGTAGCAGAAACATCATTTCCAGTGTAGGTATCTACAACAATATTATCTACATATAGTAGGAACATATCCGTAGAATAGTTTTGGTAAGCGATGTAAACCGTTTGCCCGCTATAGTTAGAAAGGTCTGCATAACGAGCAGTCCATCCTATGTTTTCTGCAGGTACATCTAACAATGTTGTGGTAAAATCAGCAAGATTAGTTCCCGTAGTAGAAAGCAGAACTTTGTATCCATCAGGGTACGATGCATCCACAGCCGTTGCGTCCCAAACTAGGTAAATATCATTTCCAGAAGGAATCGTAATTCCTGGAGTAATCATCCAATCATCAGCTTGTCCAGCAGGAGAGTACCAAGAGTTAGATACAGCGTATCCAACAGTTGCTCCACCTGCAGAACTGTGAACCCATGCATCCGAAACAAAAGAAACGTTTGCTGCAGGGGTTAATCCATCATTGTCGATAAGGGTAAATGTGGACGGGATTGCCGTCGCAAAATCCTCGCTAAAGATTTGACCGCTCATCTGAGCACCCAAAGCCCCAGCAAGAAGGGAAAGAGTAATTTTTTTAAGGTTCATAGAGAAATTTTTAGTTTTAATAGCTTGCTAATTTAAAATTTTATAAATCTAAACATAACAATAGTGACAAAATTATTTCTATTTTTGTAAGGATGTAAAGACTATAACGCCTTCAATTTTAGATATATGAGATTTGGGGTGTATTTTTGATAGACTTTAATGTACGTTCATTATTTTAGATTTTACCTATTTAACGTAAAAACAGTTTTACTCAAACACATGAAAAGATTATTACTCCTCACTTCTCTTTTTGCCGTTAGCCTATTAGCTGGCGCGCAGTCTTTGCATCTCATCACCAACCCAATTGACACGGCTTGGGGACCTGCTTACTCCGTATCGGAAGCAAAGACCGATATTTATGTAGAAAATATTTCTCTAGATACTGTAGAGTTCAAGGTTAAGCGCCTTGCCGGTTGGGCTGGAAATGCGCTTACGGATGTAAACTATTTCTGTTGGGCACAATGTTACCTACCTTCTGTGGACGACTCCCCAGATCCTTATATCCTTTTGCCAGGACAACAACATTTTTTGTCTGTTTATGCTCAAACGGATGGAGATGGAAATATCCTTTGTGGTGATATCTCTTACCAGTTTTACGAAACGCGTAACCCAGATGATACCTTAAATATTACCGTTACCTTCTGCACAGGAGCAACCATTGGAGTTGCAGAGGCAGCTACACTTAACGAATTCACAGTATACCCCAACCCTGCAAAAAACCGTGTGGTTATGAATTACAACTTGACAAACACCAACAATGCTAAGGTTTATATGACCAATATGTTGGGATCAAGAGTTTTGGAGACTACCTTAGACCCCAATGCTACACAACACGAAATTTCGGTTGGTGAATACCCCTCTGGAGTTTACTTTTTGTCAGTAGTATCTGATGATAAAGTACTAAAGACAGAGCGTTTGGTTATTTCTCAATAAAACGTTTTTACATACAGCGAAAAGAACCGGCTTAGGCCGGTTTTTTTTATTCATATTTTCTACATTTGGGCAATTCTGATTTCTAAATTATGTATCATCATTTATCCGGTCGATTGGTGGCGAAGAACCCCACGTTTTGCGTGGTGGAATGTGCAGGGGTAGGATACCATGTAAACATCTCCCTCAACACCTTTGAGAAGCTGGGTTCTAAAGAAAGCGTAAAGCTTTACACGCATTTAATCGTAAGAGAGGATGCAATGACTTTGTACGGTTTTTACGAACCTGTAGAAAGAGAGATTTTTGAGCGCTTGCTCTCCGTAAATGGAGTAGGTGCCAACACGGCCCGTTTGATTCTATCTTCACTCACTCCAGAAGACGTGGTTTCTGCCATTCAATTGGAGCAAGTAGACGTCCTAAAGTCAGTAAAGGGAATTGGAGCCAAGTCCGCCCAAAGAATAATTATTGACCTCAAAGACAAGATTTCCGTTAAAGATTCGTTAACGGGTAGTGAAACAGGTCCTACGGGCACTGCGGCTATTCGTTTAGAAGCAGTGTCTGCCCTAGAAGTTCTAGGGTTTTCTAAGGCGTCTATAGAACGCGAGGTTGGCAAATTACTTTCTGCTGATCCCGCTATGAACGTAGAAACCTTGGTAAAGTTGGCCCTCCAAAAGCTCTAATTTTAGGTGGAAATCATCTCTGGCAAAAAAATAGTTCAATTATTTTTTGCCCTGCCGCTTCTTTGCAGTTTCGGCATGGGAGCAATGCCTGTGGATGAAAGTGAGTCATGGAAACTTTTGGCTCCTCCTGACTCTACGGATCCGGATTCATTGGCCTATCCCTACAATGGAAATCAATCCAGTGGATTGTTCCTCAACAACCCAAGCAACTACAGCACAGAATATGAATATGATCCAGAGACGGGTCAGTACATCGTATACGAAAGGGTAGGCGGGATTCTCGTGGGTCTTCCTCAGGTAATGAGTCCTCAAGAATTTCAAGACTATCTCTTTAAGAAACAACAAGACGAGTACTGGCAAGACAAAGCCAATACCTCCACCAATAGATATGACGAAAGTGATCCTAGAGCCAACTCGGGTTTAATTCCACAAATCAACGTAAACAACGAGTTTTTTGGAAAAGTATTTGGGTCCAATACCATAGAAATTAGACCACAAGGATCCGCGGAACTCAGGTTTGGAGGTCGCTATCAGAAAATAGATAACCCCGTCCTGCCTGAGAGGAATAGAAAGACTTTTAACTTTGATTTTGACCAACGTATTCAAATGAATGTGACGGGTAGAATTGGAGAGAAGCTAACCCTTGCCACCAACTATGATACAGAAGCCACCTTTGCCTTTGAGAATAAAATGAAGGTGGAGTTTACAGGTGACGAGGACGATATTGTTAAAAAGATAGAATTGGGTAATGTTTCCCTGCCGGTAAACAGCTCGTTGATTACAGGAGCGCAATCACTCTTTGGAGTAAAAGGTCAGTTCCAATTTGGAAAGACCACCATTACAGGGGTCTTTTCTGAGCAGAGATCCCAATCCCAATCCATAAATATTCAAGGAGGTGGAGCCACTCAAGACTTCGAAATTTGGGGTGATCAATACGAAGCAAACCGCCACTTCTTTCTCTCTCAATACTTTAGGGACAACTATGAGCGCTGGCTAAAAAACATGCCCGTAATTAATTCTCCAGTTCAGATCACAAAAATTGAGGTTTGGGTAACCAACCGACGCAATGTAACCACAGATGTTAGAAATATTGTGGCCTTTATGGACCTTGGAGAAATAGAATCCAACGCCTACAGGAATTCTGCCGCCAACCTACCAGGATACCAGCTATTTCCTGGAAACACCACAGACAACCTTCCCAACAACAATAGAAACTTACTCAATCCGGGTGATTTAACCGCCTCCATTCCAGGAGTAAGAGAAATTGCTACCGCAGATAATGAGTTGCAGGGCAACGGATTGACCTCTGCAATAGAATACATAGAATTGGCCAACGCCAGAAAGTTGGCTGCCAACGAATTCTCATATGATCCTCAATTGGGTTATATCTCTCTTAATCAATCCTTAAACCAAGACGAAGTTTTAGCTGTTGCGTATCAATATACAGCCAGCGGACGAACCTATCAGGTGGGTGAGTTTTCTAACGATGGGATCAATCCTCCCCAGACCTTGATACTCAAAATGCTTAAGAGTGCCGTAATGGATGTAAGAACCCCCGTGTGGGATCTTATGATGAAAAACGTATACTCCTTGAGTGCCTTTCAGGTCGACAAGGAAGACTTTAGGTTGGATATCCTCTATATGAATGATGAGACCGGAGTTCCCATTCCCTTCTTGCCAGAAGGAAACCTAAAGGAGAGTCTGCTGGTAAGGGTGATGGCATTGGATAGAGTTAACTTAAACAATGATCCCTATCCCGATGGTCTGTTTGACTTTGTAAACGGAATTACCATTGATCAGAGGACAGGTAGAATATTCTTCCCGGTTTTGGAACCTTTTGGATCCAATTTGGCGGACTCTTTGGACAACGATTTATTGCGGGAGAGATATGTATTCCAAGAACTCTATGACTCTACCCGATTTAGGGCCCAGGAGCAAACCACTCTTAACAAGTTCCTCTTGAGAGGTCGATATAAATCTGCCAGTGGATCCGAAATTAGTCTAAACGCCTTTAATATTCCCAGGGGATCGGTAACGGTAACCGCAGGAGGAACGGCGCTTGTAGAAAACCAAGATTATACAGTGGATTATTCTTTGGGTAGGGTAAAAATCCTCAATGAAGGTATTTTGAATTCTGGAGTGCCCATCAAGGTAAATTTTGAGAATAATACACTATTTAATTTCCAGACTAAGACCTTTATGGGTTTGACCTTTGACCATAGGGTTAGCGATAATTTTAACATTGGAGGTTCCATACTCAACCTAAGAGAAAGACCCCTTACTCAAAAGGTCAATTTGGGGGATGAGCCCATCAACAATACCATTTGGGGATTAAATACTACCTACAAAGACGAGGCTCCTTATTTAACCCGTTTTGTAGATGCCATTCCCTTTATTGACACCAAAGAAAAGTCGGATATTCAAATGCAAGGGGAGTTTGCTCACTTGATTCCTGGATCCCCTTCAGGGATTAAAATCAATGGAGAAGAAACCACTTACATAGATGACTTTGAGAACTCACAGACCACTATAGATATCAAGGGGTCTACCCAATGGGTTATGGCTTCAACCCCAGGTCTTCAGCCGGACCTCTTTCCAGAATCTTCGGTAAATGACAATCAGGAATACAATTACAACCGAGCCAAGTTGGCCTGGTATATTATTGACCCTCTATTCTTTAACAACAACTCTTCTACCCCTCAGAATATCAAGGACGACCCTTCTTTGATTTCTAACCACTACACCCGAGAAGTTTTGATTAAAGAAGTATTCCCCAATTATTCTAGGTCTAATAATGAGGCCCCCAATATTGCCATGTTTGACCTTGCATATTATCCGGGAGAAAGAGGTCCTTTTAATTTTGATGTAGAGGGTGTGCCAGGTATATCTGAAGGAACAGAAGTAGACGGATCACTCAAGGATCCAGCCTCTAGATGGGCGGGTATAATGAGACCTTTATCCATCAGTAACTTTGAGGAACAAAACATAGAGTTTATCCAGTTCTGGGTATTGGACCCTTATTTGGAAGACCCTAACTTGGACGGTGGAGAGCTGTACTTTAACCTGGGATCGGTGTCCGAGGACATACTTAAGGACGGAAGGCAATCTTTTGAAAATGGATTGAGTCCCACAGGAACCAAGGAGGACCAAGACAGTACCACATGGGGATATGTCCCACAAAACCAGCCCGTGGTAGATGCCTTTTCTAATGAAGCCGGAGCCCGAACCATACAAGATGTAGGACTGGATGCCCTCAACGATGCAGAAGAAAGAACGTGGAGCTACAACGGAGCACCTTCCTTTTTGGAGCGAGTGGAGTTGACTCATGGAGCCGCATCCGGAGCCTATACCTCTGCAGATGCTGACCCTGGAGCGGATAACTTCCAATACTACCGAGGATCGGCCATGGACAATATCAGCGCTGATATCCTAAGGCGGTACAAGAACTTTAACGGAACCCAAGGGAACTCCAACACGGCGCAAAATGATGGATATCCTACCTCTGCCACCAACTTGCCAGATAAAGAAGACGTCAATAGAGATCAAACCCTGAGTAAGACAGAAACCTATTTCCAGTACAAGGTATCTCTAAAAAAAAGTGATTTGGTAGTAGGGCAGAATTACATCACTGATGTAAGAAAGACGTTAGTAAATATGCCTGATGAGACCACTAAAGAAGCTATCTGGTATCAATTTAAGATTCCCGTATTTGCGCCTACCAGTAAAGTGGGACCCATCAATGATTTCCGTTCCATTCGATTTATGAGAATGTTTATGACCGGATTTGCGGACCCGGTAGTTCTGAGGTTTGCGCGTTTGGATTTGGTTCGTGGAGAATGGAGGAGATATACCAAGTCACTAGATGGTATCAGAGAAGATCTACCTTCTGATGGATCAGACAATACAATTTTTGCCGTAAATGCAGTCAACCTAGAAGAAAACGGGTCTAGAAAGCCCATTCCATATGTATTGCCTCCGGGAATTGATAGACAGATTTTATACGGAGGAGCCTCCAACTTGATTCAACAAAATGAGCAGTCCATGGCCCTCTATGTTTGTAATTTAGAAGATGGCGATGCTAGGGCGGTGTTTAAGAATATAGGAATGGACATGAGGACGTATAATCGCCTCAGGATGTATGTTCATGCAGAGGCAGGCGACGAAACTCAAAACCTAAACGATGGTGACGTTACCCTGTTTATGAGGTTGGGTTCCGATTATGACAACAACTATTACGAGTACGAAGTTCCCCTACAGGTTACCGCTCCCAATACCGACAATCCCGAACTGATTTGGCCCGCAGGCAATGAATTTAACATAGAATTTGACAACTTTAAGTCCGTTAAGTTAGAGCGGGACAGAGTCTATAGAAACAACCCGGATATTTCTATCCGAGTCCCCTACTTTATCTTTAAAGGCGGACATAAAATTTCCGTAGTAGGTGCTCCTAACTTGAGTAATGTAAGGACCATTATGATTGGTGTTCGAAACCCCAAAAAGACAGGGCCAGGCACCCCAGATGACGGATTGCCCAAATGTGCTGAGGTATGGGTTAATGAACTGCGACTCACAGATTTTGACAATAGAGGAGGTTGGGCTGCCAACGCAAGGGTTACGGCAAAACTGGCAGACTTTGGAACGGTCTCCATGAGTGGTAATTACTCTACGGTGGGTTTTGGTTCCTTGGATCAAGGGGTAACGGAAAGAAATAAGTTTGAGGCCTTGTCCTATGATCTTCAGACCAGCTTTGAGCTAGGGAAATTCTTCCCCAAAGAAAGTGGAATTAGGGTGCCAATGTTCTTTAGCATGGGAGAAGAGTGGATCTCTCCACAGTTTAACCCACTGGATCCTGATATTGAATTTGACGATGCTTTAGGTAACCTAGAAACCGCGGGAGAAAGAGATTCTTTAAAAAGAGAATCCCAAGACTACGTAAAGAGGAGAAACATCAACTTCACCAACGTAAGAAAGGACAGAACCGGATCCTCAACCAAAGCCCCCATGCCTTGGGATATTGAGAACTTTAGTGTCTCTTACAGCTTTTCAGAAACCTTTAGAAGAAATATCAATACCATTGCAGACCGAAAGGTGGATCACAATGGAGCCTTAAATTATAGCTTCCAAACACAAGCCCCCAATGTCCAGCCCTTTAAGAGTATTAAATCAGAGAATCTAGCCTTGCTTAGAGACTTTAATTTCTATTACCTGCCTTCCCGATTTAATTTCCGTTCTGAGCTCAGCAGAACCTATGGAGAAATGCAGCAAAGAAATACGGACAATGCTTATTTTCAATTGCCTGTCACCTACAACAAGCGCTTTACCTTTGATCGTATTTACAACTTGAACTTTGATATTACCAAGAATCTCAAGATGGACTACAATGCCATTATGAATACTTGGATTGATGAGATCCCCAACGTTCCCAATGATTACAATGGTTCCGCAGGTTCCAATTCTCAAGTAATTTGGCAAAACCTCAAAGGATTTGGACGCCCTAGAAAATATCATCAAACTCTAAACCTGAACTGGCAGGTTCCCATCAATAAGATTCCATATTTAGAATTTGTAAACACGAGTGTTAGATACGCCACGGATTACGATTGGCAAACCGGTTCTCAAGTAGCTCTTAAGCCCGAAGCCGACAGTCTTAACTTTGGAAATACCATTCAGAATGCTAGAACCATTCAATTAAATGGAACTCTAAACTTCATCACCCTTTACAATAAGATTCCCTATCTAAAAAGGGTTAATTCCGGCATAAAGCCCCAAGCAGCAAGGCCTAGGGGTGTACAGCTTAGATCTCGAGGAAATGAAGAGGAAGACCCCAATGCACCCAACGCCAACGACCCCAATGAATTGACAGGTTTTGATAAGTTCATGAGAGGAACCGCCAAGTTTTTGATGATGATTAAGTCTGCTTCGGGTACCTACAGTCAAGTAGAAGGGACCCTGCTTCCTGGTTTTATGCCTAGACCGTATTATATGGGACTTAATACCGCAGATGGAATGGGCCTAGCTCCAGGTGTTGATTTTGTATTTGGTAGCCAAGTGGACATTGCCAATAGAGCAGCTACCAATGGCTGGTTGACCTCCTCAGAATACCTCAATACTCAGCTCAGCTATACCTCTGTTAAGAACATCAATTACAGAGGTACCATAGAACCCATCCCTGACTTTAGAATTGATTTGACCGCAGCGTGGACCTCCGGAAGAGATTCTACTGTCACCTTCAGAAACAATCCCGTCCCGGGAAATGACAATAATTACGAGGCCTTTAACCCCTTTATTAGAGGTAATTTCTCTTCTACCATTATTACCCTAGGATCTTCTTTTGAAGTATCCAATCAAGACAATGGATACGCAAGTGAGGTATACGATCAATTCCGTGAGTACCGACTGATTATGTCTAATCGTTTGGCAACTCAACGAGCAGATACTTCTGGTTACATCCCCGATTTTATTGATGTAGCTGACTCCAGTAGATATGGATATGATGGATACTCAGTGATTTCTCAGGACGTTTTGATTCCAGCCTTCTTAGCCGCCTATGGAGGATACGATCCCAATACCATAAATATGAAGGAGCCCATTAGATTTCCATTGCCTAACTGGAGGGTAACCTACAATGGACTCACCAAATATGGAGGGATGAAAAAGATCTTCCAAAGCTTTACTCTTACCCATAGTTACAAATCCATGTACTCTATTTCGGGATTCCAATCCAACCTGCTCAAATCGCAGCGGATTCAGGATGACCCTACAGATCATTTAAGAAACAACAACGAGGATTTCTTAAGTGATTTGCAAATTGCCAACGTGACCATAATAGAACAATTTTCCCCTCTTATAGGTGTCAACTTTAGACTTAAGAACAACGCTTCCTTTAAGGTAGAGTACAACAAGGATAGAAATATGGCCTTGAGTTTGACCAACAACCAAATGACAGATACCCGTGGACAAGAAATCACCTTTGGACTGGGGTATATCTTTAAAGATGTTAAGTTTAACCTGATTAGAGTAGGGTCTAATAGAAAGGCGGTTTCCTCTAACCTAGAGCTCAAGTTTGAGATGGGAATTAGAGACAATCAAACGGTAATTAGAAAGGTCCTAGAAAATCAACAACAGGTGACTGCAGGTCAAAGAGTGCTGACCGCCAAGTTTAGTGCAGATTATCAGCTAAGTGCTAAGATTACTGCGAGACTTTATTACGACCACGTATCGAGTACCTTTAAAACTTCTCAGGCCTTTCCTACGGTCAACTCCAACGGGGGAATTAGCATACGTTTAAACCTAGGACAGTAAATTCTATAAGTTCATTTGTGGACTTTCTCAATTATTGATTTAGATTTGTTAAAAAATTATACAGATGAATATTCCTGCTGAGTTAAAGTATACGAAGGACCACGAGTGGGTGCGCATAGAAGGTGATGTAGCAACTGTTGGTATTACCGATTTTGCCCAAGGAGAATTGGGCGACATTGTTTTTGTTGATGTAGACACTGAAGGTGAAACCTTAGACAAAGAAGAAGTTTTTGGATCGGTGGAGGCCGTAAAAACAGTTTCGGACTTGTTTTTGCCTCTTTCTGGCGAAGTTTCAGAATTTAACGAAGCCCTTGCAGATGCTCCTGAAATAGTAAACTCAGATCCTTACGGAGAAGGTTGGATGATTAAGTTAACTATAACAGATGCCTCTCAAGTGGACGAGTTAATGTCTGCAGACGAATACAAAGAACTCGTTGGGTAATTCCCCAAAAAATAGATGGCTTTTCTACACCCCTGCGATAAGTTGGGGTGTTTTTATTTTTGTGATGTCTCTCTTGCCTTCTTCCAAGGTACCCAGTGCCTTGATAAAAATGGAGGACACCCTTATTCATCTTGGCATTTATTGGGTATTGGCATCATTGGTTTTTTGGGGAAGACATGGCTTCTCCTTTAAGCCCATCTCCATAACCACCGCCCTTATTTGGTTTGCAATCCTCTCTGGATTTGGCTGGCTACTAGAAGGGCTACAAGAATGGATAGGGGTTCGCAGGTCTTTTGAGGTCTCCGATGGATTGGCCAATTCTATAGGTGTGATTTTGGGCCTTGTTTTCCACGGGGTACTCTCTCGTATTTTCCCTCCAAAATAATTTTTGGAACGGCTTTTGCTTCAGGCAAGTAAAACGAATAGCCATGAGAAAAAAATCCAATTTTCCAGAAAGATCCCGAGGTCTCTTTTTTACCCTAGGATTGGTAATTGCAATGACCTCTGCTTTTTTGGCCTTGACGGCCGAATTTAAAGCCCCTCAGTTTGCTGATTTAAATGTGGAAGCACAGGACGATAACTCTCTTGTTATTCCCATTACTTCCTATACCGCAGAAAAACCCAAGGTCAACCCCAAGCCCAAAGAAAGACCCCTAGTGATTCCCGTTCCCATAGATCCCTTTAAGCCCATAAAGATTATTGATGATGGCGGTGATGAAACATTGGCCTTTTTACAAGATTCTTTGGAGGTTATCGCCCCCATCACCCCCGAGGTGGTTACCCCTATTCCAGATGGACTCCTGGACAGAAGACCGGTTTTTGCAGGATGTGATATAGGAGCAGAAGAGTCAGAGCGCTTTAAGTGCTTTCAAGAAATGTTGTACAGAAGGATCTCTAGATGCATCACCTTTAAGAGAAACAACACCTTTGAGACCCATCAAAAAATATGGGTTCAATTTGTAATCGATCAAGAGGGCAAGGTATCTAAGGTGACCTTTCCTAGGGATGGCGACCCTTTTTACACCCAACAGCTAGAAGAGTGCTTGATCAGTATGCCAAAGTTTACACCCGGATTTAAGGACCATAAATACGTTCCGACCTCCTTTACGGTGCCCGTAAAAATTAGTCTTCAGTAAGCTATAGGTAGCCAATAAGAAATTATTGAGGGCGTTTAATTTTTACCTACGTTAGGACTTTCAGATGATAGGTTTTTAATTATCTTTACCCTTCCAAAAATTGATTCCAATGAAATCAAGAAAAACACAAGAGGCTGATTTAGAAAATTACAAGGGTTTATTCCTTGTGGCTGGATTGGTCTTGACTCTCGCCTTTTGTTATGGCGCCATTCAGTGGAGGTCCTATGAAGGGTCCCTTATGGACCTAGGGCAATTGGATGTTAATTTGGAAGATGAGATTGTACCCATCACCAATAGACAGCAAGCGCCACCACCACCACCACCGCCCAAACCACCAGAAGTTATTCAGGTAGTTGAGGATGAGGTAGAGATAGAAGAAGTTGAATTTGAATCTACGGAGACAGATGAAACCGAAGAGGTGGAGTTTATTGAAGAAGTAGAAGAGGAAACGGATGAGATCTTCAACTTTGCAGTGGTAGAAAACAAGCCTGTTTATCCTGGTTGTGAAGACAAGGCCACAGAAATGGAAAAATTCCAATGTTTCCAATTGAGTATTATGAAGTTTATACAAAAGAACTTCCAGTATCCAGAAATGGCTCGTCAATTGCAGATACAAGGAAAAGTATATATCAGTTTTGTAATCGAAAAGGACGGAAAGGTTTCTAATGTAGAAGTTGCCCGTTCTGTAGATAAGATGTTGGACGACCAGGCAGTTGCCTTGATCAAGAAGCTTCCTAAGTTTACTCCTGCCAAGCAGAGAGGTAAATCCGTAAGGATGTCTTACACAGTGCCCATCAACTTTAAGTTACAGTAATTCAATATTACAATGGCAACCCCGCAACTTCTGTTGCGGGGTTTTGTTTTTTTAAAAACACCTATTTTTCTCATACGTAGAAATCACAATCCCGAAAACATGGAAGCACTCTTAGAAATCGCCGTACAGGCATCTATTGCCGGAGGTTTAGAAATACTTAAAGTTTACCAATCAGATGACTTTGGAGTAGAGGCCAAAGGAGATGATTCCCCTCTGACCAAAGCGGATAAGGCGGCTCACCTAGCCATTGTAGCGTATCTAGAAAAGACCAATTTTCCTATTTTGTCCGAAGAAGGAAAGCACGATTCCTATCAAACACGCGTAGATTGGGATACACTATGGATTGTAGATCCCCTAGATGGAACCAAGGAATTTATCAAGAGAAATGGGGAGTTTACAGTAAATATAGCCCTCGTAAAAAATGGAGTTCCCATAGCAGGAGTTATCTATGTTCCGGTAAAGAAGACCTTGTATTTTGCATCGTCAGAAATGGGAGCCTTTAGATGTGATAACGTAGATCCTAGCCATTCAGATAAGCCGTTAACCCATTGGAAGACCGTTGCATCTTCTTTGCCCATAAAAACAGAGAGACCCTTTACCGTTGTGGGATCCCGATCTCATATGTCTCCAGAAACCACAGACTACATTCAGTCTTTAGAGGCAATTCACGGATCGGTAGACGTTATGTCTGTAGGCTCTAGCCTTAAGATTTGTATGGTGGCAGAGGGCAGTGCAGATGAGTATCCAAGATTTGCTCCTACCATGGAGTGGGATACCGCTGCAGGTCAAGCCATAGCAGAAGGAGCTGGTTTTAGAATGTTACAAGGTCAAACTGAGTTACCGGTTTCCTATAACAAGGAGGATCTATTAAACCCTTGGTTTATTGTAAAAAGATAGGGGTAAAGGCAATTATTGCGTAAATTTGCAGGCTCAAAAGGCAAAATTTGGATAAAGCTTCAATTCAGGATTCTTCAGTTCCTACATCTACCATAGCTCAAAAGTGGGCTGATTTCGGTTTGTTGACCAAATACAGGTTATCCGCCAGCGTGGTGTTTTCTGCCATGGCGGGTTATCTATTGGGAGCCCCGTTGTTTATATGGCAAGACTTCATCATCTTGGTTTTAGGAGGCTTTTTTGTAACGGGGTCCGCTAATGCCTACAATCAAATTATGGAAAAAGACAGGGATGCGCTTATGATGCGTACCATGCTCAGACCGCTTCCTGCGGGAAGAATGACCGTGGCAGAAGCTACCATAATTGCTACTCTTTGCATGGTAGTAGGATTGGGTCTTTTGTACTTTCTCAATCCCATGAGCGCTGGTTTTGGCGCTTTGAGTATTGCCTTATACGTATTGGCATACACCCCGCTAAAGGCTAAGACCCCTTGGGCTGTTTTTGTGGGTGCTATTCCAGGAGCCATTCCTTTTATGTTGGGGTGGGTAGCGGCAACCAATGACTTTGATATTGAATCGGGGACTCTTTTTGCCATTCAATTTATATGGCAATTCCCTCATTTTTGGGCCATAGGATGGTTGGCTTATGACGATTATAAAAAGGCAGGATACTTTTTGCTCCCCAATAGAAAAAAAGATGGGATGGCAGCTTTTCAGGCATTTACCTATTCCATATGGTTGGTCTTTGTATCTATAGTCCCCGTCTTTGGATTTACAGGAACCTTTACCATTCATTGGATTAGTGCCATTGTAATAGGTGCTTTGGGGATTTATCTTGTGTATAAAGCGTGGTCCTTGTACAAATTGAGAACCAATGAAGCCGCCAAGGGTTTAATGCTTGGGTCCATTATGTTTTTGACCCTTATTCAGATTATTTACGTTATTGATAAATTTGTAACCCCATGAGTACTCTTTCTTCTGTAGATAAAAATAAGGTAGCTCTCCCGTTGTTGTGGGTGGGAATCGCCAGTATGTCTATGGCCTTTGCTGGTCTGACCAGTGGATATGTTGTGAGCAGAACCTCTCTGTTGGAGAGTGGAAAATGGCTGACTTTTGGCCTGCCGGATGTTTTTGCCTATTCTACATTGGTGATTTTATTGAGTTCGTTAACCGTTGGTTTGGCCTACAGAACTAGTAAGAGTGGCAATCAAAAAAGAGCGGCTCAACTGTTGTGGGCAACCCTTCTTTTGGGCTTAATTTTTGGGTTTTTACAGATACAAGGTTGGATTGCTTTGCACTCTAACGCCATATTTTTTACAGGCCCCGGATCCAATACGGCGGGAAGTTGGGTGTATGCCTTGACCTTTTTTCACCTAGCTCACCTTTTGGGGGGATTAATAAGTATCTTTATCACCGCATTAAAGGCCCAAATGGGTAAGTATAACGCAGATAACAACCTTGGAATTTTGCTAGCTTCTATTTTCTGGCATTTCTTAGACCTTTTGTGGGTGTATTTATTCCTATTTTTAGTATTTATTCGTTAAACTTGCAGAAAATTTTTAACTCCTTTTACTATGGCAGCAACGTCTACCATTAGCACAGAAAAAGAAAACGTTTGGGGCGGTGGAAATCGTCCTTTTGGTCCAGAGTACGGAAAACTCATGATGTGGTTTTTCCTTCTTTCGGATGCACTAACCTTCTCTGGTTTCTTGACCGCGTACGGTTTAATGCGTTTTAAGTTTGAAGCTACTTGGCCTATAGCCGAGAAAGTGTTTACTCACTTTCCATTTCTATCCGGTGATCATCCCTTACTTTATGTAGCATTGATGACCTTTATTTTGATTATGTCTTCTGTGACTATGGTTTTGGCCGTGCACGAAGGACACCTAATGAACAAAAGCAAGGTAACCATGTGGATGTTCCTAACCATAATTGGAGGAGCCATCTTCTTGGGATCTCAAGCTTGGGAGTGGTACCACTTTATCATGGGAGATAAAGGAGCCATACAAATGGAGGACAATAGAATTGCTCACTTTACCAATCCGGAAGGAGAAACCATTTCTCTATCTCAGTTGGTTCACGGAATGGAAAATGGTCATGCCAGCAACCACGACGAGACCTTTACAACCGAGGAAGTGATTGCTGCCTTTGCCGCCAATCAAGAAATTTCGGTTACTACTCCTGGTAAGGAGTCTATTACCATCCCTCACAATGAAGCACTTTCTATAGTAAAGAGCGCTCGTGTAGTACAGGGAGCTAACATGACAGAAAATGAATATGGTAATCCTTTGTTCGCCAATTTCTTCTTTTTTATAACAGGATTCCACGGATTCCACGTTTTCTCAGGAGTGCTCATCAACTTCATTATTTTCTACAACGTTATGTTGGGAACCTATGAACGCAGAGGGCATTACGACATGGTAGAAAAGGTAGGTCTCTACTGGCACTTTGTAGATTTAGTATGGGTATTTGTATTTACCTTCTTCTACTTAGTTTAACCATTCGATTAACAAAAAGCAAAATACGTACATCATGAGTGATGCAGCACATAACACAGGAACAGCTTGGATTTGGAAAATCTTCTGGCTCTTATTACTTATTACCACAGTAGAAGTAGTATTGGGTATTATCCAACCTGAGTTTTTATTGGTAGAGTTTGCAGGAACACGCTTGTTAAACCACCTTTTTATTATCTTGACTTTGGTTAAGGCCTTTTACATCGTATGGTCCTTCATGCACGTAAAAGACGAAAAGAAAAACTTGCAGTGGACCTTGTTTCTGCCGGTAATAATATTGATTCCCTATTTGACAGCTATTCTTCTTATAGAAGGAAACTACATCAACAGTATTTTATACTAGGGACATGCAAAAAATCGTAAAATGGACAGTACTACTTTCAATAATGGTGCTTCCTTTTTTGATATACTTCCTCTTTGTTTACTCGGCCAATGAGAATTTCTTTTTGACCTTAGATTACGTTGGCCCCAAGCAGACAATAGAGACGGAGGAAGGATTTGATACTACCTATTACCAGATTCCTGAATGGGAATTTACAGACCAAGACGGGCAATTGTTAACCCGCAAAGATATGGAAGGAAAGATCTATTTGAGTTCTTTCTTTTTTTGTTCTTGTCCCAGCATTTGCCCGGTAATGAACTTCCACCTCAAAACGGTTTTTGATCGGTTTGAAGGCAGGGAACACTTTTACATAATTTCGCACTCCGTAGATCCCGAAAGGGACTCTGTGCCTGTCTTAAAGGCCTACGCCAAGGAACGCGGCTACGATCATCCCCAATGGAGATTTGTCACAGGAACCAAAGGTCAGGTGTATGACGTTGCCAACAGCTACTTTCTTAACGCCATGGAAGATCACTTAGCTCCCGGTGGATTTTTGCATTCAGAATCCGTAGTTTTAGTAGATTGGAATGGGCATATTCGCTCAAGAAAAGATGACAATGGAAACATTGTGGCTCTCTATAATGTTTTAGAACCTGTAGAGCTAAACATGCTCAAAGAGGATATCAAAGTTCTCATTGCAGAGCAGTTTAAAGAAGAAGCTCGCGAAGCTAAAAAGAGAGAAGACGCAAAAAAGGCATTAGATGAAAAATAGAGATCAACTTATAGTACCCATTATTATTACCCTTTCTATTGTCATTCCCATAGCCGTAGCTGTGCTGATTTGGTTGCCAGAAGAATACAAGGTTCAAATAGGTGTGGTGGATGTAGGCTCTCTTCCCTTTTTCCATGCTTTGCTCAACTTTACCACGGCGGTTATGCTATTGACCGGTTTGTATATGATCAAGGTAAATAATGTGAGATGGCATAGAATGACCATGGGTACTGCCTTTGTATTGTCTGCTGTCTTTTTGGTTTCCTATGTGATTGCCAAAATATCTACACCCAGCTCTCACTACCCAGATGATGCTCCTATGAGAATGCTCTATTACTTTATTCTCATCTCCCATATAACATTGTCCGTACCTGTACTTCCCTTAGCCATGTTTGCCATCTATAGAGGAGTGACTGGAGAAATACAAAAGCACAAGAAAATTGTTAAGTATACTTTCCCCATATGGCTATATGTTGCCATAACGGGAGTCCTGGTATATGTATTTATGGCACCTTATTATGTTTAGCAAAAAGCTCCTTACTCGTTTGGTTCTTTTGATTGCGATTTCTCTCTTCGCTACCCTTCCGGCGGAAGCCCAATGTGCTATGTGTAAAGCCATTGCAGAGAGTAATTCACAAGGTGGTGGAGAGATTGCAGCGGGATTAAATAGTGGAATTCTATACCTTATGGTCTTCCCATATCTCATCATTGCTGCGGTTGCCTATGCTTTTTATCGTCAGCGAAAGCTAAACAGCCAAGAAAAGACGTAATATTTTTCTTATTATCTGCTATATTTGTTGTGTTACTTGACACAATGAATCACATATCATGAAGAAATTCATCTGGCTACTCCTGTTTTTACCAATTACTCCAGCTCTAGCCCAATTGGATCGGGTCTGGACTTTGGAGGAATGTGTAGAAAGAGCCATACAAGAAAACATTACCGTAAAGCAAGCTGCCAATCAGGTGGTGGGTTCTCAAAACACTAAAGATGCTGCGGTGGCCAACCTTGCTCCCAACTTAAATTTTCAGGGGGGATACTTTTGGAATTTTGGTCTGAGTATTGATCCCATCACCAACATACGTCAAAGTGGTGACCGACAGACGGCAAGTTTTACTTTGTCCAGTTCTTGGGTTCTTTTTGACGGTATGCAAAACGTCAATCAAATCTCTATCTCTCGTTTGGACTATGCCGCTTCTACCTACTCTCTAGAAGATGCCAAAAACAGCGTAGCCCTCAATGTGGTTTCTTCTTACTTAAAAGTTCTATTGGACAAAGAGGTTGCCGATATTACACAAGAACAATTGGTCATCAGTACGGAGTTCTTAGATAGAACTCAAAAATTATACGAAGCAGGATCCATTCCTAAGGGGGAGTATTTGCAAGCAGAAGCGCAGGTAGCCTCTGATGAACAAGCTCTGATGACCGCAAACAACAGTTTGGCATTGAGCAAGCTTGCCTTAGTACAGCTTTTGATGTTACAGTCTGCCGACGGTTTTGAGGTGACGTCTCCAGATGATGGAATAGAAGTAGATAACACCATTTTATCTAGAACACCCCAGTCCATTTATGAATCTGCTATATCCACTCAACCAGGTGCTTTGGCAGCAGAAATGAGAAAGCAAAGTGCTGAGAAATCTATCAATCTCGCAGAAGGTTCCTACTATCCTACCTTGTCTCTATCGGGTCAGATCAACTCTAACTTTGCCAATGACCTGAAGCGTGCAACAAGTACGTTAGACACCTTGATTCCCCTTGGATATACTGCCGGAAGTCAAGAATTAGTGCTGCCCTTCCAATCCTCCACCATTCCATTGGGATATGAAGATTATACTCTATGGGACCAGTTCTCCAACAATGTAAACTACTTTGTAGGTATCAACTTGAGCATTCCCATCTTTAACCGCTTGCAAACCCGCAACGGAGTGCGCTCTGCTCAAATACAATATGAGAATGCCAACCTAAATTATGTTCAGGTACAAAATGACTTGTACCAAACTATACAGAGGGCTCACGCCGATGCGCAGGCCTCTTTTAGAAATTACTTTGCAGCTCAACGCTCTGTAGAAGCCAACGCGGAAAACTTTGCCTACGCTACCGAAAGAAAAACCGTAGGAGCCATTAATCAATACGATTATCAATTGGCAAGAAACAACCTCTTACAAGCAGAGTCTCAGAGATTGCAATCTAAGTATGACTACTTCTTTAAGGTAAAGACCTTGGAGTTTTACCTCAATAACCAACTGTCCTTTTAAGCACGACCTAAAAAACCTACGCCATGAGTAAGACTTGGAAAATAATATTGATAGTGGTTGGAGTTGGAGTTGTGGGATTGGTCTTGGCCAAATCACAAGGATGGCTGCCTTCTCGAGATGGAGGACTTGAGGTTAATACACAAGAAGTGGGACTTAATACCGTCATTCAAACGGTAACGGCTTCCGGAAAAATTCAACCAGAGACCGAGGTAAATATCTCTCCCGAGGTCAGTGGAGAAATCATCGCCCTCCCCATTGTAGAAGGTCAACAAGTAGAAAAAGGAGATCTTTTGGTGAAGATCAACCCCGATTTATACGAGTCTGCTGTGAATCGTTCCATGGCAGCAGTGAACAGTGCAAAGGCTGGTAAGTCTCAAGCGGAAGCTCAGTTTATTGAATCCGAAAATATTTTTAAGAGAAACGAAAAGCTCCACAAGCAAAAAGTAATATCTGACGCCGATTACGATGCTTCTAAGCGTCAATATGAAGTATCTCGATTGTCTGTGGAGTCTGCTAAGTACCAGTTGCGCTCTGCCGAGGCAACCTTAAAAGAGTCTCGCGACAATCAGAGAAGAACTACCATCTACGCTCCTACGGCGGGAACCATTTCTAGTCTTAAAGTAGAAAATGGAGAGCGCGTAGTGGGAACGGCACAAATGGCGGGAACGGAATTGCTACGCATTGCCAATTTAGACCTTATGGAGGTAGTGGTAGAAGTTTCTGAAAATGACATTGTGCGCGTTCACAAAAACGATACTGCCATTGTAGAAATTGATGCCTATTTGGACGAGGAGTTTAGAGGTGTGGTTTCCGAAATTGCTTCTTCTGCAAATACCCAGGGAACCTCTGCAGATCAGATCACCAATTTTGAGGTTAAGATTCGAATCCTTAAATCTAGCTACCAACACTTAATAGATGAAAGAAATTCCAATCCTCTGCGTCCCGGTATGACGGCGACTGTAGATATCAGAACCAAGGTAGAAAAAGATGTGGTTGCCATTCCTCTTTCTGCCGTAACTACTCGTTTAGACACTTCTTCTTCTGCAAAGAGCTATAGAATGAAGTCAAAGAGCACCACTCCTTCTGGCGACGAAAGCTATGAGGTGGTCTTTTTGGTGGGAGACAATAACAAGGCGCAATTGCGCGTGGTAGAAACAGGTATACAAGACACAGAAAATATTGTGATTACCAAGGGTTTAGAAGAAGGAGAAAAGGTCATTACAGGTCCTTACACCGTTGTCTCCAAAGAGCTCAAGAACCAGTCTAAGATCAAAGCTTCTGAGGAGAAAACAGAAGCAGAAGAACAGTAGAATATTTCGCATCAACGTTCATGAAAGGATTGCACCTATCCACCTCCACGGTGAATTGTTCGGTAGCTGTCTCTGACAAAACAGAGGGGTTGTCTTGCGTGGAAGAATCCGAAGATCGATTGGTCCATGCAGAAAAGCTTCACGTTTTTATAGAGCAATGTTTGGAGCAATCAAACACCAAGGCCTCTGAACTTTCTTACCTCTCTGTGGATGTGGGACCAGGTTCCTACACGGGACTTCGCATTGGTGTTTCTGCCATAAAGGGCTTGGCCTATGCACTTCAAATCCCCATAGTATCCATGACTTCTCCAGAGATTTTGATGTGTGGTTGGAGCCAAAAAGAGGCTTATGCCGAAGGGGACAGGCCTCTGGCCATGATAGATGCCAGGCGCATGGAGGTGTATCAACAATGGGGGGATTCTTCGGGAATACCTCAAGGAGAAATTCTAGCCACCATTTTGGATTCCCAAACCTTTGCAAAGGAAAGAGCCCAATGCTCAGTTCATTTGGTGGGAGACTCTTCAGAAAAAGCTTTGACCGTTTGGAGGAACAATAAAACATTGAGGGTCTCAGAGATTAAATACCCATCCGCTTCCTACATGCCACAGCGGGCCTATGAAAAATTTTTGGCTCAAGATTTTGTGGACACGGCTTACTTTGAACCGTTTTACCTTAAAGATTTTGTAGCAGGAAAGCCTAAAAAGCTTCTTTGATTGTAACTTTTTGTGGTGCCTTTCCGGCGAGGTAGCAATTGTATTCATGCTCGTACACCAATCCGCAGGCTTGAAGATGTGCATAAATTACGGTAGTACCCACAAACTTAAATCCTCTTTTTTTTAGATCCTTAGAAATGGCATCACTCAAGGCATCGTTTGCAGTATATTCCTCTATGGTTTTGGGCTCTTTGACTACAGGTGTATAGTTTACCCATTGCCAGAAGTAATCACAGAGAGATCCAAATTCACTTTGAATTGCAGGAACTAGTTGTGCATTGTGAATGGCCGCTTTGATCTTGAGGCGATTTCTGATAATCCCGGGATTTTCTAGCAACTCTAGGTACTTGTCTTCTGAATATCCCGCTATGAGTTGGTAGTTGAAATTGTCAAAGGCCAGCCTAAAGTGTTCTCTCTTTCTGAGAATGGTAATCCAACTAAGGCCCGCCTGAAAGGTTTCTAAAAGTAAAAACTCAAACATGGTCCTGTCGTCCAACACCGGTTGACCCCACTCCGTATCGTGATAGGATTGATAAAACTCATCATCTCCGCACCATTTACAGCGCTTCATTTACGACTTCTAAGGGTTTTTCTTCTTCCGTTGGCAGCAACTTGTCTAAGCGGACCTTTAAAGGCTGCATTTGAGCTAAGAAGTCTGCCTTAATGGCTTCTCGTATGGGTTCCGCATCCGGAAGTTTTTGTTTAAAGGGATCGACTTGTTTTCCATTTTTCCAAAATCGGTAACATACATGAGGGCCTGTAGCCAATCCCGTACTTCCCACATATCCAATGGTCTCTCCTTGTTTTACTCGTGTCCCAGCTTTCATTCCCTTGCCAATTTTGGACATGTGGAGGTATTGCGTGCTGTAAACCGAATTGTGCCTAACCTTTACATAGTTTCCGTTTCCAGAAGTATATCCTGCTCTTTCTACAACGCCATCTGCAGTAGACATAATAGGTGTTCCTCGGGGTGCAGCATAATCGGTTCCTAAGTGAGCCTTCCATCTTTTTTGTACGGGGTGAAATCTGCGGGGAGAAAAGCGGGAACTGATTCTAGAATACGATAGGGGAGCTTTTAAAAAGGCCTTTCTCAAAGAATTGCCAGCATCGTCATAGTACTCAGGCCAACCTTGTGTGGTGTCAATGTACTCAAAGGCATAGTAATTCCCTCCAAAGTGGTTAAAGTTGGCCGCAATAATGCGCCCTGTCCCGGCATATACGGTGTCGTCTATATAGATTTCTTCATAGATTACCTCAAAATAATCCCCCTTTTGAATTCTAAAAAAGTCAATGGTCCAGGCGTATATCTCTGAAAGCTTAACGGCAATAACCGGGCTTAAATCTTTGTTTTGAAGCGTCAGGTACAACGAGCCTTCAATGATGCCTGAGGCCTCTCTTATCTTTTTGGTAACGGCTTTTTGTCCTGCAAAGACGGTGTCTTGAGAACCCAATTCAAAGACTACGTAGTCGGTAAGCGATTTTTCATACACCAAATGGGTGAGTGTGGTAGAGGAGTCTTTTTGATTGAGAATGGCCGTGTAGGGTTTTCCTGCTTGTAGGTACCTCACATCAAAAACGTCCTTGGACTTTCCTACCAGTGAGTGAATACGAGGGTATTCTACTCCATAATTTAATAAGATTTCTGAAAAACTCTCATTGGGCTGAACCTCTGCTTTTTCTACAGAAAGGGTATCAACCTCTATGCCGTAAGCATAACTTTTGGATTCTATTGCTGAGGTGTTGTCTTGCGGATCATTGGGTTTTCCCTCTTCTGGGAACCAAGCAACAAAAGCCCAAATAACCAATAGAGATGAGGCCAAAGCACCACTGGCGGCTATGATTAACTTACGTGTCTTTTTTTTCATAAATCCTTGTATGAGCGCTTGTTAATTAGACAACAAACGCAAGCTATGGCTCACTTAATTTTCTTCTCTTAATTCCTTTAGGACCGATTCTACCCAGGACTTACCCCATTCCTCTTTTTCGGTTTGAGTCCATAGGTCCGGATAAAAGATGCGCTTCTGAAAGCGTGGAGGAAGGTATTTTTGCCAGTTGGTTCCTCCGGTAGCGGCAATATCTTCGGGCCTGCGCGCCAAATAAGCTGCCGCGGTTTTGTAGTGCTGCAGAGGCCAGTATACGTTTACATTAAGGTCTAACAATCTCAATTGATTGATAAGGTCTTGATTGTCTCTATCAGAAGCTTCCAAGGAAAGGTAACGATTCCACATATTGGTGGTTTCAAACCTATTGGCCCAGCGCAATATTTTATCGGTATACTTTTTCTCGAATTGCTTTAGAGTCAGCGTTTTTTCTCCAGTATCTGCAATGGTGGCTCCGTTTTTCCAATAGATATGTTGGTACATTTCCTCCACGGTTGAGTCGTCGTTATATTGGTCTCTATGATTCTTATCTATCAAGAATTTAAAGTCTGTAGCACAAACTTCTATCAAGCGGTATTGAACCGATTGAAATCCCGATGCCGGGATTAATGCCATTCTAAAATCTAAAAATTGGCTCCTGTCCATACCCTTTTCCATCACTCCAAAGGAATGGGTCAAGGCCTCAAAATATCTATTGATTCGTTTGAGTTTGTTGGTGAAGCGTTCTGCATTGAGTTCTTCATCAGTTGCAATCTGCTTGATCTCATGCAGGGTCAACTTAAAGTATAACTCCGTAATCTGATGGTACATGATAAAGATTTCTTCATCAGGAATGGGCGTTCTTGGGGTCTGTAAACTCAAGAGGGTATCTAGGTGAACATAATCCCAATAGGTGATATAGTCGGCAACGAGTAGGCCGTCCAAAAAGGCCAAAAGGTCTTGGCCAGAGGCGTTATACTTCTTAGATAGGGCGGAGATTCTTTCCTTAATTTCTTCTGTAATTTCCATTGTAGTGGCTTAGGATTGCTAAAGTAAAACTTTATCAGGATTGGTCCCGAATAGCGCCCCTAAAAAATGGAGAATTCTGTGGAAGTCAATTATTTGACATAGGCCAAGGGGTTAACCAGGTGTGAGGCTTTGGTTATATCAATCTTTATGGATCCCACAGAAAGCTCACTCTCTATGCGGATGGGAATCCTATTGGCATCATCAGAAACGTATAATGTCATTCCTTCTTCTTCACTAAAAACCCTTCCGTCTTGCACGCTAGGGGCAAAGGCCAAGCACCGGATATCACCTAGGTCAGAGTCCAGGGTTTCTCGGCCTAAAAATTGAAATTGCATGGGAAAGATATCGTGATCCAGAAAGACGGGAAAGGTATAGATGTCGTCTTTTTTCCACTCGTCTACACGTATGGATCTTGCGAGGTAAAAAAGAGAAAATATATCCTGTATGCCCTCTTCCAGAACAAAGGTAGAATCGGAATTGAAGCTGTAATCTACTGCTGTTCTTTCTTCTGGAGAGAAAAATACATTGCGCTTTATCTCAAAGCCTCCCTCGTCCACATCTCTAATAAAGCGTCTTGGGGTCCACGATTGAGTATCGATAAAGGTCTCGTAGCGGTCTTCTACATGAAAAAATAGATCCGTCATTCCCGTGGTATATCCCGTACCTATCATGTGGTAAACGGGATGACCTTTGTGTTGGGTGATCTCGGTTACTTCTAATTGCGCACGGCCGGCATTGACAATGCCATAGTGTATTCTGTATTCTAATGTTTCTCCTACGCCAAAGGCTGCAGTCTTGTCTAGGGTAGTAGCGGCAATGGTTTCTACAGTGGTATAACCCACCGAAAAGAACGCGGAAGGTATCATAAGGGCCAAGATGGTTATTGCTATAGATTTCATATCACCGGTATTTAAGATACAACATTTAAAAATACTTTCTAAATGCTTGCGATAACCTTGAATAGAATTCGGGGTTACCCCACTACTTAAACAAACGATGTGCCAGTTTTAAAAAGTATGCTACAGCCCCTTTAATTCAAACATGGGGTATCCCTTTTCTCCCAAGTCATTGTAGAAGCCTACAAAGCGCATCTTGTAGTAGTTTCCGGATTTCTCTCGGACCAAATAGGTGATGGTGTCATCTACAATGTAGGTTCCGGTGTCAAAGTCAAAGTACTTCCAATCGTAACCAATAACGTTGAGATCAGAAGAAAAAGTAACTAGGCTAGCGTCTTCTCGAGTGATTTCGGCGAAAGCCTTGCCGCCCTCATACCTTACCGCTTCTATCTGTTGAGAGTTGATCAAGGCCCCTCTCACCAAGTACGGAATGGTGTCTCCTTGATCGGTAAGGTCGTAGTCTGTGTATTGGGTAAAGACCATGTGCCAATCTGAGGTCAAAGGCTCATAAGAACCCACCCCCAAAGCGTCTATGTCAAAAGTCTGCGTTCTGTAGTCCACATCTTTTATCACGGTGATTACCGTGTCTAAATCCCCGTCGAGTTCAGCCAATCTAAAGGAAAGGTTGATGGCGTTGCTCTCTATGCCCATGATTTTGACAAAGCCCTTGGATTGACCACTGGAATTTATTCCCCTATCTACTACGTAGACATTTTGAGTGGATTGTCCATTGCTGTCAAATAGATTTTTGAGTGCTGATCTATTGGCTTCACCCGAAGGGTAATCATATTTCCAGGTGGGGCCTCCTGCGGTATCGGAAACGGATTCAAAAGGAACCACGCCCTTGTTCTTGACAAACAGAAAATTACTGCTGTTTAGGTAGACGTTGTGCTCTAAGGGATTGCTGGCTACATTAAAGTCCCAGTCTATGTGTTGCACGGTCAAGACAAATTCTCCCGTGAGTAAATCAAAATACACGGTGTTTTCATAGTCCACACCAATACCTGCTGTGATGGCCGTTGTAGAAGCAGGGGTAACGGGTTTTTCCTCCTTTTCGCAAGAAATCAAAACACCCGCAAGAGCCATTATTAGGTAGAGTGAATACGTTTTCATTTACAGTGACAATTTACAACTAATAAATGCAGTCCGACCCCATGAAATGGGTTGAGAACCTGAGCCCGAATGCGCACCTCCAGTACTTGCAGAGGTTTGAAGGTTGGTTACATTACATAGGTTTTTTCCACCCAGGGTAACTGACAGTCTATTTTTCCAAAATTTCTGGGTGGCAGAAATATCCAACCAATGGTATCCAGGAATGCTGGTTTGTATCACCTCTCCAGAATTCCCCAAGGCATAGCCTGGGGTCGCTCCTGTGAATTTATAGGTGATGTTAAAATTAAATTTTTTGCTGGCTCTCCAATAGTCAAACCCTGCAATCACCTCTGGGGTATAGAGGTAGGGGTCTGTACCTTCATACAATGTATAATCTTGGTTGGTAAAGCCCAAATGACTGTAGCCCAATTTAAAGTGATAATCGGGGTGTATGGTATAATGACCCATTAACTTGATTCCAAAGGTTTCTAATTCTTCCACGTTTTGGTAGGTGAATTGAGTGCCTTGGATTTGTAGAAGGGTGATATTATCTGTGATGTAATTGTAGAAAACGGAAGGCTCAATTTTGGCGCTCTGAATGCCTTTGGGGTCCGTCCATGTCCATTGAAAATTAAGGCTGGCATTTTGACTGCGCTCAGGGGTAAGGTTTTGATTGCCAATAATATTGTGGTTGGCATCAATAAATTCCATGTACAACTCCTTGAGAGAAGGAGCTCTAAAGCCCATGGCGTAGGTGGCACGCATCATCCATCTATCCGAAAAATTGTATTTGGCAAATAGACTGGGAACCAGGGGAGCGTCAAAACCGGTGTTGTATGCCCAGCGCAAGCCGGGTTGTAATGTCCAGCTTTTGTATTTGTATTCTGCAGAGGTAAACAAGGCATAGTCTCCCATAGTACGAGTCCCCTCAGAGATTCGACCCCCTTCTCCTGTCTCGTAATTCAAGTCCACTCCAGGCTGCACTATCCAGCGTTTACTGGCAACAATGGGCCAAGTAACTCGTCCGTTGATTCCTGTAAAAAGGGTGGTGTCGTGGTCATCTGGGTTGGGGGTTACCTCCTGGGTAAGGTCTACTAAATTTTGGTTGTATGTGATTTTGGATCGCCAAAAGTAGTTGTGGGTAAAACTCGCATTGAGCACGTGCTTTTCTGAAATGGGTAGGCTGTAGGTGGCCTTGGCAAAGGTCCTGTTGGTGGTAAACCAGGAGTCTAGGGCATTGTCAGAAAAATCACTAAGCCTGTCCCCCTTGTCCTTAATGACTTCATGAATTCCCTGTAAGGATAAATCCCAAGTGGATTTTCCCACTGCAAATTGGTAGCCCAAAGAACCCAGAATTTGTTCTTTTTGATTCCATTGTTGGTTGCGACCCTCATTGTCTGGATCCCAACCGCCAAAGAAGTTTCTTCCCACATTAACTCTTACGGCCTGCTTGTCAAAGCCCAGATTAAAACTTCCATTGAGATTGGTGAGGCCTACACTTTCATAGAGTCCCTTTACGGAGGCACTCATCAGATTTTCTTTGGGCTTTTTGGTGATGAGGTTTAGGGTTCCCGCAATGGCAGAAGCTCCATAAGCAACCGAGAGCGGCCCTTCTATAATTTCTATCCGTTCTACGTTGTCAAGGTTGAGTTGGGAGAGATCTATATTGCCATCCTGACGACCTACAATGGGCACTCCATCAATAAGTATTTTTACATTTTCTCCTCCCAGTCCCTGTACATTTATAGTAGACCCCAGGGCGTTGTCTTGACCTATTCTAATATTGAGTTGGTCATTGAGTACCTGGTTGAGGGTTACGGCTCCTCGGTGGGTGATTTGCTCGCTGTTGATGACCTTGACCTTGTAGACGGAGTTCTTCTCGGTAACGGGGTCCAGCTGACCAGTAACCACTACCTCATCCAAACCAAAGTTACCAGGTTGCAGTGCAATGGATTTATTCACGCCAGGATACAAGGTGTCCCTTAAGGTGGCGTATCCCACAAATGTGCAATAAAAGGGAGTGGGATTGGTGACCTCTACTTCCAAAATTCCGCTGGGATTTGTGGTTTTAAGAACCCGCTTCCCGGATTCTAAGAAAAAAACAACATGTGCAAATTCTATGGGTTTTTGGTTAATGGCGTCCTTTACGGAAAGCACAGAAGTCTGCCCTAAAAGGGCAGACTCTGCAAATATCAACAGGATGGCTATACTCTTCCTCATGGGGTCAAGCTCCTAGTTTTCTTCTTGTTATTGAACGATGATGCGCAAGGTCGATACTCGGTTACCACTGGTGAGTTGTACGAGGTACATTCCCGGTTGTTGTCCGTTCATCGCAATGCGTTGTCCACTTTGTACTGAACCGCTATTTACGGTTTGTCCTGCTAGATTGATGACTCTAAAGTCAGCGTTTTCTAAGGAACCCAAGTCTACGGTAATGTAATCTGTGGTAGGATTGGGGTAGGCTTTGGCCGAAATAGTCTCGATTTCATTTACAGAAATAGTAGAAGAAAGGGTTACGGCAAAAACAGATTTTCCAGCACCATAGCTTCTAAAGCCAATCTTGTATACATCGCCTGCATTGTTTTTGACAAAGTAAGATGTAGAATCATCTAGTATGTAGGTAAAAGTCCCCATGTCAAATGTTTTCCAGTCATAACCAATGGTGTTGATCTCTGGTGAAAACACAGACCACTGAGCCACTGCGGTATCTACCATAGAAACTTGCTCGTTCATGGCATTGGCGTTAATTAATACTCCCGTTACTGCATAGTAGGTGGCAGGTCCCACCTCGTCTAAGTACTTGGTAAAGAGCATGTCCCAATCCGTTTTTGCGGGTTCTCTGTCTACAAACATACCCGTGTTGAGGTCGTAGTACACAAAGTTTTTGGTTGCGTAAGTTGACTTGTTAAATGAATCGGTCACTTCGTTAGAACCGTCTAGGTCTGCGTAGCGAAACTTGAATAACCCACTGGTCTTCATTTCTAAAATCATCATTTTCTTGTACGTGTCATTGGGCATTTTGATAACAAAAATGCGACTGGCATATACGTCGTGAGTTGTGGAATTGTACACTCCCCAACCGTAATCGGGATGAGAAGTACCCAGGTTAGAAAAGGCTCCCAACTCCCAATCTGTAGGGTCGTTGTACAACTGAGTCATTCCTGCAGTATCAAGTGTAGCCCAAGAAGTGGTGTCATTGGCAGCAATAAATAAATCCATAGATCCTGAGGTAGAACCAGTAGAATTAATCATTACGCTAGCACTTACGGCTTTGGTGGTAAAGGCGATATGCCAATTGTCTCTAGCGGCCGTAGAAACGGTTCCGTTTTCTAGAGAGTAGAATACGTCGGTGTCATTAGAAGCACCTACTTCTGTGCTGTCTAAACGAGTTTGTCCAAAAGTTAGGGTGGAAAGGGCAAGGGCACAAACGGTAATTGTTTTCTTCATTTCAGCTTCGTCTTTTAGAGGTATTTATTCCTTTTTCAGAGGTATAATTTAGAATGATTATAAATAACGCCACAAATATAGTAACCACGCTGATTTGAGCAAATTTATTTACATCTTTATTCACTAAATATGACAAAATTCAGGTATTAACGTTTAGCGTTATTTTGCAAAATTCAGCGATAGTTTTTGGAATTCTCAATTGGGGCTTAGGACATGCCACGCGTTCCCTTCCCTTGATACATGCCGCGCAGGCGTGCGGTTTCTCTGTGGTTATTGGCTCTGATGGCGAAGCCCTAGAATGGCTTAAGGGAGAGGTAAAAGGAGGGGTTTTTGAGGAATTGCCCAGTTATCAAATAGAATATTCTAAGGGTTTTATGCCTTGGTATTTAAAATCACTGCCCGAGATTGCAAAGGCCGCCAAGGCCGAAAAGAAAAGAGCCGCAGAAATTTGCAGAAAGTACAATGCCTGCGGATTGATTTCTGACAACCGACTGGGGTTTGTTTTTCATGGGGTGCCCAATGTGTACATTACCCATCAGTTGTCTATAGAAGTTCCCCTGGGAAAGGCTGTTGCCTCATTGCTACACGCCAAGTACATCAATGCCTTTGATAGGGTTTGGATACCGGATGACCTGCAGGTGAGGTTGGCCGGAAAATTAACCGAAAACCCACACGTTACCATTCCCGTGCAATATATTGGTTTTCTCTCTCGGTTTAAGCGATTGCAACGCAGACCTTCTCATCCGGTAGCGGTACTTTCGGGCCCACCCGCCTCTAGAGAAGAGTGGATAAAGGAAATACTCGCAGAGGGTATAGAGAACCTCGTAATCGTAGGAGCTACCGAGGGTCAAAAGGACAACGTCCGAGATATTTTTGGAGTAAAATCCACCCTTGAGTTAGAGGCCACTTTGGCTCAAGCCTCCGTTCTCATTGCTCGCTGCGGGTACTCCACGTTAATGGATGTCATTGCCATGGGAATTCCTACGGTGGTTAAAGCCACGCCCAAGCAATACGAGCAATTGTACCTAGAAAATCAGTTGGAGCATTTGCCCAGTGGGGTAAAATGGGAAAAGGGGCAGCCCTTAAAAGAGGCTATAGATACCGTTCTGCAGTCTGAGGAATTCTTGCCCTATAACGAGGACTTAGAGAGTCTTTTTGCCTTTTTTAAGGGTAAATGAAAAAGTAGATCCCGTCCCTACTTTTGACCGTACGTGTATACTTTGATTGTGTGCCTCTACAATGTGTTTAACTATAGAAAGTCCTAATCCCGATCCTCCCGCTTCTCGAGTTCGGCTCTTGTCCACTCTATAGAAACGCTCAAATATTCTTGAGAGATCCTCTTCGGGTATTCCATACCCATTGTCAGAAACTTCGATTAAGAAATTGCTCTCAGCATCAAAGAATTGGACCTCAACCCTTCCGTTATCGACTCCGTATTTAATGGCATTGTTGACCAGATTAATAGCCACCTGTTCAATTTTGTGTCTATCGCCATCTACCCAAAGGTTTTTGGCCGGAGGGGTAGGGATGATCAGGTGTATATTTCGCTTTTTGGCTTTGTCTTCAAGAATTTCAAAAACTTCCTTAAACAAGGGAATCATGTCAAAGGTCTCCCATTGTATATCTATACGACCCTGTTCCAACATATTAATGGTGTCCATATCTTGGATCAGGTTGATCATGCGCTCCACGGACTTATTGGCCCGATGGATGTATTTAACATTGATTTCGGGGTCTTCTATTCCTCCGTCTATTAAGGTGAGAAGATATCCTTGGATATTAAAGATGGGGGTTTTGAGCTCATGACTTACGTTGCCAATAAATTCTCTTCTGTAGTTTTCTCTCTCTTGAAGTTGTGCGATTTCTGAGTTTCTTTCGTTCGCCCATTCTTTTACCTCTTTTTCTACTTCCTCAAGGTCCGAGGTTTTGGCCAAGTTGTCTTCCTCTGCCTCTCCACCCACTTTGAGTTCGTGTATGGTTTTAAAGAGGACCTTAATCTTTTGGTAGATAAAGTTATTGATGGTAAATCGTATGACAAAAAAAGAGAGCAAGCCTACAACAAGAGCGGCATAGGCTGCCAATAATAACGGAGTTTGATATCCCGTTACACGGCCAATAAAAAACACTGCAGCCCAAACCAAAAGAGTTACCACTGTAGATACACCTAGTGAGATTCGGGAGGTTTGATCAAAATTCATGAACTACACCTCAAATTTATAACCGACCCCTTTTATGGTTTTGATTTTGACGTCTCCAATCTTTTCTCTGAGCTTTCTAATGTGAACATCAATGGTGCGGGCGCCCACAACGACGTCTGTACCCCAAATTTTGTCCATGATCTCTTCTCTGGGAAACACTTTTCCGGGACGTGAACAAAGGAGACTCAACAACTCAAATTCCTTTCTGGGAAGGTCAATGGCCTTTCCATGGGACTCCACTTGATACCTGTCGGGATCAATAATCAGATCTCCAAACTCAAGGGCATTGGAGGAAGATTCTACCTCAGGGTTCCCCCTTCTGAGCAAGGCTTTAAGCCTTGAGGTTAGCACTTTGGGTTTAATGGGCTTGGTGATATAGTCATCGGCCCCAGCTTCAAAACCGGCCACCTGACTGTAATCTTCTCCTCGGGCCGTCAAGAAGGCTATCATAACCCCTTCTAACTCGGGCATGGATCTGAGTACATCACAGGTTTCTATACCATCCATACCTGGCATCATTACATCTAGCAGTATCAGATGCGGTGTTGTTTTTTTCGCGATTTCTATGGCATCTCTGCCATTAGAAGCGGTTTTTACCTGGTATCCTTCTTTCTTGAGATTGTAGCTCACGAATTCTAGAATGTCCTTCTCGTCATCTACTAATAATATAGTATAGTCGCTTTCTGTCATGTTGGGTTTCTTGGTTTGCTCTTTTGCCTAGCAAAAGTAAAGATATAAAAAAGCCCCCCGCGAATTTTACCAAAAATTAACACAAGCTAAACATGGGGTTAATACCAAGGTTAACCACCTGAAAAACAGATAAATAAAACTTTATTAAGACTTTATTGTAGGCTAACATTAGCTTAACATTGTTGCCATTACTTTGCCCACGAAAACAAACGATAACACACTTTCATTATGAAAATTTCAAACCTATTTACTCTTGCGCTGATTGCAGGATTTGGATTCACTTCTTGTGATGAGGATACTCCTGCTGCTCCAACCACAACCCCAGATACTTCTTTTGAAAAAAAGGAGATGTTGGATGATGACGGAAACGTAGTAGAAACCATCATAACTATCAATGACTTTGGAAAAGGTACGGGAACCACAACATTAACCGCTGACAAAACTTGGGTTTTGGAAGGGATGGTTTTTGTAAACGAAGGTCAAACCTTGACCATTGACCCCGGAACCGTTATTAAGGGAAAATCAGGACAGGGCGAAAACGCTTCTGCTTTGGTAGTTGCAAGGGGAGCCAAGGTAATGGCAGAAGGAACCGCTTCTCTACCCATTATTATGACCTCTGAATCCGATCAAACCCGAAGAGCACTGGACGGGACCTTGGAGAATCAAGGAAATCTACCTGCAACCGTCTCTGGATTGTGGGGAGGGCTCATTGTTTTGGGATATGCAGATATTACAGCATCTACAGAAACAAGAGCCATAGAGGGGATTCCTACTTCTGAAACAAGAGGTCTTTACGGAGGTTCCGATGACTCTGACAACTCTGGGGTTTACCAGTACATCTCCATCCGCCACGGTGGGACGGACATCGGTGCTGGAAACGAGATCAACGGATTCACTTTGGGTGGTGTTGGAAAGGGTACTGCTATCAATCACATTGAGATTATCGCTAACGCGGATGACGGTATTGAGTTCTTTGGTGGAAACGCTCGTGTAAAGAATCTATTGGTTGCTTACTGTGGTGACGACGCTATCGACTACGACGAAGGCTACAAAGGATTTGTACAGTACGCTCTTGTATTTGAGCCAGGAGATAGAGGAGGAGAACACGACGGAGGACCTTCTGACTGTGAAGATTGTATGGCTTATGCAACCCCTGTATTTGGAAACGTTACTTCTATCGGTAAAGGCGGAAGCCGCGCGGTTACTTTCCGTGACAACGCAGGTGGTCAGTACCACAACTCTATCATGTACAACTACGCCAAGGGAATCGATATCGAAGACCTAACGGCTGGTGAGGATTCTAGAGCTCGTCTAGAAGCTGGTGACCTTAAATGGATGAACAACATTCACTGGGACTTGGCCGGAAATGACGCTACTATGCAAGTTGTCACCGGGGGTGACAACCCAGACGAAGATCTTTTGGGCCATACTAACGTTCAAGGAAACCAAGTGGTTAACCCAATGATTGTTAAAGGAGTTGCTACTTCTGTAGAAGCTCAAACGGGTACATGGCCTGCTGGTTTGGATGCATGGTTTGACACACCTAATTACAAGGGAGCTTTTGATCCCAATGGATCAAGTACTTGGATTTCTGGATGGACCTTGACAGACCAAGCCGATATATTATAAAAAAAACTTTAGAATTTATTCTAAAACCTAGGGGGTATGCCACAAAGGCGTACTCCCTTTCTTTGAAAGAGAAAAAAAGAAAATCATGGAAAAGAGAATTGTTTTATCCCTAGTTGCCCTCCTATCACTGACTACACTTTGGGCACAAAAAGGAACCGTTAGAGGAGTCGTTTACGACAAAGAAAATGGAGAGACTTTAATTGGAGCTGCGGTAACAGTAGAAGGAGTACCCAATGTGGCGGGAGGAACCGATCTAGATGGAGCCTATTCCGTTGAGTTGGAGCCGGGAACCTACACTCTGGTATCTAGTTATATTTCTTACCAAACGGTAAGGCTCTCAGAAGTTGTAGTACAGGCCGGAAAAGTGACTGTTGTTGACTTTAACCTGCCTACTTCTACGGAGATGTTAGGAGAAGTTGTGGTAGAAGCCAAAGCCTCCAGAAACACAGAGAATGCCGTGATTCTAATGCAAAAGAACTCTACATCTGTTATGGACGGAATTTCTTCTCAAACCATAAGAAAAATGGGTGATTCTGATGCTGCAGGAGCTATCAAAAGGGTGACAGGGGTGTCTGTAGAAGGAGGTAAGTACGTTACGGTACGAGGATTGGGAGACCGATATTCCAAGACCTTGCTAAACGGTGCGGAAATCCCCTCTTTGGATCCCGAAAAGAACGCAGTTCAATTGGATCTTTTTCCTACCAACTTGATAGATAACATGTTGGTGTATAAAACATTTACAGCAGATAAGCCTGCGGATTTTACAGGGGGACTAATCAACCTTACCACTAAAGATTTTCCGGATAAGTTTACGGTTCAGGCCTCTGCACAGCTGGGTTTTAACGACCAGTCCTCTTTACATTCTAATTTCTTGACCTACCGCGGAGGTTCTAGAGATTGGCTGGCCATGGATGATGGTACACGCGCTGCACCTGCCAATGCAGAAAGCCTTCCTCAGGATGTAAGTGGTTTTTTAGGTGACTTGGATAAAAACCGCGCCACGGTCCAGGAGTTTAACCCCCAGATGAATCCCGTTCAGGGAAGTTCTGCCCTTAACCAATCGTATGCATTAAGCATTGGTGACCAAACTACCTTGTTTGGAAAAAAGGTTGGCTTCTTGGCTGCAGGATCTTATAGGTATCGTTCTACAGGATACCAGGACGGTATGATAGGAAGGTATACGGCTCCTTCGGCCACTAATTTCCAAACCCTACGTCAATTAGAGGATCAAGCCTGGAATGAATCGGTATTGTGGGGATTGATGTTTAATGGAAACATTAGACTTAATGACAATAATAAAATTGGACTGACCTTTATGAGGAATCAGTCTGGTGATAAAACGGTTCGTTCTTTGGAGGGAAAATGGGATGAGTATTCCACCATCTCACCTACAAGCGATGATTACTTTTATACCCAGACATTGGATTGGGTAGAACGTTCCATTTCTACCACACAGCTCAAGGGCGACCACATCATAGAAGGTTGGAATCACACTCAAATCAATTGGATTTCTTCCTTTACCAATTCTTCTCAAGACCAACCCGATTTAAGGTATTTTGCCTATGACAGAGAAGGTGATCAGTATCAGATTTCTTCTCAAGCATATCAAGATCCCACTCGTTTTTTCCGCTCCATGGATGAGGTAAATTGGGACAATAGAGTAAATATAGAAACCCCGGTTTTACTTTGGAATGATGAGACCGCCAAACTAAAATTTGGAGGTAGTTTTACCACAAAAAAGAGGAATTTTCAAGAATTGCAGTATGATTACATAGACTACAACAACTCTTTTAATGGGTCTGTAGAAGATTTTGTTTCTTTTGAGAACATCATTACCTCCTATTCAGATACAGGTCATTTTATGGTTTCTAATCGTCAATTGAGTAACACCTATCAAGGGAATCAGACCGTGATTGGAGCCTACGCAACGGCAGACTTACCCTTGACTTCTAAGTTAAAGGCCACCGTGGGTGCTCGATTTGAGACTACGTCTATTTCAGTTAATTCTCTAAACCCCAATGACGGAGAGGGAAGCATTTCTAAATTTGATGTTTTGCCCGGGATTAACTTTACCTGCTCCCTTACCGAGACCATGAACTTAAGGTTTGGCTACAGTCGTACATTGGCTCGTCCTACCTTCCGTGAATTGGCTCCTTTTTCCTCTTACCTTTTTGCGGGTGATTTCACCTATGTGGGGAACCCCAATTTGGACAGAACTCTTATTGATAACATGGATTTTAGATGGGAGTGGTATCCAGCTCCTGGGGACTTTATTTCGGCTTCTGCTTTTTACAAGAAGTTTTCTAACCCCATTGAACGTCAGATTCAGCCCAAGGCAGCCAATATTGAGATTACGTTCTTGAATGTTCCCGAGGCCAATGTCTATGGAGCGGAGTTTGAGGCAAGGAAATTACTAGGCTTTATGTCTACAGATAAAAATCAATTTAAGGCAGGAGTAAATGTATCTTTAATCTACGCGCGCACAACGGTAGATGAAGAGGAGTACCAAGCTCGTTTGGTTACCAATCCTAATGCCAAAAGAGACCGACCCATGTACGGCCAGTCTCCCTATATTGTCAACACCTATTTGAGCTACCAAAACAATCCCTCCAATCTCTCTGCAACCTTGTCCTTTAATCAGTTTGGTGAGCGCCTAATGTTTGTATCTAGAGGGGCGGTACCCGATGTGTATGAACAACCGCGTCCACAGTTGGATCTTACTCTAGAAAAGGGGATTGGTGAGCACTTTACCATTGGAATAAAAGCGCAAAACCTACTCAACCCAGACAATGCCATGACACATGACTTTAATGGAGAGTCCTATGATTTTTCACGATTTACAACGGGTAGAGTGTACTCTATTAAGGTGAAGTACCTACTGTAGAAATAGATTTTTTTTGAAAAGAGTCTGTAAAGACTAAAGCCCCGCCATAAGCGGGGCTTTTTGTTTTGAGGCCCTCGGGATTTGAACCTCTATTTACCTCAATGTGTATGGGAATTATAGAATTTTGAATTTATTTTTTCCTAATCCCCAATCCCCTACTTCCCAAAATACTTTTTGAGGACGAGAAGTGAGGTCAACGTTTCTCTGCGTTGTTGGACCTTGCCCCCATAGAACTGGGCGGCGTAGGCTTGGGCATTGGCAACGATCTTTTGCGCCTCTGCGGGATGCTCTATATAATATTTGAGCTTTTCTTCTAAGTCCGAGTAATCGTCTTTGAGGTGGACGTAGTGAACGTCGGGCTCTAGGGTACCTTCCATATACCAAGTCTCGTAACGGGGAGAGGGCATAACGGCTAAACTACCAGAGCTCATTACCCATTTGAGGTTGCTAGCCACATCATTACCTTCTAAACACAAGATAAATTTATAGTCCAAATGCTGTCTCATGCTCATCTTGGGACGCACCCATTCATCGTGGTCCGTTCCGGTGTTTACCTGTCCTAAGTCCGCAAGGGGATGTCCGTAGTATTTTTTGAAAAATGCAATGCGATTGGCTTGGTAAAGGGCATTGCGACAAATCAATACATCCTTCTTTTGTGTAAAGGGAACGGGGTCTTTAATAAAGGTAAAGTGACGGACCTTATTGAGGTTGAGCAAAACAGAGTTTGCGTTGGACTGTAGGTTGTTTTTGGGATTTTGAACCAAGGGCCTGCTCTTGAGCAAAGTGGGGTTCTTGGGTACTTCTATAATGTCTCCGGGTAGATAATACAGCCGCTCGGAAGGGTCAAAAAACCGCAGGTACTCCATCAAATCCAAAAAGTAGACTTTGCCTCGGTTGGGTTTTTTAAGGTCCCCCAACCTAAGGCTTCCTTCTTTTTGATCTTCTGTAAGGGGTCCTGAGTTGCGGCAGTAATAGTTGACGCGCCGGTCAATTTCGGCTTTTTCTACAGGGGGCAACTCTTCGTAAATCTTCATCCATCTCTTTAGGCTGCGGCTGGGTTTACACCAGGTGCGCCAGTAGCCTCCTGCGTAGTAGAGGGCTTTTATGTTTTTTTGAGAGAAGGGGGACTTGATAAGCATTTTTCAAAGGTAGGGGAAAAGGGGATAGGTAGGTTTTAGGTTTTTGAAAACTGAAATTCGCCTAGTTCCTCAAAAAAACATTTCGAAAAGTCTCACTTAGTCTTGAGGTGCGCAGCACCTAGATATTCTGAAGTGAATTGATGATAGCGCCGTTCGAGCCACTGCGCAATCGGCTCTTTCTTTTTTGAGTCTAAAAAAGAAAGCAAAAACGACTTTGCGACTGGATTTCGGATTGGAATCTCTAAGGTCTTATCGCTACAAAAATCAATTTACGCTGCGCTTCATTGCGATTTTTGAAACGCTCAAACACCAAGAGGATTCTGAAATCCTACACCTAGGTCGCGGTCCTTTAAAACTGAAATTTGCCTAGTACCCGGTCCCTAGTCCCCAGTCCCCAATTCCCAGTCCCTAATACCCAGTCCCCAATCCCTGCTAATAGAAAACTGAAATTCGCCTAATTTCTCAAAAATTTATTGCTAGAAGTCCCACTTCGTCTAAAGGTGCGTAGCACCTACATATTCTGAAGTGCATTGATGATAGCGCCGTTCGAGCCACTGCGCAATCGGCTCTTTCTTTTTTCCGGATAAAAAAGAAAGGCAAATCGAAAGAGCTTGTCTCTTGAGATTCATTAATCCCGATAAGAGAAAACAAACATTGATAAAAAATCCTTTGCGACTGGGTTGCGGTCTTTTAAAAACTGAAAATCACCTAATTCCTTTATTTACTCGTCCGCATGCGCGGATAGCCACAACGGTTTTTTGTTGTTACGATCCTTTTTTTTTACTTGATTAAAAAAAAACGAACCGAAAAAAAAAGATCAAGACTCCGCTTCGTCTTCTATCCGAAGGGGCCTTCTTCGCTATAAAAAATCAACTCTCGCCTTTGGCGATCAAACATGATTTTTGATCGAGCTCAGAATACCCACCGTATGTACGAAGTACTTTGCGATGTCGGTCTTATTACAACTGAAATCCTTCTCCTAGGTCGCCATCCTTTGCGTGGTCCTTTGAAAATTGAAATTTGCCTAGTCCCTAGTCCCCTTCCAAAAAAACAAACTACCTTTTTTTCTTGGCTTTGCGGTTTTGGATTTTGTCTCCCTTGCGTATGGGTTTCTTGTATTTGGCCTTCATGGCTTTTTGGTAGCTCTGCTTTTCTACTTGGGTCTTGCTGTTTTTAGCAGACTTCTCGTGAAAGGAAGCTCCGGGTCTTTCTAGCTTTTTCTTGTCCGAGAGCTCTACCTGTACATTGGGGCGACTCTTTTCTTCTGGAGTAAGCTGGTGGTTGATCTCTACCTCTTCGGGGAAGGGGGTGCGAGGTATGGTATAGTTCATTAGGGTCTCTGCGGCCTCTATCAATTCTTTTTCTCTATCTGTATAGAGTGAGATGGCGCGACCTCGTTCACCGGCTCTACCGGTGCGTCCAATTCTGTGTATGTAGTTCTCTGGGTAAAAGGGCGCATCAAAACTGACGATGGTGCTGATCTTTTCTATATCTATACCCCTAGAGATTACGTCCGTGGCAATAAGAATGCGGCTGTCTCCTTCTACAAATCGCTCAATGGATTGAGTTCTGTAGTTCTGTTCTTTACCGGAGTGAATAAGAGACATCTGAGAACCGAATTCTAAAATGTCAAAGAGTCGGTTGGCATTGGTCTTTGAGGCGACAAATACGATGACCTTATTGTGGGTTTCGGCGTCAGCCAAAAGATGATTGAGCAAATTGGCCTTTGTGTAGAAGTTGAGAACCTCGTAGGCTTCTTGTTCTATGGTATCCAGGGGAGTCCCGCTAATGGAGATGGTCTTGCGCACGGGATTGATCAAGAAGTCTGTGATCAGCTCATCTACGTATTCCGTCATGGTGGCAGAAAACAAAACGTTTTGTCTCTTCTGGGGCAAATAGTCAAAGATATTTTTGAGCTGAGTCTTGTACCCAAAGTCCATCATGATATCTACCTCGTCAATGATGAGTTTCTTGACGTTCTTAATTCTGAGATGACCGGAGATTACCAGGTCGTACAAACGCCTGGGGGTACCTACTATAATGTCTACGCCTTCCGAAACGGCGCGCTTTTGAGCGTTGATATTGGAGCTCCCTCCATAGACTCCTTCTACGCGCAAACTGAGGTAGGCAGTGAGCTTTTCTACTTGCTCCACAATCTGAATCACCAGTTCTCTGGTGGGTGCCAAGATCATAACGCGAGGGTGGGGCTGTTCTGAGTATTCTGTGTTTTGAAGCACAGGGAGGAGGTAGGCTACGGTTTTTCCCGTTCCGGTTTGGGCAATGCCCACAAAATCAGCACCGCTCATGATGGGAGAGATGGAGGCCTCTTGGATGGGGGTGGGGTTTTGGAAGCCCATGTCAGCGATTGCTTTATGCAATTGCTTCTTGATTTTGTAGTCCTGGAAGGTTTTCATTTTGCAAAGGTAGGGGAAAAGGGGATAGGTAGGTTTTAGGTTTTTGAAAACTGAAATTTCCCTAGTCCCTAGTCCCTAGTCCCTAGTCCCCAGTCCCTAGTCCCCAGTCCCCAGTTCCTGCTAATAGTAAACTGAAATTTGCCTGGTTTTCATTCCCCCAAATCCTCACAGCCTATCACTAGCCTCCTGTATCATCCTTAAATACTGGTTCACCGTCTTCTTGGTATTGTGATATTCTGAGGATTGTAAGTTGGTAGGCTCCTTTAAATAGAGCTTCCGGTTGATCTCTAGCATAATAGAGGCTACCTCCTTGGTCTTTTGGTAGTGATCTAAGGGCACAAGGGAGCCACTGTAAGGCCAATCTACTCCTAAAGAATATCCACGTTCCTCAAAGAACTCTTTGGATAGATCAATGAATAGTTGGGGCGTGTGGAAAGGATCCGTTCCAATAGTAAAGTCAGGTCTATTCTGATCTTTGCTAAGATCTCTCACTAAGGGTATATCTGGAAAGGAATGACAATCTACAATTACCGCCTTACCATGGGCTCTTAATTGATCGTTCACTGATTGATTCAAGGTAAAGTGATGGGGCCAGTAATAGTGGTCCAAGACCTCTTTTCTTAATTCAGGAGTAACCGATCTTATCTTGGAACCGTCATCGGCCTTTTCATAGAGAACACCCATTCCAAATTTGGCCATAACCTCTAGGCTATCATCTGTAAAGCGCTCGGTATCACAGAATATTCTCGAAAAATCAGCCCTAACTTGTATACTTCCCACCAAAGAAAAAAGGTCATCTGTATACCAGTCTGTTAACTTTAATATTTCGCGGTCTAGAACCTCTTGGTCCACCACGTATCCTTTGGTCATAGGGATTTTGGTGGAAGAGTGCGGTATGTGGAGAATTAATTTTTGCATTGTTTTTTTGTTGTATTTAACGAAATCATCACCATATGCGCGATGTTCCTAAACTAAAAGGTATGTGTCAAGACTTTTTCCTAAAGGTACAAATTGGATATGATCCACTCTTTGACAAAAAGCAGTTTCCTCTAAAAATACCAACCTATTCTAAAGTATTTTGATCATAGCGCCGTTCGAGCCACTGCGCAATCGGCTCTTTCTTTTTTCCGGATAAAAAAGAAAGACAAATCGAAAGAGCTTGTCTCTTGAGATTCATTAATCCCGATAAAAGAAAACAAACATTGATAAAAAATCCTTTGCGACTGGGTTTCGGATTGGAATCTCTAAGGTCTTCTCGCTATAAAAATCAATTTTTGCTGCGCTCTATTGCGATTTTTGAAACGCTCAAACACCAAGAGAATTCTGAAATCCTTCACCTAGGTCGCCGTCTTTTGTGTGGTCCTTTGAAAATTGAAATTTGCCTAGTCCCCAGTTCCTAGTCCCTAATCCCTTTGTTCAGTCGTCCGCATGCGCGGATGGCCACGACGGTTTTTGGTTGTTACGATCCTTTTTTTTTACTTGATTAAAAAAAAACGAACCGAAAAAAAAAGATCAAGACTCCGCTTCGTCTTCTATCCGAAGGGGCCTTCTTCGCTGTAAAAAATCAACTCTCGCCTTTGGCGATCAAACATGATTTTTGATCGAGCTCAGAATACCCACCGGATGTACGAAGTACTTTGCGATGTCGTTCTTATTACAACTGAAATCCTTCACCTAGGTCGCCGTCCTTTGTGTGGTCCTTTGAAAACTGAAATTCCCCTAGTTCCTGATTCCAAACGTGCCCCTTCGATGGCGAAGGGGTGGATTCGTCCGACGCAGGAGGACGAAGACGGGGTAGTTGATTTTGAAAGAACTGGGTAAACGTAGCTTCCTTGTTTTCTGCACGCTAGCCAGTGTCACCTCTTTGTCTTGATTATTAATTACTACTTATAAGTATCTTTACTTAGGTTTGAAAAAAATCTAAGTATGAAAAAATCCAATTATGTAGGGACCGGGCATTGGCTGATTGTGTTGACCGTGTTTTTCGGTTTTGTTGAGGTCAAGGGACAAGATTCTTTGGGAGTTGCTTATTTCCCGAAGCAAGATGTAAGTCTTACTTTTTCTGATTACACAGAGGATGTGGGGCAGGGGACCATCCAATTTGAGGATGCCACCTTGTATCCAGGTGATTTAACCACTGCGTACTTTACTGGAAACTACGTCTCTCATTTTAGCAAGGGTGACTTTGAAAAGTTTGAATATTCAGGTGCTGACTGTGAGTTGAGCTTCTTGAGTTCTCCCAATGTTTGTGCATTGATCAGCATCCCTTCTGGGTGGAATTCTACCTCTGTACAAGTCTATGTTTTTGACGGCAATCATTCCGTGGTTGTGGGTGATGCAATGACTATCCATAACGGCCAGGTGGTATTGTCTGGCAATGTTTCCGTTTCTACGGATGCCAGTCTGGGGGCTTTGATTGATGGTTGGATAAACAGTTCAACGACTGCTGTGCCCTCCTATGTTTGGGATGCGAAATTGATCAAAGGAACCTATTCACAATCCTTTCAATCACCCAATGGAGAGTATAACATTCAGTGTACTCCATCCAATGAATCCTGTGTATTTATCATTCAATAATCCATTCTTATGAAAACGAAATTTTTCACCATCCTAGGCATCTTACTTTTTATGGCCACCAGCGCGCAAGAATACGCCTATGTGCCTAGTATAGATATGACTTTTGAATACAACTCAGCTTCTGTAGGAACCACGGAAGTTTCCTTTACGGATCCGTCTATTTATTACGGTGATGTTAGAAAGCAACTCAATAGTTCATCTTTTTGGAGAAGAAATATTGAAGTAGAGGGAGAGTTTGACAGGCATTACCCCGAGCCCCATGGAACCAATACACATAAAATCAGATGTAAGGAAAACCCAGATAAGGTTTGTGTAATCCTTTACGTCCCTGGCTATATGGGAATTTCTGCAGTGGATCCCAACGGAGGTCCGGTAAGCATCCTCCTCAACGACGGATTGCACACCAGACTGGATGCGGTTAGCGGAAAAATTGAATCTGGGACTATGGTTTTGACCGGAGCGGTCAATGAATTTACAGACTCTGAGAATGGAGCCATCCTAGACAATTGGCTATCCCAAGGAGCCAAGGCATGGCCACCCTTTGATGACGGTTCCTTTGGTGGAGATTATGAAGTACTTGGAGAATACTCTAGTCATGTTGAAGAGCAAAGTGGAGGCATCATTACCGTAACCATCAATTGCAATTTTGACCCTACTCAATATTGTTATTTCTACACCTTTTAATTAGAAGATTAATGAAACGATATCTCTCCAAAATCATAGCCACAGCCCTCTACTTTTCCACCTTGACTGCCCAATCCCAGGACTACATCATTGCCATGACGGGGTCGGATTGTGTGGCATGTGAGGTGAACCTTTCCAATATGTTGAGTCATTGCTTGAGTGATAAAGAGGTTTTGTACGTGTTTCCGGGCGAGTATGAGTCTCCAAGGCATTGGTCAAAAAACCTCAAGAAGGAATACCAACCCCACGTGTTTAGCGATTCTCTTTTCTTGGCGGTGACGGATAATTATCCAGTATCCGTTATGGCGGAAATGGAGGGTGATCAGATTGCCAAGCGATACGTGGTCAAGCAAGCACAATGTGATGATTTGAAATCTGCCCAAGAACCTGTTCTCGATAGTTTGGACCTCAATAAATACGTTACGGGTAGTGGTTCCTCTTTTTTCTATGTGGAAGAGGATGGTTTTCAAAAATTGCTCGTCATAAGCAATAGCCATCAGCTACATATTATTGATCCCGAAACCGGGGAGGAATCGTATACCTTTGATACGCGCACCGTTTCTGAATCCTTCGAAACCTTGCTCCACAAGGCAGGACTCAGTGATTTATTAATCAAAGCTAACCTTCACAATAGAATCCACTTGGGCGAGGATCCATTGGTCATAGAAAGCGCGTATTATAAAGATTCTGTGTTAAGAATGACCGCTGCTCTTTTTCATGTTAGCAAGATGGATACCATAGATGAAAGGCCCAAGCATTACCTGAGCCAGAAACAAATGATTATGGACCTGGATATGAGGACAGGGGAGTACAGCATCATTTCCTTTCCACTGGGAATTCCTGGTCTTGAAAAAGGACATTATTACAGCGTGGGGTATTCTGAGTTTATTGATTTTGATCTCATCATGCTTCAGAACAGCGTGACATCTTCCATCCAAACCCACAGCAATACCAATTACTATGGAATGGTTAGAATTAGAGAAAACGGCGAACTGACCTACATTCCTTGTACCTACCCAGTACCCAAAAATCTTCCGCTCTTTTCTCCAGAGGGAATTTCGCAAAGCTTCTCCGTGCATTTTTACGAAGACCCTGAAAATGAATTTTACCTAAACGTTTCCAGAAGCAATGTCCTGGTGAATTCTCAAGACACCAACCAAGTCCTCGTTATTGCTACCGACAGCCTCGCCGGACATGGTTCCGAAGATTACCACGGCAACCCGTGGGTGGACAAAGTCTTCACCCATAAGGATCGTGTTTTAGCCGTCGTCATTGATGCGGATTACAATACCACAATCCAAACCCACGATGGCAAAACGGTTCTCTTTCTCAAAGGTTCCTACAGTTACGTGGGGCATAGCGAAAACACCCTTTACCTGCATAAGAATCCGCTTACTGGAGTGGTTTTGAGGGTGGCTTTATAGGGACTGGGGGAAGCTGCGCTTCTGAATCCCTTTCTTTTCCCTCATTCCTTCCTAGTTCCTCCATTCATCCCAAACAACAGCCTCCAAATCCGGGAGCTGCGCGTAGAGCCCGGGTTGGGCAAAAAAGAGGCGGTTGGTTTCCAGGTCTAGGTAAGTGGGGAGAAGGTCGGTCATCTCATGTGGGGCGAGGGGGCGGTTGAAGGTCCCTACGACCTCCTTTTGTTGGACCGGGCCGTTGGGGCCGATTTTTTCTATATCGCCAAAAAAGAACATCACCATCTTTTGTTCGTCGAGGACGTCTGTAGAAATCTGGGCGGTGCTTTCCACCTCAAAATGCTCGTCACTAGACCATCTTCCACTGGGGAGATCACGACCGGCCACATTAAAATTCCAATCCGGTTTGGAAACATAGGATTCGCTCTCCGAAACCCTCAACACCTTATACGTCACCTCGCGAGTTCTGTAAGTGAAAATCTCCCCAGCAACTTCCCCGCCTTCGCGAAGGGTACTCTGAGTTGACGAAGCCACAGCATCTTCTGTGTTCACATCCTCAAAAACGGGAACAAACCAATTCGTATCACCTTCCCCTGCAAAGACTAAGGCCTCCAAAACGTGGCTGTTGAAGTTGAGTTTTTCTACAATCTTGAAATGGGACACGTCTCTTTCCGCCAAGGTTTCTATCCTCTCTTTTTCCACCACCTGTGATGTATCCGAACTGGGTGGGGTGGTTGAGCAGGCGAGGAGGGTGAGGGAAAGGAAAAATAGTTTGGTAGGGTATGTCATTCTTTGTGTAGGTATCTGTAAAGTTTGGAGTCTACGGCTTGGGTTAACCTGAGAACGAACTTTACAATGGACATATTTTTCCCTTGATCGTTTTTAATAGTGGTTTGTTCAGTTTTATCGGAAAGAGGTTTAACGTCTCCCATGTAGTAGAAGTCATCACTTTCTCCATTGCTTTTTTTGACAAACAGAGGAAGTCGGGTCTCTTGTTTTAGGATGGTTTGAATGTCGGGAGAATCCAGCTTTCTTTTATTTTTTGACATCCACTGGAAGTCCATGGGGTTTAAGAATTTATCCTCGTAATTGATACTAGAAGAAATATCATCAGCCTTGTGGTAGTTCACAAAGATGGGACAGTTAGAACCATCTGGGGATACCTTATAACCACCCACATTTTGGGCAACCACATTTACCGGCCAATTTAAAAGTCGCAAGACATCTTTTCTCGAATACTTAGAATAGAGGACAAATCCGTTGTGGATTTCATTCTTGTGTAGTCGCTCTATAAAGGCTCTTTTTCCTGCATTCGCATTGTCAATCAAAAATTCAGAGAACTCTGGATTTTTCATTTTTCTTTTCATCTGTGGTGACCAGGAAATGTGATCTCCACTATTTGTTATGATGTCATGATCAATGGTTTCTCTAATGGGAACAATCTGTGTGTTGACTTTTACCGTGGCGAATTCTAAGTTAATACTATTGATTGCCGACTTTATGGATTCCTCAGAGGTGGTATACCCAAAAACCTCTTTCACCTTATCAGCAATTTCCTGGATGGTAACTGTCGGGTTTGTTTGTAAAAGGTCAAAAATTACATGTTCTTCTCCTCGTAAACCATTGAACACTTCGCGAGCAAAGTAGCCTAAATCATCTTTGTCCTGCGCGGTAAGTTTGGACTTGTATTCTCCTTCTACATCGGTAAGAAACGTAGGGTAATTCTTGTATTCTTTAACGTACTGAAAGGGATCTCTTGAATTGTGATTTTGGAAATCTTCCATTTTTGGAATCCTCCCAATTTTGTATTTCAGTAGGTGATAATCCTCTTTTAGTGCCTTTTTCTTAGATAGGTTAGAAGAGTCTATACTTTGGAAAATCCTTTTTTCGGTAATCTCATCAAAGGAAACCGTACTCGCGCCGGGTAAAACAGAATTACCTTGGGTTAGCAGGTTCCTTAGGTTATCCTTGTTGTAGGTTTTGTCACCAAAAAGTGCAATGGGAATCAAGTAGTTGTTATTGTAATTCCCAATAAAATCGATTACAGTTAAATACTCCTTGAACTTACTTTTTCTAAGGCCACGACCTAGTTGTTGAACAAAAACAATAGAGGACTGCGTTGGGCGTAACATTACCACTTGGTTAACGCTGGGAATGTCTATCCCTTCATTAAAAATATCAACGGTTATGATGTAGTTAAGGCTGTCCTTTTTATTTGATTCTAGAGATTCAATGGCTGCTTGTCTTGCACTTTCAGAAGTATCGGCAGTTAGGGTTTTGGCTTTTAAGCCGTGTTCATTAAAAGCCGTTTCAAGAAATCTCGCCTCCTGTTTGTTAGAACAGAACACCAAACCCCTAGTGGGCATGCGGTCAGAGCCATACTTCTCTAAAGTCGAAAAGATGTGCTTCAGACGCTCATCTGAACTTAAGTGTTTGAAATCAGTTTTTTCATCAAGGGTCTCACCTCCAACCGTAAGGTCTGTAATTCCAAAATAGTGAAACGGCACCAACATGTTCTGATGCAAAGCCTCTTGCAATCGAATCTCATAGGCAATATTGTAATCGAAAGCATTGAATACATCCCAGCCATCCGTCCTTTCTGGGGTGGCCGTCATCCCTAATAAGAACTTGGGTTTAAAGTGGTTCATCAAAGTCTTGTAAGACTCAGCACCTGCTCTATGGGTTTCATCAATTACGATGTAATCAAAAGCCTTGGCATCAAATTTATTCAGATGATCTCCCTTTGAAATGGTCTGAACCGTACTGAAGATGAATTGAGCGTCCAAGTTCCGTTCCTGGCCAGAGTAGATCCCATAGGTGTAATCCTTTCCCAAAATGTTTTGAAATGACTTCATGGCCTTCTTGGCGATATTCAACCTGTGGACTACAAACAGGAATTTCTTGGGCTTAAATGCTTTTACATCTAAGGCGGACAAATAGGTTTTTCCCGTACCAGTTGCAGAAATTAAAAGTGCTTTTGTTTTTCCTTCGGCCCTGATTTGAGATATAGATTCCAATGCAGATTCTTGCATTAGGTTAGGGGTGATTTCTTCTGACGATTCTGGACCGATACTCTCCTGATTATCCCTTTGCTTCTTTACGGAGTTGTACTTTATTGAATATTCTTCTAACCATTTTTTGGTCACTTCTTCGGCGTTATCAAAAGAGGTGTCAAAATCTTTTTCCACTTCCTGGATAAGTGACCCTTCCTTTGCAGAGTGAAGTAATAAATTCCACTCCTTATTTACGCTTAGAGCTGCTTGGGTAAAATTACTGCTACCCAATAGAAGTCGTTTTTCTGTCCCGAATTCAAACAGATAACCCTTGGCGTGAAATCCTGTTTCTGAAGAAACTTTAATGGTAATATTTGAATATTGTTGGAGTTGTTTTAAGGCAACCGGATCTGTAAAGGTTAGATAAGTCGACGTAAGTATTTGCCCTTTTATGCCCAAGGATAACGCTCTATCTAACGCCCCCCTCAAAGAAGCGATTCCGCTTGTGGTAATAAAGGCAACTGATATTTTAAAAGAAGAGCAAGAGGTCAATAGCTCTTCCAAGGAAGTAAGAACCTTCTTTTGCTTTTTAAAATCATTGGTTACAAACTGGGGTGTATACATTCCCTCAGCCTCAAGGCTTGCATCTAAATATCCCTTGTGCAATCCATCAGCAATTTTGGAATGCTGCATACTTTAGGTTTTTATAGAGTCTCTTTGATTTTTCTAACAATGGGAAGATCGGCAGCGGCCCAATCAAAGCGATCTAAGTTTGAAACTTCCTCCCAATCAAAAGCGATATGTTCGGTTAAGGTAATAGAGCCTTTTTCAATTTTACATGTATAGGTATCCATGATAATTCTAAAATTCGGATACGTATGATCTACCTGAATTAGAAAATTCAAATCAGTAATTGTAGTGTGTAATTCCTCCTCAATCTCTCTAACGAGTCCTTCCTCAGGGGTTTCACCTTCTTCTACCTTTCCACCTGGAAACTCCCATTTTTCTGAGATATAATCATATTTGCTGGGTCCTCTTTGAACGCAGAGAATCTTCTCATCTTCAATTACCACAGCAGCAACCACCTTTATCGTCTTCATAGGGTCAAGATACTAAAGCAAGGGAAGGGATGTAGGTTTAGATGCGGGAAATTATTAACGGTTTTTTTTTGCTAAAACGGAGGTTTATTTCTGTACTAATTAGACACTTTATCCTGGGGAATTAAATCATCCATTCTCCCCCAACCATTCCACCAACTTAACCATGGCCCAGGTGTCTAGTTTGCAGTATTCAAGAAGAGCTTGACGGAGGGTTTGGTTTTCTGCGGGAGTGTAGGCTTTGTTG